>QWCT01000103.1_pt1 | contig 60453 bp, 77 predicted proteins | sample 1972681 | NCBI WGS metagenome assembly QWCT01 (sample SAMN09866701, study PRJNA288562) | Human oral metagenome isolate pre3_saliva, whole genome shotgun sequencing... | isolation source: mouth | host: Homo sapiens | place: USA: California
AACATCTACCATAAGCCCTTTTATCATCAAATATACCTTCATGGAAGAAGTACATATCTTCTGTTAAAGATTCAGGGTCAATAACAGGGTTATCTGCTATGAATAAATACTTATCTTTACTTATGCCACCATCAAGTTCTACAAGAGTACCTTCTACTCTATCGGAGATATAGGGGTGATTAAGTGAGCCATAACCTACAACTTTTGGAGTATATTTATTCCAACCTAAATTTATTTTCCATGTACTAAGAACACCATTACTAATCATTACTTCTTACCTCTTATATATCGTCCATACAGAGCTTGATTACCTTTAAGCCCTAAAGCCTTTTCAGTATAAGCAACAAAGCCTGTTCCTACCATTGTAGGATATAGGCTATTTTGTTCTGCTCTAATGTTTTTACGCTTTCTGCGTAGTTGTTTTTGCTTCTGTGGGTTACGTGTAGATGCAACAGCTTGACCTAGTTCAATATGTCTCTTCTCAAGCTGAATATATAGGTCAGAAGCCTTCTCAGGACTAATCTCCTTCACACCAGTCTTCATAATACCATAGCTCCTCTCCGTTACGTTTTAGGATAATGTCAACATCACCCTCATTAGTTCTTGTGTAATTTCTATCGTCACCAATCCATTCACGTACAAATCGGTTACGTAGAACATAACTATCCACCTCTACTGTGTGATAGCAATTCCCTAGTTCGTCAATCCTTTTCAGAATCCACTTCTTTTTTATAGTAGTCATACATACTCCTTGCAATAACTAATCCATTTATTCTTCGTTTTACCTTTGAGTCTTCTCTTAGCCTAGTTAGGATACCTTTTTGGTTAAAGGTAAAGTACCGATAGCCTATTAGCATCTGTGTAACATCATGTGGTAGTATAAGCCTTTCCTTATTGTCAAGGAATCTTTGCTCAACATACCAATCCATAATGACTTGTGTGAACTCCTTATAGGCTTTAGTTGAGTAGTTTCTTCCTGTAATCTGCTTATACATGTCTCTAGCTGAATCAGGAACACAAGGTATAAAGTCAATCCTAACCTCTAACTCATTGATATAACTAAAGTCAGATGCTAGTTGATAAGCTGTAGCATACTTAATCCCATATACCTTCTCAAATTCATAGAAGTGTCTAGCAATCTCAGAAGTCTTCCATCTATAGAAGTTATCTTTAGGTAACTTATCAAGGAAGTCACAAGCTACAGCTAGTAGAAATTCTCCTCTAGATAGTCCTGTGATACCTGTCCTAGTTAGTGGAGTATGGTACTTGTTTTCTACTATAGTTGTTTCCCTATTAAGGTACTTGGCCAGTTTATGTAAGTCTTGTAACTCAAATACCTCTTTCTTGTTAGAATACCGTCTAACAATCGTAGTGTCTCCTACAAGCCTATAGATGAGCACAGTGAGCAGTTTATCCCTTAAGGGTACTGGATGGTTGTTAAGAGTTCTAATCATCACCTGTGACATGTCATCAAGGTATTTTAAGTTGTTAGGATAATGTCTACGTGCTAAAGGTCTATTATTCAGTTCTACAAGACCATACTTATGCTCAAAGGCATCTCTTCGCATGAGTATGTATTCTTTGAAAGTTGTAAGGTTTACTTGCATGTCTTCCTCCTAGGTATGCACAATGTCTTAGCTAAAGTCAGCAAAAAATGAAAAATTATAGAAAGGATAAAATAATTTATGAATATAGGCACGCTATTCAAACTAATGGAGATATATGAAACTAGACATTGTGCACACTTAGGAAGGAGCTATGCTCCTCCTAGAAAGGAATAAATATACCATCAAGGCAAAAATCATGACCGAGGGAATTACCCTCACAGAAGTAATAAGTTGTTAGGGTTGTGATACTCCTATTTCATTTGGGAAAACACAAGAATACTATAGGATGCTGAAATATGTATGTGTTGTATGTTTTCTCTAGTTACTCATGATATCGTCACAATCGAAAAGTTTATTTAATGGAAATCACTATACTTATTACCTCTGTGAGAATAGTAGCTGAGTTGTTAACTAGAAATAATTTCTTTCTTTATTTGTTTTAAAGTTTTCTCAGCTACATCCTCTTAGACTAATACCTTTTAGGTGGTTAGTTACTCTGCATCAGACCAATCGTCATCATCATCTTCATCATCAGAAGTTACATCAGCATCTTCTTCATCATCTGAGTCTTCTAGTGTGAAGTAGTTGAATACATTCCATGTAGGTTTGTCATTGTAAGGTTCACCTTCAGCAATGATGATTCCTACATATTTACCTTCCAATTCTGATTCTTCAACAGCTTCTTCACCTTCAAGACCACAAGCCTTAAGGATGTTGAATAGCTGTTCACGACCAATCTTATTGTCAATGATTCGTCCTGTAATTGTCTTAGGTGAGTTCTTACCAAACTCTCCCTTGAATACAATTTCAAGCATGTCTAGACCTGATTTAGATACCTTCTGAGTTACTCCTTGGATAAGAGCCTCATATTTACCTGGTACATAGACTGTTTCTGCTTTTTCTGTTGGTTTAATACGGATTGCTACCATTATTCTTTATCTCCTTTTAGTTTTGACTGAGTTGTTCCGTCTGTAAGACCTACTAATAATTCCCATGTAGCATTAGTGATTGTGTCAGGGATAACCAAGTCAGGCTTACGTGTTACCTTAAGTGTATAAATAGGGTTACCTGCCAAGCGTACTTGGTAGAAGTCTTTAACCTTCTTCTCACCCTTAACCACTTTAGACTTAGTTACACGCTCTGTGTGACCAATAATACGTGCTGATGCAGTCAAGTGACTAGCTAGTGAAGGCATTAAGTTAGGAATAACTTGAGCAGGAACATCTTCATCCACAACATCTTCAATGTTGATAGACTTTTCTTGACAGATAACATACACGTTCTTACCTTCATAAGATAAACTTACTAGCTCATCAATAAAAGCTTTTAATAGTGTATTAGCCTCACCATACATAGGCAATGTCATCTTCTTAGAATTAGCTGACTTCATTAGGTATTTGTAGCAAAGTTCTTGAACATTAGTCAAATGGTCAACAGCAATACTGTCAAAGTCTTTAGCATAAGACAAAGCTTCTAATACATCATCCCAAGTAACACACTCAGCTACGGAGAAACGGTCATCTTGTGACACAGAGGCTAAGCCTTTATCTGTATCAAGGATAAGTACATTCCCTGGTAGAGTGTTAATAAATGTAGTCTTAGAACTACCTGGTTTACCATACAATACAGTTAATGTATGTAAGCGTACCTTGTTAAGTTTTTTAATCTTCATGGTTTCCTCCTTACTTACCAGTAGAACCATATCCACCACGGTCTTTATTACCTAGGTGAATTACTTCTACAAATCTTAGAGTTGGTTGATTCTCCAAGATTCTGAATTGACATAATCGTTGACCTTTTTCTACCCTACCATCTTTGGTAGCATAGAACTTAGCACCCCAATAGTCATTATCTCCACAGAATGAGTTGTCAATAATTCCCATACTGTTTGTTAGTAATAGACCTGTGTGTTGGAAAGTGCTTGAGCGTGGTAGAAGATGAGCCTCAAAGCCTTTAGGTAGCTCCATAGCTACACCAAAGTCAATAACCACTGTATCTCCTGCCTTATACTCAATATCTGTGTTAGATGCTAGGTCAACCCAATCACCTACACTAATATGTTTAATAGGACTAACTAAGTCATCCCTAGTTTTAACCTTAATTACATCCTCGTGATGCCATACCTTATAGGTTACAAAGAACTTACCTACAAAGTATAGAGCAATCATAAGAATGATGACTAATTCTGTCTTTGTCACTTAGATGTCTCCTCCAATTCATCAATCAATTCATCTACTATACTAATCATATCCTCACAGTATAATGTATAATTAGTTTTTCCTGTAGTTTGTGAGGCAATCCTCATAAATATAAATTGCTTATTAGAGAAGTCTTTTACTTCACCAGGAACTATTAGATAATACTTCTCTGAGTGGTAAATAGTACCTTTTTGTACTTCCTCAATAGCCTTTTCTAGAAATACCTTAGCCTTCTTAAGGTCTTCAATACCATTTTTATATTTGTATCTCCACACATACTTCACAGCAGATGCAATCAATGGGTCAAGTCCTGCTTTTACCCAAAAATCCCAACACTCTAGCTTGTTCTGTGTGTATCGTTTAGGGTTTACAATATCCTCTTTCATTTGTCCTCCCTAGTTATCACATATACATAAGCTAATATTAGTAAGCATAGTAAAAACGTAGCTGTGTTATCATCCATTGTCTAATTCCCTTACCTTTACCTTAAGCTCAATAAGGTCATTCTCAGCTCTTAGAAGCTCTACATAACGTTTAGCTGATAGTGACACAGAGGTTACTCCATCAATCCCTGCAACAAGGTCTTTGAAGTTGCGCTCACCTTCTATATCACGCTTAGCAATCCTATCTTCTATATACCTATTAGACTGTTTATACATCTCAATGTCTTCTTCAAGCTTATGGTTCTTATAGAGCTGTATCATGAGGAAAAAAGTAGTTATTACTATAAGTGCAACAGCAATACTAATATCTTGATTCATTTACTAAACCTATAGTGCTTCACTAGGAAGCCTTCACCTTTCATTGTTACTACAACATTATCATCAATAAGCTTATCAGATAAACCATTATAATAGGTATCTCCATTAAAGTCACCCTCTATATAGCTTACCACAGCTTCATCACAGTAAGGCTCAAATAGGCTAAAGATGGATGCTCCTCCAATAATCCACATGTCCTTGTCACTCTCTTCATAGAAGTCCATGACCTCTTTTACTGAGTGAGCAATATACACGTTCTCATCTTCATAACCATCAATCTCATCCTTGTGAGTTAAGACAATGTTAATTCTATTTCTTAGTGGTTTACTTCCAATAGACTTCCATGTATTAAAGCCCATTACAATAATACCACCTGTTGTTTGGTTCTTAAAGAAGTTAAGGTCTGATTTGTTAGACCAAGGTAACTTTCCTTTGCTACCAATCAGTCCATTTTTATCTTGTGCCCAAATAAACTTAAGCATTCCTAAAAGTCCTCACAAATGTGCCTTTCATACCTATCTCACTTGTTAGGTATTTTACTTCTTTATCACTATAGTGTGTTTTAGAAACAATATTTATGATTGAATATGGAGCTTCCTCACCACACTCTTCCCTACGTTTTCTTTTAGAATTACCCTCAACAAGAAACAACTTATAAGCAGTTATAAATTGTAATTTAGAGAACTCAGGGTTATCTTTAACAAAACTATTCCAACTTTCAAATGTAGTGACTTCAATTAAACCATTATCCTTATAGAACTCTGCCAAACTATGGGCATTTTCATCAAAAGCAATTTCAAGCATCTCTTACCTCACTCTATATCAAACAATCGCTGTATAGAAAGTTAAGGCTACACAGACTATCCATGTAGCCTCCTCCTTAATTAGTCTTCTACTAGAACTAGGAAAGCTTCGTGGTTGAATTGAGGGAAACGTTCCTTAATTTCATCCATTGTGAACTTACCTACTTTGTCTGTACCTTTACCTAGTACATCAGATTCTTCTGTGAACCCTGAAAGTTCTCCATTTGCATTGATAGCAATGTAAGGAGCTTTTATGTTACGTGGTTTCTTACCAATGTAAATAACATAACGTGGTTCAGAAGGAGCTTTAACTTCTTCTTTGTCTTGTGCACCTGTTAGGTCAATACCTAATGCTTGTGCAAGAGTGAGTAGTAATTCTTTATTGTCAGCCATAATGCCAACCTCCTTAAAATATTTTGTAGAGGGTTTAAAGTGATTCTCTCTACCACCACATAAATAGTTTATCAAAAACGTGTTACTTTGTCAATACCTTTTTTAAACTTTTTTGAAATTTTTTTCAATAAATTCGTCAAGGTCTTCTGTAATGTCTCCAATATACACTTTGTAGAAGTAATCATACACGTTAGGTTGTCGCTTAGTTGGAGGAACATACAATCGTAAATCAGGATTTTTAGCAATCATTGAAGATAACTCACAGAATTGCTCATACATGTCCTCACAACGGTATTGATTATAGTTAAACTTGACATGCTTAACCTTATAGGCTCTTCCCACAAGTTTCTCCTTAGGGTTTACACACTCAAAAGAGAAGTCCTTTACCTTGTAACCTAAATTAGTCATAACTTGCATATACATGTTAGCTTGTAGGCTATACTTAAGCTTATCAACTTGTGGAGATTCACTGTAGGTCTTGTAGTCAATCAATGACACAGTGCCATCACCATTATCTACCACAGCATCAATATAACCAATGAACTCATGTCCGTTAGGTAAGTCAACTTCAATCTTCTTCTCAGTCTCAATAACCTTAGAGAAGTCTACAGTCTCTCCACTACTTAGGTAACGTTCAATAGCCAATAGACCTGTCATTCGTGCTTCATCAGAGAAAGGTGAATGTTCATGCACAGATAGTGCTAGATGCTTTACCTTCTCCTCAGAAAGCTCTCCATTGTGGTCAGCCATAATCTCCATAGCTGTGTGGAAAATAGTACCTCTATCCATGTACTTAGTACGTGAAGGGTCAGGTAGTTCTTTATATTCAGCTATGTATTTACACCAATGTTCCCAGGGATTTTCTAGGTAAGTGTTCAATCGTGATACACTAAATCTCATCTGTTACACTCACTTTCTGTGTTTTTATAAATTGAATATACTTAGTGTTTACTTGTATAGTATACATTGTATCACCTTTTGTATTTAGGATTGTTACAGTGAAAGGATGACCCATGTAGAAACTATTTTCAATAGCGTCTTTACTAGATACTTCCATAAAACAGCTTAAACTTTCCCTACTACCTATTTTTAGGTAGACCTCATATATGTCAACACCCTTTCTACCTAAAATGTCAAACAAGGTATTTATGTTAGAAGCATAATCATAACCAGTTATCACCATATCAGTCCTCCAATTCTTTAGCAAATTGCCAAGCCCATGATAAAGGAGACTCCTTAATCATACCTTCTGTAAGTTGTAATATGGATTGTTTTGTGTGTTTAATTAGCTTATCCATAGAGTGATAGTTATGAGTATCTAGGAAAATTTCTCCTGAGCATGTTACACATAATCTATTGTACACTCCTTCACCAACAGGAATTGCAACATAATAGTATTTTTCCTTTTTCACCTTATAGCCATTGACCCAAGCATCAGCAAAAATATTAGAGTTAGCCATAGCCCATTTAGCACACTTGATAACATCACCTTTAAATGAGTCAGCTAAAGGTTCTCCAAAGTCTCCTACTGGACTTAATGCGCCAAGTAAATTAAAATTGTTTTCCTTACAGTATACAATCCATTCTGAGATATTTGTAGGAATTTCAACTTGTGGTGTACTAAACCTTAAGGCTTCATCAAATTTACCTTGTTCATAACCTTCATGGTATAGTTTAGAGGTAACTTCACTACCAAACTCTTTAAGTAATGAGTATACCCATTCAACCTTATGCTTCTCGTCCATATCCTTAATCTTGTTTAAAACTTGTTTAAGTGTTATATCTTTCTGTGCCATAAACAACCTCCTTACTTGTTATCTAGGTGAAATATTAGAGTATCAAAACGCATACCTAAAGACTCATCAACACTAGTCCTCTGTGTACGCTCTGTGTTAAGTTCTTTACGTAAGCTTTTCACCTCATGGTCTAGCTCATTCATCCTCTTCCAACTCAGACAAATCACTAGAATTGCTACCAATGTCAGTAACCCACTTACCATAAAGAACAGCTTTGAGAACATCTTTCTCATTGTCTTTTGTGATAAATCCACTGTTATCTAATTCCTTTACTGTATCTACCACACCAAGATTTTCCTTCCTACACTTAAGTATAACTCGTGCAACCTTAGTGTCTAGTGTAGGTATACCCTCATCCACATATTTGAATAGGTCTACCTCAAAAATGTTAGATAGCTTCTTTAGATTAGAAGGAGAAGGCATATTTTCTCCCTTTTCCCATGTTGCTATCCTAGAGTTACCAACGTAACCCATTCTTTTTGCTAGTTGCATTTGTGTCATTCCCTCTGAAATGCGCAACTCTCTTATTCGTTTTCCCAATACGCTCACTTATAGTAAAACCTACTTTCTTTTCTTCATGTCTCATAGGCTTAGAGATAACCTCTTCCTTTGAGATAAAGTCAGTGTACTCAGGGTAACTATTCTTAAGCTCATCAACTACTTCAGAGGATACTGTGAACTTATTAGGTTCTACAGTCCATCCTGTGAATCCATTGTCATACTTGCATAGGTAGTGACCTGAAGGTAGTTTAATGTAATAAACTTCCTTAGTGTCCTTCTTAAGTGTATATGCTCCACAGAGGATTGCTCTACCTACTCTATCAACAATATCATCTATATCAGAAAAGTTTTTACCTTGCATAAGGTCTTTTCTCCAAGAGATAAACTCAGTAGTCTTAGCTTTAAGTACATAGTTTAGATAGCCAAGAGCACTAACTTTTTCTTCTACCGTACTCTTACCAACTCTATCTACAAAACGTGCTTCATAATAATCTAGTTCAGGAATTTCTACCTCAACTTTTACTGTCTTAGCACTTGATTTAACTTCTTTCTTAGAATCATCTACTGTGTTATTAAGTCTTTGCTCTACTTCTTCACCTTTTGCTTCCTTATAATCATCAGCATAATAATCTTTTACTTTGCCAATAGAGTCTGACCTAATTGTTGAATAATCTTCTGTTAAAAACTTGTTTAGTGTGTGATATGAAATACCAATAGCTTTGCATAGCTCAGCTTTCGTCATAGTTTCTAAACTCTTGAGCAATTTATCTTTCATTTTAAATCCTTTCCTTATTATGTATACTAGTATACATCATTATCGGATAATTGTCAATAGAGAAATTGAGAAATAATTAAAAATTTTAATTATTTCCCATCTTCTTTAAGTTGGTCAGTTAAACATGCACTACATGGAGTAACTTCATAGCCTAGAAACATTGCTAAAACCTGATTTGCAATACGTGATTGCTCAATAAACACAGATTTAACATCATCATTGGCTAGGTCTACTTGCCAAGCTTCAAAGGAAGTGATTACAGCCACTAGAACGTGCTTCAGCAAGCACCAAAGGTCAGGGTTACCCATTTCATTGGCTTGGTTCTTAAGAAGCACCATAGCTCTCCTACGCTGTTCTGTGACCTGCTGTAGTGCATTTGTAATTTGATGCACACGTTCCTTAGTGTCATACACAGCAATTCGGTCTTCTTCTGTTTGGTCTTCCTGTCCTTGCTTATACCAATACTTAATTTGGTCTTCATACTTACGCACAAGAATTTCCATGTGGTATTCACTAGCTCCTAAGTGCATAATGTTTGTGATAATGTCTTCTGTGATTCCCACAGAACTATTCTTATTTACTATTACCATTTACTAATCCTCTATAGTAATACCTCACAAAGTAGGTATTCTTTGTCAATTTAAAGGCTCTTTCATAAAAAGCCAATGCCCTCTCACTTGTGAAAAACTTGTGCTCTTCAACAAGCTCACCATCAAAATACTCATCAACTATAAACATCTTCTCGGTATCCATTACTAATAATGAATCTTGCTAGTGCTTCTGATTCCTCTGAATGAGTTGGATAGTGAATAATAAGCTGTTCACTCTCATCACCAAAAGCATAGGTGAAGGCTATATTGTGAGATACATACTGTGTCTTCATGTGAGTTACAGCAACCATTCGCCTTACTGCAAAGTTAATCTTAGCAGGAAGTCTAAAGTTTAGCTTGTAAATCTCATCATAGCTAGGGAAGGAAGGTATCTTAGCCTTATACTTACGATTAAGATACCTAATTCCCTTGATAAAGAAAGCAAGTACGTATTCCTCACCGTCTACACCAATTTCATAGCAAGGGTCATAGTCGATTTGTTTTTGTATGTAGTGCTCAGGGTCAAGTTTAAAACATTCCCTATTGAAAGCTCTTAGTTGTAAGTAGTCTTTCTTTGAGTAAGCAGGTTTATCATACAAATACATCAATGTCCTCCCCAACATTGAGAAACTTCTACATCTGCAATAATAGGTATAGGTTTCTCTAATCCCTCTAATATTGAAGGATTTTCCATCATTTCTTTTAGTACAGGAACAAGCTCATCTACATAATCATCTCTAATCTCAAAGAGAATCGCATCATGCACAGAGCCTAAAACATTGAACCTAGAGTGGTCAAGCTCTTTACTGAATACAATGTCAGCTAAAGCACTAGTACACAAGTCAGAACCAAACCCTTGTACTGGTGAGTTAATTGCTTGTCGCTCATCTGCTGAGCGTAAAGCAAAGTTATTACTATGGATATTCTTAAACCATCTTTTTCTTCCAATAGGCGATTTAATATATCCATAAGTGTGTGCATAGTCCTTACACTCTTCATGCCATGTAAGTAGTGTAGGGTAAGCATTAAAGAAGTCTGCTCGGATTTTCTCACTATCCTCTTGTGTAAGGTCTAAACCATAACCTTTAGCATAGGCAATAAATGTTTTTGCAACCATTCCATATAGAAAGCCAAAGTTAGCACTCTTAGATTGAGTCCGTCTTCTTTTCTGCTCTTCATGACTTAAACCACTAGTGTCACCAAACAAAAGTTCTGTAGTCTTACTGTGCAAGTCACTTCCTGATTGGTAAGCATGTTGCATGTTCTCATCACCTGCTAACCAACTAGCCACACGAAGTTCAAGCTGTGAGTAGTCCAATTCTGCCAACTTCCATCCTGGTCTAGCCTCAATTAGATTACGAACATAACTGTCCTGGGGACACTGTTGGATGTTTGGATTGCTACATGTAGTTCTTCCTGTTCTAGCTGTAATGTTAAAGCTAGGGTAAATCCTGCCATCTACTTGTAGACTTTCCCAAGACTCAATAAATGTAATGAGTTTTGAGATACGCTTATATTCAAGTAAGGTGTCTACACACTCATTACCTACATAGTTAGATAAGGTGTCAATTCCTACTGAAGGTGCTCCTTTTTCAGTACGCTCCATTACCTTAAGTCCTTGACCATAACCAATGACTACAGGTTTGAAATGTTTCTGCAAGTTTACACTTACTTTGAAAATGTATGGATTCTTTTCAACATATTCTTTCTTAAAGGCATTAGCCTCTTTCCTTGTAGAAAATTCTCCTAGTTCTATGGACTTACCATCAACTGTTTTCTCAGTAACCTTAAATGTATCGTCTAACCTCTCACCGTCTTGTCTATACACAGGTTCATCTTTCTTTGTGAATAAGATGCTGGCAACTTGTTCATTTGAGTTCCAGTTAATATCTCCATAGAATAAAAGCTTTTCCTTATAAGGTCTTAGGTCTTCCTGTAACTTTTCAAGGACTTCATGTCTTTTAGGGCTGATAGGTACTCCACCTTTTTCAATCTCATAATAAGCCTTATATGCTCTCATCTCATGCTTAAATACCCTAAACAGTTCTTCTTTTCTGACTTTCTCTTTGAAAATCTTCATAAGTTTCATAGGGTATAGGACATCATCAAGGGCATAACTTTTCAACTCATCTGTGATAACTCCTGTCTTAGCTTGTTTAGAAATATCATAGTCTACATGGAAATACTTTCTAGTAAGTCCTTTAAGGGTAAGGTCTTCCTCTCCACAAATATGAGCCAATACTAATGTATCAATGTGAAGGTTAAGCGATACTCCAGTCTTTTCATACAAGAATAGCAAGTCAAACTTTCCATTGTGAGTAACTAGCTTACACTCTTTAAGCTTTTTCATAAGCTTGAGCTGTCTTTTAGCTCCTAACCTATTCCAATCAAAGAACTTTCTTGTGTACTTACTCGTTTCTGTGCTAGTAAATCCTATCTGAATAGAGGTTATGTCATTTCTGTGTCTATCAAGTCCTGTAGTTTCAATATCAAGGCAGACTAGTTTTTCTGTATTGATTAAATCTAACATCTACACACCTAGAGCGTAAGCTCTCTCTAGGTATAACATCCTAGAAGCCTTTCTTATTGCTTGATTTCTTTTATGGATAATCACAGGTCTTTCCCCTTCTTCACACTCAGCAAAAATGTCAGGTACAGGAGGCTCTTCCTTCTTAAGGTATTTTTCAATAAGTTCTGCATATCCTGGTTTATCTTTAAACCTTGTGATACCATTAGTATTATTCACAGCATACCATTGAAGCCATGTAGCCTCTTCTTTGGACAAGCAAGGAAAGTTAGGTATAAGGTCAGCAGGTGGTAAACGTAGCTGTCTGATAGCTCCTGCAACACTTGACCGTCTAGGTGTCTTTGTAATGAAGGTATAGATATAATCCTCAAAATGCATCTCTCTGCTTTGTAGGTCTGCATCAATTAGCTCAATAAAGGTCTTATACACTTCAGAATTGGACTCTTCCATGCACCTATCATACCACTTAGGAGTTCTATATTCTTTAGGGAATCTAGGCATCAGACTTCTCCTTTTTGCTTATCTTACCAAAACTAGCTTCCTTCTCCTCGTAGTCACTCTCATCTTTTCGTGAGTAAACCTTACAGCCCATGTTATCATCAACCACAAGGTCATAGACATATCCTGACTTGTGATTACGGAAATATGTAGTAAGTCTACTTGAGTTGTGAGTTTTACGTTGAAGGAGAATCATAGACTCATACCAACCTTCAATGAAGGCAGAACCATACATATCAGAGGTCTGAATCTTAGCTCCTCGCTCTAGTTTTCTACTGTGGTGAATCAGCATTACAGCGCATCCTGTCTCCTTAGAAAGTCTTGATAGAATCTCTAAACGCTCTACAATATCTTGGTGACGGTTAATATCACCACTACCAAAGAGCAAGTACATAGGGTCAATGATTAAGAGCTTAACTTCTAGCTCTCTAATATCATTTACTAATTTATACATGTGCTCCATGTTGATATTGTCATCCACAAAGTAGATTGGAGGAGGTGTTTCACTTCCTGTGATAGCATAAATCTTATGCTGTTCCATAGACAAGTTATTTTCACCCTGTAGGATTAGTACAGCTCCTTGTTTAACCTTCCTACCGTCAAAAGGTTTACCTGTAGCCACAGCACAAGCTAGGTTTAAGGCAAAGGTAGACTTGAAGGATTTAGAAGGTGCTCCAATAATACCTACAGAACCATTTTCCCAAAACTCTTCAATCAACCAAAAGTCTGTAGGGTCAAAAGGCTCAATATCATCAACACGGACAATATTCACAGATGTACTACGCTTCTTACCATTCTTAGTAACAGTTCGGAGTGATTTTCCTCCTTGCTCTTCAATCTTGAATTTCTTACTTAGTCTTGTGTAAGTAGGTTCTACTTCCTCAGCATCTTTCTCTTCCTGTTGAGTCTTAGCAAAAGCACGATTGACTTCTGCATCTACAGTCTCATCTGTAAACTTAGCCTTATCATCAGGTGCACTTAGTAGGACAAACTTAACTTCTTCCTTACTTGCTCCATTGATAATCATTTTACGCTCTAGCTTCCAAGCCCATTCAGAACGGTCTACAGCTAGTTTATGAGCAAATTGCTTAGTAACATTATACTTGTCTAGTAGTGTGTCAAGGTCATACATCTTGAAAGGTATTTCCTCATTCTTAACTGCTGACTGTGCTGTAATGTCTACATCTTCAAGATGCTTCATAAAGTCACGTTTACGATAAACTGTACCTTCACCCTTCATACCACTAACCTTAAAGTCTGTAGCATACTTGTGATTTACACTTCCAGGAATACGATAAAGATGCACAATGTCAACTCCACAAGGGTCAAAGTCATACTTCTTGACTAACTTTCTACAGAGAATTTCATGCTCTTGTGGATTCACCTTATTATCTAAAATCCATACACCTTGATACTTACCTGGACTAGTTTCCCAATAGTAACTAGGAGGTAAATCTGTAGGGATAGGTGCTCCGTCAATATCTTGTGCAATAATGTATGTATCTTCTGCATTAGTCTTTTTACGCTCTTTACCTCCTGTAGGAGTAAATGAGATATAAAGGTCATACTTATCACGTAAAGCCTTAACTTGTGAGCCAATATGCTTTACATAATGCTTAGCTTGCTCAAAGTCTCTTGAAAATCTATCCTCAAACTCAGGGTCTTCCTTAGTCTTTCTTTCAAGATAGAATTTCTTGTTTACTCCAAAGTTTACAAGGTCATTCTCACCAAAGTTTCTTTGCAGTAAGGTTATAAATTTATTCTGCTTTTTCACAAACTACCTCCTTGCACAAAATAACCTAATCTATGGTCAGCTCCTTCAGGAATTGTAAGCCTAATAGATTCTCTCTCATAGAAATTAAAGGCTTGCCACAAAGGCTCTAGTGTGCTTCTTACTTTCTCTTTAGGTGAAAGTATACTTAACACACGGTCAATAACCTTGCTTGATTTTCCACGTAAAAATCGTCTTACCCAAGCAAGTAAATGCTTCAACTTACCTACTGTGTACTTGCAATCTTTAGCAACTTCCTCTAGGTCAACCACAGAGAAAAGCTCATCTGATTCTACACAATCATTCACAAGTTTAGCCGATAGGTGAAATAATTTGTTGTGCTCATTCTTAGGAGTAAGCTCTTCAATAAGCCCTAGTTCCTTAAGGAGGTTAAGGTTGTTAATGTAAGTCCGATAGTTTACATTACCCATAGACTCAATAAGGTCTTGTGGTGATGCTATCAACTTATCATCTTTTCCTAGCTTGTAATAGGCTGAGTTAAATAACCCTAGAAGCTGTGTAGCTCGTAAAGGCAATTTCCATTCTGTAAGCCAATGACTTTGAATATAAATATAGTCACCTACAGCAAGCTCTTTGTATAAACCTGTGCTTACCTTCAAAGTACGCTTACAGAAAAAGTCAAAAGTCTTTTCACTAAAGCCTTTCTTCTCAAAGCGTGTAATCAATCCTAACTTCTCTAGTCTTGTGATAGAGTTAGATATAGTTGCAGAACTACAACCGAACACTTCAACTAATTGTTGATTGTTGTAGTGTGAATAAACATCTTGTGAGTCTTTCTTAGCAAACCCACACAAAAAAGAGTATAAATAAATATCCATAAGATTCTTGATTCTATCATCATGGAACATTTCAGTATATACCTTAAAATACATGATACACCTCTCCTCGTATTTGATAATACCATTCTATCACAAAGAATTATAAATAGCAATACCTTAAGTTAAAAATTTTTGTTTATGTATACTTTTGATGGTAATAATAATTATCTAATAGTTATATATAATAATAACTAGGTATTACTACCATCAAAAAAGTACATATACAAAATTTTTAAGAGTTTTAGCTTGACCTTAACCCTAGACTGTGATATTATATATTTAGTACATGAACACCAAAGGGTAGCCCAAATCAGGGCTATCCCTTTTTTGTGTTCTAATTATTCTTCATCAGGAACGTAGTAACCACGTAGAATATAAGCCAATTCAGGGTATGTTGAGAATGACACTCCGTCAGCATAAGCCTCATCTAGGTAAGACAATAGTTCATCTCGTTCATAACCAATCTTTACATAGTTATTAAAGGTGATAAGAGGATTCATTGTATCAGACTTATTCATTTCTTCAAAGTATTCATTCGCTGATGCAAAGTTTCCTGATTCATCTTTAAGTGATTTACGTTTAGCTCCTTTTTGTGGAACTCTAATATAACTAGATACACTTTCAGTAGAGCTTAGACTTGAGGTTACAGTTTTAGTAAACTTCTTTACTTTAGGTAAGCGTTTAGCCTTATACTTCCAACCACTTGTGTCTTGTTTAACAGCCCACTTAATAAACTTGATAAGTCCATTAGTGTTATACTCATAAGCTTCTAGATTGATAAACTCATCTGTGTGATGCTCATTCATATAACTTGCTGATACATTCACAATAGGCTTATCAAGATGCTCACCTAACACAGCAACATCTGTATAAGAACCTGTAGCCATTGTGTAAGTCTTTTCAAGTTGTTTAAAGATTTCAGGTTGACTTGTAGGGTCAAAACTATAGGTCACCATTTCATGCCAAGATTCTTCGTGAACTCCACGGTCAATCTGAATAAGCATAGTAGCCTTTTTTAGCTCCTCTAGAGCGTTTTCTGCAACAGCAGTACGTGAACCTACACAACCCACTTCCTCATCCGTAGTGAAGAGAATATGAGGTTTTAGACCCATTGAAAGAATATCTAGGATAGTTTTAACTCCTACACGGTCATCAGCACCTAAACAATCAATGCTATCTTTGTGCTCAGGACTTAAGAGGATATAACGTTCAGTCACAAGAATATCTTGAACTTCAGGAGTTTTTTCTTCTTCTGTGTATTCCTTATACCACTTGCTATTATAACCGTAGTCATACTTTGTGTTATAGTAACTTTTCTGCTTAGTGTTAATTGTATCTAGGTGTGCAACCAATCCTACCTGGTTATCAAGAGGGCTGATTCCCATAATCATATAATCTGTAACTGTCACAGAATACCCATAGTCTAATAGAATACCTGGCAACCACTCTAGCATCTGTGATTGAGTTTTAGTTAATACATCAATAAAATTGTAAGTTTCTTTGTTTTTCATATAAATTCTCCTTAAATCATGAACCATTAAAAGTCCATTTATCCACACTGTATTCTTTAATAATTTTGCCAAGTAAGCCATATCCACTATGACTTACTTTTTCTTGTAGCTTAGTTTTTGTACGTAGACTTTCTGCCAAGTAAATTCTTTGTTTTTCTTCAGAACCTAGCTTACTAAACATATATCTGATAGGCACTTCATTTTCAATGTAGTCTTTAATATCATCAAAGCCAATCTTATCAAAAATGTTACGTTTTGTACCAAACTTAGAGTATTCATTATTACCTTGGTTAGCCCAAAAGCAGAAATAAGAGTCTGTATCACTTTGGAAGTATTGCTCACAGTCAATATTCATTCCATTTACACTAGAAAAGTCTTCAACCCTCTTATTAAATACAATACATAGTAAAATTGTAGTAAATTCATAACAAGCTTTAGCTCTTGTGCCTGAAAAGTCTGCATAGCTTCCTGCATGACCAATATCATTACCTTCTCTTAAGAAGTAAGTACGTAAAGCAGGCTGTAAAGTGTAATTACCATGTCTGTAATAAGTTGAGTAACCTTTAAGATATTCAAAACCTAAATGCTTCAAAATAAGGTGTGTATCAGCTCCTGCTGAACTACTAGACTGATTACATGACCCATTAAAAGCCCATTTATCAACTAGGTAAGGGATTGTAAAGTCTTTTAGGTCAATCCATAAGTCTTTACAGCGTACATCACTATCGTTAATGGTAGAAGCAAAATCCTCATTATACCAATCATTCCACCATTTCTGAACCTCGCCAAAATGACGAACCTCTTCATCTGTGTAGCTGATTCCTGCTTTTTTCAACTGTTTAGCAAGCTTAGGTGCATTGTTTCCTTCTACTAGGTCAAGTCCAAAATAATCTTTAACCATAGACTTATATGTAAATCTTTTTAGGTTAGGATTACTTTTAAGGATAATACTTTCAAACTTATTGCTGATATAATCTGCATATTTATGGTAAGCCTCATCAGCATTATCAGAATAAACATCTGTAGCTCCTGCTCTTTGTAGGAAATATGCAAGGGTTATTCCACATATAGAAGGTAAGTTTTTTCTCTTAAATTCTCTAACATTAGAAAAAATACTTTCTTTAGATTCTTCTGATTCTGACTGAAATTTCTTACGTATAATTAGTCTGTCTAATCCTTTTAAAAATGCTTCCTTGTTTTGTTTGTACCATTCCTTAACATTGTAAGGTAAAATTCTTTGACTATCTAGTGACACAACTAGAAATGTCAATGGTGAGTAGTAGTGCTCTCCATTATAGGTAAACCCACTTTCACTCCATACATTTTGCATTTCCCTGATTTTATCCACACAATCAAGCTCACGTAGTTGCTCAACAAGTTCATCTGACATATCCACAATATAAGCTACACGCTCTTTGAAATTACCTTCTGTGTAAGCAAGATGCTTCTCACTACGTGGTAAACCTTCAATATAGGCATTTACAAATTTTTCCAAGTCCTCATTAGAGTTTACCATTTGTAACATGTCATTAAATACTGATTCCTCAATCAAGGAAGCTGTTTCCTTAATTTCTACACTAATATCTTCTAACTTCATTTTTCCTCCTCATTTTATAGAACACAAAGCTCTCTAACACCTATCATTTTTCCATGTAGGTAAAATTTTCTTCCTGTGATATACACGTTTTCAGTATATCCTAGTTCACGTAAGCATTCTGCTGTAATCTTAGAGACTATAATACCCTCATAGTTCATAAACAGCTCCATCATCTTTCGTTTTGTAATATTAGACACATAATGGATTTTAGTAATCCTAACTCCGTCAACCTTACCCATTCTACGGATAGAGACATCAGCTCTTAAAGGCTCTTCTGTCTCACAAGGTGCTATAACCCTTGTAGGATTCCCATATTTGTCTACAATCACTACATCATGCCCTGTTAAATTTGCAAGCATAAATCTCCTTTCTTTCTTGATACACTATTAGTATATCACTTTATATCACTTATGTAAATACTTTTTCAGAATACTTTTATATTCTCAATCCTAAAAGGTTAGCATAACTTTCTATTGCTGAACCATGCAACCAGTATCTATAACCACTTAAGTTTTCAATCCTGTATGGTATAAAAGGGTCATATCGGTCAATATCTATAATTGTTACCTCTCTACCTCTGCATTTATCAGTGTTATATTTGCTGTCAGCCCAATCCTTTAGATAAACCTTATCACCTACCTTATATGTATAATCCACCTTTCACAACTCCTTTCACACTGTGCATTGATAGTGTTATGTAATGACCTGTGCTAGTTTCAACCTTTACTCCATAGGTACTATATTTTATAAAGGTTACAATTTCCTCAGAATTATTACCTCTAACCTTCCTAGGTGATTCTGTAATAAGCTTCTGACCTGGTTTGAAAATCTCACTCTTACTCATAGGTCTAAACTTGTAAGGATTCACTGAAAATTCCTCATTGTCACCCCATAGGCATTTTACCCTAATCCTATTGTAACTAACTGAGGTAACCTCAAGAGGCTTACCTTTATTTGTTACAGCGTATGAGGTGTAATCAATACCTGTTATTAAGTCTCCTACCTTAAACATGTAAACCTCTCTTACCTTTCTGTAATTCAAACATATTTGACATAGCTCCTACAGTTTTGCCTATCATACATTGCATCTTTCCTTTAGTATCTAGAATTTCTACTACAATATCACATTTATCATCAAAATCACACTCTAGCTCTACAACCTTTGCAGTTGTACCTTTTTGCCATAGTAAAGTATCTTTCTTTAGGGTTATAATGTCTCCAATTTCAAACATTTATTACCTCCTTTCAAAACTCCGTCAATGAAAGCATACTTGCTATCATATCCAAGATTCAAAGCATTTTGTAAGTCCTTCCCTAGTGAAAATGGAGGCTCTTCTAGATTGTCATAACTGTACATGACAAACATTTCAATCAGAAAACTATCCATAATCTCCATTGTAGGGTTAATGTTTACACGATTCCAAGAGTTTTTCAACTCCTTTTTCTTGTTAGTTACTACTACTCCCATTCTTTACCTCCTTAGTCCTTGTCATCTGTGATATAGATAAAGCTTCCTACTAGATAACCTAGCAGGACACAAGCGCCGAAAATCTGAAAGCTATAATCACTAGTAAGATTACCTAAAATCAAGCCAATCGGCAAACCATACCATTTTAAAATTTTCTTAATTGTTCCCATTGTTTTATACCTCCTGAGAGCCTCTATTTTGCCCTCTATTAAGTTTAATTGTGGTCAAGGGGTAAATATACCCCCTAACCTTTTAACGTGCTGTAGGCTAGTAAATATCGCCTACTTTGACTGTATCCCATTCGTCCTTATCTAGATAATAGACAATAGTATATTCACTATCTTCATCCCATACCACAATAAAGTATTGATTACCTTTTTGCTCCTTCTTCAATATCTCATTGTTTTTCTGAGCCTTTACCTTTTGGACTGTTTGAGCTGTTTCTTGCTCTTGTTTTTGTGGAATACTTTGCAACATAGTTCCAAAAACTACCAAAATTACAAAAATAATACTTCCATACCCTAAAAATTTAAAAATTTTCATCTTATTTACCTCGTTTTTATTTCCTTATGCCTTTTTTGTGTGTTAGTCCTTACATGGTGATTTTAGGGTGAGATTTTGACAATCTCAAACCCCTATTTTCACCCTTTGACTTTATGCTATCTCTTCTTCATCTTCTAAGTGGTCATGAATACAGTCAGAACAGTATAGACAACCGTCAGAACCTTCTTCCATGTCATCATTGTAAAAGTAGTCTTCGCAATCTTCACAACAGCTTGAATCATCAATCAAAATATACTCTGAATAATATTCTGACCAAACACATTCCATACTAGTGCAATCATCTGAACAGAAATAATTACCCTGTACTTCTGCATAGTCTCCATTGACTGAGAAAGGACAACCACAATGCTCACAAGTGTTTACATAATATAGCTCTTCAAAGTCTTCAATATTTTCACAAAAAGTGAAATCTCCATCATCTAGGTTAATATAACGGTCTTGATTATCTGACCAAACAAAGCCTTCTTCTCTCAAAACATCTATAGCCTTGTCAAGGTCAACATCTGCTGAAATTTCTGTATCAGTAACAAACTTTTTATACTGTTCTGATGCCATGTTACACCAGAAGCCTCCTGAATTGTTTTCATAAACAATATTTTCACGAGTTTCTTGAAAGTCTGATAACTTTCTATTGTAGAAGATAGCCAATAGAATTTGTGGTGCTAGGTAGAAGCCATGACCTTCCCAAGAGTACATGTCAGAAAGCCCAAGCTCTCCTTGTTCATCTTCTAGGTAGTAAAATCTTGCTTTAGGGCTGTTATTTTCATTAAAGATATAGCAATATCTTGCAAGGTCACTAGTCTGCAAAGTAATACTAGTTAATTCCCCTGCTCCTCCTGGTCCATTACAAGAACCGTCAAAAGCCCAATCCTCAGCCTCTCTATAGCTAGGTAGAATATCAGAAAGTTTAAATGTATATACTAACTCTTTACAATCTGAGAAAACAGCTAGAAGCAACTCAGAAAAGGCTTGTAATTCTTCTTGTGTATATGCAATACCCTTCTTTGAAAGCTGTTTTGAAAGCTTAGGGGCATTTTCTCCTACCTTGTAATCAATACCAAAATATTCACTAACTAGTTCTTTATACGATTTGTAAAATACGTTTTCCATTGTTTTATTTTCCTTAGATTTTATAGTTTTAATAAACTTTAAAGCATAAAGGGTTGCCCCTTGTAACCGTTGTTTCCAAGTTACCAAAGCGATTTTTAATTATTTAGTTTGTGTTTCTAGCTCACCTGTTCCAAAGTCAGCAGTTACACTAAATTCATCAACTGATGGGCGATATTTTGCGCTGTATCCTGTTTCAAAGTAGTCAAACAAGAATTGTAAAGCATCTCTATCTGATTTACTTTGACCATAGAAGCCTTTAACAATAGGCTTAGATGATTTTAAACTACCAATACACAAAATTTTAGTTCCCCAATGGTATACGTGCAAATTGCCTTGCTCTGTATATCTCATTGAATACTTACTTTGTAATTCGCCTGTATATCCATAACAACGTTGTCTACCATTGATATTTGAGTGACCTGTAGTAAGTGCTTTTTGTGTTAATTTTTCCAATGTCTTTTACATGATTTTATACCTCTATTTAGTTTTCAATGTTTGGAATGAGTACAAACGCTCTTTACTTGTGTATCTTCCCTTATTAGAGCTTTAAAGGGCTGATATTGTTGTTTTAATCTTGCGTTTAGTCTTAGTTTTCCAATGAGTAAAGCAAGTCTAGAAAAGTTTTCCTTACCATAAGGGGCTTTTAACTAGTAAATATAATGCTTTATCTGTTTGTCTAACGTCAAACGCTATGCCATTCTAACCCTTGCAAGTTAGAAGATAGGCTTTAACCTATAATGGCTTAAATGAAATCACTTGTTTTTAGTTGTGTATAACCAAGACCAAGATAATGCTGTTTTAGTTCTCTAATTTGCTTTTGAGTAACATTTTCTAGAACTCTCCACTCTGCTCTATGTAGAGATACAACAGTAGAGTTACTTTGCCCAAAAACAAAGGTCTTGTTTTTAATGTCTACCATGATAAATAGACAATAACCGTAAACGCTGTAACGACTAGCAAATAACTCAGTGTTTGAGTAGTCAAATTTTGGTTGTTTCATGATGATGTACCTTATAAGCTTTTAGCTTATTTCCTTTGATTTTATTTTAGGATAATTCCTAATCTTCTTAAATTATACCACAATATCCGATATATTACAAGAGTTTTTATAAAAATTTTTAAACTTTTTATATCGGATAACCTGATAACCTGAAGGGTTTTCCTTATCCTTTATGATTCTATTATATCACAATATCCGATATAATCAAGGGTTTATATAAAGTTTTTCTATAGTTAATTATTATATATAACGAGGCTTTTGTTATAGTTTTAGCTTATATCAGTATATAATGATGATAGAATAGAACGATATATAATAGATAGGTCTGTTTATTGAGATAATAGATAATTTATAGAGATAATAGGCTGATTGTTTAATAAGGGCTATAATATGTTAGTGAGAGAAAGAGAGAATATAGACAGATAAAGAGGTTATGGGTTAATTATACAGATAATTGTATATTTATTTTGTAGATAGGATAGGGGATATTTATGCAATAATTATGGTTATTTATGCAGGTGATTAGGTTAGGTAGGGTTAGAAAGTTATTTGTTATTTTCATGTAAATATTCAATAATTGTTTCATTTTACCCCTCATTTTCACCTTTATATTATACTATTTTATTATAGCTATTTACAATCATATTATAGGTAAAATCTAAAATCTCAAACAGCCTTTTTAGTGGTATAGACCAATTTGAAAACAAGGGTATATAGGTATAATGGTATAGACCAATTTATTAAAGTATAACTAATTTATTATACTAATTTATTGATGCTATTGTATAGATGTAATCATTTTTGTTACAATCATTTTGTTGTAAGGGTATTGGTTACAATTAAAAATAGGTAAAGGGTAAAGCCAATTAAAAAACAGGGAGAGAGGGGTAGGGCTGAGATTTCTCTATTGACCAACAAAAAATTTAATATAAAAACATGTTACTACTAACCAACTAACCCACTTTTGTAGTAGTTGATTAAAAATCAAATATTTTATCCACTAACGCATATTTACTCATTCACCACTTAAGATTTTTAGGTAAAAACATGTTATGTGTATTTATACAAAAAGAAAAAGGTATATAATAAATATACACCTTATTTGTATAATTTTACATCTTGTTCTTTTAGGAATTTTTCTGTAACCTTACGTTTATAGCTAGGTTTCTTGGCATAGTAGTCTACAGAGTCCATTATGATAGTGAATAAAATGTCATATTTATTGAATCCTGTATCTTCAGCTATTAGCTCTATGTATTTGGTCATTATGGGACTTACCTGATTAAACATACCATTATAAGCTTTATAGGACATACCTAAGTGATTAAGCCTATCAGATATAAGGACATTATTACGTTTAAGCTTTAATGTAAGTTTATGCTTAAGGCTTAGGATATAACTAGGTATATGGTTGTATTTATGGTATATATATTCACTTAAACTGTTTAAATATTCATTGTAGACTTTTGCATAATCTCCTCTGTGTTCATAGATATAATCACCTACCATCATAGCACTTGGTATCTTCTTACCTAACATGAGCTGATTAAGGTGAGAGTAAGGACTCTCATGGTATAACCATTGGTAGAATGAAGGACTAAGGCTATTAGGGTATATGAGTAAAGGCTCTCTAATGTCATTGTATAAATTATACACAGTAGAGTAAAACCAATTAGCGAACTCTTGGTCTGATAGCACAGGAAGTAAATAGCCTATTAGTAGCTGTGACTTAATGTGAGGGTTAGTAAAGCTAAGGTTTAACTCACAGAGCTGTTCTTCTGTGATATTAAGCTCTTTACAAAGCCTATCTCTTCCTCTGAACTTCTTGCATAAATCACTAAGTGGATTTTGCCAATAGGTAAGCTGGTGTACATCCACATGATAAGTCCTTTTGAGGAATTTCTTGATTTGTAGTTTAAGGTCTTGATTCACAAGGTCATTATCTTCAAATTCTAAGGCTAAATGGTACTCATCTTTCTTCACAAAGATTGTACCTCTCTCTTTTTTGTCTCGGTTAAAGTACCAAATAATTTTTGTATCCATAAGACACCTCCACAGAAAGTATATCACACAGAGCTGAAAATGTCTAGATTTTAGAGTGATATATTTTCGTATATGTATACTTTTGATGGTAGTAATACCTAGTTATTATTATATATAACTATTAGATTATTAGGTATTAGATTATTAGGTATTATATAATTAGTTAATGTGGTATATTTCAGTATATGTACTTTTTTGATGGTAATAATATAGCTTATTAACTAATTATATATAACTATTAGATTATTAGGTATTATATAACTATTAGGTATTAGATTATTAGGTATTATGTATTATTAACTAAGACTAATACCAACAGAAAATGTTCGCAATCAAGTTGCAAACATTTTTTGGTGAATAAAATTTTAATATTGACACAGTGATTAGGTAGTGGTATAATTTTTACATGGTTAAAGTTTTATCACTAGACCTATCTACAAAGAGTTCAGGCTTCTGTGTTTTAAACAATGGGAAAATCATTGACTATGGAACTATCACAAGCAATGAGGATAGTTATATTGACAGAGGACAATATATGGCAGAGTTTGTTAGACTTCTCTGTGAAAAGCATGGTCAATTTGATAAGGTCTTCATTGAGGAATTGAAAGTCATTTCAAACCAAAAGACACTTGTGATGCTTGGTATCGTTCAAGGATTGGTTATTAGAGAACTACGCAACAGCACTGTGACTCTAGTACCTCCAACAGTTTGGAGAAAGCCTTATGAACTGAATGGTAAAAGAGCAGAAGCTAAGAAGAAGGCTATAGCCCTTTGTGAAGATAAAGGTCTATCTGTTTCAACTGATGATGAGGCAGAAGCAATCCTTTTAGGTTTGTATGGTGTTGACAAAGCTTAGGTATTATGTTATACTTAACTTGTACGCTTTATGGTTGAAGCCATAAGAGGACACCTCCTTACAGTTCCTATGGGGAGTATTTCTCCCTTTAGGTTTGTGTACGTATAGCCAAGAGGTAAGGCAAAAGGTTGCAACCCTTTGAGCGTCAGTTCGACTCTGACTACGTACTTTGGTTAATAGGTATCACTCATGTGAATACTAAATGACGGTTTAAATCCGTCATTATACATCCTTAGCTCAACTGGATAGAGCACACGCCTTCTAAGCGTGGTTTTGTGTAGGTTCAAGCCCTACAGGGTGTATCTCTCTATTTAATAATTTTGGTTCACACTTATGCTTAATTTAAGAGGGTTGGATTCCTTCTGTGTGAGTATTTAATCTTGTGAAAGGAATGACTCATGGCAGTTAAGACTAAACTTTATTCAGAGACTATGAGAGAGCTTAGTGCTCTTGATGAAGACTCTTTAAGACTTTACCAAATGCGTTGGGGTTTAATTGATGTTGAGGAAGAACTAATCAACTCTGTAGGTTATCATGCCTATAGTCAAATCCCTCCATGCACACCAATCGCTAAGAACGCTATGTTACAGATTATGGCATCATTTGAGGATAGTGTTGAGCGTAAAGAATGGGCTGACCGTATCGAAGGTAAAGCTACACAAACCACAGTCAATGTTAACCATGACACTAAAGACGGTATTGAAGAGCTTAAGAACTACACTAAAGAGAAGCTTGATGAACTCTTTGGAGATATGTAATGGCATCACACAGTCCGAAAGAAGATTTATTCAAAGAGCATTATGATGAAATAGTTAGTCTCCTAGAAGGGTTTGCAACATCTGTTGTGACTATGGGAGACTATCTTAGTGCTGAAGAAGCTTTAATTGATTATCTAATTGACACTTACTCAGAAGTGTTCCTAGGAGAGATTGATTATATCTTGGACTCTCTAGGAGTTGATATGACACCACAAGAGCTTATCGAAGTTCGTAATGGTGTAAACACAACTAACTATGCTAGAAGCAATTACTCAAGGTTGAGAGAGATTTTTGAAGCTCATGCACAAGACTTAAGGGCTAAGGTTATTGACTCAACAGAGACAGTCAACATTGATGACTTACTTTCAGACTTCAGACATAAGCTAGATAGAATAGCTATGAGTGAAGTACAGATGCTTATTGAAAAGGCTTCTGTGGAAAGTGCTAAGTTATTTGAGATTGTCACTGAGAACTCAATCCTTAAGACTTGGAACTGTGTTGGTGATTCTAGAACATGCCCTACCTGTCTTGCTATGAATGGTACAACAATACCTGTCACAGAGAGCTTTTCCAATGTAGCACCTTCTGTGGATATTGAAGAAGAGCTTAGTTATACTGGAGGAGATATTGTTTATGCACATCCAAGATGCAGATGTTGGGTCACTTACTCAAAAGCGTAAGGTATTATCCAACAAAGAAAAACTATCAATCCTTCTTGACCAGGTAACACCTCAAGACCAACTTAAGGATGCTGTTAAGGGTAAAATACCTAAGCACTTCAAGAGGAATACCATTAGGGAAAGAGAAGGTTTTGAGAAAGAACTTGAGTATTATAAGCTAGGATTCACTACAGCCCTATCAGAGTTTAATTTAGAGCTTTGGTGGTCACAAGCAGTACAGTTTGGAGCTTTCCTAAGTGGTAAGTATAAGACTGGTTACTGTGTGGCAACTCCTCGTTATGGCAAGTCTTTCCTCTGTGGTATTATGTCTAACCATTTTGCCTATGAAGGAGAGAACTGTTATGCTGTAGGTTCTACTCAAGAGTATTCAGGAATTATTATTCAACACGCTAGAGAGATTCTAGTAAACTCTCACCCTGATGTTAAAGCTATGTTGTCCTTTGATGAAAAGGATGTCACAGCAGTAGACAAAAGGCTTAAGCGTGGTTTATCTTCATTCTCAAGTGAGGGATTCTCATTTAGGAATGGTGGTAAGCTAGAAGGTCTATCAGCAGGTTCAAACTTTACTGACCCCTCTAAAATCCATGTCATTGGTAGAGGTGGTAATATGTTTGGAGATGAGGCATCTGATATTTCTCCTATTGCCCTAGGTCACATGGGTCGTAGAGAATTTGAGTCAGATGATGGTAGAAAGCTGATTATGTACCTAATCTCTAATCCACGTTCACTTAACAACTTCTATGACTTCATGGTAAATGAGGACTTAGCAGATGATGAGTTTGTGATGTGGTTAGATGTGGTGACAGCAATGGAAGAGGGTAGTATCAAGTACACTAAAGACCAACTAATGAGGTCACAGTTTACTATTACTGAAGACTCCATTAGGGAAAACCTTCTTTGTGAGTTCCCTACAGAGCGTTCTTCATTCTTCGATTCATCACCTGATATTCTAGATAGATTTGACACTAGAGGCAAAGACCTTGACTTCTTTATTGGAGTCGATAGTGCCTATAAGGGTTCTGACAGTATACAGGTTACTGTATCTGTGGTTGATAAGAAAAACCACTTTACTGTTGTGGATACCAAGGACATTAAGCCTGCTGAGTGGATTGATGGTATAACAGCTATTGAGATTGTGAATAACATTGTCACACTAGCAAATAGGCTTAATGCTAAAGCTATTGGAATAGACGCAGGTGGAGGAGCACACATTGTTCAACCACTGAAGATGAGAAGACTTTCAGGACAACTTAAATGTCCTGTGTATGACATAAACTTTGGAGGTAAGCCTACAGAGATTAAGGTCATTGCAAAAGACCCTAGTGCTGAATATGCCTTTAACCGAAGAGCAGAGATGCACCTTATGTTAAGAGGTATGATGGAAGCACAAAGGGTATCATTTGTAAGAAAAGTTTGGGATGGTATTAGCAGACAGATGTCATTCGTTTCTGAGATTCAGAAGCCTGAAGACAGACTTGTTAAAATCAGACCTAAATCTGAAATCAAGAAATTACTTAAACATTCACCTGATGAACTCGATAGTGTATTGCTATCACTTCATGTGGCTGAACTGTTTTACCTAGGAGGTAGCTAATGAGCTGTGGCAAATGTCGCAAAGATGAGTGTGGTGGCGATTGTGCTATGGATAGGTATTTTAATGCAGAGTATAAGGACAGACTAGTATTTCAAAGTTCAGGTTTTAGAGGAACTCCTGTAGGAGAGAATCTAGAGGACATTGAAAGACTAGCTTTAGACTTACCTGATGTAGATTACATTTTGGATAACATTGTGAACTACATGTTTACCAACTACCTTACTACAGAAAGCTTTGATAAAGATAAGGAACTAAGAGATTATCTATATGGTCTTAACTTCAATGGTCAGCGTAATTATGATGTGTTGAAGCAAGTAGCTAAGGGTTATCGTAAGTATGGTTACTATGGTCTATTGAATACAGGTGATGGTCTAGTAGGAGTTCATCCTAAAGACATTCTAGCTTGTGTGATTGATTACCCTAAGAAGCCAGTCCTTAGACAAACTTTGACATACCTAATCAAAAACACAAATACCTACATTACACCTTATGACAGAAAGACTGGTAATAACAGACCAGTAAATGACTACTCAGCAGAAGACATTCAAAAGATTCTAGATAATCCTGAAGAGTACAAGAATGAAGTCTTGGTTGTAACTGACAAAGAGTTCGCTTGTGTTCGTATTGATACATCTCAAGTATTCTGTATGTCACCTTTGCTTAAAGACAGAAAACGTGTTGAGCTTATTCTTAATATTCTCAACCGTATGAACTATGATATTTCTCGTAATGGTATCGGTACTATTGCCTTGCAAGCTAAAGATACTCTTGAAGAGCAAATTGAAGAGAGTGTTGAGCAAGGTACAGCATTTAGTGGTGGAGAACTACTTGATATGGGTAGAACTGCTAAGGGTGAAAGAACCAAGAAAATTATTGAAGATATGAATGCATTTGCAGAAAAACTTTCAGAAACTGAGTTTAATGATGCAATCGTATATTCAGGAAATTTCCAAAACTTAGAACAGCTTGAACGTGATACAAAGGCTACAGACTTCCTAGACTACTTGTCTCAGTATGTTCCTGCTATCATCTGTCAAATGTTCGGAGTACCTGCTAGATTATTTGACTTGAATAAAACTGTGTCAAACATTGGTACTTATAGTATTATTGATAATGCTATGAAGAACACAATTATTCCAATGCGTGACCACTTTATTGGTCAAGTAGTCCATATTCTTCAAAATGCTACAGGATTATCTGAGCACATTAAGTTTGATAGTTATGAGTTCACAAACAACTACAACTACAATAACGATATTTATATCCTTGATGTGTATGATAGACTTAAAGGCATTGACGAGAACATGGCAGAAGCGTACTTGAAGAAAAACTTAATTGTATAGGAGAAGAGATGTCTAATAAGATTTTATCCATTGAGGAGTTGTCAAAACTACAAAATAGCTTTGTTGAAGCAACTCAAACACAAGAGCCAGTAGCTATTCAAACAGCAACATCTTCTGTTGTGAACGGAGATAGCACTAAGATTGGTTCTGCATCACCTAAAGACTACACAGTTACTTTGTGGTTGCCTATTATTGGTAAAGCACCTGAAGGAGCTGAGATTGTTCAAGACGGTCATGCTTACATCCAAGAAATTTCAGCTAAATCTAAGTATATTACTCCACGTATTGCACGTAAAGTTCGTAACTATGCCTCAATTATCTCAATGGCATTTACAGACTTCCAAGAAAATGGTGATACTGAGATTTACACTCCTGAAGACTTATTCAAAGTCTATGAAGTGTTTGATGACAATGTTATTGATGCTTGTGAGAAGCTAGTAGGTGAAGTTTTAGGTATTCCTGAACACTTGACTGAATATATCACAGATGTATCACTAATGACTAACTGTGCTAAGATTCTGAGAGAAAACCCTTCGTTTTTTCAAATTGATTAGTTACCTTGTTAGGTATAATTGGGGATTAGTCCAAGGTAAGGTTAAGCCTGTAGATGAATACAAAGGTTTAGCCTATCAGGACATGGTAAACATTGAGCTTGATGATGTTGAGGAAATGGTTCTCACACTGTGCAAAGAGTACAACATGCAATACCATTATGTTATGGATAGTATGTACTACTCTGATGTAACGGTCATCTATGCTAAGTTGGCTAATGAGAAGTCATTTAGCTCATACAATGATTACCTTAATCTAGATGAGGAAGCTAAAGGTAAGTTTGTGACTGACTTTGGTAAACCTAAACCATATATCTATCAAGTGTTAAATGCAGATACTCAAAGAGTAAATATAGAAGACAACAAAGACGGACTTAAAGGTATGTACCGTCATGGAGGAACTTTAGATGACTGAAATTATTACTGATGTTTTAGGCTTTCTTGATGAGAAGCGTAAGAACATTCAACCAGAGTATACTAGAGCAGGTAAGCCTGTTTATACTCTACGTAAATATGCAGAATTGACTGACCTTGATGCTGAGGTTCTTATCAATGGTGGAGTTGAAAACGTAGCACAGAAAATTCCTATCATTGGACGAAGTGGTAATATGCTTCGTACACCTAGAACATCTTATGCTGTGAATGTGGATGTTGCATTTGATAATAGAGTTAAAGTGTCAACACAAACTACAGAAGATGGTAAAGAGGAAAAGGTTTATACTTTTGTGGTAGACCAACGTGCTCTCATGGAGCAATCATCAGGACATCTTTATGCTAACTACATTGTAGGATATGTAGTAGGTAAAGGAAAAGGTAAAGGAGCTAAAGCTGAAGTACGTGGTATTGTTCACGTAAAAGAAGATGAGTTCCTTAATGAATTTGATACTACCTTTGATACACAATCAATGGAAGAAATCATGGAACTTATTAACAAGTACCGTCTTCAACATGGTACAGCTAAAGTTCTTGAAAACATTGAATTTTAACTTTATGGTATGAGAGTTGCTAAACTCTCTTTTTTTGTTATACTATTATTAGAACATTCGATGAAAGGAGCACATAGATGGCTACAATTAAAGTTCCAGAAATGAATTTGAAAGTTGAAGTTGCAGATGAAACACTTAACTTTAAGTCACCTTTAGCTGAAACTATTCTTGCTCAACTACGTAAAGTTGTTGTAGGTCAAGAACAAATTCAATACTTTGATGTCACAGACAAGAAATTCAAGTCATTCACTTACTGCTGTGGTGATAAATATGAGTTTAACTACACTCTTAAAGAAGTTAAGCTTAAAGACACTGAATTTGATTGCTATGGCTTCCCTATTACATACGCAGGAGATAAATAATGGAAGTTAAGGAAGTTGGGAAAACTTACCAACAACACCTTAAAGAAGTTCGTGCCAAGCAGTTTGGTTATGAGAAGGAAGTTATTTCTCCAATCACTGAAGGTACGAAAGTGAAGGTGGTTACTGAATGAGTAAGTTTCGTGTAGCTCGCTTTCTTAACAGAGACTTGGTAGTTCGTGTGAACTTCTTAAATGACAAGAGTATTATTCAAAACCAACGTAAGTATTTTGAGTTTTACCCAGGAAATGACAGTGAGAATGATGGTTGGTATGAGACTACTGACCAAGTTCTCATTGAAAGTCTGAAAGAGGCTACAGAGCAACTACCTTACTCTCCTGAGACTGAAGCAGGACTCAAGAAGGACAATGTTCAGTATGAATACTCCTACTGTGCTTCCTGTGGAGGTAAGAAAGTGAGAAAACTTAAATATAATCTGTTTGAGGTGGTGGAGTAATGCCAGTTAAGACAAAGATTGCAGAGCAAATCATGTCTGAGATTGACTCTTACCTACAAAAGAAAGATGACCTAGACATGATTATGAATCTCTCTCATAGCAAACAAGAGAGAGAACAGTTATCAGTAGATAAAGTTGAAAATTCTGATGGTTACATGACATTGTTATCAGAAGGCTCTGTTCTTTATCAAGATGACACAATTCGTTTGTATATCTGTAAAGGTACACTTAAAAAATGGTATGACAGTATTGATGGTTCTTTTGAGGGATATGTTTCTACAGGTCATAGAGACTTGAACTCATTCCCTGTGAGAGAAGGTTATTTCAGAAAGTCAGACCTTAAGCTAGTAGAGGATTCCAATGGAAGATATGACCTACTAGTTAAACCCCATGTAAACCTTGAGCTTAGTAATGTAAAAGACCTTATCATTCAAGATGAGCCTTTTGCTATTTCATCTGAGTTCTTATGGTATTCTAAAGAAATTGAAGATAGCGACATTGAAGAATATGCTAAATTAGTGGTCTACAATGTTGAGCATGGTGGTGGTATTGATGTGCCTATAACAGATACCATTGAGATTACTGGATTCTCCTTTGTGGGTAATCCTGGTAATGCAAAGAGTGGAGGCTATGAGCCTTCATTACTAGTAAGAAATGAGGAAGAATACTTGAACAGAAAAGAAGTTCTAGATAAGGTTCTTGCACATCTTTCTACACAAGCTGAGGAAGTTGTAGAAGCAACTGAAGCTGAAGTTGTTGAGTCTGCTACAGAAGAAGTAGTAGAAGAAGTAGCTGTAGAAACTGAAGAAGTAGTTGAACCTACTGAAGAAGTTACAGAAGAGGAAGTAGTAGAAGAAGATGCTTTGACTAAAGCTATTGAAGCTATTGAAGCCCTCACTGCTGAAAAAGAACAGCTTTTGGAAGAAAATGCAGAACTGAAAAACAAACTTTCAGCTAAAGAAGCTGAAGAGCAGAAAATTGATGAAAAGTTCCAAAAACTAAGCGCTTTGCTTGAGAAGGCTAATCCTTCTGTGGAACAAACACAAGTAAAACAAGAAGAAGTTAAAGCGAACCGTTTCGGTAGAGTTCGTTTTGGAGGATAATATAGTGGCTGAAACTAATTTTGATATTCTTTTGGGTGAAGCTATTGATAACTTGTATGAGCGTACTAAAGCTCAACTTGCTAACAAAGCAAACCTTACTAATGAAGACGGTAAAATTCCGTTCGGTATCTCTCGTGACTGGTCTAAAGCAGTTCCTTCACTCCGTGAAGTTGGTATGGGAGACGAACTTGTAAACGACATCCTTAAACGTTTTGAGCAATCAAGCTTTGGTGCTTTGAGACAAGCTAAAAATGGTGACTGGATTATGGAAGGTATCACATGGGGAACTAAAGCTCCTGACTTTGCTAACGATACTTCAGATGCCTGCTGTTTCACTGAGAAGTTCACTATGCAAGCTACAGGTGATGCTACACCTATCCGTTACCTATGTTTCAAGGACTGTGAAACTCGTCTTGACCGTTTGATGAAAGATAAGATGCACTTTAAACAAGGTGACCTTATCAACATCTTCCAACGTTTGGGTATGTCTTATGAAGAAGCTGAGCAATTCATGGCATGGTACACATTCGCCTTTATCGTTCAACGTCATATCGTTCAAGGTATGTTGAACTTCCAAGGTCAAGGGCTTCGTCCTTTCGCAGGTGTGGCTGAAATGATGTCTCACCCAGGTGTAACTCCTATTGATGCTTCAGGTTCAGTTATTGGTGCTTTCCGTCAAGTAGCTTGCTATCTTGATGTATTGGATAACCAATCAGCACGTTATAAGATTTATGTTCACCCATTGACTCTTCGTGGAATCAAGGCTGAAATCGTACCAGGTAAAGATGGTAAACTTCCTCAAGGTTGGGCTGTAAACGGTGAAACAATCACATTCAAAGGTATTCCTTTCGGTGTGTCTTACCACTTGCCATTTGACCTTGAAGAAACAATGACTGGTGAGGCTTATGTAATTGACCTTGCTAGAGTAGAAGCATTGACTCAATATGACTTGTTCATTCCTCAATCAGCTATCTACACTCAACGTACAGAAGACACAACTAAACCAGGATGTGAAGTAATCTGTGACAAGTATGAAAACTTCGGTTTGGTACACACTAACTCACACATTTCACACTTGCTTGTGGCAAACATTCCACTTGAGCAATCATGTCCTGCTGTAGTATTTGAACGTATTCAAGGTCTTCTTACAGGTCTTAACCCATTCCCTATGGCAACTATTCCTGCTAAATAAGGAGAAACACTATGCAACCTGAATTGGAGTTGATTAGAATAACTGAGAAACTTCAAGAGCGTTGTGGATGTTTTGACTGTGATGATGGAGCAACTATGCAAAAGTACATGGAGAGCTTTCTCCGTGTACTTGCTAGGTTGTTTTGTTGGACTGACAGTGAGTGTGATACTATCCTAAGAGCACGAAGACATGAAGTCATTCCTATCACTCAATTTGAGATGTGTGGATGTGATGCTATGGTTGAGATTAAACCCTATTACTACAAAGGCTTTGACCCTACTACTTTAAAAGTGTATTTACACAAAAGAAAAGGTCTAGAGCGTGAAGAGTATGAGCTTGATACAACTAAGTGGAATTGGTCTTTTGTGGATGGTACAATTCTAATCAACGTTACAGATGAGCTTAGCCCATGTTGTAGATGTTGTGACCCTTGCTCTTGTGAGGCAGAGTATAAAGTAATTCTTGACTACGAAGCAGGATATACCTCAAAAACACTTCCTGATTGTGTTTATGACTCTATGTGTCATTTCTTGGGTATATTTATAGCAAGTCAGAATAACTGTGGTACTCTAGATGAATGTGCTAATATGGATAGACTAGCAGTAGGAGCAGTTCTTAAACAAAAATCTGTCGATTATATTGTTAGAGAATGGACTATTGACTCAGGAAGCATTGATAGGTATTATGTTAAACTTATCAATACGTGGTCTATTAAGACACTCAGTTCATTATCATTGTGTAAGAAGAGTTACACAGACAATATGTATTTAGCTATTGGGAGGAGAAAATGCTAGTAAAATTCAAAGGAGAGCGTAAACGTGAATCACGTTCTTACGGTTGCTCTAAGTGTGGTACTGGTCGCTCTATCAATGGTGTTGAAACTTATTCTACTGTGTACCGTACATACTATGAAGGTAGACTATATGTTTTCTTGAAAGACAAGGTTTACCCTGTAGATGACATTCTAGGAGGTTATCTAATTAACCTTAAGTACACAGATAATGAGGGTAATATCCAAAACACTTTTGAAGAAGTGATTGAGAACACTACATCTACTTATGTTCAAGACAATAAGGATAAAGAGTTTGAGCTTGAGACTAAAGAGGAAACTCCTAAAGTCGAAGAAACTCCAAAGGAAACTGAGCCTCCTAAAGTTGAGGAAGCCCCTAAGCCTATAGAACCTAAAGTCGAAGAACCAACGGTTGAAGAAAAACCTAAAGTAGAAGAGCCTACAGTAAATAACGCTATCTTAAATGAAGGTGTGCCTGAAGAAGAGCTGTAAAGGTAGGTGATATAATGAGCTTACCTTGGAATAACAGAGAAATTCTTGTACTTAGGCAAGGAACTGCTGTACCTACTTATGATGAAAACAGCAGACAAATAATGAAATGTTTGTGGGAAGAAGTAGAACACCTTAAATGTGTAGACCACATGCCTACATCAAGAGGTTCTGAAAGTGATGCTACAACTACTCATGGTCTTGAAGGTTCAAGACAATTAGAGACTTTCTACTTCTCACTACATAATCAATCTCACGCTTGTGATTTTGACATTAAGCATGGTTACTACATCATGCAAAGAATATCTACAAGATGTAATAGGTTTGCTTGTCCTGAAGATGCAGGATACCTATTTTGGAAAGTTGTAGCTTGTAGAACTTATGAAATTTTACCAGGTTGTTGGGATATTAAGATGACTGGTGAAAGGCTCATTCCTCGTGAGTCTGAACAGCTTATCCTTGAGTGTGCTCCTTATGTTAAGCAATTACAGGGGGTGATTACTCGTGACCACGACTGACATTCATAACTGGAAGGGTATTGAGTTCTCAAAGGAATTTGTTGACTTTACCATTACAGGTATGCTAGAGGCTAAAGCAACTGGTTCTGTTCAAACAGGACGGATGGTTAGGTCTATCAAGATGAAGAAAATAGCAGATGGTTTTACTGTGTATAGTGACCAATCAGACTTCCCTCCTACAAGGAGAGGTAAAGCACGTTACTATACCCGTGTTTACCACCAAAGAGGTTATCCTCCTAGGTATTCTGCCTTTCCATTTATCTTCATAGCATTTGATACTGTAGGTGAAAGAGAACAACTTGTAAACTCTACAAGTGGATTCTTTGGGATTTATAAGGCTCTAAGACCTTCAGGAAGAAGAGGAGCTGGAACTGCTAGATATAACTCTAGTGATACAGCTAGTGCTAGGGAATACTTAGTTTCACAAGGGAGAAAGAATCAAGTTAAGATACCAAGGAGAGTAGCTAGATGATTAGTGCTGTATATATAAACATTAAGAAATGGCTACAGATGTATGGTTCAGGAGTATTAGACTACTTTATTCAACCTGACAATCCTGATGAGCTAGACCCTAGAAAAAGGTATAACAACTTTGATGAACAGTTCAATAAGCATGTAGGAACTTCAGAACACTTCCAATTAAATCAGGGAGTAGAGTTCCCTTTCCTTGCTATTGATATTGCTTGTGACAACAGCTCAAAATGCTTTTCTAAACTTTATGTAAACTTTTCTGTGTATTATTCACCTGTAACTCCTCCTACTGGAAGAGTATGTATTGAGAATACACCTGAAGGTAAGCTAGAGTATAGAGAAGAAGTGCATTGTCAAATCAAGAATATGCTTGTGCATCAAGTACAAACACCTAGAGGCATCCAAAGAAAAACATTCGCTCAAGATGTAGCCTCATTAGACGGATGGTACTTACCTATTAGGGTTAAAGTGACTGATATAGGTTGTCCTGAAGACTTCTCTAATGAGCTTGTAGATGAAGTTGAGATGTTCTCATTCCCTGCTACACTATCAATATTCACTTGTATGTAAAGGAGTCATTATGGCTGTAGAACAACCATTAAACCTCAATGCGTTTTTCATGTCTCGTAATGAGATTGCTAATCGTCATGGAGGAAAGCTAGAGCTTCAAGCTGTATCTCGTGTTCGTGAACACATGGTAGAGGAAGGCTCAAAGAAAAACCAAGTTAACACCCCATCAGAAGATGGAAATAAACAAAATGCAAACCAAGGCAAAAAGGAGAAATAAATGTCTAATTGTTTTGTAGATATGTCACATCCTATGTATGGTTACAACACACAAGACAAGGATTCTAAAATCATTGTGTCAATCACAGAAGAAATCAGACCTTGTGTACGTTGGAAAGCAAGCAAACAGATTGCTATTCCCTCAGGAAGCCTAGTACAATATGTACGTAAAGATGTTCCTGAAGACCAACTTAACTGTAGCCCTATCAAATGTTTGAACACAGGTACACTTTATGTAAACCCTGCTGAGAAGAAAGCTTCTGCTAAGTACCAAGTACGTGCTGATGCTGATGACTTCGCTCTAGGATTTAACATGCTTTACCTTAAATTACCTAAAGCAGGTACTTATGAGTTTAAAGCTATTGTGTCAGACTTCAAGGATGTAGCACAAGATAACGCTTATGTATACACTTATGAGTTCAACACTTCTGCTCCAGGATTTGTACTTCGTACAGTAGACTTTGCAGATTCTAAAGTTATGACTCAAACAGGTACAGGTTGGAAACCTTCTGACCACGGTATTGTAATTACTTATGAAGTAACTTACAAGGGAACTGATGAGCTTACAGGTCACATTGGATTCTCTTCTATCTCTGTGGTGAATGACCGTTCAGAGCTTCGTAAGTTCTCTAACGTGTTGTTGTCATGTTTGACATCATTCACTCATAATGTATCTGTGCCTGCTACAGATGCTCGTTGCTTCGGTAGACAGTATGATAAATCTCAAGTGGAAATCACTAAAGAGATTACAGCAACTACTACATCATGTAATGACTACTGGTTGAATCCACTTCAATCTATGTCTAAGAAAATGACTAGTGGTATCCCTGTTACAGATAGCTTCTTGATTGAAGAAGTTACTATTGCTGGTAAACGTTATGGTTCACTTTTGATTCCTGACCTTTACTATGAAGACTGTAACACAATCACAATCTCATCAGACAAATGTGCTTGCACTTACTTGTCAAACATTCCATTGTCTACAGGTGTAGAACTTGAAGATGATGAGTTCATTGCTTTGACACAAGAGCATCACGGTTATGAAAGAGGAACAGTTCTTGTAAATCCAATGTATATTGGTGAGAAACTTCTTGTAACCTACAATGGTGAGCGTGATGTTGAGTTGATTGTTGCTAATGACAAGAGACTTAACAATACACACTTCCGAGTTACTCAAATGGTTGAGAACACTCGTGGTCTTAAAGAATACTATGTATTCAACAATGTATTGATTACTGAAAATTCTCGTGAGTTCTCTACTGAGGGAGAAATTACACTATCACTTTCATTCACTGTATCTCGTGATGAAAATGGTAACTTCTATGAAATCCGTAGAAACATTGAGGATGTAGCGTAACCGTAGGAGAAAAGTATGGCAGTCAGAACCATTAAGGTTGATATTACAGGTTTAAAGGAAATTGAAAAAGCCCAGAAGTCTGTGTCAGCTCTTAGGGATTCTGTGTTAGACTTTGAGAAGAAACTAGGAAAGATGGGTGGCAAGAATACTTCGCCACTCTCTTTTAATGTTAAGCTCATGTTTAATACGGATAAAGCCCTTAAAGATTATCTAGCTCTTAAGAAGCAGATTGAGGGAATCCCTATTAAAATAAACACTACAAAAGGAACATCTCAAAGTGGCATTGTGCAAGAGCCTACCACTAGTGGAAGAAGGGAGAGAACATTCTCTGCTGATTATATCAAGGTAAAAGACCAAGATTATCAATCATGGAGAAATCTTCACAAGGCTATTCAAGATGTATCTAGTTCTACCTTTAGTTTATCATCTCAGATGCTAAAATTAGGGGCTATTAACCCTGCTAAAGGTCTTTTAAGTGTGTTCACTAAAGTAAATAGCACTATCCTAGGTATCCAAGGAAACCTTATGGGTCTAGTAGGTAATAAAATTACAGGTGCTATTGGTACTGCTGTGCAATCTACTCTAGGTGCTGTTAGAAGTGGTATCGGTCAACTAAAAGATGAAGCCAATAACCTTGGTGATGCTATGCAGGTTTACCGTATCAACATGCAAGCTCTTGGTTTTGATGAGAAATCAGTCAATAAGTCAATCAAGCGTTTGGGTGATTATGGTAAATCAACTGTGTTTGATGCAACTGACTTGCTTGAACAGGCTTCTACCTATACTGCCTATGGAAGAAAAGATGCAGAGCAAATTGTAAAAGGTTACGCAGGACTTTTAGCACAGACTAAAAACCCTATTGAGGGTATGAAAACTGTAACAGAGCAAACCTCTCAAATGCTTGCCGCAGGTGTGCTTAACCAACAAGACTACAAGTTTATCCGACAAAGACTATCTGCCCTAGGAGCTTCTAGACTTAATGCTGAGTTACAAAAACTTGCTGAGTCTAAAGGTGCTGATTCAATCATTTCTGCTACAAAGAAAAGACTTATTTCAGCAGATGAGTACCTTGATGTAGTCAATAAGTTAGGTAATGAAGATACCTTCCAAAACCTTGTAAACTCAATCATTACACCTAGACAAGCTATTGCCAACTTGAAAGAAACATTATCAAACTTACTTGTGTTTGATGATATTGACGAAGAGGGTAATGCTAAGCCAGGAGCACTTAACCAAGTATATGTAGCAACTCGTGACTTTATCAAGGGTATTACAGAAATTGTAGGTACTGATAAGTTTAAAGAGTATGTAACTAGACTAGGTAATGCTATTGGTGGAACAATCCAACAAGTAAATCAGTTTGGTTCTGCTTGGAAGTTGACCTTTAGTAAGCAATTCACAGATGGTATTGAGCATTTTGCTAAAGCCTTCAATGAAGGTGTGAAAGGGTTAGATGTAGGTGCACAGTTCTTTAATGTTACTAAGTCGTTCTTAGGAGTGCTTAACAATACAGGAAGACAGTTCGGTACTTTTGTAAGAGACATTGTGAAGAGTGGAGCAGAACTTGTAGAAAGTCTTGCTAAACTAGCATCTCAAGCAATTACAGGAGGAGCATTAAGAGTCCTTTCAGGTATAGTGGATATTTACAACAATATTGCTAAACTTGCTGTGAACTCAGAAGCTGTCCGTATTGTTTCTTCATTATTCTTACAAGTTATAGATACCATAAATACTGTAGTTAAGTCTATTAACCCTTCTAATGTAAATGCAATCCTTACAGCTTTAAAAGGTTTTGTAGGAAGTGTTACATCTACTGTGGCTAAGATTGCAACTAAGACTAGTATCTTTAATGAATTGACGAACGTTGTTAAAGGGGTCTTAGAGGCTCTCTCAGACATTGTTTTACAAATCGGTACATTTAGACCATCTCAAGTAAATGGAGTGCTACAGAGCTTGAGAAAGGCTATTTTGGGTATTGTAAACAGTCTTAAGCCTTTAATTGTTGAATTAGGTAGAGGAGCACTTAATGTACTAAGTTCTGCAAGTGGTCAAAACTTCTTTAGTGCCTTACAGGGATTTGTTAAATCTGTGGTAGGAATGATTAAGTCAGTTCTTATATCTATTGGAGGTTCTGTTGAAGGAGGACTTAAGGCTATCCTTAACTTCTTTACTCTAGCTATCAATACTGCATCTGCTGTAGCTACATTGCTTGGAGGAGTAGGTAAGTATATTATCTTAGGGGCAATTACTACTAAATTCCTTACATGGGCTACGGGTATTATTACTACCCTATCTACTGTGGCAACTGCTATGAATACAGCTAGTGGGGGAAGATTAAATCCTCTAGGTCTTGCAGGTAAGTTTGGTTCTGATGCAGTAATGTATCCTGGTTCACCAGTAAGTCAAGCTAACATAGCAAGTGCCAATAAGGTAGGTCTTAAGGCTAAAGGTAAGTCAGTATATAACTCTCTAACTAGTGCATGGTCTAGAGGATATAACTACAAAGCACCTGACAATAACCTTTATGGTAGAGACTTAGGAATGACTACCTTCCTAGGAAAAGGTAACAAAGGTAGAACACTAAACCCTAAAGCAGTAGGAAATTGGTTGGCTGATTATCAGACAAGTGTAATCAATAGTGCTGACCCTGTGTACAAAGCTAAAGCTAAGTTACAACCTACTGTAAATGGTATGAAAGAGGTTACCAAAGAGCTTAAAGGCTTCAAAGGTAAGTTTAAACTTTCACCAGGAGCAAAAACTATAGGTCTATTAGGTGGTCAAATCGCTGTGGATTCTATAAATGGAGCAGTACAGAACTCTAAATTAGACCAAGGTTGGAAAGATGCAGGTAATGTTCTTTCAAGTACAGCTTCATGGGCTTCTACTGGTGCTTTCATAGGAAGTGTTGTTCCTGGAGTAGGTACTGGAATAGGAGCAGGTATTGGAGCTTTAATTGGTCTTGGAGCAGGTCTTTGGGGAATAAACAATGACAAGCAAGAAAGAGCTAAACTAAAAGAGGAAGCTGATAAACAAGCCAAAGAGGAAGCTAAAGAGCTTTACCTTCAAAAAGCACAACAGCTAAGACAGATTGCTGAAGAGAATAAGGAAGTAAGAAACCAATTCTTTAAAACACTGACAAAAGATAGTAGCCTAACTGACCAAATTGCAGGAGCTAACTCTCTTATTGAAGCTGTGAAGAATAATAGTGGAGGTACTATCACAACAGCCCTTAAAGAGCTTGGAGTACAGACTTCTAAAATTCCTCAGAATATCAATGATACCTTCGTTAAGGTAGGTGACCAAATTAGGTCATGGAAAGACCTTAAGGAAGAGACAGGACTTAATGATGAACAGCTCCTAAACTCACTCAAGCTTGCTAAATCAGCTATTGGAGAGAAATACCTTGAGCTTGTGGATGAGACTGGTCAGACTGTTATTCAGAAGATGGAAACACTTAACCCAGGAGAACAGCATAGACAATCATCTAACACAGATACCTTTAAAGGTAAACTTGGTGAGATTGGTGCTAAACTCCAAGAGGGTAAAGAGCTTATCTTCAAAGATATCTCCTCTATCACAGATGAACTTAAGGCTGTTATTGAAAGTAGCAGTTATGGTACTAGTGAAGAGAAAGCTAATGCCCTTAAGGAAATTCTTGAAAAAGCAGGCTTTGACACTACTAATTTTGTTAAGATGTCTATTAGTGATAGAATTGACAAAGTTAAAGCACTTGTGAGTGAGGGAGAACTATTAGGAGGTACTGCTGATACACAGTTTGCTAAAGTCAAAGAAGAAATTCAGACTAAGATTGCTGACTATGGAGATACTCTTGGTAATGTCCTTGGAAGAATTGGTAACACTCAATTAGATGAGTTTAACAATGCTCTTAAGGAAGCTGAAACAATCAAGAGTGAAGGTGGAGAGAAGGCTAATATTGCTAAGATTTTAGCATTTAAAGCATCTGTGGAAGAGATGATTAAGAAAGGTTATCTCAAAGCAGAGGAAGCTTCTGACATATTCAAACTAGCAGGCATTGAGAATGTTGATGTTCAAGTAGCTAAAGATGGTTCTATAGAGTTCAAGAAATCTATAGATACACTAATCAAGACAGGTACTAAGAAAATCAATGATGGTATGACTGGAGTTAAAGAGGTAGATATTACTGAAATCAGAACAGAAGACCTATTCACAACTGCTCAAGCTCTTGCTGTTGTAGTAAGACAGCATATTGAATCAGCTATTTCTAAACTTAATGAGGCTATCAGTAAAGCTAAATCAGCAAATAATTGGGATGAAGTAGCTGACCTTGCAAATGAGAGAAACCTTTCTGAAAGCAAGATAAATAGCTCAATCAGGTATGCAGGAGGTATCATTCCTGAATACCACTCTGAAGGTCTTCCTGTAGGAATTAACTGGAAGAGAAGAGGTACTGATACTGTTCCTACAATGCTTACTCCTGGTGAGTATGTACTTCGTAAAAAGGCTGTTGATAGCCTAGGTACTAACTTCCTAAATAACCTTAACAAGTTTGGTGTAAATGCCTTGCAAAGTGTTGGTAAATCTACTATAATTAACAATATATATAACACAAATAATGCCAAAATAAGCCAAAATATTGACAACAAATCTCAATATCTAAATGGTATGTTTGGTGTGGATAAATTGATGAGGTATGTTTAATGACTAGATGTGATGAAAATTTCACAAAGCCTAAACGATACATCCAATTTAATGACCTAGTGTTCCTCGGTAGAAAATCTATTGATGAACAGACAGAGAGCATTAGTTTGCGTGAGAATAAAACCTCACGCACTTTTGCTAATGGGTCTTATGTTGGTAATGTGTCTAATAAATCACTGATTGATAGCAACACTATCTCACTTAAAATTGCCTTAAGAACTAATACATGGTCTGAGGAACATATTCAATCTCACTATGACTTTATCATGGAACAACTACTCACTCCTGGTAAGCTATGGGCTATTAACACAGGACTACAACTTGTGTGGTGTAATGCCTATGTAACTAGCATCCAACCAAGCAAAGAGTGGGTTGTTACAGATGAAGATTACCTTGTGTTTAGGGTTGAATTTGATAACCCTGATGGTGTATGGTATAAGGCTGATGAAGCAAAGACTTACTTAGAACCTTTTGAGAACTGTGACTTTTTAGACATGAAGGCTAGTTGTGTAGCTAAGTCAAGACATTGCTGTAATAGTCTACCTAACTGTAATAACATCTGTGAATGTTGTGAGAGTGATTGCCCTGACTTGGATGGTATGATTGACTTCTGCTCTGCTCAGAACAACCTTAGCTTCATCAATGACTTCTTCAATGAGTGTAATTCTAGTTGGAGAGTTGTGTATAACTGTTCTAAGGGTAAATCATGTAGAAGCCTTAAGGACTTCTACAAACACACTGTCTGTGATAACTGTGTAAATGAGGTTATGAATGGTCATTTTATCTCAGATACAGTAATTGATAGCCACAGATGGAGCTTTGCCTTAGATGGTGAGTTCAAAGACCCTGTAGTAAGGATTAACAATATTGACTTCAAGATTAAAGGTGAATATAAAGGAGTCCTTACAGCTAATTACAAAGGTGAAATTAGATATGCTAAATCTTGGGAATGTCTTGAGTTTAGTTACAAGGAAGTTTCACTATCAGTGCTAACTATTTGTGCAGAAATGCCTTACATTAAGAAAGGTCTTAATGATGTATCAGTTAGTGGAATAACTAGTGAAAATGCTTGCTTATTTATTGATTATGAAAGTGTGACTGTGTGATAGGATATATTGAGAACTCCATAAGTTCAGGACTAGGCTCTGCTATTATAGCTAGAGAAGACTTCTTAGGTGATATTGGTATAGAGTTTTCCCTTATGGAAGTTCCCTCTATCCAATTAACTCTACCAATCAGATACTCTAAGATGATGAATGGTAATACCCATATTGTCATTAAGACTGATGATTGGACTTATAGAGGATATGCAGGAAAGAAAGTAAATAACTTTAAAGATATGACTGTGACAGTAGATACCTCTCATGTGATAGGTAGACTAGGTAAGAGAACACTTCCTACCAATGTCACAGTAAAAGCTCGTTCAGTGGTATCTGCTGTAACACAAGCTCTAGGGTATTGGCAAGGTGAAGACCACAAGGATGACCTTCTCAATGACTTTAAGGTAGAATACCTTGATGATTATGCTGAGAAGAACTTGATTGAGTATGAGTTCTCTAATGAGTCATTCTTAGAGTTCCTTACTAAGATTTGTGAAAAGACAACAGCACTTTATTGGAGGGTTAGTAAGTATGACCCTTACCTAATTCAGTTTGGTATCTTTGGTACAAAGAAGGACATACTAATCAATGAATATAACTACCTTATCTCCTTAGATGATGTAGAGGAAAACTATGAAGACACAGTGAATATTGCTGTGGCTATGTCAGATAAGTCTGATAGTGGAGCTAGTTCACTTACCCTTAGAGACATCTTTCATAACCCTAGATTCATGCTAAAAGGTTTCCCTGTTATTAAGACAGGTAACAAGGTAAACTCTCAGCGTTATTATGATTACCCTCAATTACCTGTGTTTGCTCCTGAGATTATAGGAGATGAGTTCGCTGTACTTGATGAAGAAGGTATAGCACTTGAAGCAGGAGAACTTTATTGGGGTACTGTGACAGACAATGATACACAGTCAATAGCAGAGGATAATAGGGAAATAACTGATGCTGATAGGCTTAAAGCTACAGAACAGCTCTATAGGACAGCTATTAGAAGACTTATCAACTCACGTAGAAAAGTAACCTACGACATTACTATTGAGCCTCTTAAGCCTAGAGCTATAGATGTAGGTGATAGGGTAATGTTCACACTAAATGCAGGTGTTTGGGAACTTACAGCTTGTACTAAGTATTATGAGAAAATATTAAAAGAAAGTGATTGGTTCTTTGTGACACACATTTCTGATATGTATTCTGTAGGAGATGCTCATGTACAAAAGCTAAAACTCTCTAAATACCTATACAGTGATAGAGATATTACAGTAAACCAATAGGAGGTCTTATGTCAAGCAACTACATAAAACTAGTAAACTCTGTAGCTAGAACTAAGGCTAGAGTAATTCAACAGTCTAAACAGCGTAGAGGAGGTGTAACTGACCTCTATGCCCTTGACTATGTATCAACCTTTTCAACAGCTAAATCTTGTGCTCCTTATGAAGATGATGATGTAAGTGAAGCTGAATCAAAAGATGTTCAAGGAAGAATTAAGCAGTTTGTAAAGGCTATCAAGAAGGAAATCCCTGATGCTAAGGTTGAAGGTGTATCTGCTATTATTGGTTACTTTGGTATTGAGAGTAATGTAACAGCTAAACGTTATGAGACTGACTACCTAACTAACTATGTGTTTGATAAGATGAAGGATGAGCCTACAGCAGAAAATCTTGTGGGTAGTTGGGATGCTTTTCAAGCAATGTACCCTAATCAAGAGCTTTATGAACCAGGTTATAATGTTGAAGGTAAACACTGGATTGGTGTAGGATTAGGTCAATGGACTGGTGTGAGATGTAAAGCCTTAGTAGACTTTGCACACAAAGATGGAAGAAGAAATATCTTTACCTTTGGTACACAGTTCAAGTTTATGCTATCTGAAGAAGGTCTAAGTAATGTTGTCAAGGAAGTTGCTTCTAGTAGTAATGACATTTCAGACTTAACAGCTCGATTCCTAAGTGATTGGGGAGGAGTTCCAGGTAATAAATTAGCAGAGCGTATTGACTTTGCTAATAAACACAAAGACTTTATCAAGTCTGTCTTAGATGGTTCTGATACCTCTAAAGAAGAGGATAAGAAAGACCCTGAAAAGGTTGTACCAATCAACAAAGAGAACAAATCAGCCTCTTTCCGTGTGTTAGTACCTTCAGACCTTGATAGATTCCAAAGATGGTTCTTGAAGTTCATTGTGGAGCAGAACAAGAGTGAGTGTAAGGGGGAAAAGGTAAATCCTCTAACAGATGTGCACTTAGTTGTATCTGCTAAGAATGAACGTACTGGTGATACAGCAGAAATTGAGCTTACTGAAATTTTCAGAAGACAATGGGGATGTAACTGGATTGGTGATGACTCTAGTGGAGAAGGAATTTTCCCTAATAACAAGCCATTAGAAGGTTATGACCTTATGTATTCTGCTTGGTATCTTAACAATGCACAAAGAGAGGCACTGTTTAGCGCAGGAGAGAAAATATTTACTGTGTATGCTTTAGGAGAAGCTAAGATTACCCTTAGAAACTTCCTTAAGTATAGTCATATAAACTAGGAGGAACTATGAGCCTATATGGTACACATAAAAATGTGGTATTCAGAAAGAACCATAGAGAGGTAAAACAGTTTAAGCTAGAGCAACATCTACTTAAACACCCTACTGATTATCAGTCTGTGATTGCTAATGAAAAGCTAAAGAGTGAAATATTCTACCTTGAATATAGACTCAAAGAACTTGCTAAGGAGATGGAACTAGATGGTGAAGCGTATTAGAAAAGACCTTGTTCAGCGTATGGAGAACAGAATCATGGCTGAGCATATTGTAGAGGAATTTGTTAGACAACTCATTCATACTAATGATAGAGGAGGAGCTAAAGAATTTCTTGACACAGAGGACTTCTATCTCAGACTAGAGGAAAAAGAGGTTTATTGCTTTAGAAAATCCAATGTTATAAGGCTAGATGGTGAAGAGTTTTACTATGATTTTACCTATCTAACTAATTTGTGTTTGGGTTTACTAGAGGATAAATTTTAGGTATAATTATTATGACAAATGCTTATAAAATAGCTCAACAGTATGTTGGTCAGTGTATTGATTTTGATGGATACTGGGGCTATCAGTGTGTAGACTTAGTTGAGATGGTTGCAAGCCACTTTGGGTTCTTCATGGCAGGTGAGGGAGCTAAAGACTTAGGTGTTGCTAGTGATATTTCATCCTATGCAGATGTTATTCCTTACTCAAGTGGTATGGAGCTTAAAGTAGGTGACATTATAACCTCTTTAGAGACTAGTGGTTATGGAGCTATCTATGGTCACGTAGTTGTGTATGGAGGAGGAGACATCTCAAATGCACTACTGATTGAGCAAAACTTCCGTGAGCAGTGTACTGTTGAACATAGAAGAGTGTTAACTGGCTATGGTAATACACTGATAAATGTTATCCGTATCAAAAGTCAAGATAACTACACTCCTACTGATTCTGATGGAGCACTAATTGGTAATGCAAAGGAATCAGAAAAGTTTGTTGCTAGAGACTTCTTTGAAATCACTTGTGATAAGGTAGAGGGAATAAAATCCCCTGGTGATACCACAGTGGTAGAGACCTTCTATAAGTGTAACAAGGTATCAGGTAAGATAAATGGTGAATGGTTAATCTATGATAAGTATGATAACTCTGTAGCCTATATCCCTGTGTCTTGTGTGAAGAAGCTTGATGACTATTCTACCACTAAGAAGGAAGAAAAGAAGAAGTATGATAAGCCTAACGGATATGATTGGTTTACAGATAAGACCAGTGATGGTTTAGACCAATCAGGAACACAAAAGATTTACTCATTGGCTCAGTTTATTTCTCTAGGAAGAATAAAGGAAGCTAACTATGAGTGGACTTACTCATCAGGAGACTCATTCCCTAGCAATGTAAATGTGTTAGGAAAAGGTTATAATGCCTATGGGTTCTTGTCTGATGGAGATGGTAATTTAATTATGTCAGCACCAAGTTCCTTTGGTGATGTCATTGGTAAGGTCTACAATACCCCCTTTGGGTTTAAAGGTAAAGTGTACACAACAAATGAGAAGACATCCTTTGATGTCTATGTGAGGTAAAAATGGTATATACATTAGACAAAGCAGACCAAAGATGTGATGTTACTTATGTTGATTGGTCTAAAAAGTATTCACCAATCCCTAAAGCAACTTGTGAGATGATTCAACCTAAGTGCTCTAGTGGTGGAGGTGGTGGTTCTTATGATGATTCAGTAGAACTTAAGTGTGAAGACCTTAAGAAGCTGATTCATGGTGAGGACAAGCCTAAAGAAGATAAACCAAAAGAGGATGAAAAGCCTAAAGAAGAGGAAACTCCTAGAGAAAATAACACTCCTGTGGAAAACAATACCCCTAAAGAGAATGAACCTGCTCCTTCACCTAAAGTAGATGAAAACCCTACAGAACCTACTCCTGAACCTCCTGTAGCAGATACACCTAGAGAGGATACTCCTACAGAAGGTAATACTTCTGACCATTTAGGTGATACACCTACTGAAGATACCCCAGAGGTAAATCTTTTAGAGCTAATGCCTAGAGTAGAGGATAAGTTCTCTAAGGTTTATTTCAATTGGAATGGTGTAACATCTGTGACAGACAATAGTCCTGATGAAAAAGTAGCTTTTGAAAATGAAATAATCACAACTCTTAAGAGCAAGTTACCTGATGGGGCAGTAGTAGAAGCTGTACTGAGTGAGCCTTTCTACAAAGAAGGAAGTGAGTTTGTTGCAGATAAGACTAACTATACTCTCCATGTTAGAGTTACTCTTAAAGGGAAAGTCTATGAGCAAGAGTATAATGTACCTAATGAAGCTTTTTCAGTTCCTATTGATAGCATCTAGGAGGATATATGGATAAACTAATTGTTAGATTGCTAGAAAACCAAGCAGTAATATCAGCTATTACTTTACTGATTACAACTGCTTGTGGTCTAGGGGTTGCTTATCTTGCACAGAAAAGAGAGCAACTGATTGAATTAAGTAAAGGGGTTAAACGCTCTAGTATTCGTTCAGAATACCTTCAAATCTATAACTCACATGACTTTACTGTGACTGAGAAATGGGAAATGACAAGACCTATTGTAAGTGAATATTTTGACAACCTCCAAGGTAACCACTATATTCATGGATTAGATGAGAAGCTAGAATCATTATATGAAAAGGAGAAACAACGTGGTAAACGTAGAAACTCATAAGATTAGATGGAATACTCCACAAGTAGGGTATGAGCCTTATAGACAAGTTCATGCACACTCTACAGGGAATAAAAATTCTACTGTGGATAATGAAGCAGACTACCATTTAAGAAGACCTATTGAATCAGGGTTCTTCACACACGTTGTAGGTAATGGTAGAGTTCTACAGACAGCTCAAACTAACCGAGGAAGTTATGATGTTGGTGGAGGATGGAACGCAGAGGCTTACGCTTCTGTTGAGCTAATTGAAAGTCACCAAACTGAAGAAGAGTTCCTTGTGGACTACAAATTATATGTTGAACTCCTCCGTGAACTTGCTGTGGAAGGTGGTATTCCAGTAACATTAGATACTGATGATTTAGCAGGTATTAAAACCCATTACTACTGTACTTACCATCAACCAAATAATAATTCAGACCATGTTGACCCTTATCCTTACTTAGAAAGTTGGGGTATCTCTAAAGCTCAATTCAAGAGAGATATTGAGAATGGTATTGGAGCTACTGAGGGATGGAAAAAGAACTCTACTGGATGGTGGTATCAATATGCTGATGGTTCTTACCCTAAGAATAGATTTGCTAAGATTAAAGATGTATGGTACTACTTTGATGGAAGTGGTTACACATACTCTAACAAGTGGATTAAACATTCAGATGGATTCTGGTACTATCTAGCTGAAGATGGTGCTATGGTGAAAGATGGATGGAAGAAAATCAATAACAAGTGGTATTACTTCCTTAAAGAAGGAGCTATGAAAACTGGATGGCTTAAAGACAAGGAAAAATGGTACTACCTAGATGCTGAAAAAGGTGACATGAAGACAGATTACATGGTCAAAGGTGCTAATGGTTGGTACTACCTTGATAAAGATGGTGTAATGGTAACTGATAAGACATTCACTGTGTCTGCTGATGGAGTAATTGTTACTGAAGTAAAGGAGACTAAATGACAAAGGTAAAGATTGAGCTTGATTGCTTGAAAGACCTATTGAAACGTGAGCCTATTGTTAAGGTTGTAGAAGCACTTCCTGAGAAGGAAACTGCTGACCTTAACTATATCTATGTAGTTCCTAAAGAAGGAGAAGGCAAAGATACTAAGGCTTATGTATTAAGACCTGACAGAAGTGGTTATGATGCTATTGACCTTACTCCTCAAGTTGTTAGTGTTCTTGGTGAAGGTTATATCACTGTGGAAAAGGAAACACTCAATGAAAATGGTGATGTAACTTTCACAGTAAAAACCAATGAGACTTTAAAAAGCTTACTAGACTCATTAGGTACTAAGAATGAAGAACAGGAGGGTAAACTTACTAATCTTACTGATAGAGTTGTAGCTCTAGAAGGTAAGGAAGATAAGGACACTGTGTATGATGATACAGCCTTAGCTAACCGTGTGACTGCTCTAGAAGAGAAACCTGATAAAGATACTATCTATGATGACACAGAAGTTAAACAAGGTATCAAAGCTAATGAAAGTGCAATTCAAGGAGTTGAGAATGATTTAACTGCTCTAAGAACGCACACAGACTCTCGTCTTACAGCTTTAGAGGAAAAGGAAGACAAAGATACTATCTATGACGATAGTGAGCTTAGAGGTAAGATTACAGCCTTAGAGGAAAGACCACAAGGGTCAAGCTATGATGATACAGAACTAAAAGGTAGAGTCAAAGCCCTTGAGGATAAACCTGAGCCTACTCCTTACAATGACAAGCCTCTTTCAGATAGAGTAACAGCCCTTGAAGGCAAGACTGACAACTTTGTGTCTAATGTTGGTGTATCTAGAGAAGGTAACACAGTAAAACTAACTTACACTATGGTCAATGGTGACAATAAGGAAGTAGAGTTTACTGATAATGATACTGTTTCTATGGCTTATGATGACAGTGCCCTTAGAGGAAGAATTGAAGCCTTAGAGAAGAAACCTGACAAAGACACTGTGTACAATGACAGTGACTTAAAAGAGCAAGTAAATGACCTAGGAAGTTCTGTTGCTAGTGCTTTACATGACATTAGTGAGATTAGGGTAAACAATGAGCAAAGACTTAACACTCTTGAGTCTAAAATGGACAATGACAAGCAAACACTTGCCCTTGATGGTAATACCTTAAGCATATCAAATGGTAACTCTGTGGAGCTTCCTACACCTACTATTCCTACAGTTAAACCTACTGTGGTTACAACTGATTCAGAAGGGGTTAAAGTAACTCACACTGAGACAGAAGATGCTAACACTTACAGTGTAAACATCAATGGTGCTTTAGCTAACTACTATGATAAGTCTAAAACTTACACAAAGAATGAAGTTGATAACCTTATTGTTAAGCAAGAGGAAAAAGCAACTGATATTACTGTGTATAGAGGAACTTTCCCTAACAGAGATAAGGTTATTGAAGGAACTAGAGATGTAGACATCTCACCTAGAGTAACCCTTACCTATTCTAGTAGCACAGGTGTAGGTATTTTGAAAGCAGACTTTAAAATTCTTCAAGCTGTTAACCAAAATGACATAATTGCACAATTACCTGCTGATGCACCAACTCCTGCTGAACTTATTGAAGCTCAAGCATGGGTAGGTGATGTTGCTACATCCATTTGGATAGGAAAGAATGAAAGAGTAGTTAGAATTGTTGCTACAAACCAACCAAGCATCTTTAACAAACGTATCATCATCAACATCCCAGGTATCTTTAAGAAATAATGAGGTAACATAATGAAATTGAACAATGAAGTATATGATATCCTAAAATTCATTGTTACAACAGCACTCCCTGCATTTACAACATTTGCAGGGGTTGTTGGTGTTCAATTAGGATATGACATGACAACACCTGTTGTTATTTTAACTGCTTTAGATACTTTCCTAGGAGCACTTATTGGTCTTTCAAGTATCTCTTACAAAAAAGAAAATGAGTAACTAACATGGCAGATAACTGTTTGAGCAAAAACTGTGAATGTGAGAAAGTTGAGCCAAGACCAGAGAACTGTACCAAGTTACTAGAATTAAATGACCTAAAGATTAGACCTGCCATGAGGAAAATTTCAACCTCTGACTGGTGTAATCTTCCAGAGGCAATTAGACAAGCTTTCTATGGGGTATGGTGTGTTATCAAGAACATTGTAGGGTTCTTATGCTATATCATTAGAAAGCTTGAATGCCTTGAGCAAAAAGTAGATGCCATGTGTGCTGTAGCTAAATGCCAAAATGAGGCTCTTATGGCTGTGGTAGAGAAAGCTAAAAATGATATGCTTAAGAATGTTACATTTACAATGCGCTCAAAAGGTTCATCAGTAGAAATTCATGGTGCAACTACCTACACAGACATTAAAACTTCCAATGATGGCTCATTTGAGCTTAAATGGAATATGGTGTGGAGTGGTACAGAACGTGGTACTGGTGTAGTAAAAGGAAAAATTGTACAAATCAATACACTAAATGAAGATAGCTCAATTAACTCACATATTGCAAAAATAGAGTTCACAGGTATTGAATATAGTGGTGATGGTCAGGCTTATCCTGCTCAAGCAACATTCTCAATTAAAACCTCTAGTGGAACAACACACTTTACTAAATCTTATGATGTAGGTTCTAGTTGGTCTGATAGCATTTCTGATATGACTATTGGAAAAGACTTTGTATTTAGACCAGGTGAAGCAACAGTCCTAGAATTGTTTAACACTGCTGATGAATGGGTAGATGCTAATACTTATGGTAGTGTTGAAGCAAGCTATGTAAATGAGAATGAGCCTAAACCACAACCTAAACCTTGTGAGATTAACTGTGATAAGTGTTAGGAGGTAACATGTCAAGTTGTAATTGTAACTGCAAAGACAGAAAGTTTAATGGTAAATGGTGTGACAACAATGAAGAGCAAAATGACATTAAACGAGCTGGTGATATTGTAAAAGACTCTGAGCAGTGTGACATTATTCCTAACACTGAAAAAGGTATAGCCCTTCTGTGGTGTAGACTTAGAGAAATCATCCTAACTATATGTGATATATTCAAGAGAATGAAAAGACTTCAAGAGAAAATGAAATATATCTGTGAAGTTCATAAGTGTATCAATAGTAAACTAGGTGAAATGATAGCTAAGCCTGCTGTAGCTAAAGAAAACATTGACATCATTAGACGGTATGGTAATAAAGCACCTAACTCTAATGATGCACAAGCTGTCTACAATGAGGCACTTTCTTATTATAATGCACAAGTAGCTAGATATGAAAGCGCTAAACGTAGAATAGCAGAGATGCGTAGTGATAGCTCCAAGTATGAAGTTGACGATATTATCATTACAGGAAGACCTAATCCTGCAAGAGCAGGTTCATTTGATTACTACTCTAGACTAGCTATAGCAACTACAAAACCAGGTGTAGAATACCCTGTAGGTGGTATCTCATTTGGTAGTAATAGAGCTGTTGACTTTGTTGGAGGAGACCTTAGACCAGGAGCTTATACCATTCTAAGAAATGTAGGGGTTACAAGTAGTGGTAAGGCTATCCACATGAAAGTCACCTTTAAATCAATGGACTTAAGCTCTCATGCTACAACTAGTGGAGCTTATGGTGAAAAAGAATGGCTCACTGTGAGGTCAGAGAGTGGTGCTGTATCAATCTCAATAGGTAACTTCTATAGAGTAACAGGTACATTTGGCTTCTTTGATGATTCAGGAGCACCTTTAAATCTACTTACAGTAAATGTCGTGAATGACATTGACTATAAACAAGGGTTCTTTGTGTACTACAATAACAGTAGAACAATTTACTATAATCCTGATGGTTCTGGAATTATCAGAAAAGGTAAATATGCAGTAGCAGAAGAGAGCTATAATGCTAAAAATGAGAGCAGTATTCCTAAAGGCTCTTTAGTCTTTGCAGGAGTAGGTTCTTCTATTGATTGGGATATTATAGCTAATCACCCTGGAGTTACCTATATTGATGAGGATAACAATAGGGATACAAGTTGGATTATGAGTTTCTTTGGTAACTACTTTAAAGGTGAGGTTGTTGACTTACATGAGCCACAAAAACCAGTTAAACCTGAACCTCCAAAAGAACTGTGTAGTCTAACAGACTGTAATTTTGATTGCTTAGGAGATAAATAATGTCAGATTGTGTAAACTGTCAGTGTGAAGATATAGTGGTTGGTAAGACAGGTTGCCAATCACTCTTAGCACAAAATGATGACAAAATTAAAATGCACGCACTTGTCCTTAGAGACAGTCAACTGTGTGATATTGTAGACCAAACAGCCAAGTTTGCCTACTCACAGTGGTGCTTTAATAAGAACATATCTAATCAGTTGTGTTGGTTAGCTAATAATAGTGGAGGAGGAAGTGCTCCTACCTATAAAGCAGGCAACATGATTACCATTTCTCAGGATGGTACAATTAGCTTTTCAGGTACTATTCCTGAACAAGCACAACCTTATAATGATTCAGCCCTAAGAGCAGAGAATGAAAAGCTTAAAAGGGCTTTAACAAAAATTATAAATAACTTGCAAGCCAGTGGTGCTTGGCAAGGTGGACTAGACGGAGACTTTGTACCTAATCGTAACATTGCTACAGGTAACATTAACTTGTTCAGTAATACTACTGATGGAGGACACTTTATCCGTACAAATAATGGAAGTACAGAGAATGACTTAGCAGGAGGAATTGGATAATGAGTTGTTATTCTTGTGGAGGAAATCCAAACACATTTTGTAGAGATTGTACCTACCCTAAAGACACTTGGATTGCTCCTGTGGATAAACTACCTGATACTTTCATGGGTGATTTTGACCACTTATTCAGAACTCCTGATGGTAATCTATATGCACTAGCTCCTGAGAGAGATAGATGGATTCGTGTCAATGGAGAAGCAGGTAACGCTGTTTCTTACAATGACACAGAACTAAAGAAAAGGATTACAGCCTTAGAAGGTAGAACAGATAATTTTGTTTCAGGTATTGGTGTTTCTAGGGAAGGTAGTAAGGTTAAACTTACTTACACATTTATTGATGGTACTCACAAAGAGGTAGAATTTGAAGATAAAGACACTAAGTCTATTGCCTATGACGATTCTGCTCTTAAAGCTAGAGTATCAGCTCTAGAGAATAAGACTGATAAGGATACTGTTTATGATGATAGTACACTCAAGGCAAGGGTAAAAGCACTAGAGGATAAACCTGCTCCTACAATTCCAAAAGAACCTATTCACAGATTTTACAATGGTGATATTCCAGGAGCAGGTAATCCTGCTGATATAAAGACTGTGAGCAAAAATAACTTCATAAATCCTGATGGAATTAAAGCTGGGGATACACTAGAGGATTTTGCTACAGACTCTAATAGTGTTAGTAGAGGTATTTGGAAGGTATTAGAGGTTGATGGAGATAATGTAAAAGTACAAGGTATTGGTAATTATTTCACTAACATACGTAAGAACTTAAATTACAATCCTGACACAAAACAATTATCCATTGATGGTGGTAATACAATCACTTTACCTAGTGACAAACAAACCATCTCTAAACAAGGTAATAAGCTCATTCTATCTAATGGTGGAGGAGAAGTTGACCTACCACAGCCAAACAATGCAGTAGCTTATGATGATAAACCTTTACGTGATAGAGTAACTGCTTTGGAAGGAAGAAGAGACAACGACAACCAAACTCTAACACTTAATGATAGAACCCTATCAATTTCAAATGGAAATTCAGTGACACTACCAAGTGATAAGCAAACTATTTCTAAGCAAGGGAATAAGCTTGTGTTATCAAACGGAGGAGGGGAAATTGATTTACCTACTCCAAAAGACTCTGTGCCTTATGATGATACAGCATTGAGAAATAGGGTTAAGGCTTTGGAGGATAAACCTGCTCCTGCTAAACAAAAATTATCCCTTTCAGGAAATACACTATCTCTTACAGATGGTGGCTCTGTAACCCTACCTGATAATAGTCAACCTGTGCATAGGTTCTACAATGGAGATATTCCAGGTAGGGCTGATAAGAACATAGTAGTAACTGTACTGAAATCAAACTTTAGTAACCCTTATGGTATTAAAGTTGGTGATACAGTAGAAGACTACTATAGTAACAATGGAACTATCAATAGGGGTATATGGAAGGTCACAGAGATTAGTGATAATAATGTCAAGGTACAAGGTATTACTAACTACGATACTAACATTGAAAGAAAACTGTCATTTAATGCTAACACAAGGACTCTTTCTATTGAGAGGGGTAACTCAGTTACCCTTCCTAATGATAAACAAACTATCAGTAAGAACGGTAACAAGATTGTGTTATCTAACGGTGGTGGAGAGGTAGATATTCCTACTGCAACACCTTACAATGATGCTGACATTAAGCGTAGACTTGGTGTGCTTGAAGCTAAGCCTGATAATGATAAACAAACACTATCTATCAGTGGTAACACATTGTCTATCTCTAATGGAAACTCTGTGAATATTCCTCAGCCTAACCTATCAGGATATGTTCCTATTGCTGAGTATAATAAGCTAAAGGGTGCATTAGAGAAATTACTCACTGACCTTAAAGGTTCAGGTGCTTGGAGACAGACTGGCTCTACTGTGTTTGAAGGCTCACTTGACCCTAACAGACACTTAGCTACAGGTAATATTAACTTGTTTGGTGGAGCTACAGATGGAAGCTCATTTATTAGAACTAATAATGGAAGCACAGAAAATGACCTTGCAGGAGGTATTGGTTAATGGCTAGTTGGAAGGATGGTAAGGGTCTCTATACTTGGGGTACTTATAGTAACCGAGGAGACCATACTAAAATATATGTTGTCGGTGGGCCTGGAGGTGGTGACAGTAACTACTTCTATATCTCTAATGAAGACATGAGTGCTCTTAGAGATAGAAACTTTGGTACTGGTGTTCACTTCTGGTGGGAAGGTAAAACACTAAAAGTAACAATCAACTTGCTTATCCTTACAGCAAGGGATGATTATAGAGTCCTCAGTGGTGAGAGAGTAAAATATGTTGGTGATAGTAGTGTTGACTATAACTTCTTTGCCAACCTTCAATACCAAACTAGGGATGGTCAATGGCACAAGCTGGGAGACCACTTAGTAAACACTCACTATGGTGGAGAGCCTATCTACCCTAAAGAAGGATGGGATACACAGAAGTCAGGTTACTTGTGGAATACTTTCTCCTTCCCTGATATAAATATAGATGATGTTAAGCAATTCTCTCTTGGTATTCATGGTGACTATGATGAGGTAGGTAACTGGGTTTATTACCCTATTGAACAGATTAAACCTACACCTAAGAAAGTTAATCTTAGGGTAAAATATGTTGATGCTGAGACAGGTAGAGAGCTTGCTTCTCCTATTGTGTACAGTGTAGATGCAGGTACTAGTCATAGAGAAGAAGCTAAAGTCATCCAAGGTTACACTCCAAGACAGACATTCTTCCAACTTAATATCAATGAGGACACAGAATTTACTTTCCATTACTATAGGAATAGAGAGTATAGAGATGTTACTGTTGAGTATGTAGAGGAAGGAACTGGAAGAAAGCTAAAGACTGATACAGTTATGACTAGGCAAGAGGTAGGAACTAATGTAAGTGCTCCTGCTCAACCTATAGAAGGTTATCACCCTGATAGCACATTTAAGACTATCTTGGTGAATAGTGGAACTAATGTCATTAGGTTTATCTACTCTAGAAATATCACTTATATCAGACCATGGGCTATTAGAAAAGCAGGTGTGTGGAAATCATTCACCACTAATAGCACAAATATGATTAAGCGTGTAGGAGGTTCTTGGAGCAAGAAAGATACTTCAATGGACTCTTCTCTAGCAGGAAGAGATAAGTCGCCTAGTGATACTAATGGTAACAAATCTGCAAGCTATATCCGTAAGAGTGGTAGCTGGAAGAGACAAGGAAAGATAGGTAGCTAATGGTAGCAACTGATAAGAAAGAAACAAAGCTTAATGAAGCATCCTTCACAAGCTATAAGGACAATGCAAAAGACCATTGTTGGTATGATAGCTGTGACTGTGATGATGTTATGGTAGCTGACTGTAATGCTCTTGTGGAGGAGAATAACAAAGGAGTAGGTAGATTCGCTTGTATGGCAGAATCACAAAAATGCTATAATCCTAAGTTCTTTAGTTCCTTCATTAAGAAGTTAGCTTGTCAGCTTAATCACCACATTGAAAACATCTGTGCCTTATGGGATATGGTTCAGTGTATGGGTGAATACCTAGCAACTATTGGAGATATGGGTACAGTTCAAGTAAACTATGCTAGAAACTCTGCTGTATCTTCTGCTACGTTCCTTTACCCTATCACCAAAGAATATGATGTATCTCTTTACATGGATTCAACTACAGGTGTTGACTTTGATAGTGATGACAAACGTAGAAAACTTACAGACAGAAAGTATAGAGTATACATTAGATGGTGTGCTGATGGTACAACACTTAAAGCCAATGAAGACAACACAATGCAGTTTGTGGTATATCATAGTGGAGAAAATTACACAGATGATATGCTTAAACAGCGTTCAGTCCATTGGCAGATGACAGGAGTTACTGATGGTGCTATGGAAATGAGTGACACACTTATTATTCCTGAAGGACAATACCTAAAGGTTAGAGTAGTTCCTGACAACAATGCAAGTGGAGTATTTAGGGTTCACCAATTCAAGGTTGAATATGTTCCTGTGGTAGACGGTAAGGACTTACCTGACTGTCTCAAGTTCACAGAACAACCTAAGAATGATTGTGAATGTAAATAAAAAGAGCCTTAATTGGCTCTTTTCTTTTTATACTTTTAATCCTCTACAAATGTATTCTACATTTGAATCACCTACAAAATAACATCTACTCTTAAATGGGTGACCTTTTTCCAACAATGCTAAAGCTGAGTGGTACACGCAACTTTCTACATCACTGATAAAAAGTCCATCTATTAAACCTCTTATTTTAAAGAATGTACCTTTATGGTAAGGATAAAGTTTTAGGACTGCCCTATTACTTGATACTACAGCTCTTTTTCTAGTATACTTATTGAGTTCTTCAACTGTAATCATAGGTAACCTCCTATACCTTTAGACCTGTGTAGATAACTTTATAGTCTGAATTGTCAACATAACTACATCTATAATGGTATGGATGATTACCTCTAAGGATAGATAAGGCAGAATGATAAAACAAATCACTTTTCTTATCACTGATAAACAGTTCTTCACTCTCACCCTCTATCTTAAAGACTGTTCCCCTATGAAAAGGGTGTGTTTTAAGCATTACTCTCTTACTTGATATTGCAGTGTGGTATTCAAGGCATTTGTTAATCTCTTCAATCGTAATCATAGATAGCCTCCTTAAACCTTTAGTCCTACAGAATTAAAGACAACATGATTAGGTGATACATATAATACCCTATACTTATAAGGATGGTTATAATCAAGAACTCTACTTCCTGAGTGAGAAAAGTAATGAGTAGCACCTTCATCTATAATGAAGAAGTCATGTATCTCATCACTAGTGCATATATAGTAACCTGTTACATTAGGTCTGTAAACAATAGAGGCTCTCTTGATATACTCTACTTTACCCTCAAGTAGGTATTTTTCTATGTCTTCTACAGTAATCATACATGTAACCCCTTTGTGTGTTCCACCCTAACAAACATACCTCTGTGATTAGTGGTTAAAATATCACCAGTCTCATCAGTCTTATTCACAAACCAACATCTACCATAAGCCCTTTTATCATCAAATATACCTTCATGGAAGAAGTACATATCTTCTGTTAAAGATTCAGGGTCAATAACAGGGTTATCTGCTA
>QWCT01000866.1_pt1 | contig 60358 bp, 52 predicted proteins | sample 1972681 | NCBI WGS metagenome assembly QWCT01 (sample SAMN09866701, study PRJNA288562) | Human oral metagenome isolate pre3_saliva, whole genome shotgun sequencing... | isolation source: mouth | host: Homo sapiens | place: USA: California
AACAAATCAAGGAAGACAATGGCAAAAATACCAAACTCAAGGTGGGGATTTTAGCCATCTCTCTTTCTCCAGGTGGATGTTGATGCCGGTGGTGCCGTTCGGGTTGCGGAGGGGAAGCTGGGCGAAGGATTCGGTGATGCGGTCGAGCTCTTCCTCGCTGGCGAGCAGGCCGGGCATGTAGTCCATCTCGACGAAGATGTCCTTCTTCAGCGGGTTGGCGCCCATGCCGGGGTAGTCCACGTCGATTTTGCCGTCGCCGTCGGCGTCGTAGCCCTTCATCTCCCAGGTGTTGGGGATGCCGTCGCCATCAATGTCCGGGTTGTACGCCTGTGCTGCGGGGGCAGCAACAGTGCCGAGCACCAGCAGTGCCGCCGAAGCGAGCGCGGTACGCACCACGCGATTTGAGGTCAGAAAAGACATAGGATCTCTCTTCATATCTTGACCACGCGGGAGGTTGCATCATCTGACGTTGCGCACGGTATGGGTCGTACGGGTCCGGTTTTATGGTGAGTATCAGGCGGCTACCGCGTGGTTCAGTGGTCATGTGTGTCGCTGCCGCCAGCATGTAACCGGTGTGCCGCAAGTGAGTACGGCGTTTAAAAGACAGCGGGTCACTGCCGAACCCTCCGGTGGAGGCAAAGGAACCGTTCTTGGTTCTCTTCTGTTCGACGGTGACCCGCCTCATCATACACAGAGTGCATCTAGTTTGTCCCGGTATTTGCACCGCATCTCAAGTTATGCACCGCTTATGACGTAAAAGCGCTCTGATAAGCCTCTATTTAGTGTTTTCTGCCTCAGACTCTGCCTCAGCGTTCTGCGCGGCAGCCTTCGCCTCGGAGGTCTTCTTGGAGGCGTAGAACAGGCACACGACCGCGCCCACCGCCGCGGCAACCAGGGGCAGCATCATGGAATCAGCCATTGCCGCCGCGTAGGGTTCACGCAGGACCTGCGGAAGCACGCCTCCAGCAGCGCTGCCGTGAGAGCTACCGCCCGCTGCGGCAGCCGGACCCAACGCGGACAGGTGCGAGGTAATCGCAGAAGCCATAATCGTCGTAATCGCAGCCGAACCCAGCACCGACGCCATCTGGCGGGTCTCGTTGTACACGCCCGAACCCGCACCGGCACGCTGCGGCGGCAGGTTACGGGTCGCAGACACCGACAGCGGACCCCAAATGCAGGCGTTCGCCGCACCCAGAATAATCATCGGACCAACCATCAGCCACAGGTTGCCGTCCGCAACCATCGTCGGGCGGAGCAGAGCAAAACCAATAACCAGCAACGTAAAGCCAATCACGGCAATCCACTTCGGGTCGTTACGGTTCAGACGCGCACCCACCACCGGCGCCAACGCGCCCGAGAACAACGCCATCGGGGCGGTCATCAGCGCAGCCTGGGTCGGGTCCAGGCCCTCCACCTGCTGCAGGTACAGGGTCAGCGGGAATGCCATGCTGATAGCGACCACACCCATTGCCGCGATGGCCACATTCGACACCGAGAAGTTACGGTCGCTGAACAGGCTCAACGGAACCAGCGGCTCACGCGGGTTAATAGCCTGCCACCCGATGAACAGCGCCAGCACCAGAATGCCGGCAATAATCAGGCCCCACACGCTCACCGCAATACCGGTACCCATAAACGAGTCAGTGATAGTGCCCCAGTCGTAGGTGGCACCTTCCTGAATACCGAAAACCAGCAGGAACAGACCGACCGCCGAAAGCACCACACCCAACCAGTCGAAGCTGTGCTTCTTCTGCTCAAACACCGGCACATTACGCCACGCCAAGAACAGGCCGACCAGGCCAACCGGAATGTTGATGAAGAAAATCCAGCCCCAGCCGAGAGTATCCACCAGTACGCCGCCCAGAATCGGGCCGACCAGCGAGGCGACACCCGCAGTCGCACCCCAAATGCTCATGGCAACACCGCGCGCATTCGGCGGGAACATCAGCGTAATCAGAGACATGGTCTGCGGGGTCATCAGCGACGCGCCCAAACCCTGCACCACGCGGGCAGTAATCAGCGACTCAACATTCGGCGCCAGACCACACCACAGGGAAGCAAGCGTAAAAATACCCATACCAATCATGTACAGGTTCTTCTGCCCGAAGCGGTCACCCATACGACCGGTAATGAGCAGCGGCACCGCATACGCAAGCAGGTAGGCGCTCGTCACCCACATGCCCGCCGACAGGGATGCATCCAGATCCTGCAGCATGTGCGGCAGGGCGATGGTGACGATATTGCCATCCACCAGGATCATGAAGAAGCCAACAACCAGGGACCAGAGAGCAGGCCAGGGCTTGTAGGGTGTCTTCGCCGGGTTACCGACGAGAGGCGCTTTTTTAGGGCGTGAACTCAATGGTCCTCCAGGGGATGGGTTGTATGCGGGTAGATGTCTGTGTCTTCAGCGTTACCGCTGATAAATATCACCCCATCTTACTCCCCTTATGGGTGCAGCTCCGGTTGCTTTAGCCTTATTCAGCTCTTCACGGCGTGTGCGCCCGGCAACCAGGCAGAAGGCACCCGAACCCTCTAGACTGAAGCTATAGAAGCTAATCCGGGCGCCACCACCGGCGCTCACCCCCATCAGACCACTCACAATGAGATGACCCCGGGAGGACCCATGGGTTTCTTTGATTTCTTCACCGACCGCACCCCGTCAGAACCCGCCGAAATCCGCCTCGTCGCTTTCGTCAGCGGCAAAGTGCAGGGTGTGGGCTTCCGCTGGTGGTGCGCCGGAACCGCCAAGCCCATGGGCCTGACCGGCTACGCCGAGAACCTCGACGACGGGCACGTGAAGGTCGTTGCGGAGGGTACCGCCGCCTCCTGCGCTCGCCTGGTCGATGTGCTGCGCGGTGACGACACCGCCGGGCGCGTGGATGAGGTGCTCGTCGAGTGGGAGGAGCCGAGCGGCTCGTTCCGCGGCTTCGGCATCAGGTAGCTAGATAGCCTCCGAGCCTTAGTTAGCCCAGAGCGCCGCGAATTGCGCGCGGGTCATATCGGCGCGGCGCACCCGATGCTGTACCGGGTGACCGTTCTCGTCGGGGCGGCCGGAGTTCGGGTCAATATCGTCGTAGATGCCGGTGAAACCCGCCTTAACCGCCACACGTTCGGAGGCCTCGTTACCCGCCAGGGCGGTCCAGCGGACAGTCTCGAGACCCAGCCCGAGCGGGTCGAAAGCGTAGCCAAGGACGGCTCGCAGCGCCTCGCTCATATACCCCTTGCCGCGCGCCTTCGGGGCGGTGTAATAGCCTAGTTCGGCGCGGGGTCCGGGGCTTTCAGGGGTTCCGTCAGGTAGGCGCAGCTCGATACTCCCTGCGAACACACCGGAGGCGTCAATCGCCCAGCGTTGGATCTGCCCGGCGGCAATTTGACGGGCGGTGGTGAGTAGGGAGTCCTCAGCGTCGGCGCGCGTGTAGTTTAGCGGTACGCGGGTGTAGCGAATCATTTGCGGGTCGCGGCAGGCTTCTACGATGTCGGGGATATCCGCCTCGCGCAGGTGGCGCAGGGTGAGGCGTTCGGTAATGAGTTCGGGCTGGCTGGGCTCTACATATTCACTGTGTTCGGAGGTCATGATTCGAGCTTAAACCCTCAGGTTTATGCGCCGGAAAAGCTTTTGTGGGCATCCTAGAATGCTCGGTGATGCAAATCATAGTTAAACACTTCTGTTTTAATGCGTCATCACTTGATTATTATGAATTATTCATAATAAAATAGTTATCGAGCCCGCCCAATGGGCACCACTTAGAACAAGCGCCGCGCAACGAATCCGCGCGGCACGAAGCAGAAAGAAGAACACTATGGCAGTTCTGACCATCGGCGACCAGTTCCCCGCATACGAGCTCACCGGCGTTGTCCCCGGTAAGCTGGCTGACATCGAAGCAACCAAGCCCGAAGACTACTTCACCACCGTCTCCTCCGAGGGTCTGGACGAAGACACCTGGCGCGTCGTCTTCTTCTGGCCGAAGGACTTCACCTTCGTTTGCCCCACCGAGATTGCAGCATTCGGCAAGCTCGCTGACGAGTTCGAGGCACGCGACACCCAGGTAATCGGTGTTTCCGTTGACAACGAGTACACCCACTACGCATGGCGCCGCTCCCACGAAGAGCTCGTGGACCTGCCCATCGTCATGGCATCCGACCTCAAGCGCGAACTGACCGCAGCACTGGGCATCCTGAACAAGGACGGCGTTGCAGACCGCGCAACCTTCATCATCGACCCCCACAACACCATCCAGTCGGTCTCCATTACCGCTGACTCCGTCGGCCGTAACACCGACGAGGTGCTCCGCCAGCTGGACGCACTGCAGTCCGACGAGCTGTGCGCATGCAACTGGAAGAAGGGTGCAGCAACCATCGACGCATTCAAGGAGATGAAGTAATCCATGAGCATCGATAACCTGCGTTCGGCTCTGCCTTCCTACGCGAAGGACATGAACCTCAACCTGTCCTCCCTGCCCCGCATTAGCTCTCTCACCGAGCAGCAGCTCTGGGGCGCAATCCTCGCAACCGCAGCAGCAACCAAGGTTGACTCTGTCGTTGTTGAGATTGCTGCAGAGGCTAAGGAGCACCTGAGCGACACCGCTTACGAGGCTGCTCTGGGTGCTGCATCCATCATGGGCATGAACAACATCTTCTACCGCACCCGTGGCTTCCTGAACGGTGCATACGATGACCAGCGCGCAAACCTGCGTATGCAGATCATCGGCAAGAACGGCGGCATTGAGAAGCTGGACTTCGAGATGTTCGCTCTGGCAGTGTCCGCAGTCAACGGCTGCTCCCACTGCGTTGAGGCTCACGAGCACACCCTGCGTGAAGAGGGCGCAACCAAGGAGCAGGTCAACGACCTGATCCGTATTGCTGCAACCCTCGGTGGCGTGGCACAGGGCATTCAGCTGGCTGAGGCACTGGGCTAAACCACTAAGCGTTAGAGCTTGAAACAAGCGGCGCATCCACCCCTTTACGGGTCGGATGCGCCGCTTACTTTATGCCCAGCTTATGCCCTGCACTAGCTAAAAACGTGTTGGACGGCAGCTCCCTGAATCCCCCAATTTGGCGCTATACAATGCCTGTATGCGGTACTGTATTTTGGACTCCACCAGCCCCCTTCCCAGCGTGGAAGAACTTACTGAGCTTTACGATTCTGTCGGCTGGAGCGCCTATACCAAAACACCCGAACGTCTCATCCCAATGCTGGAAGGGTCCCGGTATCTCTACACCGCACGAGAGGTGATGCAGGAAGGAACGGGACGGCTCGTCGGGCTAGTACGCGCCGTCGGGGATGGACATTCTATTGCTTACATTCAGGACCTCCTAGTGCATCCGCACGCCCAACGACAGGGCATTGGTTCTACGCTTCTAAAGCGTGTCATTGAGGACTTTGACCGAGAAGACATTCGACAGCGACTCATTACTACCGACGTCGGTACTGAACACGCCGTTGCGCTCTACAAACGCTACGGCTACGCCCCCGTAGAGGCAGCAGGATGCATCACCCTTGCATGCTATCGATAAGGCAATATCGCATGCGGCTTGATACGGCTCGACTCGTTCAAGCTGGCTGAGGCACTGGGCTAAACCCACTAAGCGTTAGAGCTTGAAACAAGCGGCGCACCCACCCCTTTACGGGTCGGATGCGCCGCTTTGTTTTAGCTACTTTTGTTTCAGCTGGTCGCCGAGTCCGCTCGCAGAGCGGCATCCCAGCCGCTCGCCAGGTGCGTCGCCGCGGCCACCAGAGCCACCAGATCCTCGGCATACACCGGGGTCGAGCGCACGCCCGCACACCAGTCAATCGTGCCCAAACCCAGCCAGGGCTTACCGGGGAAGAACTCGCGCCGCAGCGCCACACGGCGCTTACCCAGGGCGCGGCGACCCGGCACGTACCCGCCACGGCTGATGAACAGCGCCTCGCGGCCCTCAGACTCCACTAGCGCCTCCAGTGCCCTCAGCGCAGGAACCCAGCTCGGCTCCCCCACGCTCGCCAGGTCGGCCAGTTCGGGATACTCGCTCTCGTGCTCCGCCACGCTCACACCCAGGATGTACTGGTAGCGCACCTGCCCGAGCTCCTGCGGCAGGCCGCGGTCGGCGGTCTGAATCGTACCGCACAGGTGCCGAACGACCGGCTCACCCTCGGCGTTCACGCCGGCCAGGGGCTCGCCGTCCCGGTAGATTGCGGGGCCGTCCAGGTAGAGCCCCACCGCGCCGGTACCCGTGATGTTGGGGCGCACCGACCAGTCGGGAAGCGCCTCCTCCAGGCGGGGCACCACGCCCCGCAGGATTTCGAAAACTTCGTCACGCGATACCGTCACGGCGGCTCCTTTCACCTTACGCAGATAACGATTTGCGATGTGGCCCGGTCTATCAAACGACCGGGCCACATGCCTCTAGTATTCGTCTAGCTCCAGCTTAGCGAGCGCTCCGCTTACGGGAGGGTAGCTACACCATGAGCGCCGACAGCGCCGCACCGGCAAACATCATGACCGCCATGGACTCCACCGCATTCAGGGGGCTCAACGCCAACAGTAGCGAAGAAATGATGCCGCTACCGTACTGGAAAGAACCCAGCGCAAAAACAATCATGACAGAGCATTGGGGGTGGAGATTCACTCATTCTACGCCCATCTTTTAGCGCGCCCACAAGCTTCTCCGTTACGTCTCAGAGCTCGTCATGAGCACCTTTCAACTAGGAGCAGAGGCGGCGGCGGGTCTACAATAAATCGGTGCCAATTCAGGTACGCGCACAGGCAGACAGAGCCGGATGCGGTGATAACGTCGTCACCCGACCCCCCGTTGCGCGCACTTCCCCTACCGACACCCACAGCACACGCATCACGTACGCAGGAGAACGCCCATGCACGAGCTCTTTGACCCGGATCAGGTATTCCGCATCGTCGACATTGCCGCCGTTGTCGCTAACGGCCTGCTCGGCGGTGCTGTGGCGCGCGCCTTCCGATTCGACATTGTGGGCTTCCTGCTACTCGCGGTCGCCTGCGGCATGGGCGGCGGTATGATTCGTGACATCCTACTGAACTCCGGACTGCCCGTGGCACTCACTGACGGCGGCTACTGGGTGGGTGCTATCGGCTCCTCGATTCTGGCGTACAGCATCGACTTGAGTGCCCGCTGGGCGACCCGAACCATGCTCATCATTGACTTCATCGGTATGGGTGCGTGGGCGGCAACCGGCACCATTAAGTCCCTGAACTTGGGCCTGCACTGGCTGCCCGCTATTGCACTGGGTGTGACCACCGCGGTCGGTGGCGGCGTTATCCGTGACATTATGGTCAATCGCATCCCGGCGATCTTTGGCGGTAACTCCCTGTACGCAACGGTCGCGTTTGTGGGTGCTTCTGAAACCGCTCTGGTAACCGGCTTGTTCCACCGCCCTAACCTGGCGATGGCACTGTCTATTTTCTTGTGTCTGGTGTTTGGTGTGCTCTCCCATATGAAGAATTGGCAGCTGCCGACTACCCCGGCTGAGCTGCGTGTGCCTCGCCCGCGTCTCTTCACTTTTGGTAAGCAGGAGGACCGTGCCGTTGCTAATGAGGGCTGGGCCCCTGGTGCTCCGCTCACTGAGCAGCTTGAGGTGATTAATGCTGAGCAGCTGGAGGAGTACCGCCACTCTAAGGGGCTTTTGGAGTAAAAGCTATATATGTTGAATATAGAATATGGGCTGGTTTCCGCACGTCAGATGATTATCTGACCGGCAGAAACCAGCCCATATTCGCTATGTACAGTACGGCTAAATCGTGTACTCGGTGCTGTCGTACACGGTCAAGAACTTACGGATACGCTCATCATCCGAAGCAAAGAAACCGGTCGGCTCCCCGTTATAACGCAGGGTACCGTTCTCCAGGAACACGATACGATCCGCAACCTTCTTCGCAAACGCCATATTGTGCGTCACGATGACCAGGGAGCGGCCCTCCTTCGCCAGCTGCATGAGCACGCGGATCACCTCCGCCTCCAGCTCGGGATCCAGCGCACTCGTCGGCTCATCAAAGAGCAGGTAGGAGGGTTCCAACGCCAAGGCGCGGGCAATCGCCACACGCTGCTGCTGACCACCAGAGAGAGCGTCCGGGTAGGAATCTACCTTGTCGGCAAGACCCACCTTCGCCAGCAGCTCGCGGGCACGCTCCTGCGCTTGCTGAGCGTTCAGGGTGCCGTTGAGGGTCGGGGCGAGCGCCACGTTCTTCAACGCCGTGTAGTTCGGAAACAGGTTGAACTGCTGGAACACCATCGCCGAACGGGAACGAATATCACGCACCTGCGCGTCGGTGAGCTTCTGACTGTAGTCCACCTGCGCGTCGTCAATGGTGAGCGTGCCGGACTGCGGGGTTTCCAGCAGGTTCAGGCAGCGCAGCAGAGTGGACTTACCGCTACCGGACGGGCCCAGAATAACCGTGGTCTCGCCGTCGGGGATGTCCAGGCTGATGTTCTTGAGCACCTGCGTATCGCCGAAGCTCTTCGACAGGGAATCAACGCTAAGCATTGTTGCTCCTTACGTAACGGTTGCTGTACTTCTCCAGCGCAGACTGCGCGGCGGTCAGCAGAGTGAAAATCACCAGGTAAATGATGGCGACCTCGGAGTACATTGCCAGCGGCTCGAAGGTGCGTGAAGCAATCTGCTTACCGGTCTGGAACAGGTCAACCATTGAAATGACCGACACCAGCGAGGTGCCCTTAATCAGGTCGATGAAGTTGTTACCCAGGTTCGGCAGCGCGATGCGCACCGCCTGCGGAATGACCACGTGGCGCAGGGTCTGCATGCGGGTGAAGTTCAGGGTTGCCGCCGCCTCAAACTGACCGCGCGGAATGGCCGCCACCGCGGAGCGGAACGTCTCCGCCACGTACGCGCCGGTGTGCAGGCTCATCGTGATGATTGCGGCACTCCACACATCCAGAGCGATACCGACCTTCGGCAGGCCGTAGAAGACGATGAACAGCTGAACCAGCAGCGGGGTGCCGCGGAAGACCCAGATATACAGCCAGGCCAGCCAGTTCACCGGTGCAAAGCGGCTCGTGCGCGCGCCGGCGGAGATGATGCCCACCAGCAGCGCCAGCGCGAAGGAGATGAGCGATAGCGGAATGGTCACTGCCACCGTCGAGGTCAGCAGCTGCGGCAGTGATTCTGCCCAGAGGTTGAGGTAGCGTTCCATGCGCGGAACTCAGCTCCTTATGAGAGTGTTAGTTCTTCGGGGAGAGGTCTTCGCCCACGTACTTCTCGTAAATCGCCTTGATGTCACCGTTCTCCAGGTGCTTCTTCAGCGACTCGTCGATAGCGTTACGCAGGGCGTCCTGGCCCTTAGGCAGCAGGATGGAGGAGTTGCTACCGGTGCCCAGGTCACCGGCGAGCAGGCGCAGGTTAGCGTCCGGGTGCTCCTTGAAGTACTCAGCGAAGGACACGGAGTCGTTCGCGGTCATCTCTGCACGGCCCGAGAGGACCTGCTCGATAGCCTCATCGAAACCGGAAACAACCACGATCGAGGCGCCCTTCGCCTCCACCATCTTGCGGAAGTTCGAGGTCTCAGACTGCGCCGAGGAGTGACCGGAAATCTCGCTCACGTTCTGCAGGGAGGAGTCCTTCTTCACGGCAACCTTCGGCTCGGAGTACAGGTAGGGTACGGAGAAGTCGTACTTCTGCTTGCGCTCGTCGGTTGCGGAAACGTTGTTGATGACGATGTCGTAGCGGTCAGCGTCCACACCGGCGATCAGGGAATCCCAGGGGGTTTCGGTGAACTCTGCAGTCACGCCCAGGTCCTTAGCGACCAGGTCGATGATTTCTTTCTCGAAACCGACCAGGGTGCCGTTCGAGTCGTGGAAGGAGAAGGGGCGGTAGGTGCCCTCCAAGCCCACACGGATCTTGCCGGCAGACTTGATAGCCTCCAGCTTGTTGGTGCTGGATGGGGTGCTGCTACTGGACGAACCGCACGCTGCGAGCAGTGCAGCCAGGCCGGTGAATGCGGAGCCTGCGAGGACGGTGCGGCGGTTAATCATTGCGGACATAGTGTTCTTCTTTCGTGTGGTGGTTGATGCTCTTGTAGTTGCGGGTTGTCACCCTGGTGCAACGCTGGCTATCGTACAGCTATTCCCGGTGGGAAAGAATTCAACGTAACATTCCGTCACAATCTGCAAGAGAGGAAAACCCGGCGGTCGGTACGCGTGTGTGCTGAGTACCGGCCGCCGGGCTCCACACTAGGATACCGGCTCAGCACCCCAGAACATAAGGGTAGGTTTACCTTAAAGCTGAACTGCCCTCCACTAGGGGCGATGCTGCACCCTCAATCTCGCCCAAACACGCCGGATGCCCTACCGGATACTACACCCGGCACTACACCGGGTATAGAAGGAGGGGCGCACCCGGGAATCACCCCGGGTACGCCCCCTCCCTCAGTCCCGTGAGAACGCCAGCGTCATAATGCGAGGCCAGCGGCAGGAATGGCCATCACGTTAAAAATCTTCCGTGATCCCACCCCGATACTGTAACTTTCATCCTGCGTAACCAGAGCCTTTATTGCCTTCCACGCATCCGTCTGACGACGGGTGTTTCCCTGCAAAAGGGCGACGTTAGCGAAGCTGACCAACATACCCTTCGGGTCCGCATTGCGAAGGTCCTTGGCAAAAATTTTAGGCTTTGCAGGGGTGTCGGTCGTCGGCATCATCCAGAGGCGAGAACCATGAGCTACACGGTTTCTCAGAGTGGTCAGAGACCTAAGACGGCCCTCAAAGTGCTTATGGTTCACCCCCATACGCTCTGCTGTCTTTTTGTAGAGCAACATCTTTTCAGGATCTCCAGAGTCAGCAGAGGTTTCTGATGCATAACTTTGGACCACTGCATGAGAGAGAAGTCCCAAAGAAAACGAATCAACAACAGACCACAGGGGAAGCTCTTTCTGCATCATCTCTCGAAGCTCCTCAACGTCTTCCCAGTCGTCCAAGTTTTCAGAGGGGTTTTTAGAGGAACTTTTAGCGCAGGATTTCCACCACTCCTCAACACGCTCACGAACATACGGTTCACGGTATCGCAGGATATGCCGCATCATATCTTTGATGAGCGCATCTACTGACCTGTCCTGATTCATGCAGATATATGCATTCGGGTTGAGGTACTCATGGGGGCTACGATAAGCGCAGAATACGTCCACCCATGCAGCTCGAATCGCTTGTTCGCTCTGCCTCATGTACCCGTACAGGAGGGAAGAGACCTCCACATCCATGCGCACAAGATTTAAAACATCCGAGATGCCTGGGTTTTCGGGTAGAAGCCCTTCGCTCTTGTATTTGTTGTAATTACGAAAGTATCCCAGAAGGTAGTGGAAATTAGAGCATGCAAGCATGTCTCGGTCATCATCGCTCAGGGTCGTTCCCTGAGGAAAGTAACCCTTGGCAATAAGGTATTTCCTCTGGTCGTCCAGTGAAGGCAGAAATACGCACGATTCCTTGGGCAAAACCACTGCTCTCCTTACTTCGGTTCGCCGTAGAACCGAACATAAAAAAGGACCCCCTCGAGATGCGCTTGAATCAGAGGCGGAGGGGGGACTGTTACTACAACAATAACATTGGAGCTACACGCGCTCAAGGAATCTGGGTGTTTTCCCTGGTCATCTTATGGTTGCTTATATCACTACTTCGTCCTCAATGAAGGAGGGGCGCACCCGGGAATCACCCCGGGTACGCCCCCTTCCGCTCAAACGCTAACGAGCGCCTGATTTTTTGTAATTACAAGCCGCAGCGGCTTATACAGCACCGGCTGCTTACTTCGACAGCACCTGACGCTTCGAAGAAATCACGCCCGTGTTGAAACCAGCCAGGTGCAGGCCACCGTGGAAACGCGCATGCTCAATCTTTACGGCGGAAAATCTCCACCAGATCCGGGACCTCCGGCAGGTCCTGCAGCGACGGGTACACCGGCTGACCCAGCACAAGCTTGCCCTTCGCCGCCAGAATCGGGTTCACAAAATACAGCTTGTACGGCGACGCCGACTGCAGGTACGTTGCCACAAAGTACGAGGCACGCGAAATCTTATCGCTCATACCCACAATCGCGATCGTGCGGGTATTACGCAGAATGTTCAGACGCTCAGGGGCGGAAGGACCCACCCAGGTACGCTTCTCAGTCATTACTTCTCCTCCTGAGTGGTAGTAGGCAGGGAGCAGGATGCGCCAGCAGCAGCCTCAGCGGCGGCAGCGTCCTCGGCGGCCTTAGCGGCGGCAACCGCCTCCTCAGCCTCCACAACCTTGTCTGCGCTGGACTCGCCCACACGCTCACCGGCGTGGTTCAGGCCGGTCGCGTAGGTCAGCGCCTGGTCCAGGTCCCAAATGATGTCTTCAACGTCTTCCAGACCCACGGAAATGCGGATCAGGTCCTCACCGACACCGCCAGCAGCCAGCTGCTCAGCGGTCAGCTGCTGGTGCGTGGTCGAACCCGGGTGCAGCACGAGGGTGCGGGCGTCACCAATGTTCGCCAGGTGGCTTGCCAGCTGCAGGGCACCGATGAACTCGCCACCGACCAGGCGGCCGGAAGCCTTCTCGGTCGCCTTCACGCCGAAGGAGAACACGGAACCGACACCCAGCGGCAGCAGCTTCTTCGCACGCTCGTGGTGCGGGTGGTCGGGCAGGCCAGCGTAGTTCACGTAGGCGATACGCTCGTCCTCAACCAGCCAGTTCACGACCTGCTTAGCGTTCGCCAGGTGCGCATCCATGCGCTGCGGCAGGGTCTCAACGCCCTGCAGCAGGTTGAACGCGGACTGCGGGCTCAGCGACGGACCGAAGTCACGCAGCTGCTCAGAACGCAGCTTGGTCAGGAAGCCGTACTCGCCGAAGTTACCCCACCAGGACACGCCATTGTAGGAGGGAACCGGCTCGGTCATGGACGGGAAGTTGCCGTTACCCCAGTTGAAGCGACCCGACTCGACCACGATACCGCCGAGGGTGGTGCCGTGACCGCCCAGGAACTTGGTGACCGAGTGAATAACAATATCCGCGCCGTGCTCGAGGGGGCGAATCAGGTACGGGGTGGACAGGGTTGCGTCCACGACCAGGGGGATGCCCGCCTCGTGTGCGACCTCTGCGAGGCCTTCCAGGTCAGCAACCTCACCGGAGGGGTTCGCCACAATCTCGGTGTAAATCGCCTTGGTGTTCTCGGTCAGTGCCGCCTTGTAGTCGGCGGGGTCGGTGCCGGGCACGAAAGTGGTCTCAATGCCGAAGCGGCGCAGGGACACGTCCAGCTGGGTGACGGTGCCGCCGTACAGCTGCGAGGAGGCGACGATGTGGTCGCCCTGCTGGCAGAGTGCCGCGAAGGTGATGAACTCGGCGGCCATGCCGGAGGCGGTCGCTACCGCACCGATACCGCCTTCGAGGGAGGCGATGCGCTCCTCCAGCGCGGCGACGGTGGGGTTGGACAGACGCGAGTAGATGTTGCCGTACTTCTGCAGGGAGAAGAGGTTCGCCGCGTCGTCAGCGTCCTTGAAGACGAAGGAGGTGGTCTGGTAGATGGGGACCGCGCGGGATCCGTGCTCGGCGTCGGGGGTGCCGCCCGCGTGTAGTGCGCGGGTTCGGAAGCCGAAAGTGTGTTCAGCCATTGGTTTGCTCCTGGTGTATCTGCCCGCCGGGGATGGGCGGGGAGTCGATAGTGGCTCGACTTTATACTGTGCCACCGTCACGGGGGCGCACCAAGTGCGGGTACCTATGTGTCGTTTATTGCGGATTATGACGGGGCATCATATCAGCTGTCATAACAGAAGTTGTTATGACGGCTGTTATGATGCGCGCTCAATCAGCGCCGGCAAAATACCCGGTTTTAGCTTGCAAATCCGGGGTTTTCAAGGTTCAAGGCGCGAGGAAAATATCGCATCATAACAACATTATCGCAGGATCATAACAACTTCATAACAGAAATTGTTATGATGCTGTTATGACGTTGCTATGACGTTCACCAAGAAGTAGCCATCGGGAGCATGCATGGAAACAAACACCGCCGAACTCATCAAAAACCTACGCCATAACCGGGCTGAAAACGGGCGGGTAGAAGTCAAAGCTGCCGCTGGCGGGTTCCCTAAGTCCGTTCTTGAAACCGTTAGCGCCTTCGCTAACGGCGACGGTGGCACCATCCTTCTTGGCCTGACCGACCCGGCAGAGGGTCTGCAACCGGTTGAAGGTTTCAATGCACAGGCAGTCCACGACGCATCCGTTGAGGCAATCCGTTCCAAGATCACGCCTCGACCCCCGGTAGATATTCAAATTGAGGCGGCAGATGAGCAGCACCGTATCGTGCGCATCGACGTACTCCCCGGCGACCCGACGCAGAAGCCCTACTACATCGAAACACACGGCATGTACAACGGCTCCTACCAGCGCGTCGGCGAGGCCGATATTCGCCTCACCAAGTACGAGATTGACCGCTTCCTAGAGAACCGCAGTCAGCCCCGCTACGACGAGGAGCTGGTCAGCGAGGCAAGCTTCAAGGACCTCTCTCCCACCCTCGTCAGCGCCTACGTTGCCCGCCTCCGCGAAGAACAGCCTCGCGTTTTTGCGGCGCTTTCTGACCGTGAGGTTCTTCTGCAGGCACGCATTCTACGCATCGATTCTGAGGGCCGAGAAGTGCCCACTCTTGGGGCGCTTCTCGCCATGGGATCCTACCCGCAGGCGTTCTTCCCGCAGCTGATGATGAGCGTTGTTGTTCTTCCCGGTGAAGAGCTTGGTGAGGTCACTGAGGACGGTCGACGTTTTCTGGACAATCACAGCTGTACCGGGCCTATCCCCTCCATGTTGGATGAAGCTATGGGCGTTTTGGTTCGCAATATGCGCAAAACGTCCACGATGGAGGGCCTCAACAGTAGCGGTATCGGGCGGGTTGAGCGCTACGAGTATCCGCTGGAGGCTATCCGCGAGCTCTTGGTTAACGCCCTCATGCACCGCGACTACTCGCCGGGTGCGCGCGGCTCGCAGGTGCAGGTTGAGCTCTACACCAACCGCCTGGTGGTGCGTAGCCCGGGCGGTATCTACGGTGCTGTGACTATCCGAGATTTCGGTCAGCCCGGTGTTTCTTCAACCCGCAACAGCTACTTGGCAAGCATTCTGACTGATCTGCCCGACCCGGGTACGGGGCGTTTGATTGCAGAGAATAGGGCTTCCGGTATTCCCACGGTTCTACGCGCACTGAAGGAGGCGGGTCTGCCCGCTCCCCAGTTTGCTGACCGTCTACTCTATGTGCAGGTCACTCTGATGCAGCCCCCGCAGGGTGCGTCTTCTACGGAACAGAAGACCGCGCCTGAGGATAAGACTCAGCAAGCAACCCATTCCACGGGCAAACATTCAGCCGACACCGTCGAACCGGCAGGCGCCGATGCGTCGCTTGACGGCCTCAGCGAACGCCAGGCTGGTATTGTGCGTGGCCTGCGTGCACAGGGCGAGGCTGTTTCCACGACATATATCCAAGAGCATTGGGGTCGGGGCGCTTCACGTACCTCCATTACGAATGATTTGCGCCATCTTGTGGAGGCGAAGCTGATTGTTCCTACGGCTCCGCCGCGTAGTAAGAACCGTAAGTATCGCGCTGCTTAGACGTGCCCGATAAAAGGTACACAAAAAAGGGGAGGGAAATAGAGCGGTTATTCTCTATTTCCCTCCCCCTTCGACTATTCAGCCAAAACCACGTTTAGCCGCAAGCCCATTCAAAGACGACCTGCGAGAAGTCGCGGGCGGCAAGCGCCTCCGGAGTAATCAGCCAGTTCGCCGCACCGGCATCACCCCACATGATCTCAATCTCCTCGTCTTCGTTCTCCTCGTTCTCCGATTCGGAGACGATAGTCAGCAGGTTCACCGTGTGGCCGCGCAGCTCCTTGAACTCGTCACGCGGGTCATTCTGCACGAAGAACGGGTATCCGCCCACGTGGGAGTACTCTTCCTCCGATTCGAAAGGCTCCGTCAGCTCGTAGAGAGCTTCGCGGCGAGGCTGGTTCTTATACGGGTTCTCGTGCGCTTCGGGAAGCAACTCATCCGGGTAGGTTTCATCCCACTTCGCACCAAAAACGTCGTAGTAGTCGTAGCCGGAGGCAGTCACGCCCTGCTCACGCACCTCAAAGGTCATGCCGTACTCAATTTCGAGCGGGCCGCTCTCACAGTCGAAACCACCAATGGGCCAACCGCCCTCGTCCCAGTCCACGTTCGGGAACGGGGCATCCGGGTTCGGCTCACCCAACGTCTCGTAGTAGACAACACGGTGATTCTTCTGCGAGAGAGGGTTCTCGTAGTCAAAGCCCCACAAGCACTCTTCGTCGTTCGGGTTAATCCAGAACTGCAACATACCGGTCGCCGGGTAGATGTCGTTCTCGGGCAGCTCAGCACAGTTAATCTGCGCAATCATACCCAGCGGCTCACCCTTCTCATTGGTCGGCGGCAACTCGCCTGCGGGCAGGTACGGTCGGCCACCAAACTTGGAAGCGGTCTGCGGCAAGGGCTCGGCGGGAACGAAGGGCTTCAGGGCAATAGCCTTCTTACGGGCGCCCTCCTGGTTGAGTAGGTCGATAACGTGCTTCGCCTGCTTTTCGATGTCCTCGAACGGCTTGTTGTCAAACATTTTAGGGTCTCCTCATTGATGATGTGGCGGTGTGAAAGTAGTACGGTGTCTAGCCGCAAGCCCACTCAAAGACGACCTGCGAGAAGTCGCGGGCGGCAAGCGCCTCCGGGGTAATTAGCCAGTTCGCCGCACCGGCATCACCCCACATCACGTACACGCCCTCCTCGGCGTCCTCACCCCACTCCGACTCAATGGTCAGCAGGTTCACCGTGTGGCCGCGCAGCTCCTCGAACTCATCGCGCGGGTCCTCCTGCACGAACGAGGGGTAGCCGCCGATATGCGAGTAATCCCTCTCCTCCGATTCGAAGGGCTCCAGCAGGTTGTAGGAGGCGTCACCGCGTGCGTTCGGTTCCTCGGGCAGCTTCTGGTCCGGGTACATCTCGTCCCAGGCGTCAGCGAACTGGTCGTAGATTTCGAAGCCGCCATCCAGGAAGCCCTGCTCCCAGGGCTCGAAGGCAAGTGCGTACTCGGTGGTTGCCTCAGAAACGTCCTTGCCCTCAGGTCCCAGAGGCCAGCCGTAATCGCCCCAGTCGATGGTCGGGAAGGGAACCGGGAACTGCACATCCGGGTTCGGTTCATCCAGCGTCTCGTAGTAGACGACGCGGTGGTTCTTCTGCGAGAGCGGGTTCTCGTAGTCGTAACCCCACATGCACTCTTCGTCATTCGGGTTAATCCAGAACTGCAACATACCGGTCGCCGGGTAGATGTCGTTTTCAGGCAGGTCAGCGCAGTTAATCTGCGCAATCATGCCCAACGGCTCACCCTTCTCATTGGTCGGCGCGGACTCGCCCGCGGGCAGGTACGGTCGGCCACCAAACTTGGATGCGGTCTGCGGCAGCGGGGCGTCGGGGCGGGTTACCTTCAGGCGGATTGCCTGCTTGTGGGCGCCACGCTCGTTGAGCGCGTCGATGACGCGGCGTGCCTGCGCCAGGGTCTCTTCGGAGGGCTTGTTCTTCGGCATTGTGTGCTCGTTTCGTCGGTGAATTAATCGGTGTGTAAGGTTCGGTGTGTCGGGCGCGGGGCTACGGTACCGCTGCGCCTTCTACCCCCATTAGACCCTATTTCGGGCGGGCGCGCACCAATTCCGGTCACGAGTGCATCCGGCGGCGACAATCAGGTGCGAAAGCAGGTACCAAGCGTGCAGAAAGCCCCGCCTCCTCACCCTCATGCGCAGGCATGAGAGGTAAGAACGCGGGGCTTCCCAGCGAATCTCTACGAATCTCTACGAGAGGCTAGAACCTTTAGAGCGCCTTCTCAATGGTCTCCAGAACGCCAAGCGCGGCAGCCGGGCCAGCGTTCAGGAAGAACATATCAGAATCCACGCTGTGCGCGCGCTTCTCGGTAACAGCCTTGAGGGTGCTCCACAGCGCCTCACCGGTCAGCTTAGACTCGTCACCGCCCTGCACACCGTAGAACAGGTAATCGCCGTCAGCCTGGTCAAGCTGCTCGGAGCTCAAGTCGATGGAGGTCTTCTCGACCTGCGCAGCTGCGGGACGTGCCAGGGACGCATCCGCGCAGATGGAGCCCACGAACGAGGACTTCGCGAAGATGCGGGTGCGGTCAGCGGAAGTGTACAGGAAGGAGAAGGTCTTCTCGCTGCCGGCCTTCTGACCGACCGACTTCGCCTTGGTGTTGTACTCCTCCATGAGCTTCTCAGCCTTCTCGGTGGTGCCCAGCGCGGCGGCAATCAGCAGGAAGTCCTGCTTCCAGTTGACGCCGGTGCCCTCGGTGACCACGGTCGGCGCGATCTTGGCGAGGGACTCGTACAGCTCGTCCTTCTTGTTGGTGTTGTTGATGAGGATCAGGTCGGGCTTGAGGTTTGCGATGGCCTCAACGTCCGGGTCGGTGCGCTTACCGACCTTGGCAATCTTGTCGAGCTCTGCGGACTTATCGGAGAACTTGGTCTTCAGGTAGGCGGGGACCAGGTCGGCGTCACCGGCGGTTGCCGCACCGACGGGCACGATGCCCAGGGAAAGCACGCCGTCGAGCTGACCGGTGGAGAGAATCACGACCTTGGAGGGTGCGGATTTGATGGTGGTTTCACCGCGGAAGTGCTTGACGGTGCGGGGGAATTCGCCGTCAACGGTGGTGGTGCCCATGCCGGAGGGCAGGGCGGAGGGTGCAACCTTCTTACCGGTCGCAGAAGCAGACGCGGAGGAGGAAGAGCCGGAAGTGTTGGAGGAACCGCAAGCTGCCAGGGCGAGGGCACCGAAGGAACCGAGTGCGAGTGCACCGAAGGAGCGGCGGGTGATCTTGTTCGTCATATTTGCCATATTATTAGGATAACCTCATATATGCATATGCGATACTTAATACTCATCTATTGATACGTTAAGCATCCTCCGTCCGCACGGGAGCGCACCGCTCCCCCACCACCTCCAAGGCATATGACCCACCAGACCACCACCTCTTCCGGCCCCGCCGTCAGCGTAGCTTCCCTGGCGAAAGTTCGTGCCCTCTCCGCTTCTTCGGACGCCGTATCTGGCGCCTCCTCGGGCGGTCAGGGCGGCAAGTCTATCTCGCGTCTGGCGGTTGCGCTCATTATTGGCGGCGTTCTGCTGGTACTGCTCTGCGCCCTGTCGTTTACGGTGGGTTCGCGCATGTTCGCCCTGGACCGCTCGATTGATGGTTTCCTCCACCCGGAGGCGAACACTATCGAGTCGAAGCTGATTTGGGCGAAGCGTGCCCCGCGTACCGCCGCGGCGCTACTGGTCGGTGCCGCGTTGGCGGTGTCGGGTGTGCTCATGCAGGCGTTGAGCCGTAACCCGCTGGCTGAGCCGGGCCTGCTGGGTGTGAACTCGGGTGCTGCCGCCTCCGTGGTGGTGGGTGTGGGCGTTTTTGGGGTGTCGTCCCCGTTCGTTCAGCTCTGGCTGGCGCTGGCCGGTTCGGGTCTGGCGGCGGCGCTGGTGTTCGTCATGGGCTTGGTGGATTCTAAGCCGAACCTGGATTCGACGGCGCGTCTGGTGCTCACGGGTGTGGCGGTGAATGCCTGCCTGGGCACGATTACCGGCATTATCACGATGTTTAATTCGAAGGCTTTTGATTCGCACCGTTTCTGGGTGGTGGGTTCGCTGGAGAACCGCACCTTTGAGCAGGTTCTCTCGGCGCTGCCCTTTGTGGCATTGGGTATGGTGCTGTCGTTCATGCTGATCGGTCCTCTGCGTGCCCTGGCACTCGGTGAGGATGCGGCAGCCGGCTTGGGCGTGCCGGTGACGATGGTGCGTGGCGCGACGATTATTGCAATCATGGCGCTGTGTGGTGCGGCAACTGCGATTGCGGGCCCGATTGGTTTTGTGGGTCTGGTCGTGCCGCATGTGGTGCGTCTGCTAGTGGGTTCCGACATTGCGCGCGTGCTGCCGCTGTCGCTGGTGTACGGCCCGGTATTGGTACTTGCCTCCGATATTCTGGGTCGCGTTCTGGTGATGCCGAGTGAGCTTGAAGTGGGTATTGTGACCGCCTTTATTGGTGCCCCGGTGCTGATGGTTCTGGTGCTGCGTTTGAGCACCGGTGCGCGCGGTGCGAAGAAGGGCCGCATGGGTTCGAAGGCGCAGGCGCACGATGAATCGGGTCCGGCTCATGCGTCGGAGCACGGTCCGCATCGTGCTCAGCGCCCTGTTGCGCGTGGTTCGTCTGGTTCGACTGGCGTATCTGGTTTGTAGGCCCCGGTTTCTGAGAGGTTTTATTGTGAGCGTTGTGTCTCGTTCTGTAGCCGGGTCTGCTGTTGCCGGGTCTGTGCGTATCCCTGGGCGTTACCGCACCCCTATTCCGCGTACTCTGCTGGTGGTGGCGGTGCTTGTGGTGGCGGCGGTCGCCTCCCTGGTGTTTGGTAGTTATCAGATGAGCCCTGATCAGGTGTTTCGCCTGATTTTTCAGGGTGAGGGCACGGAGATTGAGCGTCAGCTGGTGTTGAATCAGCGTCTGCCGCGTATGCTTGCCGCCGTGGTGGTGGGTGCGGCTTTGGGCTTATCGGGCGCTATTTTTCAGTCGGTTTCCCGTAATGCTCTGGGTTCGCCGGATATTATCGGTTTCACGGTGGGTTCGGCGACCGGTGCCCTGTCTGTGGTGCTGATTGGGTCGTTGAGTTCTACCGGCGTGGGTATGGGCATGGGCGCTATTATTGGCGGTTTTGCGACGGCGGCCGTGGTGATGCTTCTGGCGGGTGTGCGCGGTGGCGCGACGATGGGTCAGAAGATGGTGCTGATTGGTATTGCGGTGAGTGCGATGCTCAGTTCCGTGAACGATTACCTGATTACGCGGGGTGATTTGGAGAAGGCGGAGGCAGCGAAGACCTGGCAGCACGGTTCGCTGAATGCGCTGTCGTGGAATCAGATGTCGGTGCAGGCAGTGCTGCTGCTGGTGGCTATTCCTCTGGTTCTGTTGTTGACGCGCCGCCTGCGCGTCTTGGAGCTCGGCGACGATTTGGCGGCAGGTTTGGGTTTGCCGGTGAAGAGGACCGTAAACATGCTGGTGGCGGCTGCCGTGCTCCTGGTGGCTGTGGCGATTTCTGTTGCGGGCCCGATTGGTTTCTTGGCGCTGGTTGCCCCGCAGATTGCGCGCCGCCTGTGGAACACTCCGGGTATGGCGATGTGGCATTCGGCGTTGCTGGGTTCGGTAATTTTGGTGCTGGCTGATTTTGTGTCGGCTCGTGCGTTGGCGCCGTTCCAGATTCCGGTGGGCCTGGTGACGGGCGCGTTGGGTGGCGTGTATATGCTGTGGTTGCTGTACCGTCAGCGCTAGTTGCGCCGTCTTACTCCGTATGAGTGACCGGGTGTTCCCGACTGTGGGGGCACCCGGTTTTCTCTATTTCACGGGGTTTCGCTGGGTTTCGCTAGGTTTCACGGGCGGTTTCACCGGGTTTCACGGGTAGTTTCAGAATTTTTCAGAATTTTCCCAGTTTTACCCCGGGGTAGATTAAAAACTGCTTATCGTGTCAGGGGTCGCTCATAGAGTGTAGGTGTTGGAAGGGACGATCCTTCCAACCGGGCACGCCGTCTCCTGCGGTGTTGCCGCTAGGTTGATTCAGCATCTACGGAAGGAACGGTCATGGAAAACACCACTCACGAGAGCCAGTACGCAAACGCAGAGATTTCCTGCACCGCCGATGAGCAGCTGTGCCGTGATGCAGAGTTTAACCTGCTGATGCAGGCGGGCACCATCGTCCGTATGGAGCGTTTCAACGTGGAGGAGCTCCGCGGCGTTCTGGAGCAGCTGGTGGCTGACGGTTCGTGCTTCCGCACCGCGCCGGCCTCTTCGACCATGGGCCGCGTGATGCGTCACCTGACTCAGGGTGCTTCCGGTTACGAGGTGAACCTGGCTGAGCTGCGTGCAGCGGCACAGAACGCTCTGCTGTTCGTGTTCCCCCTGGAAAAGGACCTGGAGATGTGCCTGCGCTTTGAGCGTGTGCAGGGTACCGGCCTGGCGCTAACTCGCCTGGGCGTGAGCCCGGTCAATGGTGACCTGTGGACTCAGCACTGGGCGATGCGCGCGCTGGAGTGCACCGGCGGCGTGTTTGCGGTGGAGTCCGCTCCAGGTGCCTGCAATTTTGAGCTGCGCCGCGAGATGTTCTACGCGATGCTGTCGCTGGTTCACTTGTCGACTTTGGGTCTGTCGGCTGAGCCGGAGGACTTCTACATGTTTGCCGATTCGGAGGCTGTGTGTAAGAAGTTCAAGCGTGAGCGTCGCGATTGCCGCCGCGCAATGCGCGCACAGTACGACCGCGCCGCGTAAGGCATGTGTGTATGCCCTACGCGGCATACGCGTTTAAAGGCCTAGCCAGTGGCGTTTTGTGGACTGTTAGAGCCACTTATTCTTCTTGAAGAACCAGTAGAGGAGCAGACAGGAGACCAGCATCAGCAGCAGGGCCGCCGGGTAGCCGAACGCGTTTTCGAGGGAGCTACGAAGATCCTCAAGGCGTTCCTTCGTGTGCACCACGTGGTCGAGCACATTACGGAACTGGCGGGCAAGTTCCACGGCCTCGTCTTCAACCTCGCCCTGGCTCGCGCCCGGGTAGGGGGACGGGTCGAGCGCGCCGGTGCGTAGGCCTTCAATGATGCGACCCATCATCGGTTCGAGGGGTCGGCAGGCTCGCTGAAAGTCAATCACCTGGTTGAGTAGCTCGTATATGCGCTGCGCCAGGGAGTTGGCGTCTTGGCGGTCGTGCGCGGAGAACAGGATGTCTTCAATCTCGTCGTTGTCGTTCTCGAGTCCCTCGAGCACGGGGGCGTACCTGTCGACGGTGCTGTCGAGGATGCGGTGCAGCAGTCGGGCGGGGGATGCATCGGGGGTGGCGTAGAGCAGGTTGAACTTGTCGTTGATGCGCTGTTCGTCGCGAACGAGTGCGAGGGTGTAGCGGGGGCCGGTGAAGAGGTGCAGTTCGCTGAGGCGCACTTCTTCTTCTTTGTCGAGGTAGATGGCGGGGCGGATGACGGTGAAGAGGGAGTCGCCGTATCGTTCTAGTTTGGCGCGCTGGTGGCCTCGTCCGGCGTCTTCGATGGCGAGTTCGTGCAGGTTGAAGGTTTTTTGCAGGGCGTGTAGTTCGTGGATGTCGGGATTGGCGTATCCGAGGGCTACGGCGGTGTTCTCGTCCGCGTAGGCGCGGAGGGTTTCTTCCTCGGTGGCACCCAGCTGAGGGCGGTCCGAGCTCGGGTAGATAGCTCCGGTGATATAGGACATCGTTTTTCTCCTCTGTGCGTACGATTGCGTGCGACGGTACCTGCGGTACTCCCCCAAGAATACGGGATGCACCTCTCCGCAGTCACCCGCAGGCGCCTCCCACCCGCCATGTGATAAGTCTCCGATCACGCTCCTGTCGATAGTATGGGAAAGCCCCCGGCCGGTACCGTGCAGGCACCTTCCGGGGGCTTTCACGTATTGAGCTATTGCGCTTAGTCTTCGTTGATGAGGTCGCGGACCACGATGGTCTGGTCGCGGTCCGGGCCCACACCAATCGCAGAGATACGGCAGTCAGAAATCTCTTCCAGCTTCAGCACGTACTTGCGGGCGTTCTCGGGCAGCTCATCCAGGCTCTTCGCATCCGAAATGTTCTCGGTCCAGCCGTCGTAGTACTCGAAAATCGGCTTAGCGTGGTGGAACTCAGTCTGAGTCATCGGCATCTCGTCGTGGCGCACACCGTCAACGTCGTAAGCCACGCAGACCGGGATCTTCTCCAGGCCGGTCAGAACGTCCAGCTTGGTGATGAACAGGTCGGTGAAGCCGTTGATGCGCACAGCCTGACGCGCCAGCACGGCGTCGTACCAGCCGCAACGACGCGGGCGGCCAGTGTTCACGCCGAACTCGCCACCGGTGGTGCGCAGGAACTCGCCCATCTCATCGAACAGCTCGGTCGGGAAGGGGCCAGCACCCACGCGGGTAGTGTACGCCTTCTGAATACCGATCACGCGGGAGATGCGGGTCGGGCCCACACCCGAACCGACGCACGCACCGCCGGAGGTCGGGTTGGAGGAGGTCACGAACGGGTAGGTGCCGTGGTCAACGTCCAGGAAGGTTGCCTGGCCACCCTCCATCAGCAGGGTCTTACCCTCGTCCAGTGCCTTGTTCAGCAGCTGGGTGGTGTCCACAATCATCGGCTTCAGACGCTCAGCGTAAGACATAAAGTACTCGACGATTTCGTCAACCTCAACGTGGCGGCGGTTGTAGACCTTCACCAGCAGTTCGTTCTTCTGGCGCAGTGCGCCTTCAACCTTCTGACGCAGGATCGACTCGTCCAGGATGTCCTGAACACGGATGCCGAGGCGGCCAACCTTATCCATGTAGGTCGGGCCGATACCGCGGCCGGTGGTGCCGATAGCGCGCTTGCCGAGGAAACGCTCAGTCACCTTGTCCATGGTCTGGTGGTAGGGTGCGACCAGGTGTGCGTTAGCGGAAATCTTCAGGCGGGAGGTGTCAGCGCCGCGGGCCTCAAGGCCGTCAATCTCAGCGAAAAGAGCCTCGGGGTTAACAACCACGCCGTTACCAATCACGGGGACGGCGTTATCGCTCAGAATACCCGCGGGCAGCAGCTTCAGCTCAAACTTCTGGCCGTTCACCACCACGGTGTGACCGGCGTTGTTACCGCCGTTGGGCTTGACCACGTAGTCTACGCGGGGGCCGAGCAGGTCGGTTGCCTTACCCTTACCCTCATCGCCCCACTGGGCGCCCACAATCACGACAGCTGACATTTTTGTGCTCCTTGAAAGCCTTGAAGATACGCACCGGATTTCACGGCGCGGCGGCGACCTACCGCCTCATGATCCGGGTAGGCACACCTCTTCTAATGATACCGTGCCCGCCCCTTTAAGTCCCGTGTGACGGGGCGGTAGGCGTGCCGGATACGGTGCCGGTGAGCCTCACCGGGCACGGCAACGCCCCCATCCGATATTTGGACGGGGGCGCTACCGGTATGAGCTTATGAAGACTACTTGATGATCTCGATGAAGGTCATCGGGTAGGTGTACTGCTCACCGCGGTTTGCGGCCAGAGCAGCCAGGCTGTGGAAGATAACCATCAGGATAGCCACAACCATCGGGACGACCCACAGGATGATGCCCAGGATGCCGAAGGTCAGAATAATCAGCAGCCAGGAAGCCATGCTGATGACCCACAGGGAGAAGTTGAAGTTGAACGCGCGGCGGGATGCTTCCTTAGTGAAGGAGTAACCGGGCTTGTCCTTGTAGATGAACCACATGACCAGCGGCGCGAGAATACTTGCGGATGCGAAGGACAGCAGAGACAGAATTGCAGAAGCCAGGTGCGCGAGCATCGCCATGTTCTGGTCGTCCTTGGAGGAGACTACGTAACCGTTGGGCTGCTGACCCGGCGCCTGCGAGTAGGAGGGTGCCTGCTGGGAGTACTGGTTGTACTGTTCAGGGTTCGGGTTCTGGGACATCGTTCTTTTCCTTAATCTATCGATGAGTGGATACAGCTAATCGTTGAGGTGCGGCGGCAGGCTAACTCGCCGTTCTCGGAGGGTGCCCGCCTCGCTCTACTTGGTCGCAACGCTCGTGATGGTTTCACCCTATCAAGGCAAAGTAAATGGAATATTAACCCTCGCCGGACAACAGACGAAGAAACCCGAATATGACACAAAAAGACGCCCCTGCCCCTCCACGCGGTGTTATGTACGTGGAGGGGCAGGTCGTTATACGGTGTGGGCTGGCCGAGGTTAGTCCTGTTTCTCTTCATCAGCGAGCGCAGGATGCGCGGCGGGCTTATGTAGTGCGGCAGCCTCGCGCTGTGCGGCGGCCTCGTGTAGCTTTGCGTGTTCTTGCTTTTTCAGAAACTCGTACACCGAGAAAGAATCCTCTTCTTCCTTCGTGAAGCCATTGACGCCCGTGTAGCCGTCCGGCAGGCGGTTGTACACGAGGTAGTACCAGAACTCGGCATGTGCCGTCTCTATTTTCTGGAGGAGTTCCCTCAGCTGATTCTTACGCTTCACCGCCTGAACAATACCCACAATCCATAGGATCGGCACCACAAACAACGATCCCACGCCGATAGTGATGAAGAAGAGCAGCATCGACATGCCAGCACTACTATCGAACATACTCACCAGAGGAACCAGCACAAACGGGTTCAGTATCAGCAGGACAATAAGCACGGTCTTCCAGAATGTGCGCTGACTCTCGATCTCTTCAATGTTGGAGCCAGCAAACGGATTATTGATGGGAACGTAGCCTACCGGCTGGATCATTGCTGCCCGCGATATGGGGTTCTCCTCAACCTTGACCGGGTTCAGGTGGGCAGCGCACGCCTGCATGGGTGCGGACTCGTCGTGGGAGCGGTCCAGTAGGCGCATTTCGATGAGTTTTGAGTCGGGGGTGCCGAAGAGCGGGTCGGGGATGACCGGCAGAATAGCGCCCGGTTGCAGACCGAGGTGTTCCAGCCGAACGTACTCGCCGTAGGCGTGCGTTGCCTGAGCCTGCTCTTGCTGAGCCTGTTCAGTGGAGGCGAGCGCTACCGGGTGGTTCGCCTCGTCGTCCTTGCGAGATTCGTGAGTATCTTCCGGGGTGTCTTCTGAGGTATCTTCTGAGGTGTCTTCCGGCTCGTCGATTTTGTCGGTGTCATGAGAGTCTTCGGGTTCGTCTTCTGAGTCTTTCCGCGCGGAGTCGTAGCGCTTGGGGGCACCCGGGTAGACGTATTCATAATCGGGGTCGGGGTGTTCTAGCTCTTCGTCGTCGGATTCTTCATATAGCTCAGCGTCTTCATTTTTCTGCGTCTGCTCGCCCATGAGTAGCGTCATGTATTCCGGGACGGACTGGTCGGTGTCCCAGAGGGGCTGGTACGCCTCGTCCTTCTTTGCAGTTTCCTTCTTTTCAGTGGGGCGGTCTGCCATGGTCGTCTCCTTCGCTTACCAGACATACTCCTAGTGGCACCACCGTACCAGCGGGCGCTGGGCAGTCCCTTGAAACCTGCCTGATAAAAGCTGAGAAAAAGCCCCCGACAAGCGCCAACACGCACGTGTTAACACTGCCGGGGGTTCAACGTTACCAGGGGTCTACTGGGGGCATTTGCGGGAAGCTACTCCGCCGGCACTGATACTCCCTCGGGCTCCCCCGCTTCGTCCGGGTGGGCACCCTCCTGCAGGGTGCGGTCGTACACCGGGTGGTACCAGAACGCACCGTACGTCGTTGCCCTCGCTACCGCCTCCCGCCGCTTCTGCGAGAGCTTCACCAGCGAATAAATCATCAAGCCAAGCCAGATAAAGGGCACCGTAAAAAACGAATACAGCCAGACAAAGAAATAGGCGCCAAGAACCTCCCCGGCAACCCGCTCATTCACCATGTACAGCAGGGGTAGCACAAGGAACGGGTTAATCACCTGCAACACCACACACAAAACCAGCCACCACATGTACCCGAGACGAGCCTTAGCCCAATCAACGGTGGCCTCCGGTGTACTTGCGGGGATGTAGCCAACAACCCGAGCTTCGCCGGTGTCTTCCCCCGGTGCTGACAGAGCCGGTTCAGACAGAGCCGTCGCGGTGCCGGGCTGATTCTGCCAGCGCACGGAAGCCACCTGCGTGGGTCCGGCATCCTTCGACAGCGCACTCAGTAGTTGCATGGGCTGCAGACTTGGGTCGGGAATACCGTAGACAGGTTCCGTCGCCACAGGCAGGGCGGCATCAACGGTGAAGGAATCCATACGCCATTGCGGGGTCTGCGCCTGCGCTCCGCCGGTCATGATGCGCCGCCCATATGTGAGTTCGGCGGCGCAGGGGTAGGAGCAACCGCCGCAGAGGACATCGAAGACGTTGCGCCCAGGATTCCCTGCATTTCCTCGGTGTTCTTGGGCAGACGGTCATACACCAGATAGAACCAGAACGACCCAAGCGGCATAGCCTCCCACTTCAGTGCCCGGTACTTTCGGCTAACTCGGACTAGCGCAAAAAACAGTGCCCCACCCCACAAGAACATGGGAAGACCCATCGTCAGCAGAGAAAGCATCAAGAAGTAGTAGAAGACATACCCACCGATCTGAGGGTCCCCTGTAACGGTAGCCAACAGAAGATAAGTCAGGGGATTTAACACCACACCCACGAAGAAGAGGGCAATGAGCTCAGGCCAGGCCTTCTTCCACAGGTCTGATCCGCGCACCTTGCCCGCAAGTGGGGTTGCTGAGATATACCCGATAGGTCGCGGAGTACCGACTACTTTCTCATCCATCCAGGCAGGAAAAGCGGTCGGCACCTGCCGGTGTGCAGATGCGCCAGCATCCGTGCCCATGGGGGACATGCGGCGCATCGTAGGGCCCGGGCGACCGTACAGCGGTCGGTTCAGCACCGGGTGACCCGTCGCCGAGGGGAAAAAATTCGCCGCCTGCGCAGACGGCGCAGGAGCAGAAACCGACAAAGTAGACGCCGCAGAATTGGGCGCTGCAGGGTTGGGCTCCGCAGAATCAGGTGCTGCAGGAACCGCGGAGTCAGCAGGGGCGGATGCAGAACGAGCCTTCTGTATTTCCAGAACCTCCCTCACTGGCTCGGGAATCTCCCCGGTTGGTGCGGGAACGGGTGTTCCGTGAAGCAGCAAAGCCGAGTATTCGGGGGCGGGTTGATCCATATCCCACAGCGGCTGATACTCGCTATCGCTCTTCTCGGTTGGGTTCTGAGGGTTTTTCGGTGCTTCGCTATGCTCCACCACGGTGACCTCCTCCAATGCTTGTCTGCTGTTATGTGTCTGTTGTGTTGTCTACATTGTGTGTTCAGTGTGCGGGGGCTCAATCCCGCAGCTGTTCTTTGAGCCAGTGGCTAATCTGCATAAGCCTCGTCCGCTTCGATAAGCCGCACAAGGCTCAGAATCCACGCCACAAACCAGATGATGCCGGGAATCCCCATGAGCCCTGCGCTCACCTGATTCACCATCATAAAGAGAGCTGCGACGAGTGGCCCCGCCCCGAACAGGCCCGTAATGGAGAGAATCCCCGCCGCAATATAGGGATTCAGCACGGAAACGGCAAAGAACAGAAGCTTCGCCTCCCCCTTCTGAGATGAATCAGACGAACCACCAGAACTCATCACCGGCTGAGTAATGCCACTACGATGCCGCGAAGCGTAGCGCTCCTGGTTTGTTTTAGAGGGCGGGGCGCAGTCATACACCAGCCGGAACGTAAGTTTCTCCCCGGCCTTACGCCTCCAGATGAGCCGCACCATCACACCTAAGAAATTGATGAGAGCCCACAGGGAGAAAAAGAACAGCGTTAGCGGAAGAATACCGATGCTCAGCACCGAAAATCCTATGCCCGCCAGATAAAGAGAACCTAGAGTTTCTTCGCTCAGGGTATAGGAAGGCAACAAGAAATATACGAAAGGATTCGCCGCGATAGCCAACGCTAGGTACGCCAGCGCCTCCACCACACGTCTACCAGTGCCAGGCTTACGGTAAGGAACCGGCACGGGGCTGTATCCGACCAGCTCGCCGCCGTGCTCCTCCGGCAATTCTCCCTGGGGGAGAGTTCCCTGAACATCATCGGCGTGGATGCGCATCAGCTGCGGGTTGGGGCGACCGTAATGCACCTGCGGCGCCACCTTCAAAACACGCTGATGAGGGGAAACAGGTTGGTCGTCGATGGGCTGGTTGTTATCGGTGGTCATGATTCCTCCTCATGGTGCGATTCAAAGATGCGGTGCAGCAACGCCGTGGCTGAACCACCGTCAAGCGGGGTGCACTCGTACACCAGCCGGAATTGAAAATCCTGCTGAATCTTGTGCTGTCTAACGAGCAGGCGCGTCGATTCGACGGCATCCCCAACAGCGTTCAGAAACTTTCCTACGCAGAGGAGCAGCAACCAGATTTCTGCGACGAGGCCGACAAAGCCCACAATCAAAATCAGTGGAGGGAAATAAAAGAGCGGAATCAAAAAAATGACAAGTATCATCGCCATTTCCTCGCCCACTCCCCTGAAACCCAGGCTGAAAAGTATCGGGCTCATCAGCACGATAAAGAAAGATGACCAGAACACCATCCGAAGCAGCGGCCCCAGGACATACCAGGTGAAGCCGCTCCAGTCGGTGAAAAGGCTCTTCATATCCAAGGTTTCGGGTGGCTTCTCCATGGGGGCGTAGCCTGCCACCTCGCCAATCTGCCAGGCGGATGAGCTGTACTCGGTGAGGATGCCCTGCACCTCTCCCCTATGGATGCGTTCCAACCGTGGACCGGGGCGGCCGTAAATAACCTGGGGGGACATCAGCAGAACAGAATCCTCAGTGGAAATGCGTCGCTTGACCATGGTTCGACCCTCCCTAACCCATCATTTTTGATAGATGTTCAATAGATGGTTTTACAGTAACAACCGAACCTGAAAAGAACCTGAACCCAAATGCAAATGAAAAACGTGAAAAAGAAAAGGGTCGAACATGTCCACAATTTGATGCATTTAGAAGTAATAAACGCTTCACAAGCCATTTTGAGGTGTATCCTAGTTCACATCTAGTGTGTTCCAGTTCAGCTGGAACCCACCAGAACAACACCACAAGCCTCCCAGAAACACCCCGGGAGCCAAGCAAAGGAGCACCGTGACACACACCGCCTCCCCAAACCCCCGCGGCCGGTCGCATCGACGCCGAATCGGCAGCGGGCTACTCACCCTCAGCATGGCGCTGAGCCCCCTCGCAGCCCTGGGCACCACCGCCCACGCCGCGGAAGACCCCGACGCCGTCAAGCAGGTACTCAGCGAAAGCATGAAGAACGCCAGCGGCACCGTCACCGCCTTCGTCCGCTTCAAGGGTAAGGGCGCCTTTGAACAGACCCAGCCCGCAGGCGTACGCGCCGGCGTGCAGGCACCCGTCAATACCAGCTCACAGGTGCAGGCAATCGCCTCCCAGGTGCAGAGCCAGGCACAGCAGGTCAGCAGCCAGTCCGGCGCGCAGGTCCTCTACACCACCCACAACGCAGTACGCGGCGTGGCAGTGCGCGGTGACGCAGATTCCATCAAGGCACTCGCCAACCGCCCCGACGTAGAGAAGATCTCGCCCATCCTGCCCAAGTACCGCCAGAACGCGGGCGCCGCCATTGACGCAGGCTCCCTCGCCACCTGGACCGGCACCACCAACCCCGCCGGCGCGGGCGGATACACCGGCAAGGGCGTGAAGATCGCCGTCATCGACTCCGGCATCGACTACACCCACACCGACTTCGGCGGTAGCGGCAAGCTCGAAGACTACGAGAAGGCATCCAAGCTCACCGAGCTGCCCTCCGCAGACTCCGGACTCATCAACCGCACCAAGGTTGCTGGCGGCTACGACCTCGTTGGTGACGCCTACGACGGCAGCAACACCGCTGTTCCCGACGGCAACCCGCTCGACTGCACCACCGGCGGCCACGGCACCCACGTGGCGGGCACCGCGGCAGGCTACGGCGTGAACGCCGATGGCACCACCTTCACCGGCGACTACAGCAAGCTCACCGCAGAGCAGCTCAAGACCATGAAGATTGGCCCCGGCGTCGCCCCCGACGCTGAAATCTACGCCTTCCGCGTCTTCGGCTGCAGCGGTAGCACCAACGTCGTTATCGAGGCGCTCGACCGCACTCTTGACCCCAACGGTGACGGCGACTTCTCCGACCGCGTGAACGTGGTCAACATGTCCCTCGGCGGCGAATTCTCCCCGCAGGACGACCCCGAAGCCTACGCCGTTGACGCGCTCACCCGCGCCGGCGTGCTCTCCGTGATCTCCGCGGGTAACGCCAACGACTACAGCCTGCGCGGCGACACCTACTCCAACTCCGGTCACCCCGCCACCGCAGCCAGCGCAATCACCGTAGCGAACGCCTACGGCTCCACCCGCGCCGTCGATGCGGCAGAGCTGACCGACCCCGCCACCGGCACCACCCGCAAGGTACGCGGCGACTACAGCGTCTCCTACCCCTGGGCACAGGCGGGCACCAAGGAATTCACCGGTGAACTCACCGCAATCTCCGAGAACAACCGCTACGCCTGCAACGCCCTCAGCGCCGACGAAGCGGTAGCTGTAAAGGGCAAGTGGGTGCTCATCGACTGGGCTAAAGATGACGGTGAACTCGCCTGCGGCTCCAAGGTGCGCTTCGACAACCTGGAGGCGGCAGGCGCCAAGGGCGTACTGCTTGCAGGCAATGACGAAGAGCCCGGCCTGGGCATCGCGGGTAACGATACCCTGCCCGGTTTCCGACTGGCGGCATCCGCCGCTAAGGACCTGCGCTCACAGATCACCGCAGCAGAAGCGGCAGGTAAGCCCCTGACCGTGCGCCTCGGCAACGAGCTGAAGTCCTCCCTGCGCGTGGACACCGATAAGCTGGATCAGCTGAACCCCATGAGTGCCCGCGGCTTCCACGGCAGCTACGGCTACACCAAGCCCGACATTGCGGCACCCGGCTCGTACATCACCTCCGCGGCGGTGGCGACCGGTAACAACTCCGTGACCTTCAGCGGCACCTCCATGGCGGCACCCTACGTGACCGGTTCCGCTGCCCTGGTCATGCAGAGCCACCCGACCTACACCCCCGCACAGGTCAAGTCCGCCCTCATGAACACCGCAACCCACGATGTGCGCACCGAATCCGGTGCCGCGTACGCGGTGGACCGTGTGGGCGCCGGACGAGTCGACACCCTCGCTGCCGTGCAGTCGAAGTCCCTCGTCTACAACGCTGACAAGAGCGGTACCGTGTCCCTGAGCTTCGGTGTGCTCGAGTACGCACCGGATGCTGGCGTTCAGACCCTCACCCGCGAGGTGACGGTCGAGAACACCGACTCCGTGGCGCACACCTACGCCCTGTCCTACGCTGAAAGCACTAATATTCCCGGTGTGGAATACTCCTTCCCCTCCGCGGTCACCCTCGCACCCGGTGAAACTAAGAAGTTCGAAGTCACCGTGCGCATCGACCCGTCCAAGCTGGAGAAGACCCGCGACGCGGCAATGGACACCACCCAGAACGCAACTGACTACTACACCGGCAACGAAACCGTGCCCGTACAGTACCGTCAGTACATTGCGAGCGCCTCCGGCCGACTCGTCCTCACCGAAGACGGCACCAAGGCACTGCGCCTACCCGTTCACGTGGCACCCAAGCCCGTGAGCACCATGCACGCTGCCGAAGACACCGTCACCTTCACCCAGAAGCCCTCCAGCGACGAGGCTCAGAAGGCAGACACCGGCTGGACCAAGTCCCAGATCTCGCTGCGCGGCACCGAGGTCAACCAGGGCGGCTACCGCTCCCTGCTCGGCGCGTTCGAGTACGGTGCGAGCGTGGACCGTGTGGCTCCCACCTCCCTGTCGCTGAACAGCAACGTTAAGGCGAACCTGCAGTACGTCGGTGCTTCCTCGGATGCGCCCGCGCTGAAGGCAGCCGGCGGCAACGCTGATGACGGCACCCTGCGCTTCGGTATCTCCACCTGGGCGAACTGGGATGTTGTCTCCTACGAGAACACCTTTACCGTAGAAATCGACACTGACGGTAACAACCGCGCCGACTACAAGCTGGTCACCGACCGCGCTAAGGGCCTGGACTACCCGCTGGTTCGCCTCTACGGCTACAAGAACGGCAACCTCGTCGAGCTCGGCTACTACCCGCTCAATGGCGCCTGGGGTGATGTGGACACCAACATGATGGACACCAACACCCTCATCATGAGTGCACCCCTCAAGGATCTGGGCCTGACCAGTGCAAACAACCCGGACATCCAGTACCGAGTCAGCGCAACCACCCAGTACGAGTGGGGTAACGTCAGCGAAACCGGCTGGATCAAGTACCGCCCCTTCAGCCCCAAGCTGTGGTTCAGCGGCGATTCCTCCGCCGTGGCTGGCCTTCACCCGGATGCCTCCACCACCACCTTGACGGTGCACCGCTCCGCTGACGCAATCCCCGCGCTCGGCGAATCCGGTACCCCCGCCAAGGCGCTGCTGCTGCACCTGCACAACGGCACCGGCGACCTCTCCGGCACCAACGGCGCCAAGGGCAACCGCGCCGAGGTGCTGAACATCAAGGAGCAGCAGACCGAGTACATCACTCCGTCCCGCTTTAGCGATGTGAAGAACGGCGACCAGTTCTACACCGAGATTTCTTGGTTGGCTCAGCGCGGCATCACCACCGGCTACCCGGACGGCACCTACCGCCCGCTGGAGTCCGTGGAACGTGGCGCAATGGCGGCGTTCTTCTACCGCATGCAGGGTTCCCCGCAGTTCACTGCCCCCTCCACTCCGAGCTTCAAGGACGTGCCCACCACGCACCCCTTCTACAAGGAGATTGAGTGGATGAAGGCTCAGGGCATCACCACCGGCTACTCGGACGGCACGTTCCGCCCCTCCGCACCGGTGAACCGTGACGCCATGGCTGCGTTCTTCTACCGTGCAGCGGGTTCCCCGCACGTGGACCTGCCCGTGACCAGCCCGTTCAAGGATGTGCCCGCCGATAGCCAGTTCTATCGCGAAATCACCTGGCTGGCCTCAACCGGCATCAGCACCGGTTGGCCCGACGGCACCTACCGCCCGGTGACCCCCATCGCCCGCGATGCGATGGCGGCGTTCATCTACCGCTACACCGAGAAGGTGGCGAACCTCGCCGGACGCTAGACGGTAGCTAACCGGTAGCAAACGGTTCGGGTCCTCTCCCACCTCCTGCATGGGGTGGGAGGGACACCTGGAACCGGCAGGGTCCGGGGCCTGAAAATCCCGGAACCTCTCAAGTTTTGGTGGCGGTTTCACCGGCGGACGCACTCACTCGTCGTCTGCCGGTGGGGCCGCCTCCGCACATCACCGATACACAACCACAGAGCACACAGCACCATCGAAAAATAGAAAATCCGAAGGAGGATTCCATGACAACGCCTCATGCGCCACGCCGCAGAATGAAGGCTGTCGGTGCGACCGGTTTGAGTGCGGCTCTTGCCCTTACTCTCGGCGTTCCCGCCACTTTCTCTGCAGCTCACGCTCAGAGCCCCCAGCAGGTCGAAGGAAGCACTGCGAGCGCATCCGGTGACGCTGCCTCGCGTATCAGCCCGGGCCTGCAGAAGGCTGAAGGCCAAATCACCGTGTATGTGCAGTTCAAGGGCAAGGGCGCGTATGAGCAGACCCAGTCCGCGGCTGTTCTGGCACGTAAGGAGGCGCCGGCGAACCGTCAGGCGCAGGTGCAGGCTATTGCAGCTCAGGTGCAGTCGCAGGCTCAGTCTGTGGCGGCTGCTTCTGGCGCGAAGCTGATGTACACCACGCATAATGCGATGCGTGGTGCGGCGATTACTGGTGATGCTGCGCAGATTCGTGCGTTGGCGGAGCGCCCGGATGTGGAGCGTATTTCGCCGATTATCGCGAAGGAGCGTATGAACTCCGGTAGCGAGATTGATACGAAGACTCTTGCCACGTGGACTCGTGAGAATACGGGGTACACGGGTAAGGGCGTGAAGATTGCGGTTGTTGACTCCGGTGTTGACTATACGCACGCTGATTTTGGTGGCCCCGGTACGGTGGATTCGTACCTGAAGGCTAAGGCGATGACGGAGCTTCCGTCCGCTGATTCGGGTCTGATTGATCGTAATAAGTTCATTGGCGGCATTGACTTGGTCGGTGATGACTACAATGCGTCGGTGGCTGAGAAGTCGACTCCGCAGCCGGATAATAACCCGCTGGATTGCCGCCCGGATGGTTTCGGTTCTGGCGGTCACGGCACGCACGTGGCGGGTACTGCCGCCGGTTATGGTGTGACGGCGAACGGTACGACTTACCGTGGCGATTACAAGAACCTGACGGAGGAGCAGCTGAAGGGCATGTCCATTGGCCCCGGTACTGCTCCTGATGCTCAGATTTTGGCGATTCGTGTGTTCGGCTGCTACGGCAATTCGAGTGTTGTGATGAAGGCGCTTGATACCGTGATGGACCCGAATGGTGACGGTGATTTCTCTGACCGCGCCGATATTGTGAACCTGTCGCTCGGTGGCGAGTTCGCCCCGGCTGACGATCCTGAGTCGTACATGATTAATACGATGGCGCGCCAGGGTGTGTTCACTGTGGCTGCTGCCGGTAACGCCAATAACTACAACGGTGTGGGTGACACCTACTCCGATTCGGGTAGCCCGGCGAATGCGGCTGCGGCGCTGTCGGTGGCGAACGCCTACGGTTCGACTCAGCCGATTGACCGTGCCCGCGTGACCACGAAGACTGGTTTGGAGTGGTTGCAGGGTGATTACTCGGTGAACTTCGATTATTCGAAGGCATCCGCTGATCAGTTGCGCGGCGAGGTTGTTGCCGCACCGAAGCGTAACCGTTACGCTTGCGAGGCTTTCACTGCTGAAGAGGCGAAGGCTTTGAAGGGTAAGTGGGTTTACTTCGAGTGGGATCAGGACGATTTGACGTTCCCGTGCGGTTCGAAGGTGCGTTTCGATAATGTTCAGGCTGCCGGCGGTGTTGGTGTGGTGATGGCCGGTAAGGCTGAGCGCTACACGATCGGCATTGGTGGTAATGCGACCATTCCGGGTCTGCGTCTGACTGCTTCTTCGACGAAGGACCTGGAGAAGGCTCTGGCAGCCGGTCCGGTAACCGTTGAGATGAACCTGGACTACAAGGCTTCGGGCCGCGGTCCTCACTCACACGCTTTTGATTTGAATTCCTCGAGCGCTCGCGGTCAGCACGGTTCTGATGGCTTCATTAAGCCTGACCTTGCGGCACCGGGTACTGAGATTGTCTCTGCCGCTGTGGGCACGGGTAATAAGGGTGTTTCCTTCACCGGTACCTCGATGGCAACCCCGCATGTGACCGGTATTGCTGCCCTGGTGATGCAGGCGCATCAGGATTACAACCCGCAGATGATTAAGGCTGCGCTGATGAACGGTGCGTCCACCCCGATTAAGAATGAGCAGGGTGCGCAGTACGCGGTGGATCGTGTGGGTACGGGCATGGTGAATGCTCGCGCCGCCGTGGACGCGAAGGTTATCGCGTACGATGCGAAGACCCCCGAGCGTGTTTCGACCGCGTTTGGCGTGCTGGAGTACACCCCCGATTCGGGTATTCAGACTGTCCAGCGTGAAATCGTGCTGGACAACACCGATTCGCAGGCTCACACCTACACCCTGAGCTACGAGGCAAGCACGACCATCCCGGGTGTGGAGTACTCCTACCCGCAGCAGGTGAGCGTGGGTGCCGGTGAGCGTAAGAACGTGACCGTGACCGTGCGTATTGACCCGTCCAAGCTGGAGAAGACCATGGACCCGGCGATGAGCGCCGACCAGGTTGCTCAGGACTGGACGAGCGGTAAGACTCTGGCTGCTGGTAAGCGCCAGTACATTGCGAGCGCTTCTGGTCGCCTGATTTTCTCTGAGAATGGTCGCGAGGCGATCCGCCAGTCGATTCACGTGGCTCCGAAGCCCGTCTCGAAGATGCGTGTGGATGCGTCCCGTATTGATTACAAGGGCGTCTCCGATAAGGAGTCCACGGTGACTCTGCGCGGTACGACCCTGAACCAGGGTGGTTACCGTTCGCTTCTGGGTGCGTTTGAGCTGGGTGCGATCAGTGACCGTATTCCGTCCGGTCAGCTGAAGCTGCCGTCGAACCAGTCTGTTGACCTGCAGTATGTGGGTGCCGCTTCGGACGCTCCGGCGTTGAAGGCTGCCGGCAAGAACCCGAACGATGGTTCTCTGTTCTTCGGTATTTCGACCTGGGGCACCTGGGATAGCATGCACTGGGGCCGTCAGGTACAGGTGCAGATTGATACCAACAACGACTCCACCGCCGACTACGTTCTGGAAGTGACCCGCGAGAAGGGTCTGGACTACCCGCTGGTGAAGGTCTGGTCCATCTCCGGTAACGCATCCACCGTGGTGGCACGCTACCCGCTGAACAACGCCTGGGGCGATACCGACACCAACATCATGGACACCAACACCATGATTCTGGGCGTGCCGCTGAAGGACCTGGGCCTGACCGCTGAGAAGGCTCAGAGCATCAAGTACACGGTGCAGACCGACACCTGGTACAACGAAGGTAACTCCTACGTGGACACCACCTCGGCTATCGAGTACTCCCCCTTCAACCCCGGTGTTTGGTTCACCGGTGAGGAGTCGGGCGTGCCCGGCCTGTTCGTGGACCGTGACGGCGGTCAGCTGACCGTTCACCGCAAGAACAACAACAAGGAGCGTCAGGCTCTGTTCCTGCACATGCACAACGCGACCGGTGACCTGAGCGGCCGTAAGACCGCTAACGGTGTTGCCGCTGGCGACCGTGCACAGGTCGTGAAGGTGGCTCGTACCATCCACGATGCACGCTTCACCGACGTTCCGGCGGATAACCAGTTCTACCGTGAAATCACGTGGATTGCTGCCCGTCAGATTGACCGCGGCTACCAGGACGGCACCTTCCGTCCGCTGAACAACATGGACCGCGCAACCATGGCTGCGTACTTCTACCGCATGAGCGGCTCGCCGCAGTACACCGCACCGTCCACCCCGAGCTTCTCGGATGTTCCGCTCAACCACCCCTACTACAAGGAGATTGAGTGGATGAAGGCTCAGGGCATCACGACCGGCTGGCCCGATGGCACCTACCGCCCGGAGGGTTCGGTGAACCGTGACGCGATGGCTGCGTTCTTCTACCGTTACGCAGGTTCGCCCGAGTACACTGCCCCCGCGCAGGCTCGTTTCACGGACGTTCCGACCGACAAGCAGTTCTACCGCGAGATCTCGTGGCTGGCTGAGCAGGGCGTGACCACCGGCTGGCCCGATGGTTCGTTCCGCCCCGTGGAGCCGGTGCACCGCGACGCTATGGCGGCGTTCGTGTACCGCTACAGCACGGGTGTGCTGAAGGAAAGCCCTGAAATCTAGGGTTCCGGAATCTAAGAACCTATAGGTTCTACCGAGGGAGCCGTACCGTTGCAGTTTATCTGCGGCGGGGCGGCTCCCTTTTTCTGTGGTCGGGTGCTTTGTTATTTACGCGTAATGTTCCGTAATACGAGTCTGACTAGGTTATATAAAGAATCGTTGAGACAATAAGTGAAGGTTTCTTCACCATCGGCATGAACCTTGACGTTCACGCCGCATGGACACACTGGAGGCGCACTGCAGACGCACTTGGAAACACAGTGCAGACGCACCGTAGCACTCTCGGTGCAGAACCCCCTCGGCGTAGAACTCTCGGCGCAGAACCTCGGTGCAGAAACCGCTAAGAAACGCACCATCACTAAAAAGGAGCATTCAGTGGCAACCTTCCCTGAAGCTACCCCCGCGCGAGCCGCCCGGCACACACAGCCGGGCCGCCTCAAGCAGCTGGCACGCAGCTGCGGCGCACTCACCCTGGGGCTCACCCTCGGGCTGACCGCCCTGCCGTTCGGTACCGCTGCCTACGCGGCACCGGGCGTAGTACGCGGCGCAGACCGGGACGCACCCCACCAGAACACCGGCACCGGCGAGAACAACAACGAAGTTCTCTCCCCCAGCCTGGACGGCGCCACCGGCGAACGCGCCGTGTTCGTCCGATTCAAGGGTCAGGGCGCGTACGCCCAGACCCAGCCGGACGCGGTCCGCTCCCGCGCGCAGGCACCCGTCAACGCGCAAGCACAGGTGCAGGCAATCCGCGCCAGCGTGCAGCAGCAGGGCGCCTCCGCGGCGAAGGAATCCGGCGCGCAGGTCCTGTACACCACCCACAACACGATGCGCGGCGTGGCGCTCTACGGTAACGTCGAGCAGATTCGTGCGCTCGCGAACCGCGACGATGTGGAACGCATCAGCATCATTGAGGACATGGCACCGCAGAACAGCGGCACCCTCATTGATACGGACACGCTCTCCGTGTGGGCGAAGAGCCCGGCGAACCCCGCCTCCACCGGCTACACCGGCAAGGGCGTGAAGATTGTCGTGCTCGATACCGGTATCGACTACACGCACGCCGATTTGGGACCCGGATAACAACCCGCTCGACTGCGGCGGCCACGGCAGCCACGTGGCGGGCACCGCGGCAGGCTACGGCGTGAACGCGGACGGCAGCACCTTCCACGGCGACTACTCCAAGCTCACCGAAGAGCAGCTCAACAACATGAAGATCGGCCCCGGCTCCGCACCGGACGCCCAGCTGATTGGCCTGCGCATCTTCGGTTGTAAGGGCACCACCGCGTTCGTCCCCAAGGGCCTGGACCGTGTGCTCGACCCCAACGACGACGGCGACTTCTCCGACCGTGCCGACATCGCAAACCTGTCGCTCGGCAACGAGTTCGGCGTGTTCGATGAGACCGTGAACTACGCGGTCGGTTCCCTCTACCGTGAGGGCATCCTCTCCGTGGTTGCGGCGGGTAACGCCAACAACTACAACGCCGTGGGTGACACCTACTCCAACTCGGGCGGCCCCGGCACCAGCGCCTACGGCCTGACCGTGGCAAACTCCATCGGCTCGACCCAGCTGGTGGACCGCGTGAAGATTCTCGCCCCCGCGAACGAGGCGGACACCTACGGTGACTACTCGGTGAGCTTCGACTACTCGAAGGCGACCGAGGAGCAGCTGCGCGGCACCGTGGTGCGTGCCGCCTCCCGCAACCGCTACGCCTGCGAAGCCTTCACCGAAGAGGAAGCCGCAGCCCTGAAGGGCAAGTGGGCCCTCATCGACTGGGCGGACGCTGACGGCACCGCACCCTGCGGTTCGAAGGTACGCTTCGACAACCTGCAGGCGGCGGGCGCAACCGGCGTGGTGCTCACCTCGAACACTGAGGTCGGTGACACCGCTATCGGCGGTAACTCCTCCATTCCGGGCGTGCGCCTGGCAAAGAGCCAGGTGGAGCGCCTTTCCGCGCAGATTGATTCGGGTGAGCTGACCCTGCAGCTCGGCGAGAACCTGCGCGACTCGATCCGCGTGCCCAACGGCAAGCTGGATCAGGCGAACACCTCCACCGCGCGCGGCCTGCACGGTTCGCACGGCATCACCAAGCCGGACGTTGCGGCACCGGGCACGAACATTTCCTCCATCGAGGTTGGTAGCGGCACCGGTTCGAGCGTGAAGACCGGTACGTCCATGTCCACGCCGTTTGTTGCCGGTGTTGCGGCGCTGATCATGCAGGCGCACCCGGAGTACGGTCCGCGCATGCTTAAGACCGTCATCATGAACACCGCCGACCACCACATGCAGGACGCCTGGGGCAACCCCTACGCGGTGGACCGTGTGGGTACCGGCCGCATCAACACGCGTGCGGCGGTGGCTGACCGCGTCATGCTGTTCAACGCGGCACGCCCCGAACAGGTTTCGGACACTTTCGGCGTGCTCGAGTACACCCCGAACGCCGGTGTGCAGACCCTGCAGCACCGCGTGAGCGTCGAGAACACCGACTCGGTGGCGCACACCTACACCCTGGACTATGAGGGAAGCACGAGCATCCCGGGTGTGGAGTTCTCCTACCCGCAGTCCGTGTCTGTGGGTGCCGGTCAGAAGGCAACGTTCACCGTGACGGTGCGCATTGACCCGTCGAAGCTGGAGAAGACCCGCGACCCGTCCATGTACCCGAACCAGGATTCGGTGAACTACTCGACCGGTACGGTCACCATTTCGGGTGCCCGCCAGTACATTGCGAGCGCTTCGGGCCGCCTGATCCTGACCGACGCTGATTCGTCGGCTGCGGTGAAGACCCTGCGCATGCCGCTGCATGTGGCCCCGAAACCGGTCTCCGCAATGCGCGTAGCCGGTGCAGATATTCACTTTGACACGAACGGCGTGGGTGCCCTGGAGCAGACCCTGACCCTGCAGGGTACCGCGGTGGATCAGGGCGGTTACCGCTCCCTGCTGGGTGCCTTTGAGCTGGGCGCTTCGAGCCCGCGCATCCCCACCGCGAAGCTGGGTGTGGGTTCGGATTCCCGCATGGACCTGCAGTACGTGGGTGCCGCCTCGAATGTGGCGGCGTTGAAGGCTGCCGGTGCGGATACCTCCAACGCGCGCCTGTCCTTCGGTATTTCCACCTGGGGTAACTGGCAGGAGGTGACCCCGCGCGGCACCTACTACGTGTTCGTTGATACCGACAAGGACGGCGTGAGCGACTACCGCCTGCAGACGGTACGTGAGAAGGGCCTGGACTACCCGCTGGTGAAGGTTTCTAAGCGTAGCAACGGCAAGTGGGTGGCTATCCCCGATGCCCTGTACCCGCTGAACGGCACCTGGGGTGATACGGACACCAACATCATGGATTCGAACACCCTGGTGATGACTGTTCCGCTGAGCGTTCTGGGTCTGGACCCGAACGCCGAGTCCACTGAGATTTCGTACTCGGTGACCACTTCGAGCGCGTTCTCCGCAACGACCGTGGTTGATACGACTGATTCGGTGGTGTTCAACTATGCGGCGCCGAAGCTGTGGTTCAGCGGCGATTCGGCGGGGGTTCCGAACCTGTTCGTGGATGCACCGGAGACTCAGCTGGTGGCGCACCGTAACGGCGACGCGAAGAACGTTTCTGCGCTGTTCCTGCACATGCACAATGCGACCGGCGACCTGTCCGGCGTGAATGGGGCTGCGGGTGAGCGTGCGCAGGTTCTGCATGTCTCGTCGAACTCTGAGGCTACCGCCGCGAGCGCGCACTTTACGGATGTTCCGGCGGATTACCCGTTCGTGAATGACATTAACTGGCTGGCTCAGCGTCGTATTACGACCGGCTACCCGGACGGTACGTTCCGCCCGAACGGTTCGGTGGAGCGCGGCGCGATGGCGGCGTTCTTCTACCGTATGGCGGGTTCGCCTCAGTTCACTGCGCCGAGCACCCCGAGCTTTAAGGATGTGCCGCGTGACCACCCGTTCTACAAGGAGATTGAGTGGATGCGTGCCCGCGGTATTACGACCGGCTGGTCGGATGGTACGTTCCGTCCGAATGCTGCGGTGAATCGTGATGCTATGGCGGCGTTCTTCTACCGTTTTGCGGGTTCACCGGCGTATTCTGCTCCGGTGGCGTCGCCGTTTAGTGACGTGTCGGCCGGTAGCCAGTTCTATCGTGAGATTTCGTGGTTGGCTGAGCAGCGTATTACGACTGGTTGGGCTGATGGTTCGTTCCGTCCGGTTCAGCCGATTGAGCGTGGCGCGATGGCGGCGTTCTTGCACCGCTATAACGTGCGTGTGCTGAATAACCGCTAGTCGGATGCGGATGTGAGGGCCGTGTCGGAGTGGAGTTTTCTGCCCCGGCACGGCCTTTTCTGTGGGCTGTTATGTCTGCGGCGTAGACTTAACTTATGCGTGAGTTACAGGTTCAGAACGGCGAGGATGAGACGCTGTCAGCTATCCAGGATGCCCTCAATCAGGAGGAGCTTCTGAACGCGGCGGCTGACTTCATTGACCGCTATGAGAGCGCCTTTGAAAATCTAAGCCACTGATTATTCCTTCGAAAGAAATACCCCCGGTGGATGCTGTACGCATCTACCGGGGGTATTTGCTTGCCTCGCCCTGCCCGAGGCGGCCTAGTTAGCGTTGGCGGGCTTCTTTACGGTTGAGCTTCTCAATGGCGGCTTCCACCTTGGACTTGCGGTGACTCAGCTTCCAGAGGCTAAAAGACTGCAGCAAGGTACTCTTGCCTATCTCCACGAGGGAAGGCAGCCCCTGCCGGATGAGTGCCTCATTGATTTCTTCCTGGGTGGCGCCCTGCTCCTTCATCTGCTCGATGATGATGCCCGCCTCCGCTATTTTCCCGGAGGTGAGCGGGTGGTTTTCGAGTTGAACGGTATTTGAACCGTATGTTCATGCTAACAGCCGCACGGGTTGTCGCACAGGGTTTTTACCGGTGAGTATGCTGTGTATTTTCAGGGCTGAAACGATATTGAACCCGCCGCGTACGCCGCGCTGAACGCACCGTGTGGAACACTACCTCGCCTCCCCCCGGCGGTTCACCGCACGGGCTATAAGGTGGAGCGTACACTTAAGTCATGCGTGAATTACAGGCACAGATCATCCGTGAAATGGGCGTCAAGCCCAACATGACCGAAGAGCAGGCACGCGAAGAAGTGGAGCGCCGCATCCAGTTCATCTGCGACTACCTGGAAGCCACCGGAAGCCGCGGCCTGGTACTGGGCATCAGCGGCGGTATCGACTCCACCCTGGCGGGTCGCCTCTGCCAGCTGGCGGTGGACCGCCTCAACGAGCGTGGCCGCACCACCGAGTTCGTGGCGGTGCGCCTGCCCTACCGTGTGCAGCACGACGAAGAGGACGCGCAGGAGGCGCTGCGTTTCATCCAGCCCACCCGCTCTCTGACCTTCAACATTGCGGAGGCTGTCGACGGTTTCGACACCGCCTACACTGACGCAACCGGCGAACAGATGAGCGACTTCAACAAGGGTAATGTGAAGGCGCGCGCCCGCATGATCGCCCAGTACGCGATTGCTGGCGGCCCCGGCTACCTGGTGGTGGGTACCGACCATGCGGCGGAGTCCATTACGGGTTTCTTCACGAAGTTCGGTGACGGCGGCGCGGACCTGCTGCCGCTGGCTGGCCTGAATAAGCGCCAGAACCAGCTGCTACTGCGTGTTTTGGGTGCGTCTGAGCGTCTGTGGGCTAAGCCGCCGACGGCTGACCTGCTGGACGGCGTGCCCGGCCGTACCGATGAGGATGAGCTGGGTCTGACTTACCCGCAGATTGATGATTACCTGGAGGGTAAGGAAATCGACGAGGCGGCAGCTGCGAAACTGGAGCAGATTTACCTGCGTAGCCGTCATAAGCGCACTACTCCGGTGACGATTTTTGATTCCTGGTGGAAGAACTAGCGCCTCAACCGGCATAAGAACTAACGTAAAAGCCCTGAACTCCCTTGGTGGGAGTCCAGGGCTTTTACTATGCTTTTGCAGACCGAGGACTATGCCTTCTGTTCGGGCTGTGCGCCAGAAACCTAGGCAGCCTGAACCTCCGAATCCTCAGAACCTCCAGTCTCAACCTCAGCTTCAGCGGGCGGTACCTTCGCGCCACCGGTGGCGAGGAACAGCACCAGACCCAGCGCGCAGGCGAGCACCTGGGTGAAGGGGAACGCCCAGGTCAGGCCCTTAAATCCGAACCACATGTTGCCGAAGTACACGGCTGGGAAGAACAGCAGCGCAATACCGATGGTCATCAGCATTGCCGGGCGACCCTTACCGGACGCCTGGAACCAAGACACAAACACGATGCTGACCGCGTTGAACACGGCGGCGAGCATGAGTGCGATCATGACCTCTTCACCGGTGTCGATGAGGCTTGCATCGCCAACCACGGCGAGCAGTTCACGGCGGAAAATCAGCACCGGAATGGTGATGATCGCGGAGGTCGCCACGGACAGGATCGTTGCGGTGCGCAGTGCCTCCTTCACGCGAGCGCCGTTGCGGGCACCGTACGCGTAGGCGTACAGCGGGATACCGCCCATGCACAGGCCCATGCAGAGCATTTCGGGCACCATGTTCAGGCGCATTGCCAGGCCGAACGCCGCGACGGTGTCGTCACCGTAGGAGGCGGCGAGGTTGTTCAGCAGCAGGGCGGCGAAGATCAGGTTGAGGCTCTGAATGAGCTCGGCGGCACCGACCGCGACCACGGGCTTGATAATGGCGGGGTCGAGGGAGAAGTCGCGGATGTTTGCGGAGAAGTTCTCGCTCTGACGCATCAGGAACAGCAGGTAGTACAGCATGGATGCGCCGTTCGCCAGCAGCATCGCCCAACCGGCACCGGCGACGCCCATGCCCATGATGGCGATGAACAGCACGTCGAAGATGCAGGTGACGACGGTGCCAACGATGATGCCGTACATGGACTGCTTGGCGTAGCCTTCGGATCGGACGAGCTGTTCGAGGGTGAACATACCGATAGCGAGGGGCGCGCCGAGGAACATGAGGTGCACGTAGATGCGGGTCGGTTCGTAGGAGCCGCCGGATGCACCCATGATGCTGGTAATCGGGTCGGCGAGGATGAAGCCGATAGCCGCCGCGACGATACCGGCACCGAGCGCCGAGTAGAGGGCGAAGGAGGTGACGCGGTGAATTTCGTGGGCGGGCTGGCCTTCACCGAGCTTGCGGGAGGCGAGGGTTGAGGAACCCAGGCCGAACAGGCCTGCGATCGCCATGATGACGCCGAAGACGGGCACGCCGTAGCTGGTGGCGGCGAGGTCTTCGGTGCCGCCGTAGTGGCCGACGAAGTAGGAGTTCACCACGTTGTAGATGCTGGTGATGGCGAGGCCGAGCGCCATGGGCACGCCGAGGGAGAGGAGCGCCTTGAGGATGGGGGCGTCTTTGAGCAGGTAGATGTTCTGGGGGTCTTCGCTTGCGCCGTGGGGACCGTGCGGGCCGTGTCCTGCGGGTGCGCCGTTTTTGGGCGCGTTGTTTTCAGTCTGCTGAGGTGCCATAGATTCCTGTGGTTCTAGTCTGTGTTGTGTCCGGTGCGCGGTAAGAAGCGTGGTCCGCACAAAAAACGGGCTAGTGTATTGTACCGTCTACACGTAGGGGTGGGTCTAGAGGTTTGGACATAAAAGTAACGAGGCGCCCCTCCCCCGCTGTTCGGGGTAGGGGCGCCTCGCCTCATACGTATCGCATGTAGGAGTGTGAGCTATTCGAGCTCAACCGGACCAAGCACGCGAACCTCCTCAATATCCAGGATTTCCTGAATCGCGTGGAGCACATTCGTGTCGATTATGCGCTCATTACGCAGGCGCTTGAGCACGCTGCGTTGCTTCTCCAAATGCCGCAGGCGCAGCTCTTTCTCAAGGTCGCCCGCTTCAATAATGCGGCGGGCTTCTTCCGGCGCATTCGCACCGTCTTTACGAACAGTGTGCAGGTTGCGGTGTATACTCGCGTTGTACATCTGTTCGTCGGCAATGCGGTCGATAATCCACTGTGGTGCACCAATTTCCTGGCCGATCTCAGCCACAGAGTCGAAGGACTCGGCAATGATCGTGCGGATTGCTTCATTAATCTCATCTTCTTCGGTGGTATCAACCGGAATTTTCGCCCACCTAATAACGAGCGGCAGGAGCATCCCCTGAACCACCATCGACAGCAGAACCACGCCCCCGCCGCGCAGTCCCGCAAAGGTACTCACTACACGGCCACGGAAAGTTGTGCGCAGCTGCTTCTGCTTTTCTGAACGGTCAAGGGCACGAATAATACCGATCGAGACGTGCAGGAAAATAAAACGCGCCGCAATGGAAACAAGCCATGCCACCACAATCACGGCGAACGTCAAAGCCCACGCATAGTTGTATTCACGAAGAACATCATCCACAGGCGCTGTGGCGCTGGGCAGCTGAACACCCACGAGCACGAAGAGCGCACCGTTCATGACATAGGAGACAAACGACCAGATGGGCAGACCGTAGAAACGGTTTTGGGGTTTGATGGTATCCGGTCCGCGATAGGTCAGGTAGAAAGCGGCGACCACCACAGCCACCACTCCGGAACCTTTCATGCCCTCAAAAGGCTCGATCTCTTCAGCCAGGAAGAAAGCAATAAACGGCACGGTAAACATGAACACGCTGAAGTTCATGGGGTTGCCGATGTGCGCACGCAGCTTATCTACACCCCATCCGACGGCCAGGCCAACGAGAGTTCCAATCAGGAACGAGAAGAAGAACATTCCGGATGCAGTCCCCAGGGTAAGTTCATGACCACCCGCAAGCTGCAGGGCGAGTGCGAAAAGAACTAGGGTGGTGCCGTCGTTAATGAGTGCTTCCGCTTTAAGGGTGGTGATGGAAGATTTGGGGAGTTTGCCGTTGAGCGTTGCCACGGCCACAGCATCGGTGGGGGCGAGCGCCACACCGATAATCAGCGCCACATGCCACAGGTAGACGCCCATCAGGAAGATTTCGAGGATGACGTGCGGCGGCAGGCCGATACTCTGAACTTCGTGCAGTTCGTGGGCGGGCATAATGCCGATAGCCAGGCCAATGAATATCAGCACAATGGCGGGGGTTATCCGTATTTTATGGGCGAGGATATTACCCAGAAGAATCGCCAGCGATAGGGCAATGATGACTTCAAGCAATTTGGTGTGTTCCTTTTGGATGTGGCGGCTGGTTCATGGTGTGCGTCTGATAGACGGCTGATGTCCGCGAGTGTGCGGGTGCCAGGGTGCCCAAAATGTTTTGCTCGTTCCCTGGGCCGTGAGGCTTCCGCGTGGGGACGAGTGCGGGCGTAGCTTCTGTATTTTACCGTTGTTCAGTGCGGGTGGGTGGATGTTTACCCTGAGCAAAACCTTGCCTTATGGCCGCTCGGGATGTGAGTTTATGGGAGGCGACCTGCGTGCATCCGGCGGGTCTGCTCAGCCGGGCCTGCTCAGCCCATGAACCGCCCTACTCTAACCGCTTTTCATGACGTTTTGTGTCGTTCTGACGTGAACTTGGGGTCGTACTGTGTCAGAGAACAGAAAATCCGACCCCGTGAGTGCGCGCGAACACTCAGAACGTGAGAAGATAAGGTCATGACTGATAACAACACCGTAACCGGCAGCCCGCTTGTTAAGCGCGGCCTGGCCGACATGCTCAAGGGCGGCGTCATCATGGACGTCGTCACCCCCGAACAGGCTAAGATCGCTGAAGATGCTGGCGCTGTTGCCGTCATGGCTCTCGAGCGCGTGCCCGCGGATATTCGTGCGCAGGGCGGCGTGGCTCGTATGTCTGACCCGGACATGATTGAGGGCATCATTGATGCTGTTTCGATCCCGGTCATGGCGAAGGCACGCATCGGCCACTTCGTTGAAGCTCAGATCCTGGAGACCCTGAAGGTCGACTACATTGACGAGTCCGAGGTTCTCTCCCCCGCTGACTACGTGAACCACATTGATAAGCACCAGTTCAAGGTGCCTTTCGTGTGCGGTGCTACCAACCTGGGTGAGGCTCTGCGCCGTATCACCGAGGGTGCCGCTATGATCCGTTCGAAGGGCGAGGCTGGCACCGGTGACGTCTCTGAGGCGACTAAGCACATCCGCACCATTAAGCGTCAGATTGCTGAGCTGCAGGGCCTGTACAACACCATGCCCGACGAGCTGTACGTGAAGGCTAAGGAACTGGCTGCACCGTACGAGCTGGTTCGTGAGGTTGCTCAGACCGGTAAGCTGCCCGTGGTGATGTTCACCGCTGGTGGCGTGGCTACCCCCGCTGACGCTGCAATGATGATGCAGCTGGGTGCTGACGGCGTGTTCGTTGGTTCCGGTATTTTCAAGTCGGGCGACCCGGTTGCTCGTGCGAAGGCTATTGTGAAGGCTACTGCTTTCTACAATGACCCGGAGAAGGTTGCTGAGGCTTCTCGCGGCCTGGGCGAGGCTATGGTCGGCATTAACGTTGCTGACATTCCGGCACCGCACCGCCTGGCGGAGCGCGGCTGGTAATTCGTGCGCGCACCCCGCATTCGGGGTGAGTGTTTGATGAGGGGGTGGGGTTCGCTGAGGCGGGTCCCACCCTCCTTGTGTTTGTTGTGTTTGTTGTTTTGTGAAGGGAGCGGTGATGGTTGAGAAGGTTCAGCCTACCGGTGTTTTGCCGGGTGAGGGTTTGACGGTTGGTGTTTTGGCGTTGCAGGGCGGCGTGAGTGAGCACGCGGAGATGCTGGAGTCCTTGGGCGCGCAGGTGCGTTGGGTGCGTACCGGTGAGCAGCTTGAAGGGCTGGATGCGCTGGTTCTGCCGGGTGGTGAGTCGTCGACGATTGACCGTCTGACCCGTATTTTTGGTGTGCGGGAGCCGCTGATTGAGGCGATTTCTTCGGGCCTGCCGACCCTGGGTACGTGCGCGGGCCTGATTATGCTGTCGAAGCGTATTGATGATCCGGCGCCGGGTCAGCAGTCGCTGGGTGTCCTGGATGTTTCGGTGGGTCGTAACGCGTTTGGTTCGCAGGTTGATTCTGCGGAGGTGCGCCTGCCGTGGCTGACCCCTGCCGGTGATGAGGTGGTTATTGATACGGCATTTATTCGTGCGCCGATTGTGACTGGCACTGGTGAGGGTGTGCAGGTGACGGCTCGTCATGAGGGGAAGATTGTGGGTGTGCGTTCGGGCAACCTGATTGGTATTTCTTTCCACCCGGAGGTTACGGGCGATACGACGGTGCATGAGGAGCTACTGGCTCTGGCACGCGAGGTGAAGGGCAAGTAGCCCCTCCCCCAAAAAATAAGCCCGGTAATGACCGTTTAAAGAGTTGTGGCGATGACCGTTGTTCGGTCACCGCCACAACTGTTTTTGCGCGGGTTTATGCGTGAGTGGACTTATGGGCGGGAGCTGCTGGGGGTTTGGGGCTGGGCCTTCCACTGCTGGTAGGCGCTTGTGGCGAGGAATCGTGCACGGTTGCCGTCGCTGAGCGTCTTGATGTCTGCGGGGGCTGCCTCGTACCACTTTTCGTAGAGACGAATGATCATCTCGGGGTAGGCGGCTTCTTCCAGGTCTGCGCGGTGGGGGATGAATTCGTTGCGGTTCTTGATGTCTCGGTACTCGCTACCGGCGAAGGGGTCGGTAAGCCCGACGCTGGGGCGGGCGTTGTAGGCATCGATGCTTTGGACGTATTCGGGGAGGGTGCCGCGCCCTGCTTTGAGTGCGGCGTGGCAGTTGCTGTCGAGTTCGCTGGGCTCAATGATGTGGGCGCCGTCTGCGAGGATGTTCCGGTATTGAATGTACGCGGGGTATTGTTCATCGGTGCGCGGGACGGGTTTGGCGGCTTCTGCTGATGCGAGATCTTCAGCGGAGTATGAGGAGCAGCTGATGGGCGGCGTGGTGCTTGCCGTTGCTGAGGCGCTCGCCGTGGAGGGTGAGGAGGTGCTGCTTGCCGCGGTGTTCGCACCACCGCAGGCGGCAAGGAACAGGGGCAGGGTTAAGAGAGCGGCGCCGTATCGCAGTGCGTTATAGCGGGGGTTGGGGGTCCTAGAATTCAGGGCCATAATGTCACCTCATTGTGGGCTGGAACATACCGAATTGACCCTCACTATACGGGCAGTTTTGATACATGGTCAAGAGAAAAATATGTTTATTTTTTAAAATCCAACACCTCGGAGGAAAATCGATAAACAAGTTTATTCAGCGCCTTGACTTGCGTAAATACGGAAGCCACCGGGCTCTTGAAGTAAACATGTCACTAAAACACCAGCGTCAGGTATTGCTATTTGCCCGATAATCAGCGGAAGCCAACATGCCCTGAGGAGCACGGTTAGGGTGCTGATGGTGCAACCTCCAGCTCCGTAAAAGCCTGCACCTCAACGGCCCAAAGCTTCTAGAGGAGATAGTAGATAAGTCCCCTAACGTATTCCCAGAGCAGTACCAAGATGACGCACTGCACAACAAATGCGGCTATAGCTGCGAGGGTTGGTATCCAGTAGCTACGCTTAGAACATGCAATAAAAACTGCTATAAAAATAACGCATGAGATAATATCGGGACCCCAGAGAATGAATGCCTGTAGATCATATGGCCACAATATTCCATGCATATATTCTGTATGGACTTTACATGAACTTAAGATATTGCCTTTTAAAATTTCATAAGTCCCATACATTTTAAAAACTAAATATAGCGATGCGATCCAAAAAATTCCTATACGAAGCTTGACACCCAGCCACATACTAAAAGTCTGCCATAAGCTAGCTGATACAACTCCCACCACAAAGAAGGGTATATAGTCGAAATATGCACTTTGCCACCTATCACATGGCGATACAAATCTATAGAAATCTGCATACAGCGCAGTTGGAAAAATATAGAAAAATTGCAATACAATGAGAAATAAGATATACAAAATTATTTTCTCATTTACGGCGAACATCTTATAAGTAGAATTCATGATGCCATTTCCTTTCAGTAGCATAAAAAGCTAGTAGCGGAACACTGAATACATAGCCTCAATGTTGTTTTTCTTATCCACTAAATCTCAAAGCCAATACTGGGATAGGTAGGCGACCCGCAAAGCCTCCGCACTCTTACCCCGTCTACCTCATGTTTAAGCAGGTCAGAACTTTAAGACTACTGGGTTGCGCATCTTGCGTCTAGAGTGTTGGTTTTAAAATAAGGTGACATTTTCCATTGACCATGTATCAAATATTCGGGTATGTTTAGACGCAATATATCGTTCCATCCCTCTTGTGAGGTGGTCTCATGACCCACACCCCTGTTTTTCTTTCGTTACATCCCAGCGGTCTACGACGCAGTGCCGCACTGGCGATTCTCCCCCTGCTTCTTGCCTCCTGCGGTAGCTCCACCAGCACGGCATCAAACACTCCCGCACCCTCGAACACAACCGTGGCTTCATCCCCGTCAGCTTCAAGCGCCACCGGGTCCGCTTCCTCTTCCGCGGCGAAGAAGAGCTCCACCCCCTGCCTTGAACCTGACGAAACCGCGAAAGCTGAAACCCTCAAGCAGCAGGAAGCCATCAGCGCCGACCGCGGAACAGCACTGCCCTTCTACGTCTCCGCGCGGCATGTTGTGCGCAACCAGGCGAACTTCCCCACCCGCGCCGAAGCTGAATCAGCGGGAGCCGAGTGCCTGGCACTGTACGAGAAGAACAAGGCCGATCACGCCTACGCCGCAGCGTGGGTTCGCGCTATCGATGACAATAACGTGGCAAGCGGAAAGGTAGCCTCCGGCCCGCGCGCTGATATCCAGAGCGCCGACCCCTACAAGGCAAGCAACTACGTCGATATTCGAGAGGGCAAGGAGTACTTCCCGACCCGCCAGGAGCTGCTCGCAGCAAACTACCCTGAGAACTACATTGTTGCTTTTGAGTTGTGGGCGCAGCAGGCGCCAGCCGATGTGAAGCAGAAGAGCGACGCGAACCGTGCGGCCGCTAAGGATACTCGCTGGTCTGAGGTGGTAACCCTGCCCAGCCCCGATAACCCTGTCTAATCTGAGCCTGTCTCATCTTAAAAAGAGTTGTGGCGGTGACCGAACAACGGTCACCGCCACGCGGCACATTGAACTTCTGCCAGAGATCATACAGCTGGCTGGGAATCAACCAAATAACGCACGCCCGAAAGGCAAGCGTCGTCAGGGGGCCACCCCACTGAATAATCATCAGGGCAAGAGCAAAACTCAGGCTGAGCATATCCAGGATGCGCCGGTGCTTTAGCACCTGCTCCCTCTCCTTTTGATAGCTAGGGTTGTTTAGCAACCTTGGTGGTGCTTTTTTCAGTTGACCCACAAGGATCAAAACCGCCAGCGGGATCAGAGAAATATCGAAGAACATGGGAACCGCCTTTCATGTTGGGGTTCGCTCGCTACGCCGGTTACGAGCTGATGGCGCACCATCATTGGTGAAAACTTCTCAAAAACAAGTAGTCTGCAACACGTGTATAACGTATTGTGGGTTACTTTACAGCACACATAGACCCTATTCAAGAGGTAAACAGCTCCCCCCCCCCCGAAAAATTTTTAAAAAATAAGGGCGCCGGGAACCCTACGTTCCCGGCGCCCACTCCCCAGCTGTTCATACCTCAGCGGGATTCAATTTAGAGGCGGAAGAAGCCTTCCACCGCGCGCGTCATGTACGCCATATCGTCCACATGGCACATCTCGCGCATCGAATGCATCGACAGCAAACCAATACCCACATCCACAGTGCGCATACCCAGGCGAGTCGCCGTAATCGGGCCAATCGTCGAACCACACGGCATATTGTTATTCGACACGAACTCCTGATACGGCACACCAGCCTTCGCGCACGCCGCAGCAAACACGCCAGCACCCACCGAATCCGTCGCATAACGCTGGTTCGCGTTAATCTTCAGCAGCGGACCACCACCGGGCAGCGGCTGAACGGTCGGGTCGTGGTGACCCTGATAGTTCGGGTGCACCAGGTGACCGGCATCAGCCGACAGGCAGAACGACGCCGCCACCGAACGGCGGTACTCCTCCGTGCTCTCACCGCGCGCAGCGGACAGGCGCACCAAAATATCCTCCAGGAACGGGCCAGCCGCACCACTACGCGACTCCGAACCAAGCTCCTCATGGTCAAACGCCGCAAGCATCACAGTCTCGGTAGCGTGCTCGTCCGCATTATCGGCAACGTAACGCTCCAGGGCGGTCAAGCCCGCGTGCACCGAAGACAGGTTATCCAGGCGACCGGAAGCGAACAGCTCCTGATCGGCACCAAAACGGCGCGGCGGCTGCGAATCAGCAAACAGCAGGTCGTAACCCACAATGCTCTGCGGGTCGACCGGCTCGCCGTCAATCACGTGCTTCGCCATGTAGCCAAGCACGTCATTCTCCGCGGGGTCCACACCCCACACGGGGTACATGTTGAACTGCTTGTCCAGCACCAGTTCGTTACGCTTGTGGTCCAGGTGCGGCGCCAACTGCGGGATGCGCGCAATCGGGCCGGTGCGCACCAGGCGGTCCTTCAACTCCCCGCCCTCAAGGACGGTGAGGCGGCCCGCCACGCACAGCTCGCGGTCCAGGAAGGAGTTCAGCAGTGCACCACCGTAGTTCTCGACGGCAATCTGATGCCAGCCCTTCGTGGTGATGGAGGAGGAGGGCTTGACCTTCAGGGAGGGCGAGTCGGTGTGCGCACCCAGCACGCGGTAGCCGCTTGCCTTCTGCGCCTTCGCGCCGCCAGCCCAGGCGATAATCGCGCCGTCACGGACGACGAAGTGGCGGCCGGTTGCGATCTGCGGGTCCCATGCTTCGGTCTCTACAAGCTCGGTGAAGCCCGCTGCTTGCAGGCGGCGCGCTACCGTGCGCGCAGCGAGGTAAGAGACCGGCGACTCCGCCACGAATGCGGCGAGGTCTTCAATATTTTTTACAGCATCAACAGTCATGGTTTAACCCTACCTTTTCTTGGGTGTTGACGGGGTGACCGGGGCCGATAATCCACGCGGCGTGGAGCAATAGCCCTGGTGAGGCTCGAATGGAGCGGGGTGGGCGGGTTGGGGTAGCTGAGCTAGAGCAACCCGCCAAATAGCCTATTTATCAACCTTGAGCGGTTGTGTTTCACGTGAAACCTCGCCGCGGCGAGCGCGTGCGTTGAAGATCAGGCAGGCGAGCACCACGTACACGCCTTCCAGCGCAATACCCTGCAGCGCATCCACGGGGGTCACGCCCTCGGAGGCGAACGGATCCAGACCAGCCACCATGGACAGCAGCATCAGGATCACGTTATTTGCCACGTGCAGGCTGATGGAAGCTTCCAGACCGCCGGTGTACCAGCAGAGGAAACCCGCGTAAATACCCATCGCGAGAATCGTGCTCTGACCCCAGGGGTCGTAGGCGTGGGAGAGCATGAACAGCACTGCGGGCAGCACAATCGGTAGCCAAGGGGTGCGGAGCCAGCGGCCCAGCATCTGCACCATGAAGCCGCGGTAGGCGAGCTCTTCGGCGTAGCACTGCACGGGTACCAGGAGCAGCATCATCGCCACATAAACCCAAAATTCAACCTGTGGGGGTTGAAAATAACGGTATTCGGGCAGGCTCTCACCGCTCAACGCCAGCATCACAGCGTAGTAGATGCCGTAGACAGCGAAGCTCAAACCCAGGTACGGAAGCAGTAGCGAGCGGCGCAGACGACCCGCTACCGAATGGATCATACCCCAGGGCTTTGGGCCCACGACCAGGCGCGCCAGAAAGAGCGAAGGCACAATGGCGATCAGGGAGAGGAACGTCAGGGCGAACAGCGCCGGGTGTTCCATAATGACGGCGCGGTTCGTAGCTACATCCTGGAGGGAAAGTCCCGAACCCATAATCGCCACAGCCAGGGCAACTGAAATGATCAGGTTGAGGCCAATAAATACGGCGACGCCGAGCAGACCTTCCAGCAGGGGTGAGAACCAGCGGGATTTCGGGTCGGCGTGGGAGAGACGGTGGTAGGCAAGACCTGCAACAGGCGCAGGAGCAGCGGGGGTTCCGGCGGCTACCTGCGGGGGTGCGGGAGGCGGTGTCGTGTTCATTCTTTAATCCTAGCCTCCGCGGGGTCGATAGTGACCGGGCATGCGGCAACCTTCAAGTGCCGATTGATACGGAATGTTCCAAAACCATTGAAAAAGCCGTGAATAAGGCTAAAAACCCACCATTCACGGGGTTCATTTTCTGAACCTATGCCATAATTTGTAGCGATAATACGCTCATATACATAGTCGCTGATGACCGCTCTTCCGGGGTGTTTTTTCAGCACCAGAAAGGCTGCTTTCTTATGGCACTCGTCTTCAATCCGCCGCCCAACTGGCCCGCTCCTCCTGCCGGATGGGCCCCCACTCCTACGTGGCGTCCTGACCCCGCGTGGGGTCCCGTTCCTGAAGGTTGGCAGCTGTGGGTCGAAGAGCCCGAGCCCGAACCCATTCAGGTTGAAGAGGCCACTATTGAGCCGCTGGTTCCCGAGGAGCCCGTTACTGAGGCAGCTCCCGCTGAGCAGGTTGCTGAGCCTGCTGTTGAGGCACCCGCGGCTGAGCCTGTTGAGGCTGAGCAGCCCGCCGAGGCTGCGGCACCGCTGACCGTTGAGGACGTTGACCTGGAGCAGCTCGCCGCTGAGCTCGAAGGTGAGCAGATCGTCGAGATTCCGGAGGCGGCAGCACCCCAGGCTGAGGCATCCCACGTAGAGGCACAGCAGGTAGAAGCACCCGCAGCTGAGTCCGCCGAGGATTCCTCCGAGCCCAAGCCGATGCGTCACCTGACTCAGGTTCCGCTGACCGGTACCGCTCTGCCCGAGCAGGTTCTGACCCCGCAGGCTTCCGTTGAAAAGACTGCGGCTGAAAAGGCTGTGGCTGAAGCTCCCGCAGCTGAGAAGGTTGCTTCCGAGCAGCCCGTTGAGGCGCACGTTGTTGAGGCTCCGGTTGCAGAGCCCGCTGTTTCCGAGCCCACCGCTTCTGAGCCCGCTGTTTCCGAACCTGTTGCAGAGCCCGTTGTTGTTGAGCCCGTCGCCGAGGTTGCCCCCGAGGCACCGGCGGCAGCTGAACCGGTTGCTGAATCGGTTGCTGAGGCTCCCGCCTCCACCGAAGAGACTGCCCACACTATCGAGAGCTCCCCGCTCGTTGAGTTCCACACCCCGGAAACCGAGCGCACCGTCAACCTGTCCGAGCGTACCGTGAACCTCTCGGAACAGCCCGGTCAGAACGCGCAGGGCGGCCAGAACGCGGCGTTCATCCCGGCAGGTCAGGCACCGAACGGCTTCCAGCCGAACCAGGCTGATGGTTTCCAGGGCCAGAACTTCCAGGGTGGCCAGTACCAGGGCCAGGGCTTCCAGGACGGCCAGAACGTGCAGGGCGGCCAGTACCAGAACAACCCCTACCAGGGTCAGCCGTACAACGCTCAGCAGCCCTACGCAGGTCAGGTGTCCGATCAGGACCAGGCAACCGTGGCACTGAGCAACCCCTACGTCACCGAGCCCGCAGGTCAGGGCGAGGACGACTCCGAGAAGAAGGGTCTGTTCTCCGGCACCAAGATTTGGGGTGTTATCGGTGGTGCGTTGGCTCTGCTGATTGTTATCATCCTGGCGATTGTCATGCTGATTCCGCGTGGCGGCTCGAACCCCACCTCCGATTCTGCGGCAGCATCGAGCGCGGCGGCTACTTCCGCTGAGGCATCCTCCGCGGCGGCATCCTCTGAGGCTTCTTCCGCAGCGCCCGCATCTGAGAGCGCGGCAGCAGGTACTTCCGCTTCTTCCGTAGCACCCATCGCTGCTGCTGAAGCGAAGATGCCCGAGGGTGAGTTCAAGGAGTACAAGAAGACCGTCGCCGACAACAAGGACACCATCGACATTGAGAAGATCAAGGGCGATGTGTCCGCAGGCCTGCTCTACTACGAGTTCAAGCCCGCAGACGGTGTGGTCAACGCCTTCATCACCAGCCGTGACGATAAGGGCAACATCGCCTCGGGTGTGAGCGTTATCGACTCCACCCGCGACGGCAAGGAGCTCAAGGGCACCGCGTGGATTGACGCGAGCGGCCACTCCACCCCCACCCGCAAGCTGGAGCTGACCGGTAAGGGCGAGTGGACCATCCGCGTCTACGATGCAGACTCCGCACCCCACTACAAGAAGGGTGAGAAGTTCCAGAGCACCATGAACTTCTACGCTTTCACCTACGAAGGCACCGAGGCAACCATGGAGTTCCAGACCAGCGGCCCGACCACCCGCGGCTTCAGCGTTCTGAACGCGACTAAGAACGACCCGTTCTTCTCCTCGACCCTGTCGCCTGTGAAGAGCAGCATTCAGTGGGTTCAGAGCAACAAGAGCTACCTGCAGGTTCGTACCGACTCCAACGTTACCTGGAGCATCGGCACTAACTAGCGGCTTGGCTGACTAGGTCAGCAGGCTGGGTATAGAAGTATCCCCCGCATCCGTGATGGGTGCGGGGGATACTTTTATACCCGGTGAGGCCTGTGCACCTGCTGGAGGCGCCCGCCGCCGTGAGCGGGCGGTTTCTTTAGCGGGAGTACTTCGCCTCCGCCAGTTCGGCGTCCGCTGCGTGTGCCGCACGCTCCACCAGCTGACGATTCGCCAGGTACACAAAGAACGTCACCAGAATAAACAGGTACATCAGCTGGTACGGCATGGTGCCAGCCATCAGGCCCAGGGAGCCTTCCGGCACCATCAGAATCTGATCCGCGTTGAAGTGCGGGGAGAACGCCAGCACAATCCAGAACGGCGAAATGTACATGCCCACCAGCGCCGCAGTCGCCAAGATAACAGCCAGCGTGAAGACGAAGGAGCTGACCCGCTGGTACATGAGCGGGAAGATTTCCATGACCACGGCGGCGAGCATCAGCGGGTACCAGGTGTTGTGGTGCGACCAGCTAATCGGCGAAATCTGTAGCATCATGAACGCGGTCAGCGCCAGCTGCGCCATGAGTGCGCGGGCACGAATCAGCGGAACCAACAGAACCGCCGTGACCAGCACAATCAGCAGAGTCAACGCCACCTGCACCACCGACAGGGCGGTAGCCGTCAGGTGATGCTGCAGGCCCGCGTGGGTCAGCGTACCCATAATCGACACGTTATCGAAGTAGCTGAACCAGCCCACACGCGAAGTATCACGCACCGCGTGGAACCAGAACGTCAGCGACTCCTCACGAATCACCAGGAAGCCGATACCCACGGTCGCGGCGAAGCTCGCACCCAGGGTCGCAATGCCCTTCCAGTCCTTACGCATGAGCAGCAGCAGACCGAACGCGAGCGGGGTCAACTTAATACCCGCCGCAATACCCAGCAGCACGCCGCGCGGAACGCGGGTTGCCGGGCGCACAAAATCGGCAAGAATCAGCATCAGAATAATGGCGTTAATCTGCCCAAAATGCGTGGTCAAACGCCACGGGCCGCACATCCAAATCAGCGCCGCAATCAGCGACACCATACCCCAATGACCCACGTGCTTCTGCAACGGCAGACGCCACGAGCGGCTACGCGCGTAAGAGTACAGCAGGTACGCGCACCAGTAGCAGAGCGCGCAAATAATGGCGGTAATCAGTAGCATGCTCTGCGGCTCGGTGAGGAACGCGAGCGGGTAGAAGAGCAGCGCCGCAAACGGCGGGTAGGTGAACGGCAGGCCGCGCGTGCGGAAGCCGTAGAGCTGGTAGCCGTCCGGGCCGTCCGCGAGGGATACAGCGCCCAGGCGGTACACGTAAATATCGTCAGCCGCCGCGTGCGTCACGTAGTCGAAGGCGTAGAGGGCAACCAGGATGAACAGCAGGTGCGCCCACAGAGCGCCGCTACGCAGACCAGGGATGCGGTCAAAGAAGCCGGGACGCGCAGGCTTGTCGGGCTCTGTGACGGGTTCCTTGGCGGCGGCTTCCTTTGCCGCTTTTTCCGCGGTGGTTGCCGGAATCTCGGCTACCTCTGCGGCGGGCTCAACAGCGCTTTCAACAGCCGCTTCCGCAACCGGCGCGGATTCAGTAGCAACAGAAGCCGAAGCCCACGGAATCGTAGGCGCAACCGCCTCGGTGTTCTTCTCTACGTTCTTCTCTGCTTTCTTTTCAGTACTCTTCACGGGAGTCTTTTCTAGTTCCTTCTCACGGCTCACGCGGTTGCTTCCCGAGAAGCATCGGTACGTACAGATTCGGTGCGCTCGGTGACCAGGGCGCGGGCACCCCACCAGCCCAGCGGCGCATCGCTACGCACGGAGCCGTACTGCACGGGCTCAACCTGCGCGCCACGCACCGGGGCGGTCAGCGCGGCAACCGCCCAGAGCATGACCGTAGCCCACAGGGCGAAGGAGGGAAAACCACCAATAGCTACGCCGGGTGCCCACAAGAACTCCAGACCGTTCATGTCCAGCTGGGTGATACCGCCAATAATACGCGGCGAAATATACAGGCCTACCCCGGCTACCCACGCCAGCACGCAACCTTTCGCGCCGCGGAAGGCAAGTGCACCATAAAGGTGGGGAACGCATCCAGGATGAGAGCTGCCAGCAGTAGCGGCAGAAGAACATTGTGGTGCGACCAGCTAATCGGTGAAAGTGCCACCATAAGAGTGCCGGTCACAGCCACCTGTGCAAGGGTT
>QWCT01000664.1_pt1 | contig 59222 bp, 53 predicted proteins | sample 1972681 | NCBI WGS metagenome assembly QWCT01 (sample SAMN09866701, study PRJNA288562) | Human oral metagenome isolate pre3_saliva, whole genome shotgun sequencing... | isolation source: mouth | host: Homo sapiens | place: USA: California
GTTGGGACATTGATTGGGGCTGGGAGAACTGGGTTACCGTTCTGATCATAAATCTGGACATTGACATGGTCGACATTTGGACCGTGATCAATAATTACCTGAGGATTATTGTTATTTTGATCAGTTCCGTTGTCTTTGATTTTTAATGCACGATATTCAAAAGTCACAACATCTTCGGTTGATGGTTTATTGTTGATCATTGAAATGATTTTATATGAACCATATTTTCCACCGTTTAATGCGGTAAGGTCAACTTGGTCTTCGTGAGTACCAGAAGTGGCATTACCGTGTGGATCAGCCACGGAAATCTGAGGCATTGGATAGGTCATTTCAGTACCTGCATCATCTTTATAGACAATGCGCCACTCTATATCCTTAGCTTCGGCATACTGTTGCCTGACGGTCACCTTGTCTGAGGTAAAGGCATTTCCATCGGTTGGGAGCTCAATCTGGAGAGCTTCACCGCTTGGAAGCACCGTTAGCTGGACGGTAACATTAGTACTATTTGCTGCATAGGTAGGTAATGCAGCCTGAACGGTCAATCCGGCCATAGCCAAGGAGGCTATACCGAATAGACCGATTATTCCTTTTTTCTTCATTTTTCACACTCGCTTTTTTATTTTTATTTTGAACGCTTGACGACTCGCATCGTCCCCTTCTTCTTAACTTATTATCCTCGCGATTAGATAATAAGCTTCGATTTCTGGGCTTGTCGCTTTCTGTAGAGAATTATAAACCAGGCAATTGTGATTGTCAATAGCATAAGCAGGATTACAATCATAAAGATCGGTATAATGAGGACAATTTTTGTTGTACTACTCGATTTATCTAGTGCGTTCATACTGGATGTAATGCGATAAATTCCGAAAGCTGGTGTATCTTCCCAAAGCATTTCGATGGTGCGAGTGGTCTCTGGAAGTACGTCATAGCCTTTGCTATCTTCATAGACGACACCACCAAAGATTTTTTCAACTTTAATTTTAAAGATAGCATTAAAATCCGCGTTACCGTCATTTTTTACAGAGCCAGTCATTCTGACTTTGCCGGAAGTATAGAAACTATCCATATTATGATTGAGGATCTCTGCAGATTCTTTGGTTTCTCCGTTGGTGCGTCCAAAGACACGATAGCCAAGCCTAGAAATCGTGCGAATTCCACCAGTATTATTGTCGGTTTTTGGAATTGCCTCGACAAAGATCATGGCATACTGACCACCGCCAGGAATGTCGGCTGGGACAGTGATGCGATAATGAACCTCTTTGCGCTGACCAGGCTCAACCGTGTAGGTGTTTTCTTTTACATATTCGCCTGCTTCATTTTTGAAATCAATCCAGCGACGAAGCATCGTGTGACTTGTCTCATTGGAGAAGTTTGGACTGTATTTTTCGTTAGTAACGGAATAAGGAGTGACATAGACCTTAAAGTCATAGGAGTCAGTACCAGTGTTATCGACATTAAATGAATATTCATTAGTCTCGCCCTTATTTAACGCAACGCGATTATCAGTCGGAGAGACTTGAATACGCATGGCTGGTTTTTCAGTCTCTTCAGCATGGACGGTTGGAGTATCGGGATAAAATACAGTACCTGTAACAATTCCGACAGCAAGAAGAAGTGCGGATGCGGTTTTTATTAAGAAGTTAGCATGGTTCTTTTGGGCTGGAGAAAATTTAGATTTGAGTGACATATTTTATCCCGGGTTTCCTATTAATTTTAAGCACGTGAATTGGTTTTACGCTCGCGATTTCTTGCAACAAGCCAGAAAATAACGGATAGAATGAAGAGAACAATGAGTACAATGAGCCAGACAGGACAGACGATAACTAGTTTGCGCTCAGTTTTAGTCTCCGAACCGTATTTAATAATTTGCTCAACATTGAAAATACCGATGGCTGGTGAATTAGCCCAAAGCTCTTTATGGTAGCGCTTAGTGGCAGGTAGGGTATTGAGGACGGTTGGTTTCTCTTCGTTAGTATAGATTTCTTCGTTTGAGAAGAATGGATAAACCTTAAGACTTACACTTAATTCGGCGTCGACGTTACCACAGTTTTCCACACGACTTTCACCAAAGATTGGAGGATTAAAGAGGAATGATGGCAATTTATTCTCCAAAATCCTGGTGCAACGATTAATCTCGCCATTAATATGAGAATAGATTACCATACCGACGCGAGAGATTGCCTGAATGTTTGACTTATCATCGTTTTCCTTCACAGTTTCAACCATGATAGCACCATACTGACCGCCGCCTGGAGCATTTTTTGGAACACGAATGGTATAGTTTATGGTTACTTCAGTATCGGATTCGAGATGACCAGTATCCTGACTAAAAGTAAACCAGTTGGCGATTTTGAGTCCATCTTTAGAGCCGTCGAAGACTGGATCATAGTTTTCGCCCTTAACCTCATATGAAGAGGCATAGACTTTAAAATCAAAAGCACCGGTACCGATGTTTTGAACCTTGAAGCTTCCTTCCCTTACTTCGCCTGGCTCAAGACCACCGAGCTGTTGTTTTGATGGAGAAACCTGCAAGAATGTCTTCTGACGCTCAACTGCAAAGGTTTGGTTCGAGGAAAGCAGAAGCGCACAAACTGAGAATAGCGCACACGCAAAAATCTCCATTAAAATATTATGTTTTTTAGTCATTAACCTCCTTTTTATCTAGATAATATTATACACAAGCAAAATCAAAATGACAAGCAAAAACCGCCCTGATTCGGGCGGCTTTTGGCTCCTAATTCGAGGTCACAAATTAGAGAGTGGTTGCGGTATAAACGATCGTATCCATGTAGGTACCTTGAGCCTGCGCAGTACCAGTTGCAACACCATAGGTCATCTGAATATCTTCCTGAATACCAGTGTGGGCAGTGTTTGAATTGGTCTTGATCACCTGGTCGGTTGTAGCAATTGCAACCTTAGTTAGGTCACCACCAGAGAGGTTCCAGCCTGCAGTACCAGCAACGAGGTTGCCTGCTTGAGCTGGGATGGTTTCAGTAGTATCACCAGAAGTCATAGCAGTAGTTGAATCGGCGTCTTTAACGGTGAGCTTGTAACCGTTTTTGCTGTTGGTAGCAACGGTTAATTTGGTTTTTAGAGTAGTAGTGTCGAGGGCGCTTGGAGTCATGGTGACTTCAGTTGAAAGGTTGTCAGCTGAAAGTGCAATAACTGAACTAACGTTTACTTTAACAGCAACACTCTGGCTGCTAGTGGCAGCAAAAGTCGCTACTGGGAGTGAAGCGATGCCGAGGACGGTGGTTAAGCCTAATCCCAACACGACGCTTTTAATCTTGGACATAAGTCTCCTTTTTTTGTTTTATTGATATAACCTTTTGTGCTTATATTATAGCTTAAGCACGATACATGTGTCAATCATTTTTGTAATGATTATGGTTAATATTATGGTCGACGTTGTGGCTAACGTTGCGGTTGATTTTTTAGTGATTCTTAATCACATATTTTATTTTTTGATGCCTCAAATTGTATTAGTATTCGATAAAAATAGCCGCTTATTGCGGCTATTTCTTGTCTTTTATGCTCTATTATTTAGTGACAACAGTGTAGACGATAGTGTCTTGGTAAGTACCAGGAAGCTGTGAACCACCAGTTGCGATGTTGTAGGTCATATTAAGATTAGTATTAACTGGGCCATTGGATTCTGCAACTTTGAGAGCGGTTTCGCTTTGTTTTACCATAGCGGTATCTGCAGTGAGAAGTCCGCCCTTAATGCTCCAGGAACCTGAACCAGCAGTTGAACCAGTAGTGCCGGCAGCGATAACATCAGTACCAGCGACAGTACCAGTGTGACCAGAAACGGTCATATTGGTATCTTCATCGACGTCCTTAACGTTTACTACCATACCATTAGCAGCGTTGGTTGCGTAGGAAATACCTGAAGTAGCGTTCTTTGCCTGGTTTGGAGCTGCGTTACCACCATTTGCGGTACCATTGTCAGCTGAAACAGCAACAGCGTCACCTACGGTAAGCTGGACTACAACGTTCTGAGTTGATGGAACTGAACCATCAAGAGCGATTGGAGCAGCGAAGGTTGCGACTGGGAGAGAAGCAATACCTAAACCAGTGATAACACCGAGAGTTGCTACGATTTTTGCATATTTTGACATAAATTTCCTTTACTTTTATGTTTTTTATTTTGTTTTTGTTAACCTGATTTTGTATGACCTCAAGCTGATATAAGTATATTAAACAAAAGCAGTTTAGTCAACACATTTTTACTAAATTGTTTATGTTTTTCATAGTAATATTTACTACGATTTTACCCCTGTTATTTTTAGTCTAACCTCATATCACATAATGCATACGGTGTCATTACTGATACACTACAATATATATTAGATTTTAGAATATTTTTAATTTTAAGTTTTTATCCACTTTTTTAAAATTCCAGCATTGATTCGGCACGGTTTTGTGGTATAATTCAGGTATGCACCTGTGGTGAAATTGGTATACACGCTACCTTGAGGTGGTAGTGCCTTCGGGTGTGCTAGTTCGAGTCTAGTCAGGTGCACCATATAAAATTAACTCCTAACGGAGTTCTTTTTTTATACACCTGGAGCGTCCCAAGGGGCAAACAGGTGCACCATATAAAATATTTATTTTTTCCTTTTTGTATCTAGAGTCTTACAAGATTATATAAGAATGTCCGTCAAAAAATAGGACATCGTCGTCGGTCAAAGGATATACCTTATAGCCCTTAGATTCCAATCGTTCAGTTGCCCTTCTTATGCGCTCAAAATATTTTTCTTTCTGTGCATGTGGAATTATTACATCTTTAAAAACTCCCATTCCGTCAAAATTATCCAATCCTTTTGCCAGATTTGGATTATCAAATTCTTCCGCACCCTCGATAGTTGGACAACAAATAATAGAGCCTGCACTTGAGCCAATATAAATACCGTTCTTTTTTATAAAATCTTTTATAACTTTATCTGCACCGCTCTCTTTTAATTTCTCCATCAGATAGAAAGTATCTCCGCCCGCAACCAAAACAATGTCGGCACCAACAATAGCTTTTCGAATTTCTTCTTCATTTTTATTTTTTATATCCATCTCGACAACATCAAGGCCATACTTTTCGAGCGCAATTCTGTCAGCCTCAATGAAATCCTTATTATCATATGGGTCACCGGCGGTTGGAATAAAAATTGCTTTCTTTCCGACAAAATCTCGCCCCTCATGCTTGATGATTTTTGCCATAGAAACCATGGCATATGATGCAAGATATAATTTCATTACTACGGTGTGCGGTTTTTGACGGTCTTTTTGGTGGCCCAGTTTTCGATATCGACAAAACGATCAGTGGATGTGACTAAGCGGTTTTCCTGAGAAAAGGCGCGTACGTTGCGGTTGACAAAATATGGCAGCGTAGTCTGGTATAAACCAATGGCTGGCACATCATCCACCCAGCGCTCGAGGAACTTTTGATACTTAGCAGCACGCAGTCCGGCATCCATGTTTGAACGGGCGCTAAGCAGAAGATCATTTACCACTGAGTTTTTATAGTTACTAAGGTTATGGCCGTTTTCACTGGCCTCGAGGCTGTGATAATAAGCAATAACATCTGGATCTGGACCGAGACCAATTTCGTAAATTAATAAATCATAGGCACGAGGACGTAGGATATTGAGCCTAAAATCCTGGTTGGAATCATAGACTGAAACCGTAGCACCGAGGCCGAGACTTTCCAACTGAGAAGCGATGCGATTAGCAAATTCTTCAAGATAATTATCGCCTTTGATGGTAATAATCTTGATCTTTTCAGTTGTAAGTGCGGAGTTTGCAGCCTTTAGTTTTTCGATTTCAGCCTTGGCCGTGGTGACATCAGTTTTTGGAATACTTGGAAAAGTAATCGATTCGATTTGAGATTCCAAGATCGGATAGTCAAGCGGCAATTCCCCACTGAGACCAGTACGGAGATTGTTTAAATTGAGGCCTAGACGAATGGCCTGACGTAAGGCCTTGTCTTTTAGGAGGTTACTCTCAGTATTAAAGAAGGCAAACACACCATAATTCACGGAACTTTGGTACTCATTGACATTACTCGAACTTACTTCGGTGGCAAATTTTGATGGCAGATCAGCCGTAGCAGTCACCGTGCCATTCTTAACGGCGTTCTTGATGTCCGTCAGATTTAGGAATGCATGAATAGAAAAACTATCGAGCAGCGGTTTATTTTTATAATATTTTGGATTGGCTGTGAGGTAGACAATTTTCTCACCTTCATTACCAATATTCTGAGTCGCGTTCACCGTAAAGGCGCCAGAAGTGACAGGACGGCTGGAGAATTTATTTTCGAGCAGAAGCTCAGGCGCCACATCACCGAGAATATGTGACGGAAGGATTGGTAGATCAAGTGAGCTCTCAAAGAAGGCGTTTGGAGAAGTAAGAGTAAAGACAATTTCACCTTGTTCATTTTCTGTTGCCGTAACACCGACAAGTTTGGAAGCAAAATTAGTCTTAATGCGTGGACTCTGAATAGTTTTGATTGTATACAGAATATCTGCATTGGTAATTGGTTCGCCATCGGACCATTTGAGATTCTTGCGAAGCTTAACAGTCCAGACGTCGCCAGTATTATTTGCATGGATTGACTCAGCTAAGCCTAGACCAGTATGGCCAGAATAATCCGTGGCACTGAGGGTGGCAAAAAGGAGACGTGAGAGGGTTTCCTCGGAGCTAGTAGAAGTAAAAAGTGGATTGAAGGAATTGATTTTCCCTAGAGTCGCCTCAGTGTAAGTGCCACCACTAGTATAAGTCTCTACAGCAAAAGTATTTAGATACCAATACGCCTGAGCGATAGAGAGTAGTATTACCACAGAGACCATCAGAAGCCACTCGACAATATAAAGTCGGACATTTTTGATATGCGAAATATGGCCAATCAGATTTTCTTTAATGTGTTCACGGCCATCCTCATTAACCTTTTTAGAAAAAAGGGAGATTTTCTTTGCTATTTTGCGCCCACTCTTTTTGAAAATTTTATTCATGATACAAAATTATGATGGAATCAAAAGTAATCCTAGGATTGAGAATACGAAGACCAAAGAGAAGAAGATTGTAACATTAAAGAGAGAGCGGTCAAGGCCACGGCGAGTAGTATAGAGTTCACCGGAAGCGCCAAAGCCAGCACCAAGCGAGGCGCCACGTTGTTGCAAAAGAATCAATAAAATACAAAGTACAGCAGAAACGAGTGTCGAGGTTTCTAAAAGATTTCCAATATTCATAGATTAATTATATGATGGGACTAGAAAATTCACAAGACTATTTATCCCGCTCATCAGAAGCCAAGATAGAATTACCCCTATCGTTCCCATATGAACATGTGGCACGAGCCAGACGACTAGGGCGATCATTAGGATATTTAGGATGAGTGTAAAAATTCCCATGGAAAAGATAATTAGAGGGAGACTAAGGAGAGTGGCAATTGGCTTAACCACGGCATTGACTAGAGACATCACAAGTCCAGCCGAGAGGTAGAGCCAAAAACTATTAGCACCTTGATCAATACTGCCGAAGGCGTTGATACAGAGCCACATGCCTGCGGAAGAAACTAACCAACGGAAGAGAAAGACGGAAAGTTGTTTTTTAATCATAATCGAATTATAGCACAAACTTAACGTTTGAATAGGTCCTTGCTGCGAAGCTGACGGTGATAAGTGATGGCAAAACGATGAGACTCTTCATCGATCCTAGTGATGAGTTTGGCAAGATGCGAATCGTTTGAATAAAGTTTTGACTCAAAACGAAATTCACCGCTTGGTTCTCTGATGGGGATAATCAAGTTAACAGCAGCGTTTCTCGTATGGTCACCAGATTTATTTCGCCCAAGTACCGGGATATTGGCGGCAGACAGGAGTGGGAGAACCGCATTTAATTGCTGAGTGCCTCCATCAAGCAGGACTAGATCCGGGAACGGCCATTCTGGATGCTTGAGACGGCGGAAAATCACCTCATACATACTGGCAGTATCGTCATTTTTACTACTTCTAATCTTAAACTTGCGGTAGGCGGTGCGATCCGAGGCGCCGTTTTGAAAAACCACCATACTAGCAACGGTATTGGTACCGGAAATATGCGAGATGTCATAACCCTCGATGCGACGTGGTGGTTCTTTGAGACTGAGAAGCTTCTGAAGTTCAGAAAGTGCCTTATCCGAGGATAAATCCATGAACTCCTTGTCGGAAAAAATAATTTTGCGCTTTAACCCCTTCAAGCCAAAATATTCATCACGTAATTTTGCGGCCTCCTCAAAATCGCCCAGAGAAGCAGCAGTTTTCATCTGTTTTTCAAGGTCTAAAATTAGTTTCTCGCGGTCGCCATTGAGATATCTGATAAGAAATCGCAAGTTCTTTTTATAATCTTTTGGTGTAGTTCTGCCAACCTCAATACCAGGAGTGAGCCCAAGGTCGGTATTCAAATTTTTCTTGCCATCATAAGGCTTTTCATAGAATGGAAAAATTTTGCGAAGCACCCGAAGGGCTTTGATAATTGTATTTTTAGCATAAAACGGACCAATATAGACGGACCCATCGTCAAGTGGATTACGAGTAGTCGTGACATATGGCACCTCACTTTTCATATCAATACGAACATAGCTAACGGTTTTGTCGTCTCTTAGCAGAATATTCCATTGCGGCATGTAGCGCTTAATCATTTCCGATTCAAGGAAGAGCGCATCCATCTCTGTATCAACCACGATCCAGTCGGTGTCAAAAATTTCGGAAACTAGCGCCTCGGTTTTGGGATCTTTTTCGGTATTTTGAAAGTACTGGCGTACGCGATTTTTTAAAACCGCCGCTTTCCCAACATAAATAACCTCGCCCTGCTGGTTTTTATGGAAATATACTCCAGGTGCAGAGGGCAAGGTTTTTAGTTTGGCTTTAAGTTCTTCTGAAATCACGCAATAATTGTAGCACTAAAGCTGATTTGTAGCATCCTCGGCATCAGTACCGAAGTTACCAAAGAGCTCTGACTGCTCTTTAGTAATTCCATGAAGAAGATTATCGATATCTTGGCCAAGATCTTTCGTCAAATCATTCACAAGGTCGGTAATTGGTCGTGAATTGCTTGGGGCGTTGAAGGCGAAGGCCTTGTTTTGGTCAAAACTAATCGCACCACTGAACTCATAGTTTTTATCAGAGTTATAGATGAAGAAACTCTTTAACTGGTGAGTGAAGAGATCAATACCAAGGTAGACATTTTTCAAGCTCTCTGCAAGTTTCTTAACTTCTTCTTCATTATGCTTATGATCTTCTTTTGTTTTATCTGAGTCTCTAGAATCGTCAAGTGATGGATCCTCGTTCTGACTATTCTCCTCTTCAAAACAGCTAGAGATGCCACTTTTTTCAGCAAGCTGTTTTTTATGTTGTATGAACTCAAAAAGTTTATTCGAATCAATACTGGCCTGATAGAGCATACCGGTCTCTTTGACGCGGTTTGCGGTACTGTTATTTTTAAGATCATCTGCGTTTGCTGGCTTGACCGCAAGGAACGGGGATTTGCGATAACTGTCAGCAACTTTATACGTCTGCTCGAGATCCTTCTTAATTTCGCGAACAAAACAGTTATATCTTGAGACAACCTTTTCCTTCTCTTTTTGATCCATTTTTTGCCCGTTGTCACCAACTGCATTAACAGTTTCGTTGACATTGATGCGCCACCATTTCCCCTCTATGGTACCGATAGCCTTTTGCAAGAGCCCAAGAATTGACGGAGTCCCATTTTGTCCATCTGGAACGATTGGCATGAAGCTTGTGGCTTTATTAAAAGCATCTTTTAGTTTGTCAACGTTGAGATAGATGACGCCATTCTCCTGAACAAAGGCATTAAGACTGAAGTTAATATTCTGGCCGCCCTGCATGGCCAGATTAAAATTCACGCTAACATTATTATTAAAGTGATTCGTGTCGGACTTAAAATCAAGACGGATACTTTGAAGAAGACTGGCCAACTCGTTATTCTGACGTGGCTTAATCTCTATGCTACCAGACATATGCATTTGTTTATTTGCCTGTTTGATGTAGCCAGCAATAGCATCGGCAGCAACTTTTTCTGGCAAGCTATAAAAATAGGCAGCGACACCACAGCCAGCAACCACAGTTAAAGCTATAGCTCCAAAAATAACCCCCTTTTTACTCTTTGGTTTTTTCGATTGGGCTTTTTTATCTTCCTGTGTTGTTGCCTCAAGTAAACTGGTTGTATCGGTTGGTTCTTCAAGGAGTTTAGTATCGACCAATATTTCAGCTGGTTCGGCTTCAGTTGACTCGGGTGATTCTGATTCAGTCAATATTTCATTAGGCTCCTCAGTTGACTCTTCAGTTGGCTCTTCGGGTAGGTCAGTCACCACTTCAGCTATCTCGTTTACTATCACCACCTCAGGCACTACGTTATCTAGTTCTGGCTTTTCGTCAGAAGTTACTGGCGCTTCCTGAGGGGTTGTTATCTTTGAATCCAAATCCTCATCAAGTTGAGTTTCAATCGGATTCACATCTATGTCGCCATATTTTTCTTCTGGCATCATACACCTTTCGTTATTAGAAATTTCTTTAATCCATCATACCATAAGTAATTTAATAAATGCTATAATAAGCCCATGGATAATCTAACAATCAAAGAAATTAAAGCAAGACAAATTCTAGATAGCCGCGGCAATCCAACCGTTGAGGCAGACGTTTTCCTGTCTGACGGTAGTGTTGGTCGCGCAATGGTTCCTTCTGGTGCTTCGACTGGTTCAGGTGAGGCCTTGGAACTTCGCGACGGCGATTCTAATTACTATAACGGCAAAGGTGTTTTGAAGGCGGTTCATAATATTAATCACCAAATTCGTGATCACCTAGTTGGTAACACAGCTGAGCAAAATACCGTTGACCAGATGATGATTGATCTTGATGGCACCGAAAATAAATCAAATCTTGGTGCAAACGCAATTCTCGCAGTCTCGATGGCAACCGCAAAGGCAATGGCTCGCGCAAAGCGCATACATTTTTATGAATACGTAGCAAGTCTCGCTGGTACACAAGAAATTATGTCTCTACCAATGCCAATGATGAACGTCATGAATGGTGGCGCACACGCGGACTGGAGTACCGATTTTCAGGAATATATGCTCATGCCACTTGGCGCAACTAATATTTTTGACGCAGTACGTATGGGCGCAGAGACTTTCCATGCCTTAAAGAAAGTATTAAAAGAACGCGGTTATGTTACCACGGTTGGTGATGAAGGTGGTTATGCTCCACGTGTGAAAGACGGTAATAATGAACCTCTCGAATGTATTAAACTCGCTATTGAAGCTGCTGGTTACAAACCTGGTGAAGATATTGCAATTGCGATGGATATTGCTTCTTCCGAGTTCTACAAAGATGGTCGTTACCAAATTAAGACTTCAAATGAAACTAAAACTTCTGAAGAGATGATCGATTGGTATGGCTGGATTCTAGATAATTATCCAGTAGTTTCAATTGAAGACGGCCTAGCCGAAAACGACTGGGAAGGCTGGAAGCTTCTAACTAAGAAGTTGGGCGACCGCGTGCAACTAGTTGGTGATGATCTTTTTGTCACAAATACTAAACTTTTACGCCGTGGCATTGAAGAAAAAGCTGGCAACGCAATTTTGATTAAGCCAAACCAGATTGGTTCACTTTCTGAAACAATTGACGCCGTTATGATGGCTAAGAAAAATGGATTTAATACAATCATCTCTCACCGCTCTGGTGAAACTGAAGATAATTCAATCGCTCACCTTGCAGTAGGTCTTGGCGCTGGACAAATCAAGACTGGTTCCCTTTCACGCTCAGAGCGCATCGCTAAATACAATGAATTGATGCGCATTGCAGAGGAAAACCCAGATCTCAGCCTTACAAATCCGTTTAATAACTAGAACTTTCTAATAATTAAGGATTAGAGTCGTTACTAACATAAAAAGTCACCCTAATGGGTGACTTTTTTATAACCTTTTGACATTTAAGTTAAATTTTTTAGGTTAAATCTTAGGATATTTTTTAGATCAAGATAACTAGTTAATTTTAAGATGCTTTTTAGATCAAGATACTTAGTTAATTTCCGATCAATTCCAAGAACCCCTCTTCCTGCAAGACCGGAATACCCAATTTTTCCGCCTTGGTGGTTTTACTGGCACCTGGCTTTTCCCCAACGATGAGAGCGGTAGTGGTTTTTGTGACCGAGCCAGTAACTGTGGCGCCGAGAGCGCGCAGTTTCTCCTCCGCCTCCTCGCGTCCCATTGAAGAAAGTGTACCAGAAACAACATAACTTTTTCCAGCGAGTGGTTGGCCAGATTTATCTTCAAAATATGGTTTCACACCTAATTCTTGCATCATTTTGAGCTGCGCGAGATTATCCTCATCAGCAAAATAAGCCAGAATGGATTCCGCAACCACTTGGCCAATGTCTGGAATCGAAAGTAAGTCATCGGCCGTGGCGTCAACTAATGCGTCTAGGGTTTTGAAATAATTGGCGAGCAAAATTGAGGTCTGTACCCCAACATGACGAATGCCAAGGGCGGTAATAAATTTACTGAGTGGCATTGATTTTGATTTTTCAATTGCGTCTATTAGCTTTTTTGCAGAAAGCTCACCAAAGCGATCAAGTTTGGCGATTTGCGTAACGTCAAGACGGTAAAGATCAGAGAGATTATTTACTAATTTAGAATCAACAAGAAGATTGACGTTTTTCTCACCCAGCCCTTCAATATTGAGGGCTGGTTTACTGGCATAATATTCAATGGAGCGTTTCAAAATTAGATTTGAATCAAGCCCCTTGACACGATAAACCACCTCACCAGCTGGGCGCTCAAACTCTAATTCTGGATATTGTGATTTTAGGGCCTCTTCGTAATTAAATTCTACTGAATCCTCACTGCGGAGCGTAGTGAGAACCTCCTTAATTTGAGGAATGATGTCACCAGCTTTATAGATAATAACGGTATCACCGATGCGAAGACCGAGTCGATCAATTTCGTCGGCATTATGGAGAGTGGCATGACGGACTATACTTCCAGCTACTTCAACTGGATCAAAGATGGCGACTGGAGTTGCGGCGCCAGTGCGACCGATCGAAATAACAATGTCACGAACCTTGGTGGTGGCTTCTTCTGCTGGATATTTATAAGCTACCGCAGCGCGTGGGGTCTTGCCGATGATGCCGAGATCTTGATAGATTTTACGATCATTGATTTTAATCACCATACCGTCGGTACCAAATGGCAGACTGGCACGAATTTCGCCGAGATGGTGGATTTCGGCAATCACCTGATCGAGCGAGTCAAAGGTGCGGTCCTGCATTGAAGTTTGGAAGCCGAATTTGCGAATGGTCTGGTATGCTAGCTGATTGGTGGCAAGGTTAGGAGTGACCAGGTCATAAGCCATAAAACGCAAGGGTCTCGAGGCAGCCACTTTTGGATCAAGCTGGCGGATCGAGCCGGCAGCAAGGTTTCTCGGATTGGCGAAAGTTTTCTCCTTTTTTTCGATTTGGCGCTGATTAATTTTGGCAAAATCGTCTTTAAAAATAATCACCTCGCCACGCACTTCGACCTCTTCTGGTAGGTCCTTCGGGTCCCCTTTTAGCTTAAGTGGAACATTGGTAATAGTTCGGACATTCATCGTGACATCCTCGCCAACTAAACCGTCTCCCCGAGTAACCGCCTGTTCTAAAATCCCATGTCGATAATGCAGAGACATAGCCAAACCATCCATTTTAATGTCGGTAAAATAAGTAAACTTGGTGTCTGGACTAACTAATTTATAGTTTCTTGCCACCCAGTCGCGCACTTCAGATTCGGAAAAAACATCGGCTAAAGAAATCATCCTGGACTGATGGATAACTTTTTGAAATTTATCAAGTGGCTTGCCGGCGACGCGCTGAGTTGGTGAATCCGGGGTAATTAATTCCGGAAAAGCTTCCTCGAGCAACGTTAGTTCATGCTTGAGGGAGTCGGCAGCGGATTCCGACATAATAGACTGGTCGAGAACGTGATAGTGGTAGCGATAGTCATTGATAAGTTCACGGAGTTTTTCAATGCGCTCCTTGGCTTCAGTTTTATTCAAATGGGCTTTATGGAGAGCTGGGGCGCGATGCTCGGTCTGATTTTCTTCATGTACTTCGGATTGGTTAGTATTATTCATTTTTTGCCGCCTTCTTTTTAAACCTAAATTTCTTCAAACTAAATTTTGGCTTCTTGGAATCTGATTCTGGTTCGACTTTATTCTGGTCAGCTTCTGTTTTAGTTTTCTTTTGTTTTAATTCTGATTCAGTCTTCTTCTGATTATTCTTTGACTCGATCTTCACTGGATAAAAATCATCTTTATAGTCAAGGAGTTGGCGATAGAAAAGATAGAAATAGATTGAGATGAAGACAAAGAGAAAAACAGTGACAACAAGAAGGACAAACGGAACAAATGGAATATTGAGATCTTTGAGAACTGGGAAGGCACCCTTGATTAGAATGTCGAGCAGAATAGCAGGAAGAACGATGACTACATACCAGAACGCAATACAGAAAATGAGATAGATGATACGGATGAGGAAGCGAATTCGGCGACCGGCTACTAGGTTTCTGGCAGTTTCGATCGCGGTGAGCGGATAGAGCCCCGGCGCGGAAACTGCAATTAGACCCATGATGGAGCTAGAAGTAAGATAGACGCTGAGTAAAGTCATAAGGCTGGCGAAAATAAAATAGACCAGCGCATAAAATGGAGTTTTGAGAAACTCGGTTGAGATGGCAGCCTGGTAGGTGATAATGACAAGCATAATTGGGATAAGCTCGATGAAGACAATCAGGCCGACGAAGAAAGTGGAGACTAGCGGCGACAAGGCGTTATAGAGACCATCGCGCATTTTTGGCTTATGGCCAGCGAGAAGATGGCGAGTGAGATAGATGGAAACTAGCCAAGTGATGAGAAAGAGGAGGATGGCAAAGATTTTCTGAGCATCATTCATGTTTGTTAGCCCACCAGTCGTGACGGTACCTATGAGAGTGAGACCGGCGCGTCCGAGATTGCCAAGACGACCTTTGACGAGTTCTTTATTGGTGGTTTCGACGGATTCTTTAAATTCAACAAAGGTGGACTCAGCCATCAAACCAACCAAGACGATGTAGAGTAAAACAATTAGGCCAATAAGTGGTAAAAAGATTTTCCAGTTTTTTCGGATAATTCTCAGGGCGGCGGCGGCATGCGCCATCAATCCTGGGGTTTCAGTTTTTCGCTCATAATCCTCGCGATATGAGCGTCTAAACGAACGGTGTAATATGATACGCCCAGAATTTTTCTCTGTTTTATTATTTTTTACCACTTTTACCTCCACTTTTGATTTTAGAAATTATTAGAAACTATATTTTGCATGTTCAAGACGTTCAATTCTCTTTTCGATTGGCGGATGGGTACTAAAGAGATTGATGGCTTGTTTTTTGAGCGGTGAATTAATAAACATTGCCTCTGTGGCGGCGTTTTGTCTAGTCATCGGCCTTGAATGCTCTTCTAACTTTTTGAGGGCAGAAATCATCCCTTCCGGAAAACGGGTTAACTCGACAGCACTGACATCAGCAAGATATTCACGTTCACGTGAGACAGCCATCTGTGCAATACTGGCGACAAGGGGAGCAAAAACGGAACCTAAAATAATCATTAAAATTCCAACTGGACTATTTTCTTCGTCATTTTTCCTTGAGTATCGTGTCATGCGAATACCAACATCAGAGAGAAAACCGATAATACAGACGAGAGAGAAAGCAATAGCGGATACGCGAATATCATAATTACGGACGTGAGATAATTCATGAGCCATAACAGCGGTCAATTCCTTATCATCCATGATATCGATTAAGCCTGTAGTGGCAGCGACAATAGCATGATCTGGGTCGCGTCCAGTAGCGAAAGCGTTTGGCGCCGGATCATTAATAATATAAACCTCAGGCATTGGCATACCAGCGGTGATAGTTAGGTTTTCAACAATATTATATAAGCGACGATGATCGCGACGATTAGCCTTTTTTGCGCCTGTCATCATGATTGCCAGCTGGGTCGAGAAAAAATATTGCACGACAGCGTAAATTAAAGCAACAATAGTTGTCGTGATAGCGATGGTTGGGTCATTATTTAAGTAGGCGATACCACCACCAAGAAATGAAATTAAAATAATAAAGCCTAAAAAGATTAGAACTGTGTTGCGTTTATTTTCATCAATCTGTTTATACATGGTTGGTTTGAAGAAAAGAGAGGAATTAATCCCCTCTTTTCTATATCCTTTAAGTATTGATTAGAACTCGACTTTTGGAGCCTTATCCAATTTCTTCATCTCTTCTTCGTCTACGGTGAAGTAGGTGTATTTCTCAAAACGAGTACCGAAGAGTATGTTGACTGGGAACTGAATAATACGGGTATTAAAGTCCCTTGCGCCTGCGTTATAGAAACGGCGGGAAGCTTGAAGTTTTTCCTCAGTGTCAACGAGCTGATCCTGAAGCTTCAAGAAGTTTTCGTTAGCCTTGAGCTCAGGGTAAGCCTCAGCGATGGCAAAGACCTTACTAAGAGCACCCTGAAGGGATTTTTCAGCAGCAGCAGTTTCGTCTACGGTCTTGGCAGACATCACGGCACTGCGAGCCTTGGTGACTTCTTCAAAAGTTTCTTTTTCGTGTTTTGCGTAACCCTGAACGGTGGCAACAAGGTTTGGGATCAGGTCACCACGAAGTTTCAAGATGACAGTAATACCAGACCAAGCTTCTTTTACGCGCTCATTGAGACGAATGAGGGAGTTGTAGGTCGAGATAAGATAAATAATCAATACTACCACGAGACCTAAACAGATCATTCCGATTGTAAATAGATTTGGCATTGTTTCTCCTTTTTATATAACTCTATTATAAGAGTCTATGGTTTTTTCTGCAATACTCTAAGAGCAAAAATTCCCCACTGAAAGGGGGGTTTCAGTGGGGAATTCCTACCACAATCTTTTGTATAGATTATGATAATGGTGCGAGCTAAGAGACTCTAACTCTCGACCTCTTCCTTGGCAAGGAAGCGCTCTAAACAACTGAGCTAAGCTCGCAAGCCGTGTGCGATATGCACTGAGTTTATTTTATCCCAGTGTAAAATAAATGTCAAGAAAATCCAATAAATATAAATAACCCCGCAATATTTGCGGGGTTTGTTGGAGCGAAACAGAAAATGTTACTCAGTTGGATCGAAATACCCCCAACCACGTCGCCTTGCAGGAAAATAGCGAATGTGTAACTTCCTTGAGTCAATAAAGGCGTCAAATTCGAAGCCCCATCCAGTTTCATCCACAGTCAGTGAATTAATTTGGACCTTGATTTCGTCGTAACAGTTCGAACGAAAAACGCAAGCTTTACGCCGCTTGCTCTCAAGTCGAGCAATAAAATTCTCAAGCAATTCTTCCCTACTTGGTCCTGCGATAATCTCTATCGTATTGGACGGAAGTTTTTCGGTGAAGACTGGACTATACTTACAGCAGTTCTTGTATATCTGATGATAGTAGAAGTCTGGACTCACATTGGTTTTTGCAAAACCTTCTTCTAAATGATACCTACAATCAAGTATGCGGCCAGATTCGAGTCGCCCACTAAATCTTATAATCTTATTACTACACCGAGAGACACTAATCCTAGTAACCGTGACTCTGAGCGGAACATGCTGTGCAGAAAACGTCAATGCATAATCTTCACCTTTTATATAGGCAATGAAACTCTCGCTAAAATCTACTAGACTGTATTTCCCCATCAAGTACAATCGAACCATATTTTTACCCCCTTTCTATCATACTTAAGCTTTGATTAATGCCAGGAAGTCTTTGCTGGGGCCTTTCTTGATAATCCAGGTTGATGTAGCTTGTTTCTTCATGTTTTCCTCCTAAGGTACTCGCATATAGCGGTGTTGTCAGCCCTGTTGCTGATGAAAGACATTATGCAATATATTATTTATTTTGTCAAATGAAAACCCACACCATCTGGTGTGGGGTAAAGCGGTGGAACTGGTTGATGCTGATTGTGGGGGCTGGCTTAAATATCAACGAACCTGAGTTCGCCGTAGCTCTGATCAATCTTGAAGAATCCCTGGATTCTCACGCCTTCAATGGTGCGCCCATCAAAGTTGATGTGAGTGCCGGTGGTGTCCTCATGATCGAGCGAGTCGATTGCCAGCTTCACTGTCTGATCGTCTTCGGTGATGAATTTCACCTTAGTCTCGTTGATGGTGTGTCTGGTGGCAAATGCCTTCACAAACTCCTCCATGGACGGCCCCTTCTTGACGTCGACAATATTCATAATGTTCCTCCTTTGTGCGTGCTCTCTTCGAGCAATGTAGTAGTTAACACTGTGCTAACTTGTTTATTATAACATAAGTAGTATGTATTGTCAATGGCTAGGATTTCCAGATATAAAAATCCTCCGATTGCTCAGAGGATTTAGCTTCGATTTGGTGCCCGAAATGGGACTTGAACCCATATGGATTTCTCCATTCGATTTTAAGTCGAACGCGTATACCAATTCCGCCATTCGGGCATAGCTGTATTATAGTACAGTTGCCAAGGTTTTACCATATAATACGTGGTAAAATGAGCATATGAGAACTCATAAATCAGAAAATATAGTTAAAAAAGATACATTGGAAAAAGACATACTGTCATTGAAGAGTCTAGGAGCAAAACTTGGCGCGCTATTTGAGAAGCACTTCTTACTCCTGGTTGTTGGATTTGCGCTAATTTTTGCAGCAATTTCTCTATCGATTGGCATGAGTCAAAGTGTTTGGTTTGATGAGGCTTATTCGATCACTCTAGCAAAAAGACCTATTGGCGAGTTAGTTCATCTAACAGCAATCGACGTACATCCGCCAGTCTATTATTTGTTCCTACATTTTTGGGGTGGATTATTTGGGTTCGGCGAGTTAAGCCTCAGGCTATCCAGCGTAATCCCTATGTTTTTTGCAATTATTCTGATGGCCATACTCCTAAAACGTTTATTTAATAAACCTTTTGCTGGGTTTGCAACCTTATTACTCTGTCTTTCCCCAATGTTAATCCGCTACGGCTTTGAAATCAGAATGTACGCCATGGCAACCATGTTGGCGGTACTTGCAACCATCGTTCTAGTCCTAATTGAGGCCGAGAAAAACGCAAAGCAACGCCATTTATTACAATTTGCTTATGCAGTACTCGTGGCGCTGGGAATGCTGACCTTATATTATACAATTGTGATTTGGCTGACGCATTTTGCATATCTAATTTGGCAGACAGTAAAGAGCAAGAAGCCGATCCTGCGCCAAGAATTTTGGCTGATGTACATCCTTGCCGTTCTATTATTTACGCCATGGCTATTTGTCGCAATAAAGCAATTTACCAACGGTGCGCTGGCGCAAATTTCAGAACCAATGACGGTAAATAATCTACTTGGGGTCTTCTCTTTTAATTTACTATACAAACCAATTTGGCAGCTTGATCAGATTTTTGGGCTACTAATTCTGGGCTTCATCACCCTGTTTGGAGTATTGCTCGCTAAAAAAATAAAAAACAAACAGAAAAACACCAGCTTCTTAATTTTTATGGCAGCGGGGCCACTGCTCGTGGAGATTTTAATCTGTTTGATTAAGCCGATGTATGTTGAGAGGTATCTGGTTTATTCGGCACCGTTTTTGATTGCATTGATTGCCTATCTAGTATTCGAAACGCGATCTAAGCAACGCTATTTCTCGATGGCTTACCTGTTTGCGCTGGTGGGATTTGGAATCTTTAGCCTTCAACAGGTCGGTAACTTTAATTTTCAGAGGATGCAGAAGCCAGATATTCGTGAAATGGCGACAAGGATTTCTGCAACTAGTAAAAAAGAAAATAAGAGTGACCAGACTACTTTAACAGAGCTGCCAATTCTGACAGATTCACCATATGAGGCAATTGAGCTCGGATACTATTTACCTAATAATAAAATCTATTTCTATGCACCATATGAGGAACTAGGTGGTGGCTACGCGCCACTTAATAAGAGTGAATTTAAGATTTTCAACGAGCAGGATTTGAAGAAATTTAAGTGCGTACGCTATGTCTATTATGATGCAAAAATGACAACGATATTAGAAGACGCTGGCTTTTCTAAGACAAAAAATCAGGACACTGAGCATGCCCTAAAATATAGCGACTTCTGCCAAAAATAACCGGCTATTTCTAGCTATGAATCTTTAGGGCCTTGATCTTTAGGACCTTGTTCCTTGGGGTCTTAATCTTTGGAGCCTTAATCTTTGGAGCCTTGATAACGCCCCTGTAATTTGGCTTTGCGAATTTTTAAAATATCCTTGAACATGCGCCAGGAATCCTTGACGATATTGACGCGGTCGGTGGCGAAATGCTGCCAGCGGATTGGCACTTCTTTTGCCTTAAGCCCGAGTTGTTTTGCAATTACAAATAATTCGACATCGAAAGCTCCCGTGAAAGCACCAGCCTCGTTAGTTCGCTCTGGATTATAGACATAAAGTTGATCAAAAATCACGCTTGCTTTTTCATTGAAGAGCTTGAAACCACATTGAGTATCACGAATCTTGAGACCGGTGAGAGAGCGGGTGATCAAATTAAAGGTATCACCGATAAATTTACGGTACCACTTAGCCTGGACTGATTTAGTATCGATTTTGCGCGAACCAAAGATAATATCAAAAGAATCCTGATATTTTAGTAGCTTCCTGACCTCAGAAATTGGCGTGCTCTGGTCAAAGTCGGTAAAGAGTCGCCATGCTCCGCGCGCCTGCTTCATGCCAGCACAAACCGTGGCTGCCTTGCCACCATGCTGATTTTTCAATACGATTAATTCCCCATTCTGGAGACGTGATTGCCAGGCGTCACGGTAATCGGATAGCAATTTCACAGTCTCATCAGTGGAGCCGTCGTCAGAAAAAATGACCTCATACGCGTATCCTTGTTGCTCAAGAAACGGTAGGAGGTCTTTTAGGCAGCCACGTTGAAAATTTTTAGCTTCATTATATGAAGGAATAATAACAGATAAGAAGATTTTGTTGTGGTCGTTCTTCACGTTTTAATAAAATACTTGTTTAAGTTAATGCGTTTGAGTTTTGGAGGCACCGACCGGAATTGAACCGGTGTACACGGTTTTGCAGACCGCTGCGTAACCACTCCGCCACAGTGCCATGGCTTAATTTTAGCATAGAAAGAAATAAAAAAATACACCTTGCGGGTGTATTTTTAATTACTCTGTAATTTTGGGTAGAATCTCTTATTCCTAGATCTGCAGTAAAGATGCAAGCAATCTAGCCAAATTACTTCACACTCCACCCTTTGAACTTCGGCGTCTCTCAACTTCGCCCAAGTTCTATATATAGTTTAGCATGAGTGGATTATCGGTTTTGGATTTTTGTTCGGTTTTACAGAGGTAGTATTTGGAATGTCTATAGAGTATCTACAAAAAAAGATGGTCTTGGCCATCTTTTTTTACTTATTTTTTCTATCCTTTTTTTGAAATAATGAGTAGTTTATAATCATGCTCAGGATTATAAATTTTTAGGTAAACTGAATAGTTTCTTTTTCACCGGTAACTAGCTGCTTGAATTCAACAGTACGGCTTTCAGCCTCGTTTTCGCCGATAACACCGACATACTTTGCGTTTTTGCTAGCATATTTCATCTTGTCTCCCAGCTTTTTGTCGGAATAAAGAATATCGACGCTTTTTCCTTCCTTACGGAGGGTCTCTGCGACCTGGCTAGTGAAACTATATTCCGCATCAGAAAGTGGAATGAGTACATAATCGACTGAAGTAGACTGAAATTCACCGAGCATCTGATTACTCTCGAGAATATAAAATAGACGAGTGAGGCCGATCGAAATGCCGACACCCGGGAAGGACTGGTCGGTATAGTTTCTGGCGAGATTTTCATAACGACCGCCAGAACAGATTGAACCAATGCCTTTATATTCAGGAAGAATGGTTTCAAATACCGTACCGGTGTAATAATCAAGTCCGCGGATAATCAGCATGTCGGCAATGGCAACCCCGGCGAGACCGTGCTGTTCAAGAGTTTTAAGGACAAAGTCGATTTCTGCTACGCCAGCTTCAAACTGGGCGTTTTTGATCTCAAGAGCGCGAAGGGCCGCTACGGCTGTCTCACGTTCGCCATTGATTTTGATAAAATCGAGAATCTTAGCGATTTTGTCGACAGAGATCTTCAATTCTTCTAGGGCCGACTTAGTCTGCTCTGCTGTCACCTTTTCGGCGTGATCAATTACATCAAAAATGTCTTTCGAAATCTCTGCAAGGTCGAGAGCCTCGAGGAAGCCAGATAGGATTTTGCGGTTACTGATGCGGATAAGCATCTTTGGCTTGATGAAGGTCTTTAGAGCGGCATAGGCTGTCTCTACGACATCAGCATCATAGGCGATAGATAAAGTATTGCGGCCGATCACGTCAACGTCAAGCTGGTAGAATTCACGGAAACGTCCTTTTTGAGAACGCTCACCGCGGAAATTGCGGCCAATTTGGGTGACCTTGAATGGAAAAGTTAGGTCACTTTCGTGTTCAACTACATAGCGAGCGAGAGGCACGGTGTGATCAAAACGCAATGCCTGGTCAGCCTCATCGGCGGTCTCGGCAGTTTTTACCACCTTGTAAATCTGTTTTTCGGTGTCACCGCCGGCCTTTGCTAAAAGAATATCAGTACGCTCGATGGTTGGAGTCTCAATATACTGATAGCCGTGGAGATGATACATCCTAGCAATCTGGTCTTTGATAGTATTGAAGATAATCTGGGTGTTCGGAAGAAGTTCCTGCATCCCAGAAATTGCGGATGTATTAATTCTTTTCATAATACTTTTATTATAGCACATGTTGTGCTATACTCTTTTAAAGTGGTTCTGTAGCTCAGTTGGTAGAGCAGAGGCCTGAAGAGCCTTGTGTCACTGGTTCAAGTCCAGTCGGAACCACCATTTTTTATGCTTGTTTTTATTATCAATACTTATTATCTTTGCTTAGTGTTACACCTCTGATGTTAGTTTAGAAGCTAGTTTGTAAAATGATATTTTCATGTTATAATATATAAGTGTTCTTTTACAGGTATCGGTGCAAAAATACCATTCACAGGAGGGGTAAAATGGAGGAGAATTTAGAAAACACCTTACGCTTCTACGTCTTAGCGACACAGCTTAAGTATAAGATTCGAAGCGGATGGGACGACACTCACTGGAATATTTCCGGCGAGAGACGCGAGAGTATCGCCGAGCATATCTATGGCACCTGTATTCTGGCAATCGCCCTGGATTCTGAGTTTAAGACAGATCTTGATCTTGAAAAAGTCATCATGATGTTGGTGCTTCATGAGCTTGGTGAAGTTCTGATCGGAGATATTACGCCTTTTGATAATATCCCCAGAGAACAAAAGATCGAGATAGAGTTTAAGGCAATTCGAGAAGTTCTCGGTGACTTGCGGAAAAATGATGCGTATTACGATCTTCTGAAGGAGTTTGACCAGAAGAAGACGAAAGAGGCGGTTTTTGCCTACCATTGCGACAAACTTGAGGCTGACATTCAGGCTAAGATTTATCAAGACATGGGACGTCAACATCCGCTCGATGAGCAGGATGATAATGTAGTTTTTCGAAGCTCCAAGGTTCAGGAGATGGCAAGAAACGGTGCTGAAACCGCTTTTGACATCTGGTACGAATGGGATAAAAGTCTGTATCAAGATGACGAGAATTTCTTAAGTCTTCTGGATTACGTGAGAAGAACTGATACTCAGAAAGTCGTCTAAGCCATTACAGACAATACTGTATAATCACAGATAATACTGATAAAGAACACAATCTACCCGCTTCGGCGGGTTTTTCTTTTGGTTTTTGGGCCTTTTTGGTCTTTTTTTTGGTCTTCATTGGTCTTCTATCTTTTGAGATTTCTAGGAAAAACTTTTTGATATAATATAAATATAGTTATGGCAAATATTTGCGATTATTTAAGGGAACATGGGGAAAGAAAGATTTCAAAAGAGGCGCCTTTTTCGGAGGCAGACCAATTAATTTTGGCGCGTTTTTCATATTTGCCGTTCCCAAAGATCAAGATAGGAGCTTTTGAGACGATCGGTTCGATTGCTAAAAAAATGAGTCTTTTAGCTAGCGAGGATTTCTGCTGGCCGGACGACGAGGAGTATATTAAACTACTTAGACATACAAAGCGTTTCGCAAAAATGCGGGTCAGCCACTTTGTGCGAAATGACGACAAGAATCTTGAGAAACAGTTTTCTGCCATTACAATTCATATGAATTTTCAACGAGCATATCTGTCATTTTTTGGCACCGATAGTTCAATTACTGGTTGGAAAGAAGATTTCAATATGGCCGTTTTGGATAAAATTCCAGCCCAGATTGAGGCCCTAGAGTATTTAAAGAGGATCAGCCGCAGGTTTTTCTGGAAGAAACTATACCTTGGTGGCCATTCGAAGGGTGGAAATATTGCGATTTTTGCAGCCATCCATGCTTCCGATGGGATCCAGGAGAAAATCCAGGCAGTCTATAACTATGACGGTCCGGGAATACGTAAGGATTTAGCTGACCAGGATACTGGGCCGGTACAGGTGCTTGAAAAAATCCATAGTTTTGTCCCACAAGAATCGGTGATTGGGCGTTTATTTGAACACCGCGAAGGTTTGACAATCGTTTTAAGCACTGCAAAAAATCTGTACCAACATGATATTTATTCTTGGCAGGTGGATGGCAATAAATTTGTGCGTTCCAAAACTACTAAGCGTAGCGATATGATTAATCATACAATTAATAAATGGATGCAGACGGCTAGTCAGGATGAGATTAAGATTTTTATTAATGGGATGTTTGAGATCTTTGCTTCAGTCGAGCTGAATAATCCGATCGAGCTAATGCGTGAATGGAAGCATTTTGGACCAAAGATTTTAAAAGAATTCATGAATGCACCAAAAGAAAAGAAGAAGGTGATTTCTGAGGTTTGGAGAAAGCTTGGCGAGTCTTTGATCCGCTCACAGATTGAACAGAACGAGCTACTAGTGAAATTTAATAAAACTTTTAGACAAAAGAAAAAGTAACCGATGCGTAATTTTCGTTTAGATCAGAATTTTCTAAGAAGCCCGAAACTGGCATTATTCTTGATCGGACATTCAACCATAAAGAAGCGTGATCTTGTGATTGATATTGGGGCAGGTTCAGGGGTAATTACTTCTGCGCTGGCTAAGCGTTGCAAGAAAGTAATTGCAGTCGAAAAAGATGCGGAGACTGCAAAGCGACTAAGAGAAAACCTTGCAAGACAGAACATCTCAAACGTAGAGATTTTTGAAGGAGATTTTCGCGAAATGAAGCTTCCGGACGAGCCATACAAAGTCTTTGCTAATCCCCCGTTTTCTCTATCGGCTGAGGTTTTCTACAAGCTGCTTAATTTAGAAAATCTGGATGGGAGAATTTGCAAAAAAGAAGGTGAGGCCCCACGTCGACCAGAGGCCATTTATTTAATCCTGCAAAAACAACTGGCGCTTAAATTAATTATTACCGAGAGACATTATACGAGCCAGTTGGGGCGATTACTCGCAGAAGATTATGCGACGAAGATTCGTTTGCCACTGAAGCCCACAGATTTCACACCACCACCAAAGGTACCAACTGTACTGTTTGAAGCTAAAAAGATTATTCTCTAGAAGATTTTATTTGAGATTTTTGTCCAGTCCGGCAGCGAGATAACGCTCGACGTAGCTATAATCCCAGTTAGTATCAAAGCCTGAAGACGTAAAATTATTAAATTTAAAACTTGGCATGCCACCAAGATTATGACGCAACATTAAGGTAGTAGCATCCGCGGTATTTTGCTTGACAGTCTCGAGCATTTTGTGTTCAGAAAGGCATGTATTGAAGGAGGGATCAAGTTTTATATCACTTGCAATACTCCCCCAGTAGGAGGGAGTGAGATCTTTGATGGCGGGAGCATTTTTTGAAGAACCAATTCCCTTGCTGTGGTAATCCTGCCAGAGACGACGAATGGCCTGATGATAGTAGTCCCAGAAACGGTTTTGGTCGGCGGCACAGGCAATAGCCTCAGCTCCCATCCTTGAAAAACCGCGCTTATCCATATTATTTTCATAGAGAAAATCTGTGACGCGAACCTCAAAGACAATATCATGATCCTTTAAGTATTTGTCGAATTTTTCCTGATTTTCCATGGCGAGTCGAGAAAAGACGTCGCAATATGGACACATGATGTCGGTCATCATGATGTAATGATTTTTAGCTTTTTTATCACCTAGGATTGTGCGTTCGTCACGAATGCCGTTCAGATCTTGGTTTTTTGGAGCAGAAGTGAGTGCGATAGAAAGAAAGAGGACGACAATAATAAAAATTACAGAGAAACGGACGAGACGGCCGAGGAGGCTATTAGTGGAGCCGGCTGAAAAACTTTTAGGATCAGTAAAATTAGATTCGGAAAAATCGGTTTTGATTGAGCTATTCATTTGCCTCCTTGCTGTTTTTTAACTTTTCCTGAGATTTTGTATGGTATTTTTCATCTTCAACGATAATATAAGCCTCGTAACCGATTTTCTTAAAGACGAAAAAGGCGAGTAGGAGAGAGATTGAATTCAAGACGACGGAAATTGTGCCAACTAGAGCAAGTCCAGAGGAGCCAAGGATGGAAATGATGACAGGAGCAAGCAGAGCGGTGCCACAGGTTGGACAGCCGGAGCTTAAGAGGAAGAAGCTGGCGATAATGCCAGTGCGTTGGAGTTCATCCGGGAGGGATTGTTTGCGGAAATTTAGAATAAAGAAGAGGAGGCCAACCAGCGTGGACTGTACAAGATTGAGACTGGTGAGATAGAAAAAATCAGGCCAGGTACGACCAACCCCCACTACAGCAAGAAAAGTATCAAGGATCAAAACTAATTTGCCGCGAAGATTGGAGAGCTGAAAAAGTTGCCAGTTTGCAGTACCAGAGGCGAAAAAATTAAGTAGGAACCCAAAGATGAAGAAACATAAAAGAAATGGGACTAGGAAATTTCGTCTGACAAAGAGTCTTGGCATAACATGGAGGGCACAGAAAAACTGTTGTTTTGTATGTTTAAGTTTTTGCTGGGCCTGCTTTTTTAATTTGAGAAATTCACTGGGGGTATTTTCCATCAGAATCCGCCATCTTATAAATCAGCGATTTTTACACGAACTTGCTCTAAGGTGTCACGATTTCGAACAGTAACTGTATTGTCTTCAAGAGTATCAAAATCGATTACTACACATTTTGGCGTACCAATTTCATCCTGCTTGCGGTAACGTTTACCAATATTACCAGAGTCATCCCAAGTAACGTTGCCATATTTCTTACGCAAGGTCTGGTATACCCGCTGAGCTTTCTCAACTAATTCTGGTTTGTTCTTTAGGAGTGGTGAAACACAGAAACGGAATGGCGCGAACTCTTCAGGAAGTTTTAAGAAGACGCGCTTTTCGCCATTCACTTCATCTTCATGATAGGCGGCAGAAAGAACAGCCATTACTAAGCGTTCCACACCAAAAGATGGCTCGATAACATGCGGTACAAAGCTTTCACCGGTTTTCTTATCGCGGTATTCCATGTTTTTACCAGAGGCGCGAGCGACATTTTGAAGATCAAAATCAGTACGATAAGCTAGACCCATCAATTCCTCGGATCCGATTGGAAAATCAAATTCGACATCAACTGTGCGCTTTGAATAGTGTGCGCGATCTTCGGCTGGGACCTCGTATTCATGAATCATGTGTTCAGGAAGCTGCATCACTTTTTCAAGAAAGACATGAATATCTTTAAGTAGATCTTCAAAGATACGTTCCCAGTCGTTTGGATGGACAAAGTACTCAATCTCCATCTGCTCAAGTTCACGACAGCGGAAGATAAAGTCGCGTGGAGAAATCTCATTACGAAAAGCCTTACCTTGCTGAGCGAGACCAAAAGGTAGGTCTGGATAGATATTATCAACTACATTTTTATAATTAGTGAAGATTCCCTGTGCGGTTTCAGGACGGAGGTAGGCGACAGAGGTCTCATCGGAAACTGCACCGACGTGAGTTTCGAACATCATATTGAATTGCTTGACCTCGCCCCAGTTAATTTTGCCACAGGTCGGACACTTAATGCCGGCCTTCATTAATTCATCCCGCGTAATATTGGTTGAAAGGTCGTGGCCTTCGGCGGTTTTAGCTAATTTATCAGCGCGGAAGCGACCATGGCATTCATTACATTCGACTAGTGGATCAGAAAAAGTTGCAGCATGTCCGGAAGCAACCCAAGTTTTTGGATTCATAATAATGGCAGCATCAACACCGAGCATATCTTCACGATCTTCGACCCAGTATTTCCACCAAGTTTGCATAATTTTGCGTTTAAGAGCGACACCGAGTGGACCAAAATCCCAAGTACCTGCCATACCACCATAAACATCGGAGCCCTGAAAAATAAATCCGCGACGTTTACATAGACTAACGATATCTTCGAGTTTTGCCATATTTTGCTCCTGTTATTTCTGTCTATTATAGCATTTCAGGCAGCAATATGGGATAGCATTGGGAGAAAAGGTGTAAGGTTCTTGATTTTGAGGACAACACCGAGATTAGTACTGAGAATGAGGCGCAGAATTTTAATGATATTTTGGTCAATACTACCGGATTGTTCCGGGCGCCTAACAAAGACTTTTTCAAAATCATCCCAGTCATATGTGGCAGTTGACTCAAGCTTTTGATTATTACTGTCATAAAATACATTGATTTCTTCCCCGCTGATTTTGGCGAGATTTAGTTTAAAGTAAATCGCAATGAGTTGGCGCCTATTTTGGTCGAGATAGAATTGATTGAGGAAATATAGGGTTTGGCGGGTAAGTGAAAAAAGTTCAGCAGAACTGATGTGGTGAGTAATTCGACTGATTTGCTTGAGAAAGTTTGAGGCAAGCTCTAAGGTCTCTAGATCGGAAATAATGTTTTGGTAAAATTCGATAGCCTTGGCAGAAGTGAGGACGCCAAATTGCTCCGCCTCGGATTCGGTCTTTTTCGTATCGCGCTGATGAACGACGATTTTTGATAAACAAAACATTTCAATTCCACCAGCCAATTTAGATTTTTCTCGACGCGCGCCCCTAGCGATACCAGAAATGCGACCGTCTGGCGTTAAAAAAGTCACGATACGATCACCTTCATTATAATTAACTCGCTTCAGAACGATGGCTTCGGTTTTGATATCTGCCATTTTTATTTTCCTTTCTCTTGATTGAGCTTTTGGGAACCCTTCTTGGCACAGCCGGCTGTACGGTTTTTGGTGAGATTGCTCTTTTGGCCACTTCTAATCTTAACGGAGAGAATTTCTGAAATTGCTGCCGGTAAATCCTGCGGCGTCATGGTGGCTTTATTTAGAATCTTCTTTACATTATAACTTTCAAGGGTTTGCATGGGAAAATTCAGAGAGGAAACGATAATAATTGGGATATTTGAAAGGTCCGAATAGGAAGCGATTTCATTTAGAAAAGTGAAGCCGTCCGGACCGGTCAGAAGGACGTCGAGAATAATAACAGAGGGTGGCGTGCAACCATCAGGTAGTGCGTTGATAGCATCAATGGCGTTTTCGAAGGTACTAACGGTAGAATCCGGGAAGGCTCGGCGAAGGCTTTTTGAGAAGAGTCTGGCAAAGATTGGGTCATCTTCGAGAATAAAAAATTCAAGTGATTCACTTTTATTTTCTGGCTGGGGTTTAAGGAAGGATTCAATCTGCATAATAATCTCGTATTAAAAACTGAAGGCAACCTGACGGGAGGCTGGGATGCGGATTTTAAAACTTGTACCATCGCGATGGCGCACGGCAAGCATTTCTGCTTGCATGTATTTAGAAAATTTTGAGGCAATATAGAGACCGAGGCCGGAACTTCCTGGACGCATACTGATATGAGTCGGCTGATTCAGTCCGTCCCGAATTTCTTGCCAAATCTTAGTAGGGAGAGCCGGGCCAAAATCACGTACGGAAACTTCTACCATCTCGCCGCAATCAGAAATCGAAAGTTTCGATTCAGTTTCGGGGGTGGAATAATGCACAGCATTGGTGCAAAAATTGTAAATAATACTAAATAATAGATCAGGATTAGCGATGACTAGGTCAGTTCGACTTTTATAAACTGCTTGGAGATTACGCTGGTTGCTTGCAAAATATGGACGAAGTTCAGTGAGGACATGATCACAGACGTGACGCACCGAGACAGGCTCCATGGAGAAAAGTCCATCCTCGAGTCTAGCGACCTTAGTGAGATCACAGACTTGACGAAGGGCACGCTCAGAGATTGTTACAAGTTCATCACGAGTCTGCTCGAGCTCAAGCCGTGAATCTTCAGCAAAGTCCATTGAGAGCGCAAGTTGGCGCATCACAGCAAGAGGGCTTTTCAGCTCATGCGCAGCAACAGCTAAACCTCCGACCTCACTTAACATAGTTAAATTATAGCAGAGAAGTCGGAGTTTTAATATTTTGTGCCTAAGATTTCGCCGTCGCGGTTAGGACGAGATGAATTAGCTATTAAAGCGGATGGTTGAAAGAATTTTCTCGAAGTTTTCACGGAAGACATTGCTGGAGTCGGTGCGTAAGATAGCGGTTTTATCGCGGATTTTGAAGATACAGACAATTCCCTGATAGTCGTTGTCGAGTTTTCCGGTGAAGACATTAACGTTAACCTTATTTACGACTTTCGACGCAACCGTCATTTCACCATCTTGTACTTTACGGTTGTAATCCTCAAGTACACTATCAATTTGTTCAGTGCGGATGGAGACTCGAAGAGCCATGATTGTAGTATCGGAAACGACGTTGACCTGACCAGGATTGAGATAAGCGTTAAATTCACCACCACGGCTGGCATCATCAGGAATATAAACACTCCAGTTTTTTGGGTATTCGAAAGTAAGCGAACCAAAGTCGGCAGGACCAGAAAAAGTCAGGAATGGATATTGTTCTTTTTCAGCAAACTCATTCTCAAGTTTTGCCTGCAATTGATTCTTTGCTTCTGCTACTGCAACATCAATTTTTCCCTGGACATTAGTGCTCGCTTCACTCCATTTGAGAGTCATCCAAATGAAGAGACCGATAAAGAGGACGGCAAGGAGAGAAACGACGATGAGACCGATGGTTTTTAAGAGATCGACACGGTTTTTGGCGCGCGCAATGCGCTCAGCTTCCTTCTTCTCCTCGTCGGTCATCATGTTAAAATCTTTATTCAAAAGATTATTCGTGTTGGCGCCGGCTGAAGACTGAAAACTATTAATTGGAGCAGTTTGAAAACTATTTGATTGTGCTAATGACTGAAAATTTTGAGTCTGAAAATTCTGAGGTTGAAAAGCTTGAGATTGTGAAGTTTGATATTGTGAGGATTGAGAATGCAAAGCTTCTTGCGACTGATAACCTTGCGCCTGATACCACTGTGGTTGTGTGCTTTGAGACTGGAAACCTTGAGACTGAGTTCCCGGATTTGGGTTCCAAAAATTTGCGTCGTGCGCAACCCCACCTTGATTATTATTAAAATTATTCGAACCCTGATTATCCATATATCTCTATTTTACTTATGATTATTTTTTTGTAAAGTTTTTACAGCAAAGACCTTTATTCCTTACTAAAATCGCGATCAATGATTTCAATTTGATTCTTGATTTCACTAAGGTCAGATTCAATTTCCTTGGCGGCAGTAGCTGTAGCCTGATATTTCTCGGCGGCCTGTTCTAGAGAAAAATCTTCTCCATAAAACCACTCAATCTGTTGGTCAAGCTGTTCAAGCTTCTGGTTGATGGTTAGTTTTTCTGTGCTAGTTTTATCCTTTTTCATATCTTCCTCGCTTTATGATTCTTTAATATCTTTAGGTTCTTTAATATTTTTAGATTCTGTGTTTCTTGCTTTTTCAGTAATTTTTAGAATTTTTGCTTCCACATTTTCTGACTTGGTTTCAATATTAATTATCGAATCTGGCCTAATATCGCCGCGAATTATAGCATAACCGCGTTTTAAAATGATGGCTGGATTGAGATTCTCAATGACTTGTGCTTTTTGTCTAATTTTCTGGAGCTCAAGCTCGATCATGTTATTTAATTTGGTGCGAACGGATACTAACTGTTCCCTTAGTCCTTGCTCTTTTAGCTGAATTTTATTCTTAATTTGCTGATTAATGCGATTGATTTGGAGTTTAAGAGAATGAATTTCGGCCTGACGATCACGCGTTAAAAATTGAGCAGCATTACTTGGAGTAGAAGCAGCAAAATCAGCGGCAAGATCAGCTAGGGATTCGTCGATTTCATGTCCTATCCCAGTGATAATTGGAATGCGACTGGCAGCAACGGCACGGACAAGCTTTTCATCGTTAAAAATTGCAAGATCATCCTTAGAACCACCACCACGAATCAGTGCGATAACCTGGCAATCAGTAAACTGGTTCATATATTCTATGGCGCGAATAATTTGGTCCACCGCCGGTAGTCCTTGCACCTGAGTGTGGGCGACCTGAATCTTTAATTCTCCCCAACGTTCATTAATAATTTTAATAAAATCAGCATAGCCAGCAGCCTGGGTGGAAGAAATTACGCCAATGCGTTCGAAATTACGCAAGATTGGACGCTTTTTTGCTTGATCGAAGAGTCCTTCTTTTTGCAGTTTAGCCTTAAGCAATTCGAAAGCTTTTTTGAGACTACCTTCACCAAGCGGATGGAAGCGTTTAACAGTAAGACTGAATTTACCAAAATTAGTGAGTTTTGGAGTAGCCTGTATGGCAATCTTCATACCGTCTTCAAGAGGAAAATTTCCTAGTTGATAGACGGTCATGAAACATCCGACCGATGACTCGGCGTCTTTAAGATCGAAGAAAATCCACTTGCCCTGGTTTATTTTAAAGCTACTGACCTCACCATAAACCACCACATCACCGAGGCCAGTTTCTAGCACCTGGTTGGTGACGGCAACAAACTGACTAACGGTGAATTTTGGAGCTTCTGACATTATTTCTCTTCTTTGGTGGCAGCTTCAAAAACTTTTTGCTTGTCAGCTTTGCCAATCTTAGAGATGGCGTTTTGGTAGAAGCCGTAACCTGAGACAATAGTATTGAGCAGCACGATCACACGTGTGACGATGACCACGGTACTGGCAACTGCAAGGTTAGTACCAAGAACACACATAACGGTGATCATTGAACCCTCATATCCACCAACACCACCAGGGGTAGGAAGAACAGCACCGATTAGAGAGCCGAGTGCTTCGGCGACCATGATTTGTGGGAAGATTTCACCATGCCCGAGCGAGAGCGCGACGATCTCGTAAGTAGCAATCTCAAGGAAGTTATAAAGGAAGCCCCAAATTAAAGGCTGGACAAGTAGTTTTTTGTCCTTTTTGGCAGTAATAAAATCATCATGAAGATCGAGGAAGTACTGATTGACCTTATCAAAATCAAGCACTTTCTCTTTTTTGCCGAAGGTGACACGCTTAACAACGCCATTCGTAATTGAGGTAATTTTCTTGGCAGCCCACTTGATCATTTTCTTGCTTGAAACGATGGCGGTCAAAATAGCCATGGCAGCAATAATGCCAACACTCATAGCACCAACGGCCCAGACCATCCAGTGCGCACCATTTGGCACGCTACCAGTGACTAGAAGGAAGATGATTGCAAGAATCGTCTGAGTCTGATTTGCGAGGATGGTGATGAAGTAGCGTAAAAGATACATGAAACTCACCTGACCAGCGGTGGCACCGTAGTTTTTTAGACGCCAGGTGATGTAACCAAGACCAGAAACACCGCCGGATGGAATGGCGTGATTAACGAAGTTGAGCTCAAAAGAAATACGAGCCAGCTCCCAAGTTGAGATTTTCTGGACTTCTTTTTCCTTCTTTTTACCTTCAGCTTTCTGTTTGCCAGCCATGTAAGCAAAGAAGATCTTACCAGCACAGTAGTACATGAAGAGTTGTTCTGGAATGAGCAGAACGACGATTAAAAGATTGATACTAAACTCGCCGCCTTCTATACAGTGTCCTCCAAAAATACAGTTGGCAGCAGCAGTAATTTGGTCCCAGGCGCCCCAGACAACAAAAGCCACGAGAGCGAGAGTGATTAGACTAAGAATTTTTTTAAACATATCCCTAATATTATAGCATACGATTTTGCGACACAAGTGTTTTATTAGATAGTGGTTTGTTTGATATAATTGATACATGAAATATGTAGCAATTGCAGGACGTCAACCTTTAATTTCCCTGGCCGAGATCCAGGCACTTTACGACAAAGCGGCGAGACTAGTCGGCAAGAAGCTAGTTTTCTTTGAAATTAACGAAGATGGTGAAGAAAATATATCGCCGGACGTCAATCGTCTCGGTGGTAGTCTGAAGCTAGGAAAGTTTTTTGATATAGATTTTAATAAATTAGCTAAATTTTTAGCTACCGCGCATCCGGAAGGTAAAATCACTTTAGGTATTTCAGATTTTTCGAAACAAAAAAAGTCCGGACTAGCTAAACAAAAAAGCATGGAGCTAAAACGTAGTTTAGCTAGGATGGGGCGTAGCGCTCGAGTAATCACGAGTAATGAGCCGGAGATTTCTTCTGCAACCGCACATCATAATCAGTTAGGCGAAAAGGCTGGGTGTTTTGAAATTTTCTTGATCGACCGCGAGATATACCTAAGTCTCGGTACACAAAATATCACTGCCTACACCGAGCGCGATCAGGCGCGACCAGCCAGAGACGCCAAAGTTGGGATGCTGCCACCAAAACTTGCTCAGATCTTAATTAATCTATGTGGTAAATTGCCGGAAGGAGCAAGAGTGCTTGATCCATTTTGTGGAACTGGCGTGGTATTACAAGAGGCCGCTATCATGGGATATGTACCATATGGTACAGACCTAAATGAGCGTATGGTGGAGTATTCGAAAAAGAACCTGAGCTGGCTTTTCAATGAACGCAATCAGAAACGTTTTAAGATTCTTCCAGATCTTATTCAGAAAAAGGACCAGATACTTAATGCGATTTCAGTGGGAGATGCCACTAGTTTTGCCTGGGATGGCGAGATTGACGCCGTAGCTTTTGAAGGCTATCTCGGTGCACCAATGTCTAAGCCGCCAGTCGATATAAAATTCAAGACTGAAAAAGCAAAGTGTAGAGAGATTGCGATGAGATTTTTGAAAAATATCACCCCGCAGATAAAATCAGGAACACCAGTAGTGATGGCGCTTCCAGCTTGGCTGAGAGAGAATGGCAAATACGCCGGACTAAACATTCTTGACGAAATTCAAGAGATGGGATATAATTTTGGAAAGTTTCAAGACTTGAGTCAATCGGATTTACTCTACTATCGGGAAGGTCAGATTGTGGCTCGAGAAATAATAGTAATAAGGAAAAGATAGGCTAAAATATGTCACATGTTAAAGCTGGTGGAACCGCGAAGAATGTCCACAATAACGCTGGCCAACGCCTTGGTGTAAAACGCTTTGGTGGTCAAAAAGTACGCTGTGGTGAAGTTTTGGTTCGCCAAACTGGTAGCACCAAAATCGCTGGTGAAGGTACTTACATCTCCCGTAACTTCACTATTCACGCTGCAAAAGATGGTGTAGTCACTTTTGTGAAGACTAAGAAAACTCATTTCTCTGGTCGTTCATTACCACGTGTTCGCGTAGAAGTTCGCTAAAAAGTTAAGTAAAATAGGTCCCGCGATGGACCTATTTTTTATGCTAAAATGAATCTATGAATATATTGATCGTGGGCAATATAATTAAAGATATTTATCTTGATTTTGAAGCAAATTTATTTGAAACGGACCGGAATCAGCAAAAAGTTTTGGAAACCACGCTTGATGAGGAGTCACTTTTCTATAAAAACCACATGACGGTGCGAAGCGGGGCAAGTATTGCGGAAGAGATTTTTTGGAACTTTAGAATTCAAACTGAATTCGCCGGAGACGTGACCGATACTCGATATATTATAAAGAGCGGAAGGTCGGTCAAATATCTAACCTCTAAATATGCTAGACCTAGTGTATTTTTAAAGCCTGAGGCTACACCGGATTGGTTATTTATTGACCGCTCAGCCAGATTAAATACGTCAAACTTAAAACAAATATTAGCTTGGCTAAGAACGAATCCTGGCGTAAAGGTGGCGATTTTTACGGGCGTAAAGTTCGAGAAGCTTCTAACTAGACGTGACGATTTTAGCGCCCATCAACTACTCGGCGAATTAGTACAACGTGCAAACATTTTATTCTTTAGCGGGCAAACGCTTGATGAGTTGAAATCACCGGAAGGGATAAGACCAGAACTCGTGGTTCGGGTGACGCCCGAATTAATTGAGTTGGAGGTGCTCAATCCACTGAATGAAAATATCTTGAAATTTGGGAGAGACAAATCTCAGGTTATGAGACTCGAGATAAGTCAGAAACATTTTTTCACACACTTATCAATTTATTCCGGAGCGGTGGCCACAATTTTAGCGGCACTTTCGACCGGCTGGAATCTTGAACGAGCAATGCGTTTTGCAAAACTGAATCTCCAGTATGCTAGTTTGGGAAAAACCTTAAATCTCGATCAATTGTATAAGAAATTGCAGAGATCTCTGAAAAGAGAAGATGAATTAACGCTACTTGCAAAATCGTTATCGGCTGATGGGCGAGGAATCTTAGCGATTGACGAATCGAAAAAGACTATGAGCAAGAAACTTCTGAAGTTAGATCTTCCTGATTCAATGGCGACGAGCAAAAAATATCGTGAAATTTTAGTAACAACTCCAAATTTGGCAAAGTTTTTGAACGGGGTAATCTTGTCACAAGAAACCATCCTGCAGAAGCTACCGAACGGACAGACTATCCCGAAATTCTTAACTGCGCAAGGGGTATTACCTGGAGTGAAGGCTGACCTTGGACTTATTGAAATTCCTGATTTTAAGAATCAATTCAGCACACGTGGACTTGATGACTTAGGATGCAGGGTAAAAAGTTATTTCGAGCAGGGATTGCGTTTTACAAAATGGCGTACGATTTTTCAGACAAATAACGGCGAAGAAGTGCCGAATGCGGTGATTGAACAAAACACAAGTGATTTAGTGAAGTATGCCGAAATTATATTAGATCACAGAATGATACCGATTGTGGAGCCAGAAGTTTTATTTAATGAAGATACAAAAATATCACAGTATTTTTTGAATACCAAGAAGGTCTTAGTGGCATTATTTTCTAAATTAGAAAAATCAGGTATTGATGTAAAAAATGTGATTCTGAAAATCAATATGATTTATGATAAAACAAACTTGCCTTCCGAAACTGCAAAATATACGATGCAACTTTTGAGGGAGGCTGTGCCGGCAGAAATTGGTGGAGTAGTTTTTCTATCTGGTGGTCAAACTCCAAAGCAGGCCACAGAGAATTTACGCGAAATCATGAGATTGAATCATGGACATTTTCACTTATCATTCTCTTTTGGGCGAGCACTGGCCGACCCAGCACTAGCAGCGTGGAAGTGTGATGATAGAAATATTCAGGATGCCAAGGCAATCCTTAATTCGAGATTGCAAGAAACTTGTGAAGCAATGAAATAGAAATTTTTTCAAAGTAGAACTAGGAGTTCTTAAGAAGTTAAGAGTTCTTAGGAAGTTAAGAATTCTTAAGCGCATCACGGAGGAATTTGCCAGTTGGTGTGTCGTCGCGCCTAGCTAGCTGTTCTGGTGTTCCTTCGGCGATCACTAGACCACCGTGCTGACCACCTTCTGGACCCATATCAATTACCCAGTCGGCAGACTTAATCACATGAAGATTGTGCTCGATAATAATCATAGTATTACCACCGTCAACTAAACGGCTAAGAATTTGCAAGAGGCGTTTAACGTCATCAGTGTGCAAACCAGTGGTTGGCTCATCGAGGATGTAGAGAGTTTTACCAGTGCTGCGACGAGAGAGCTCAGTAGCAATTTTGATGCGCTGTGCCTCACCGCCGGAGAAGGTTGTAGCAGACTGGCCAAGACGAATATAGCCTAGGCCAACCTCCTGGATGGTTTTTAATTTATTCACGATGGCTGGGATATTTTCAAAAAACTCGACCGCCTCATCAATGGTCATATTGAGAACGTCGGAAATATCCTTGCCTTTATATTTTACCTCTAGTGCTTCACGATTATAGCGCTTACCATGACAGGTTGGACAGGTGACATAAACATCCGGAAGAAAATGCATCTCGATTTTATTCACACCATCACCCTGACAGGTTTCACAGCGCCCACCTTTGACATTAAAACTAAAACGTCCAGCTTTATAGCCGCGAATTTCAGCCTCAGGTTGGGCGGCAAAAAGTTCACGGATGGCAGTGAAGACACCAGTATAGGTGGCTGGGTTTGAGCGAGGAGTGCGACCGATTGGACTCTGGTCGATCACAATACATTTATCCAGATTTTCAATACCATCAATGCGGGTATGTTCACCTGGTACAGTCTGCGCGCGATGGAGTCTGGCAAGTAATTCATTGGCGAGAATTTCATTTACGAGAGTGGATTTACCAGAACCGGAAACCCCGGAAACTACAGTCATCACGCCAAGTGGAAAATGCACATTAATATTTTTAAGGTTGTTTTCCCTAGCACCCACCACAACGAGTTCCTTGCCGACTTTTGGTTGACGACGTTTTTTCGGTACACTAATTTTCTTTTTACCACTGAGATACTGGCCGGTCAAAGAGTTTTGATCCTGCATGATCTCCTCTGGTGTACCAGCCGCAACAACATTACCGCCACGTGAACCAGCGCCTGGACCAATATCGATGAGGTAGTCTGAATTCAACATTGTATCCTCGTCATGCTCGACTACTAACACGGTATTTTTGAGATCACGAAGATGTTTTAAGGTGGCAATTAGTTTATCATTGTCACGCTGATGAAGACCAATTGATGGCTCATCGAGCACATATAAAACACCTTGCAAACCAGAACCAATTTGAGTGGCCAGACGGATTCGCTGCGCTTCACCACCGGAAAGTGTATTGGCGGAACGACCAAGCTCGAGATAACCGAGACCGACATCCTGCATGAATTTGACACGTTCTTTGATGACTTTAAGGATTGGTTTCGCGATGAGAGCTTCAGCTTCGGAAAAGCCGAGATCCTGAGAAAGCACCTCGATTGTTGAATCAACATCGAGATTACACATATCGACAATATTCAAGCCGTGAATCGTGATGGCGAGCACTACCGGTTTTAATCTAGCACCATGACAGGTCTGACACTCACGCACACGCATAAAACGCTCGATATCTTTGCGCATAAAATCAGAGTCGGTTTCGCGATGACGACGTTCAAGAGTCGGAATTACACCTTCATACACTGATTCATAGGTTGCACCTTCCTGCCACTTACCGGAGCCAGAAATTTTAATCTGATATTTTTCATCACCTGTGCCATAGAGAATGAGATGTTTCTGTGCTTCAGTGAGTTCACCAATCGGAGTATGAACAGAGAAACCGTGACGATTGGCAACGGCAGTGAGACGTTTTAGCCACCATGAATCACTCTGGACGCGATTGAAAGGACGGATGCCTCCCTCGGCGATCGTGAGATTATTGTTAAAGACGAGATTAGGGTCAATTTCCATGCGGGTGCCGAGACCAGTACAGGTTGGACAGGCGCCTTGTGGAGCATTGAAGGAAAACAGTCTTGGTTCAAGTTCTGGAATTAATTCATCTGGATGGACTGGACAGGCATAACGCTGGGAGTAGGTGAGGACCTCCGTATTTTGAATACCTAGAGATTTACCTTCGATGGTTGAGCTATTGTCATTGATCTTGAGAAGTTGAATAATTCCCTGGCCAAGATCTAGGGCCTGCTCAATCGAGCTGGAAATACGAGAATAAAGTTCAGTACTAAGAATAAAACGGTCGACGACGAGTTCAATGTTGTGACGCTCCTGTTTTTCAAGTTCTGGAAATTCATCAAGCGCATAGACAATGCCATCAACACGCACACGAGAAAAGCCTTTTTGGAGATATTGCTCAGAAATATGTTGGAACTCACCTTTTTTCTGCTGGACTAGAGGAGCGAGTAGCATTAATTTTGAGCCAAGCGGCAGCTTCATAACCTCATTAACGATATCCTCAACGGAACGGCGGGAAACTCGCGCAAAGAGGAGACGAAGATAATCGTAAACTTCAGTGACGGTAGCAACGGTGGAACGAGGGTTTCTTGAGGTGGATTTTTGGTCGATCGAAATAGCTGGAGAGAGGCCGGTGATGGTGTCAAAATCTGGCTTATCCATCACACCGAGGAACATCCTGGCGTAAGAGGAGAGAGATTCAACGTAACGCCTCTGGCCTTCGGCATAGATGGTATCAAAAGCGAGGCTGGATTTACCGGAACCGGAAAGACCAGTGATGACAACAAGCTTATCGCGTGGGATATCGAGGTCGATATTTTTCAGGTTATGCTGCCTGGCTCCGCGCACCTTAATGCAATTATCGGCGGATCCGCCCTGCATTTTGATTCCCCCTTCAGACAATAAACCCTTATGCTCTTCGTTCATCATTCCCCTTTCTAAAATTAGCCTCTTTCAAAGTTTTTCTTGAAGTTATTATTTTCAAAGTTAATATCTCAAAGTTGGTATATTCTAGCATATTTTGGCCAAAAAATCCAGCGGATTAGAGGGGAGGATGTTAGCTTGGCACAATTTAAGATCGGCATAGCCGACACTAGTACGGCCGACACTACAGAGGCTAAAAAGAGCATTTTAAATACCAAAAGGCTCTCCGAAGAGAGCCTCTGATTCTAGTACTAGTCCTTAGTTGAAGTCCGCATCTTTGAACGGATCCTTTTTCAGTGAGACCTTTTCGAGATCCAAATACGGAACTACCGTCTTCTTGAATTCAGAGTCGAAGGAAAGCGGCAGAAAGAGCGGGTTGCTGTTGAAGAAATAGAATGCCTGGTTTTTATAATCCAGAAGGAACGGGAAATATTCATTGCCCGAACCGCCCTTGGCCAGATATTTCTCATTGGCATCCCCAGGTATATTATGATAGTCAAACGTCCTTGACCATCTCGCCAGATTCTTTGTCTTCGAGCTTGAAGCATTTTTTAATGCGTCGTAACTCGTAAACTTGTAATCCGGCTTACCTGTAGTGACAACGACTTCAGTGAGTTCATAAGCGTCATCCAAAATATAAGGCTGACGACTGAAGGACAGACCGACAATGGTGTCGTTTAGGAATCTGAGACCAAAACAAATGTTCTGATCATCATTATTGAAGATCTGAACCTCGCGCACTCCATAATCGTTGAGATAGCCCTGAAGCGAGAGCTTGTATCTCGTAGAGCCATCATTCGAGCTATACGGAGTGACATAATCGTCCAGCCTGACTCCTGACTCTTTTCTGGCAGCTTTACTACTACCAAAAGGTGCCGGCAAGTCCACACGACTCTCAGATGTAGCGTCGTCGGTGTTCCCTGCGGTGATATTACCACAGCCGGTTGCAAGTGTTGCAGCGAGCGCCAGTGTCACAAGTGCTAAATACAGTTTCTTCATAAAGTTACCCCCTTACAAGAATAGGACTAGAATTAAAAAGTACTCTAGTCGTTTGATTAGTTATATATATTTTAACATAATTATTTAATTATACAAGTATGACGCCACTCTAACCCCTCAAGTGCAACACTGGTCTTTAAGGATCCGACTGCGTATTCTTTATTTTATAAGCTAATTTTAAAATCTACATAGTTGTCAGCAAAAGCTTCTTCGATTGTCTTGCCGGTTTTTTCAAGGTACTTCTTGACAAGATAGAAGCCAAGAGAGTAGCCAGACCAACGCAGCAGCTTGTTGTTGCCAGTGAAGAAGATCGCACTGTAATCGTATTCGTTTGAGTCTAGTCTGTCACGAAGCTGATCTAAGATTTTTTCGTTTTCTTCATCAGAGCGACCGAGGATTGTTTTAATAAAAATTGTTCTCTCGTTTCTATTTTTTATGAATTCCGCCTCAAAGTAAGTCGCAATACCTTCGCTAATTATGCCGTCAAGTAGTGAGCTAATCAATTCATTATTTTTGCCCCAGCGCGCTGCATGGCAAAGTTCGTGGACCAACATTTCGGAGATTAGATTTTCAGTGGCCTTTTCTTGATTAATAGCAAACTCAATAAAATCAGCGGTTATCGTGAGTCCACCTACTCCATCCTCCGGAATTATAATGTCATGTAGTCGGTTGGTAACCAAAACATCAATGTCCCAGTCTATTTTAAGTTTCGGAAAAACATATTCCTCGGCTACTTTTACTGTTTTTTCTATCACCTCTTTCTTATCGGAGAGGTTTCCGTTGGCTCCGGTGAGTAATATATTTATCTTATTCATTGCAATTATTATAATATATTTTATTCAAAATTCTACCTACCTTGGATATCGCTAACCATTCTACCTACCTTGGATATCACTAAATGATGTTGGCTTTGTGTTTTTCAGGTAATTGCAATTACCTATGAGATTGTAAGTCCCAAAGTTTCTTATACTGTCCATCTTTTAGCTTGAGTAGTTCATCATGAGAACCTTGCTCAATAATCTTGCCGTTGTCTAGTACCACGATACGGTCGAGGCTAGAGATGGTGGAGAGACGGTGTGCTACCACGATGGAGGTGCGGCCATGCATCAAACGAAGAAGTGCTTCTTGGATAAGAGATTCAGATTCGGAATCGAGAGCAGAGGTGGCTTCATCAAGGACTAAGATTGGAGCGTCTTTTAAGATGGCCCTCGCGATAGCGATGCGTTGGCGTTGGCCACCGGAAAGCTTAATGCCGCGTTCGCCAACCATGGTTTCATAGCCGTTTGGGAGTTTTTCAATGAATTCAGCGGCGTTGGCAAGTTTTGCAGCATGCTTAATTTCTTCCATCGTGGCATCTGGTTTAGCATAAGCGATATTTTCAGCAATGGTGCGATGGAAGAGTGAGGCTTCCTGAGGGACATAGGCGATGTTCTTTCTGAGGCTATGTTGGGTAACTTTTCTGATATTTTGGTCGTCTATCTTGATGGCGCCGGCGTCAACATCGGCAAAGCGCAAGAGGAGTTTTGTGAGAGTGGTTTTGCCAGAACCGGACAATCCAGCCAGACCGACACGTTCGCCTGGCTTGATTTTAAGATCGAAATCGTTAAAAATATCCTCTTTGGCGTCCGCATGTTTGAAGTTGATATGATCGAAATGAATGGAGCCTTTATCTACGATCAGTTTTTTGGCACCTTTTTCATCAACAACAGTATCAACGGTATCGAGAATCACGGTCATCTCATGGGCATCACCGAAGACACGCATGAAACTTCGAAAAATACCACTAATATTCCAGAGCTTACCTTGAATAGTTTGCGTATATTGGAAGATTAATAAAATAGTAGAAATCGAAAGAGAGAAAAGTGGTACACCAAAGATAATAAACCAAAGCATTAAGATATTGATTGATAAAATAAAGCCATGAAAAACCAGGTTACGTTCGACAACGCTTAACGTAGCTTGTCTACCAGTGGTGAAAATTTTTTCTTGATATTCGTTATAACGTTTGCGCTCATATTTCTCCTGAGAATAAGATTTAACTGTCATGATATTAGTAACAGAATCGGCAAACTGACCTTCGCGGTCACTGATGGCCTTTGACCAGGCCTTATTATATTCAGCGATTTTATCCATTTTACGAGATGAGATAAATGTAAAGAAGATCAAAATAGCTAGGAGAATACCTGCAAAGATTGGGGTTCGCATAAATAGGACCGCAAAGATGGAGACTAGGGAGATTATAAGTGGCAATATATTCATAATCGTACTATTCATGAATCGTTCATAAGCATTAGCAAATCTAGAAACCTGAGAAGCGAGTGACCCTGAAAAACGCTCGGAATGAAATTGCATAGATTGATTATTAATCACATCAAAGCATTTCGAGGTGAGGTCGTTTGTGGCAAGTAGCTCCATTTTCCAGATTAGATACATTTGTAAATTACCTAAAATTATCGGACCGATGATTTCGAGCGCAAGGATTAGGAGGCCTTGAGGGAGAATTTTTTGAACAATTGGTATCTGGAGTAAGTTGCCTGAATTAATAAAATCTTCCGCACGAGAAGTCGAAAGAACTTCAACAATATTAGCGATAATGAGTGGCGCGATTGTAGATTTTATTAAAGTAATAATAGGAACTAAAGCCAAAATGGCAAGATTATACCACTTGTATTTTTTATTTACCTCAAAAAAATAGTGCAAACTCCGTCTTATTGTGGCTTGATATTCCGGAGTCTTCTTAGTTCTGCGCATACGATCCTCTCTATTTATTTTCGGCATCTTTAATTTTAATGCCGATCTGATAATTGAATAATAGCATAGTTTTGGATATTTTATTTATTGCTATAATAGAGTCATGAATTCACGTTTTGATCCGGATCAGGCAGCATATTATCAGGTAGATAACGGAAGAGGAGCTGGTTTTGACAGAGAAAGTGAGCCGGATTTTTTCTTTTATGATCTTGAGACATCTGGCATTAGCCCGCGGGAAGATCGGATTATGCAATTTGCGGGACAGCGCACAAATTTCAACTTGGAATCAGTTGGCGAACCCGTGAACCTTTTGATTAAATTAAACGATGATACTTTACCTAGTCCAGATGCGATTATGGTGACTCATATTTTGCCACAGGAGACGGTCGCTTCAGGACTTTCTGAGGCGGAATTTTGCAAAGTAGTCTCAGAGGAGATTTTCACACCAAACACGATTGTCTGTGGCTATAACTCAGTGCGCTTTGACGATGAACATATGCGATATTTGTTCTGGCGGAATTTCTATGATCCATACGAGTGGCAATGGAAAGATGGGCGTAGCCGCTGGGACCTTCTTGACGTGGTGAGGATGGTGCGGGCTTTGAGACCGGAAGGTATTGTTTGGCCAGTTAAGGTTGATCCTGAAACTGGGATAAAAAAGGCAGCAAATAAGCTAGAGCTCCTCTCGAAATTAAATAAAATTGCTCACGAAAAGGCTCACGATGCGCTCTCGGATGTGGAGGCCCTAATTTCACTCGCGCGCTTACTCCGTGATAAGCAGCCGCAGATCTTTAATTATCTTTTGAAGATGCGCGATAAAAAAGCAGTACAGAAGTTAGTGAATCTGCAAAACCCTGAGCCATTTGTTTATACCTCTGGCCGATATAGTTCAGATTTTTTGAATACTTCCGTGGCTTTTCCCCTAGCACCCAGTAAGAACGGCAATATTTTGGTCTTTAATTTAAGATATAATCTCGAGGAATTGCTGGAGGCGGAAAAGAATTTTGTGCCTGAGACTAAAATCAGCCGCGTCGGTAAGGAATATCAGACCTGGTTCGATTTCGGTGAGGCGGTGAAGGAATTATGTTTTAATAAATGCCCGGCGGTGGCCCCGATCTCTGTTCTTGACGCAGTGTCGGAGGAGGCATCAAACGATCCCGTGGCGCCGCACCCTCGGGGGACTTCCGGTTGGGAGAAAATTGGCTTAACAAAAGAATTGATACAAAAGAACTTGCGGATTTTATTAGCACATCCTGATTTTGCCGAAAGGATGCGCAGTTTATATGAGAAGAAGAGTGATTTTCCGAAGTCTCTTGACGTGGAGGCGGGATTATATGATGGCTTTTTGCCGGATGGAGATAGACGAATTTGCCGTAAGATTCAAGCGTCTGATATTAATGGCCTAAGTGATCTTCATCCCGAGTTTGTCGATGAGCGACTACCGAAACTATTTTTACATTATAAGGGCCGCAATTTTAAGGAATCATTGTCGGCTGCAGAACTTTCACTCTGGGAAGCCGACCGCCTGGAGCGGATCAAAAAACAAAGTGGACGCTTCTTTGCTAGTTTGAATAATCTGGAAATCCTAGCAAAAGACGGACAAAAAACGGCCGACGGAAGGCCGATCGATCCGGAGATTTTAGAGAAGCTACGCGAATGGTATAGGATAATTAGCGAAAAGACGAGCGTATAAAAAGGTGAAGCCCCACCGAAGTGGGGCTTTTGTGAAGAGAGAAAATTACTTTGCTTCACGATCTGAAGTGTGATGTCCAGTCTTTCTAGACTGAATATCTACGACATTAGATCCTTCACCTTTTTCGACTTTTCTGCACTTACGTACTTTTCTTCCAAGATATTCATCTATCGGAAGAGTAATGTAGGTACCAGTTCTGTCGATCTTATAGTGATGCTTGTTGAACTTTGCGAATCTCTCCATAATGAACATCTTCAAAGATGATCCATAGAGATATAACTGCCCCATGATGGAACGAGTCAGAAACGCAACTAAGAGGACCAGAAAGATCCATATGCAAACCACGGACCAGCCTAAGGACATAACAGACGGTAGTCTGTATGCGTCCCAGTATCTCATCCAACCGAGTATTGCGATGACGGTGTTTGCCAGCAAGACTGCATGGTCAAAACGTCTGCGCAATGCCTGCGGGAAGCGCGCTCTGTATCTCATCTCAAGTCTTCTCGGCTCTCCCACGATGACCGGTTTACCGGTGCAATCAAAGAAGCCAAAAAGGAACGGAAGCAGAAGCAACCAAATAGCAACAAACTTGTTAAAACTAGAAGCAAACATAATTTTCCCCCTTTGTTTGAGAATAACACTTCCTGTGAGCACTCGTCACAGGACATATTTATTATATAATACTTCTGCTTTTTTGTCAATACGGTTGTGGTTTAAAATACTCCTGGTATTTCCAGGAGTATTTCTTCTAAGCGCCGAGGCCGTTAATTTCGGCTTGAATTTTCTGATATTTATTATAGAGCTTACTGTATTCAGAGTTTAGAGTTTTATATTCATCGGTTACACTGATTGGAAGAATGATGAACTTGAGAGGGGAGTTTTTGGCGCCACAGATTTCACGATCATTACCATAAGCGAGCGCACCTGGAATGTCGACTTCACGTACTGCGCCGATTTTCATGCCCTTGATTCCCTCTGACCAACCGGCGATGAGGCTGGCTGGATTAGTGACGGCAAGAGGTTCTTTGAGTGCGGTCGGCTTCTTTGGGTCATCAAAAGATGAATCGAAGACAGACTCGTCTGGGCACCAACCGATATAGTAGGCGTAGTAAGACTTTGTGGCGTCGGTGATCTCAGCGCCGTCGCTGGACTTGAGATCATAAACCTTAAGGCCGGCGTTTTGGACGGATTCAGCATTATAAGCTTTGACTTTACTTCTAAAAGAGTTGAGAGTGTTAAAATACTGCTTTGACATCTTCTCAGAAGCGGTTTTTAATTGTTTTTGCTTTTCGGTTAATTCCTTAGTCACGGCGGCAAGCTCTTCTTTTTTAACGGAGCTAGTGGCCTTATTTTTCTCACCATTTAATACAATTAAAGCATAGATGGCGATGGTCGAAGCGAAGAGTAATACGGCGATAATACCGATAATGATGCGCTGGCTTAGGCTGGTTTTAAGTTCTTTTTCTTGCATATACCTCCTTGGAAAAAGTCTGGACGTGGGATTAAATAATCTCAGCGCCAAGTTCTGTAATATTTTGTGCGATTTGCTTCATTATATCAGAGATTTCGTCCGCACTCATAGTTTTTACGGTACTGGCAAAGCTGAGATGGAAGCTACAGTTTCTGGTTTCACTATTTTCCGTCTGACGATAGATAGAAACTGGCTCAATTTCGTAGACAAAATTGTCGCGTTTCAAGGCTTTTTCGATTGTCTGATTTAGAGTTGCAAACGAGACCTGATCGGGTGTTTTTACGGTAAGATCGCGGGTAACAGATGGGAAACGACTAATTTTTTGTGCTCCACGAAGAATTGGGGTGAGGGAGAGTAATGGGACGAGATTAATTTCGAGGGCGGCGATATTTTTTAGCTTCATACCTTTTAAGACAGCGTGCTTTATTTCACCAAGAGCACCAATCACAGTTTGGCCGACTTTAATATCGACAGAGTGGAGTGGTTCAAAATATGGATATTGGGCGGATTTAAACTCAGTAAATTTAAAATCGAAGCCGAGGCGGCGATCGAGTGTCTCACAAATCTGTTTGATTTGGTAATAGTCACCTTCAAGACAGATGGCGAGGTGCGATTCTAGACTTGGCGTCTGGTCAGACTGCATACCAAAGCTCTTTTTGGCGACCTGGTTCATCTCATAGAGTACAAAATCCTTAAAGCCGGCTTTCTGATTTTCATAGGTTTTTTCAAGCAGACTTGGGATGATGGACTGACGGAAGCACTGGAGCTCTGGTGAAATCGAATTGACAATTTCATAACTGTCTTCGATGTTTTCACCAACTTTTTGTTGAAGCGCCTTGGAGACAAAACTATAGGTTAGAAGCTCACTTCCACCAATGACATCAGATAGAATATTGCGGATCTCGGACTTGAGTGCGAAAAGTGGATTTTTTGGACTACCCTTGAATGATCGAGTTGGCAAGGTTTTTGGAATATTATCAAAACCAGTGAGGCGACCCATCTCTTCATAAATATCTTCCTTAATATGAATATCGGTGCGCCAGAGTGGAGCCTGAACAACAAGTTGTTCGGCGTTGGTGTCGACGATAAATCCGACATTCTCGAGTGTCTGTTTTACTTCGGTGACAGTGAAATTTGCACCGAGAGTTTGATTGAGATCAGAAAGGGAGATGACGATGAGAGACTTGTCGGAATTAGGCTGATTTTCGACCGAGTTTTGGTCAAAAAAGGCAACTTGGTCCAGATTTTTGACACCGAGCTTTTCAAGGCAAAGCTCAAGAGCTGGAACGGTGCCAAAAGCTGGCTGACCCTTCGTGAAACGTGTGATGGCTTCAGAGAAAATACCATGGGCCATCTGGGTTTTGCGAAGATTATAAAGACTAAAAGTGGCTGACTCAAGCAAGATACGCTTTGTATTCTCATCAATTTCCGTATTCTTCCCACCCATAGCGCCAGCAAGCGCAACTGGAATATCGTTCGAGGTAATCACAATATCGTTTTCATTTAGATCGACGACCGTGTCATCGAGGAGAGTGAGTTTTTCACCATCCTTAGCACGGCGAACTAGAATTTTTGGCTGGTCACTGCCACCGACGGCAATGAATTTATCGTAATCAAAGGCGTGAAGCGGCTGACCGGTCTCAAGCATTGTGAGATTAGTGGCGTCAACAATTTGAGAGACAGGACGCATGCCAGCTTTGTAGAGGAAAATACTATCTTTGGTGAGTGGACGATTATCCGGGACCTCGGGAGTAGGTTCTTTAATAAAATCTGATTGCTCTAAAACAACACAGGAATAGCGTGGACAGAGTTTTGAATCAGTAATTTCGATAGACAACTCGTTATTTTTGCGGGTAAAGACCTCTGTTTGAGACCTAAAGTCACCTTGATAGATCTTTGGCTCGTCAAATTTCTGACCGAGAATACCAGCTACTTCCCTGGCAAATCCGATAATACCAAATGTGTCTGGGCGATGAGTCAGAGACTTATTTTCAATGTCAATAATCAAATCATCGAGGCCGAAGACACTGGAGAAGGTATCACCAGGATTAGCGAGATCAGGCGCAATTTCAGCGATATATTTATGTTCATTGCCAAAACCTAGCTCATCAGGACCGGCGATCATACCATAGCTTTCATAGCCACGAAGTTTACGAACAGAGAGCTGGAAGTTCTCAGCCCCAAAAGTGGAAGGAACGATGGCGCCAGGAGCAAGCCAGGCTACCAGAATGCCGGCACGCACATTTGGTGCGCCACAGACGACCTGAATCAGGCCGCTTTCCAGCGTACTAAACTCAGCATTGCGGATACCGGCATCGATTTCACAGAGATGAAGATGAGTACCTTCGATGTCGGTGCATTTGACTACTTTTGCAATGTAGATATTTTGGTATTTTTCTGCTAAAGATTCGGTACCTTCAACTTCGACCAGGCGAGAGCCAATCAATCTCATGAGGTCGGAATTTGAGAGTGAATCTGGGATATTGACATAGCGTTTAATGGCGTTAAGCGAAATAAGCATTAGAATTCCTCCAAGAAATTAAGTTTACCAGATTCAAAGAAGCGAATATCGTCAAGCTGATACTTGAGAATGACTAAACGGTCAATACCGCCACCCCAGGCAAACCCCTTATAGATAGTCGGGTCGATGCCAGCGGTCTTGAGAACATTAGGATGAATCATGCCGCAGCCCATCATCTCAAGCCAGCCATCACCTTTGCCGCCGAGAGCCTTTGGTTTTTCGATTTGAAACTCAAGAGATGGCTCAGTGAATGGGAAATAACCTGGCTGAGTTTTTGTGTTAAGAGATTGGCCATAATAGGTCTCAAAGAAATTCTTAAGCACGCCAAGCATCTGTCCCATTGTGGCGGTTTTTGAAACAAAAACACCTTCACACTGATAGAAAGTATGTTCATGAGTAGCGTCGACATCTTCGTTGCGGAAGACACGACCAGGAATCACTACCGCAATTTGGCCGTCCTGTTCGAGCTGGTCAAGACGAGAGGTGAGAGCACGGTATTGCATTGTGGAGGTATGAGCTGGAGGAATGAAGCCCTCCTTGGTACGGAAGGTGTCATAGCCATCGCGGGCTGGGTGACCCTCAGGGAAGTTGAGTGACTCAAACATATGGAATTCATCGTCAAGCTGAGTGGACTCCATGACCTCGAATCCCATATTAGAATATATATCTATTACTTTGTCAAGCTCAACCATGAGTGGGTGCTTGCTGCCATGCCTTTTTGGTTTAACCTCGACATTCTCTGCCATTGGGGCCGTGAGATCAATCGGTTTAATGTCGACTGCTTCAAGTCTAGCCTCTTCTGCCTCGATTTCAGCAAGGATGGCCAGCTTTTTGCGGTTAATTTCCTGACCAAAAGCCTTACGCTCCTCTTGTGGGAGGTCTTTGATTTTACCGTATTCAAGGCTTAGGTCTTTTAATGCCTGTTTTAAGTCTGTAAGTTTCATATTCCCTTCTATTATAACCTGTTTTACGGGAATCAGAGTAAAAAACTAGCTAGACTAGATGACAACAATGAGGATGAGCGAGAGGATGGCAAGACCAATCAGGACAAGCCAAAACCAGCCATAGCGACCAGTGGTCTTGGACCCTTTTAGATAATCAGAATCGTTCACGAGATCTGGATCGGAGCCCTTGGCTGTTTGCTCCGCCTTAATTTTTAAGTCTGCAGCAATGCGACGACTTAATTCTGTATTTCTTTCCTGTTCTTTATGAACGATGACTCCCATCCTATACCTTTCATTTTGAATTAAACTTTAAGTATTTTACCACAGATGTGATATAATTTTCTCAATATTATTTAAGGAGGTATAATGGCAACAAGTAAGTCCAAGAAGGCTAAAAAGTCTGCTGACAAGCCAAAAAATACTAACAAGAAGGCTGAAGTTACCGTCGTCGAAGAAGTAGTGACCGTAGCTGAAAATGCCGAACCAGAAACAACTGTAATTGAAGAAGTCAAGACTGAAGAAGTCAAAACCTTCGGAGCCAAAGAATGCAAGAGCTGCAAGAATGGCAAATGCATTTTTGCTGGTTTCTTTGCCAAAAAAGGCGATCCAAACGAAAATATCTTAACTATTTTTAAATCACCAAAGATCTGGGGCGCTGTAGCCGGTGAATTACTCGGAACCATGTTCCTCACCATGCTACTTTTGACTCTTGGTATTTATCAACCACTTTATGTGCTCTTTGGCGTGATTGGTGTGACTCTTGCAGTTTTCTCACTTTCAGGCGCACAACTTAACCCTGCCATTACCGCTGGCATGATGGCAACTCGTCGCATTTCAGCTATCCGTGGCGTACTTTACATGGTCGCTCAGGTGATCGGTGCATGGCTTGGCTTAATCATCATCAATGCCTTCCGCATGGCTGGTGAAACTAAGGTTGACCTACCTGCATTGAACCCTGTTGAGGCGAGCGCAATGTGGTCACTTGCTGCCATTGAGTTCCTTGGCGTATTTACCTTTGCCTTCTTCTTCAATCGAGCACAAGAATACAAAACCCGCCGCAACGCATTTACCTACGCTGCAATCATCGGTGGTGGTATGACCCTTGCAGTTCTCTTTGCAATCGTCATTTCAAGCAACTTCCTCAAGATTTCCAACAACTTTATCTTGAACCCAGCTATTGCAATTATGTACCAGATTTTCCCAACTTCTGCTGAGAACTTTGGTGCTTTGATTAGCAAGGTTGGTCTTGAAATTCTCGTCTACATTCTAACCCCAGTAATTGCTGGTATTCTAGCATTCTTCCTCGGTGATGTTGTAACTGCATTGTCTGACGATAATGAAGCTTGCTGCGACGATAATTGCTGCAAGGACGACTGCTGCTGCAAAGACTACTGCGACACTAAGTGTTGCGATGACAAATGCTGCGACACCAAGTGCTGCAAATAAGCAAACTGACTTCATAAAAAATAGCCCCGCGGGGCTATTTTTTTATAAGCTATTTTTATAAATATTAGTCTTTTGGAAAGAGTGGAGTGTGTGGTGGAAGGATCTCGCCACTACCAGCAAAGATCTGCTCAACCGTTTCGGCGATTGGGAGAAATGGCTTAAGATGGTGGTTAGCAATTAAAAGCTCTTCGACGAGATTAGTTAGAACAACTTTAGCTTCTGCCATATCAGTCTTGGCGATTTGCCATGGCTTCTGTTCTTCGATGTGGCGGTTAACGTCTTGCACCATGCTCCAAGCAAAGTTAATAGCATTAGTGAATTCAAACTGATCCATCAGATCTGCGTAAGCGCCATTTAGACTAGGGTGAAAATCGATTTTTGGGACACCATTTTTCTGGCAGAGTACCGAAAGACGCTGGACAAGGTTACCATAATCATTGGCAAGTTCATTGCGATAGGCGTTCTCAAATTTCTCCCAGGTAAAGTCGGCATCAAGGAAGGTATCTACGTGTTTTGAGAAATAATAACGGAAGGCGTCAATACCGTGTTTTTCGAGAACCTCGACTGGATCGATGACATTGCCGAGAGACTTACTAATTTTCTGGCCATCAGTCAGAATAAAACCATGAGAGAGGATAGTTTTCGGAAGCGGAAGACCGAGGCCTAGCAAGATGGCAGGCCATAAAATCGCGTGGAAGCGTAAAATATCTTTACCAACGACCTGGAGATCAGCTGGCCAAAAATCAGAGATGTCCTGATCAGGGTAACCAAGCACTGTAATATAGTTTGTGAGAGCGTCCATCCAGACATACATGACCTGAGACTCATCACCTGGAACTGGAATGCCCCAAGTGAGATGAGCGACTGGACGTGAGATTGAGACATCAGGAGTGTCTTCAAGCAGTCTCAAAATCTCGTTTTTACGAAATTCTGGCAGAATTTGCATCTCATTATTTTCGATAGCCTCGCGGATCTGATCCTTAAAGTCCGAGACACGGAAATAATAATTATATTCTGTAAGGTGCTGGTATGGCGTCTGATGATCTGGACATGAACCCTGATTTTCGTCATATTCTTTTTGAGTGACAAATCTTTCACAGCCTTCACAATACCAACCGTTGTAGCTGGCAGAGTAAATATGTTTTTCTAGACGTTGCCAGATCGCTTGCACGCGCTTGATATGATCTTCGTCGGTTGTACGAATAAAATCAGTGTAGCCGATATTGAATTTGGCGAGAAAGTCACGGAACTTCTGTGAATTCTGGTCAACATATTGCTTAATGTCGATATTAGAGCTTTGGGCCTTCTTTTCAATCTTATTACCATGCTCGTCCGTACCAGCCTGAAAGCGGACTTTCGCACCTTGCATGGTTTTATAGCGAGCAAAAATATCAGCCAGTAGATAATCTTCCGCATGTCCGATATGTGGCGCGCCGTTGACATACGGAATGGCAGTCGTGATATAAGTTTTTTGAGACATGCGATTCCTTTATTTTTATCAATAATCAGAATTATTATACTACAAAAGAGTCGCTAAGGTGAGGCTGGCGTTTATTCAACCGTCGAGCAAGAGAGACCGGTTTGATTCTCGGCGATAAGGAGACTATTTAGATCATGTCCCGTAGCAGAATTTAGCTCAGCTATGCCTTTAATATAAGAATCAATGTTTTCTGTGGTAATTTTAGTAATTTTCTTTAACTGATTGACATTGACAGTGGTGGTCGTGTTGGCATTTGAATTATTTGAATCAATCGCTGTTTTTGCAGCAGTGGCAGCTTCGGCACTATTGAATTGATAGACATAATTTTCACTGATTGATTCTAGGTTATCATTTTTAAATTCAAATTGACGTTCAAAGTTTCCGTAAGCGGCGCCAATCTCTGCAGTTTCGTTAGTCGAAAGTGGACGAACACAAGTGAGGGATTTTGACTCAGCCTGAGCAACTTTATTTTTCCCAGAGGCTTCAGCGGGAGCCTTCTTTGGTGAACTGAGCATAATAATAGCAAAGATGATGCCAGTAATAACGAAGAGGCTACCGACGATAATCGCAAGGATGGCAGTGCTGGAGAGTTTAATTTTTGGCTTATTCTGATTCTTGGCTTGCTTAGCAGCTTCTTCGGCCTGTTTCTTCTCAACATCAGCATAAGAAACAGCGCTTCCGATTGAGCCTGGAACTGGAGCGGCAGCAGTGAGTGGCTTATCCTCATCCTCTTCTTCATCCGACTCGGTGGCTTCTTGCGTTGGAGTAGCTGAGGTTTGTGTGGCAGGAGCCTGGTCAAATGGACTGTCAGTTAAACTTGTGGTATTCAAATCTGAACCTTGCATGGAGGCAGAAACCGTGGCGGTTTGTGTAAGGTTTTCAGACGGAGAAAATTGTGGACGATCAGAAGTATTAGAGTCGGAAGAGGTACTAGAAGTAGCGGAAGTTGAAGCATTAGCAGGGGAACCTGTCGAACCAAGTGTAGTATCATTTTCTGGTCGATAATTATTTAGCTCACTCATGAGGCTATCAAGCTCAGAGCCGCCCATCGCTGAATCATTCGAGACAGTTGGGGTGGTTTGGTCAGCTGGGGTAGTCGGGATAGTTGAATTAGCAGCTGAAGTAGTCGGGATAGTTGGGTCAGCAGTTGAGGTGGTTGGTGTGACTGAAGTAGCTGGGGCGGTTGGTGTGATTGGGGTGACTGGAGTGGCTGAGCTAGTTGAAGTGGCTGAGGTATCGAGACCTATTTCATTTGGTGTGTCATTTTGATTTTGAGGCTGAAAAGTTGGATCCATTTTTTTCCTTATAATTAGTTCTTTTTGCAAAAATTTTGTAGGCTAAAAATTAGCATTGCGCTTATGTTCATCTTAACATAATTAGAGCAAATCATAAAGATTCTGCCAGTCGGAAAGATTGAGATCGGCTGGGCGAAAATTCTCATCAAAATTGAGCTTACGATAAATTTCTTTAATCTGATCACGAGATTGACTAGTAATCAGAGGCAGACTGGTGATGAGTTTTTTCCTAGGATTGGCAAAACATTGCTTAATAAACTTGAGGACTTTTTCATCGACAATTGGTTTTTTGCGTGGCACTAGGATGACTGAGGCTGAATCAACTTTTGGGGGTGGAGTGAAGAGACTTCGGTCAACATAAATTCCTGGAAAAACGTCGGCAAAATTCAAGACAGCAAGCGTCAGATAGGTATATTTTCCCTGACCAAGTAAAAGACGATCCGCTACCTCTTTCTGCATTAGTAAGACAATGCGTCTTGGTGCGTTTTTGGCGGAAATTAAACGTTGAATGATCGGGCTAGTGATGTAGTATGGAATATTACCAGCAACAACATAGGGTTCTTTAATGGTGTCGAGGTCAAATTGTAGAAAATCCTGGTGCTTAACTTCCAGGTTTTTACCCGGAAATGAATTAGGCAGATTTTTAGCTAGTTTTTCATCATACTCAATAGCGAGGACTTTTGGAAAACGTCGCAGGAGCGAGCTGGTTAGTGTGCCAAGACCTGGACCAATTTCGAGGCAGAGTGGCTGAGATTGGTCATCAAGTGGCAACATGGCACTTTCTGCAAGCTCCTCTAAAATTAGTCGATTCTTCAACCAGTTCTGACCTAATGACTTTTTATTCTGCAACATTTTAATCTTATCCGAATTCTTTATTACTATGTATTATTTAGTCTTTGCCCTAAGGTTTTAATATGGGTTTTATTTTAATATCGGTCTTTTTTAATACCAGTGACGAGTTTGCCAGAAGTTCCACGCCTGGCTCCAACCACCATAACGACCAGTTACGTAGCCAATCATCCAACGGATCTGGGTAACTGGGTTGGTTTGCCAGTCCGCACCAGCGCTGGCCATTTTTGAACCAGGAAGGGCCTGCGGAATACCATAGGCGCCACTTCCGGCATTTGTAGCGTCAAAACGACAGCCAGACTCACGATAGATAAGAGTGAGGGCAACATAAATATCCGCTTCGGAGACGCCAGCGGCGCGAGCGTAAGAAGCACAGGTCTCCCATTCTGGTGGGACAGATTTTTTCATACCTACAGCAGTAATGCGATCGACTGGATTTTTAATAATATTAGTACTAATTAGTTCACGAGAAACCTCTTTACCATCTATAAAGTTAACCTGATAGACAGAAGATTTGCGACCGAGTTCACCTACTTGACGCAGATTGGTCTGGCCAGTTGGTAAAGATGTATCACTGACGGATTTATCGTTAAACGGAATATCTTCTTCGACGGTGATAGTGCGGCCGCCATTTCGGGTTAATTGATAAACGGTGGCAACTCCCGATTCCAAAATATTCTGATTAGAAACTAGAGATAATTCGTCGCCATCGTAAATTGTGATGCCGGCAGCCTGAGCAATCTCTTTAGGGTCGACACTGGCAGTCATAACAAACTTGCTAATTGAGCCATTCTTAATAATCACTGGGCGCGCACGGTAGATATTGATGTGGAAATTATCGGAATTTATTGACTCCGTGAGGGCTGGCTCGACATGATCAGAGGTATGATATTGTATTTTGGCACGCTCAAGAGCTTCTGCTACGGTTTTTGCGGTAGTTTTGATCGTAAGGGATTTTGTATCATCATGAAAAGTTACAAAATGCGCATCAGAAACTACGCCATTATCGGAATCTTTGGATTCGGCGTAAGTTGGGTGCATACTAAAAAATACACCAAAGAGGAGTGTTAAAACAAATATACTGGCGCTGAACCCACAGAAAAGCCTGTAGAAAAGCGGTGATTTGATTTTCATCCTAGTTATTATAGCATAACTACATTCTTTTATAAAGAGGAGCCGCTATTCGTAGTAAATTTCGGTATCGTCCTGAAAGGGGTCTGGGTTGTCTTCAAACGGGTCAACATCGTCATATTCAATATCATCATTGAAGGGGTCAAAACTACGACTATGGTTTCGAGATTGAGAGCTGAAGCCAAAATTATTACTAGAACCATTATTCAGATTGGTGGAACTATAGGGGTCATAGCCGAGTTCCATGAGAAAACGAGATGGCATATTGTAGCTTCTTTGGCCATTCGAAAAACGTGAGCCGGCATAGGTGAGAATGAGGAGTTTTCTAGCCCTGGTCATACCAACATAGGCAAGACGGCGCTCCTCCTCGATTGAGTCTTCGTCATCGGAGCGAGAACTTGGGAAAAGACCTTCTTCAAGCCCCACGAGGAAGACGGCTGGAAACTCTAGACCTTTAGCAGCGTGGATGGTCATGAGGGTAACGAAGTTGGTTGAAGTTTGTTCATCAGCAGAAGACATTAGGGTAGCCTCAGCGAGAAAATCATCAAGAGATTCGAACTCAGCAGCATTGCCGATCATAGTATTCAGGTTCTCCGCGCGCTCATCACCACTAGGTGTGCCGTCCTGAACCAACTCAGCTAGGCCAAAATAATGAATTACTTTTTCGATGATTTCGGCAGGCTTTAAAGTCATATCGAGATCACGTAAGAAATTCTGCAATCTCGCAAAATTATTCTTGGCCTTGCCAGAAAGCGCGTCGAGTAGTCCAGCATCCAGAAGTGCGTTCTGCCTCCCCTGCGCCGTGGCGTCATAATTTTCAGACTGATTAAGGAAGGTGTGAACCTTTTCGAGACTGGCCGGGCCAATACCTGAAAGCACATTGCGACAGATACGATCCAGGCTGATGCGGTCATGAAAATTAACAATTAGTTTGAGGATGGCGAGGACGTCCTTGACCTCTTTGCGATCATAAAAACGCACGCCGCCGATGATTTTATAGGGGATTTGGTGAGAAATGAATGCTTTTTCAATAGCGTATGACTGGGCGTTAGTACGATAGAGGACAGCAAAATCCGAGTAGCTCGTAAAATCTTTAACCAGCTCGCCGTTCTGCATGACGGCCTTTGAGTTGGCTAGGAGATTGATGATTTTCATAGCGACAAAACTAGCTTCGGCAGTTTCGTCCATTAACGACTGAATTTCGATTGGCTCACCTTCACCAGAGGTGGTGAATAATTCCTTATCGGTACGAGTTTTGTTTTGATTAATGATTTTTTGACTGGCGGTCAGGATATTACCAGTGCTTCGATAATTCTGCTCCAGCTTAATCGTCTTGGCGCCAGGAAAATCGCGTTCAAAATTTAGAATATTCGTAAAGTCGGCACCACGCCATGAATAGATCGACTGCCAGTCGTCACCAACCACGCAAATATTGCGATCTTGATTAACTAGAGCCTTAACTAGGCGATACTGGATATGGTTAGTATCCTGATACTCGTCAATCAAAATATGCTCAAAACGATTCTGCCATTTCTCGCGAATTATCTTATTATTTTCAAATAGTTTGGTCACTTCAAGTAGGAGATCATCAAAATCGAGGGCAAAAGATTCCCGCTTGAGCTTTTCATAGCGAGCAAAAATTTTGGCAGTTTTCACCTGATTTGGATAATAAGCTTCTTCCTCATATTCCTCTGGAGTTTGACCGGTGTTTTTGCAATGAGAAATTGTACTTTGCACTGATTTTGGACGGAGAGTTTTGTCGTCAATCTTCAGGTCCTTCATGGCTTGTTTGATTAGAGAAATTTGATCATCCGTATCATAGATCACGAAATTACGATCAAGCCCAGCGGCCTGATATTCGATACGCAAGATCCGCACACAAATGCCGTGGAAGGTACCCATGTAAGGCATAAAATTACGAGGAGGATTGGTGAAGCCATCACTATCAATGTCGCGACCTAATGTACCGTCAGTAGCAAGCATGGCGGCATTATCGGCGAAAACATCATCCTTAAAACTCGGGGTAAGACGAGCGTCGGAGCGAGCCTGCTGCAATAAACGCCAAAGACGATCGCGCATCTCTTTTGCTGCCTTATTGGTAAAGGTCACAGC
>QWCT01000109.1_pt1 | contig 58598 bp, 42 predicted proteins | sample 1972681 | NCBI WGS metagenome assembly QWCT01 (sample SAMN09866701, study PRJNA288562) | Human oral metagenome isolate pre3_saliva, whole genome shotgun sequencing... | isolation source: mouth | host: Homo sapiens | place: USA: California
AAAGGACAGGTTGGACAGTACCTCCAAATTGTACCTTAGTGGAATTGAAATCCGCTTACAACAGGCAGGTTGCTATGTGGAATATGCCTCCAAATTGTACCTTAGTGGAATTGAAATAAAATATCCTTACGTTCTGCAGAGAGCTCACAACCTCTCCAAATTGTACCTTAGTGGAATTGAAATGTTTAAGGGTTTGTTGATAAGCGATTTTGCGAGCAACCTCCAAATTGTACCTTAGTGGAATTGAAATATCGCAGCACAAGGGGGTAGCCTCAACGACTTTGTCTCCAAATTGTACCTTAGTGGAATTGAAATTCTTGTCCTTTTTGCCATATTTGCAGGTGACCTCTTCTCCAAATTGTACCTTAGTGGAATTGAAATTCAGGTGATCGATGACTTACTCTCGGCCTACAACAACTCCAAATTGTACCCTAGTATAGTTTGAAATATGGGGGAGTCAAATGGGCGTTCTCTCTTGATGATCACGCTAACAAATTGCCCTCAGAGGGTGAGGGATTGGATTGCCCTGTGGATGACATAACCATTCATGGGGCAATTTATTGTTGAGTCCAGGGGAAGGGGCAAGAGTGGTTGAGCTGAAGATATATAATAGACAGTTCTTTTTATTGCGGCATTTCGAATAAAAATCTTACATTTGCGCCGAATAGGGTTAATGACGTGGAGATATAATTATTCCATTTCTTGAAGACCTTGATTATAATGAAGAGTATAAATGAATCAAAATGCCAGAGATGAAAAGGAATTTATTGCTTATTGTGGGAGTCTTCTCCTTCGTTTCTCTCCTTCTTGCGGGATGTGACAATGGGACTAAACCTCCCTCTCCTCAGAAGATTTCGGAGATAAAATTTGAGAAAGAAACTGTCAATCTTTCCGTTGGCGAGAGTCTACTTCTTAGGCTCATTGCTACGCCTAAAGAGGCTACTCTTGATGGGAAAAGTATCGTTTGGACCTCTAGTGATCCAAACGTCGTCTCTGTAAAAGAGGGAACCATTACGGGAGTGGCTGAAGGAAAAGCAACCATAACAGCAAAGATGGAGAACTTGGAAGCCAAGTGCACGGTTGAGGTGAAAGCCAAAGGTCTGGAGGTTGATTTTGAGATCGTAGCTTTGGAAAAAACATCTGCTACCATCAAGATTGTCCCCAAAGATCCTACTATGCGTTACTACTATTATGCCATGACTCGGGAGAAGTACAAGACAGAAAGCTCTCGTACTGAGGCCGGTATTTATGGTTTCGAAAAGAGCTGGTTTATGTTTTTGAGTGAGGCAAATCCCGGGAAGACTTGGCAAGAATTGTTCTTGGAAGACTGTACGAAGGGAGCTGCTACACTGAAGTTGCCTAAGCCGGGCTGCCTCTTGACGTTGGATCCCGACTCTGCCTACGTGGTATATGCTTACGCTCTAAATGAGAAGGCAGAGCAAGTGGGAGAAGTAAAAACCATGGAGTTTACGACAAAGTCGTCGGAGAAAAAGAACGTAACATTTGACGTTCGGATTGAGAATATTTACCTGGATGGGGTAGATGCTCTCATCAAACCCTCGACCAACGACAAGTACAGTGTAACGGTCCAGAAGAAGAAATTTGTGGACTTTTACAGGGAGAAAAATATGGAGTATAAGATGGCCAAGATGATAATAGAGGCTGATCTTTCGAATGAATTTACTCCCTATCTCGTTCAAGGAGAATTTAAACTAACTCGGGAATATCGCAGGGCTACTATGAAAGATACGGATTATTATATTGTGGTCTTTGCCTATGACGAGGAGAATGGTGTAGGCTCCGATCTTACCTACGTACCCTTCCATACAAGAACAGAATAGCTAGACAGACGAAAAGGCGCTGTCACAAAAAGCCCCGCCGTTTCCTGTAAAGGGACGACGGGGCTTCGTTATTTTATCTCGCCTCGGGAGTAAGAAAAAGAATCTTACAAGAGGGAGATGGGAGATTAATTGGGAGTCTAGCCTTAGAAAGAATAGAGAGAGCTAATAGACTCGTGGCTGCAAACGCGTTTGATAGACTCTGCAATGAGGTTGGCAACCGATATAATCTTTACTTTGGGAGAGCCCTTGATGTAAGGGATAGAGTCTGTAAAAATCATTTCGGAAAGCCCGGATTCATTTACTCGCTCGGTAGCAGGGTCGCTCATTACGGCATGGCTTGCCATAGCGCGCACGCTCTTAGCTCCGTTCTTGAGCATCAAGTCCGCACTCTTAGTAATGGTGCCAGCTGTATCTACAATATCGTCTACGAGTAGTACATCTTTGCCTTCTACATCCCCAATGATGCGCATTTCGGCAACTTCGTTGGCGCGCAAACGAGTTTTGTGGCAAATAACCATGGGTACCCCCAAGTGGCGAGCGTAGCTGCTGGCACGCTTAGTTCCCCCAACGTCGGGAGTAGCGACTACGAGGTTGTCTAGAGGCATCGTCTTTTCGATATAGTCCATAAAGACAGACGAAGCATAGAGGTGATCTACGGGTACATCGAAGAATCCTTGTATCTGATCGGCATGGAGGTCCATCGTGATAAGGCGCGTAATCCCCGCCGTGCTTAGGAGGTCTGCAATAAGTTTTGCACCAATAGATACACGAGGTTTGTCTTTACGATCCTGACGAGCCCAGCCAAAGTAAGGCACTACAGCTGTGATGTAGTGGGCAGATGCTCGCTTAGCAGCATCGATCATAAGGAGTAGCTCCATGAGGTTATCTGCCGAGGGGAAGGTCGATTGAACGAGGAAGACATCTCTACCTCGGATGCTTTCTTCGTACGAAACGGCGAACTCGCCATCGGCAAAATGTTGCGTTGTCATTCGCCCCATAGAGCACCCCAAACTTTTACAAATTTGCTCAGTGAGGTATTGGGATTTAGACCCCGAAAAGACCAAATAGGGATTTTCTGAAACCATTACAATAGTAGTTAGTAGATTATTCGTTGCACCTTGGTTTGTAACAGCTACCGTCTTAGGCTCATCTTTTGCCCTCGGCAAAATAGCTTTGTTATTTGCTTCTGCAAAAGTACCCCTTTTTACCTAATGGAGCACCCCATTTAGGGGGCTTTTTTCCTAGCCCAAGCTGTTTATGATTTTTGGGGAGGATATTCTTGTGGAATCGCAAGGCGAATCGCTTTTCGGAAATCAGGTAGTAATGCTTTCCCTTTCTGCTCTATTTTTCTTTTTTTCTCACCCTAAAATGGGTTGGCATTTTGCCTGAAAAATAAAAAAAATCTAGGGCAGTGGTGTGAGAGGTTTTTGCCTGGAGTTTTTCGCGTTCTATAGGGTGGGTATGAGGGGAGGGGCTTTGAGGTGTTTGAAAAGGGTTGCTTACATAGTTTAGGATTAGGTAAGAGTGAGGTTTCGTCAGATTGTCGTAAATTTACGAGCCGTACTCTTTTGGGGGCAGCTTGCTCCCTCTTTTTGGGGAGAGATATTGCCGTGAGAGTAGGGTATAAGGTAGCCGGAGCGATCGGTGTGAGAGCCTTTGATTGGTGCGCCTTTTGATAGAATAAAATAGAACAATATAATGACGAACAAATGGATTTGGAAGCCTCTAACAGACGAAGAGATTTCTACCAGCAACGAACTCATTGCGGAGCTAAAGTTAGCTCCCGTAGTGGGGCGGTTGCTGGTTAAACGTGGTATTAGAACTGCCGACGAAGCGCGTCATTTCTTCTCTCCCAAGCTCGAAGACCTCCACGACCCCTTCTTGATGAAGGATATGGATAAAGCCGTAGAGCGCATCAATAAGGCGTTGGGTAAGAAGGAGAATATCCTAGTATATGGCGATTACGACGTAGATGGCACTACGGCGGTTTCCTTGGTGTATAAATTTTTGCGCCAATCGGGCTGTAGCGATCATCAGTTGCATTACTACATCCCGGATCGCAACGACGATGGTTACGGGGTCTCGAAGCAGGGGATCGACCGTGCCCACGAGTTGGGGGTTAAGCTTATTATTGTACTCGATTGTGGCATCAAGGCGATTGAGGAGATCGCTTATGCTAAGTCTTTAGGGATTGATTTTATCGTATGCGACCACCATACGCCGGATGGGGTGTTGCCCGATGCTGTGGCGGTACTCGACCCCAAGCGGGCGGATAATACCTACCCTTTTGAGGAGCTTTCGGGGTGTGGTATTGGCTTCAAACTTATGCAAGCCTTTGCTATTAACAACAACATACGCATGCGTCGTCTCTACTCATTGCTTGATTTGGTAGCCGTGAGCATTGCAAGCGATGTGGTCTCTACATTGGGAGAAAACCGCATATTGGCGTATTTTGGCTTGCAGCAACTCAATCGTAATCCGTCGCCGGGCTTGAGGGGTATTATCAATATCTGCAACTTGGCAAATGAGGAGATTGATATGAGTAGTATCGTCTTTAAGATTGGTCCCATGATCAATGCTTCGGGGCGTATGATGGACGGCAAAAAAACGGTCGATCTGCTTATTAGTCGGGATATAGAGGAGGCAGAAGAGAAGTGCCTCGAGATTGTACAGTACAACGAGCAGCGGCGTGAGCTCGATAAGCAAATTACCCGAGAGGCCGTGCGCTTTGTGGAGGAGTTTAAGCCCCATAAGAAGTACAAAATCATAGTGATTCACAAGCCACAATGGCACAAAGGGGTGATTGGCATTGTAGCCTCTCGCCTGGCTGAGCAGTATGCTCGTCCTGTGGTGGTTTTGAGTGGAGAGGGGGACAAAGTCTCTGGTTCTGCGCGTAGCTATGGAGGCTTTGATATGTACCATGCCATAGAGCATTGCCGTGATCTGCTGACCAACTTTGGGGGGCACCCCTATGCTGCCGGGCTCACTTTGAGCGAGGATAAGGTGGAGGAATTTACCGAGCGCATCCAGCACTATGCCGAGGAGAACGTGTACGCCAAGCAGTTTAATCCGGAAATCGAAATTGATGCCGTGCTGAGCCTTGTGGAGATAACGAAGAGTTTGCACAAAAACTTGCAGAAAATGGGTCCCTTTGGTCCCGATAATCCCAAGCCTATCTTTATGACACGTTTCCTCTTCGATACCGGTACAAGTAAGGCTGTGGGCAAGAATGGAGAGCATATCAAGCTGGAGATGACGGACTCTCCACAGATGTTCCAAGTCAAAAGCGGTATTGCTTACGGGCTTTCTTCGCATATATCCTATATCAAGAGTTACCGACCCTTTTCTATCTGTTATACGGTGGAGGAAAACGATTATTATGGAACTTCATCAATACAAATACTGGTCAAGGATATCAAGCATGAGGACAATTTCTCTGCATAGAGTCTCTTAATGTTTTACCTAGGTACGCTGTGAGTACATCTTCCGAAGGGGCAAGAGTGGAGGGTGCGCCAGCCTTTGACGACGAGGAGGAATGGCGCTCCTATTGCGATAAGTATGGCTACGAGCTAGACTCTGTTGCCGGTTTTGCTGATGAGCCGGAGACCTCTTCTTTTTCCCAAGGAGAGGGAGAGGAAATACGCGCCTCGCAAGAGCTGGACGACGAGGAGGTCGGAAATAGGAAAACTCGCTTTGAGACTCCCGAGGAGGTTTTGCAGTACTATTGGGGGTATTCTGAGTTCCGACCCAAACAGCGCGAGATTATCGATTCGATACTCGCAGGGCGTGATACCCTAGGTTTGCTCCCAACGGGGGGCGGTAAGAGCATTACGTTCCAAGTCCCGGGGCTTATGATGCGAGGGGTTACACTGGTTGTAACTCCTCTCATTGCTCTTATGCGCGATCAGGTAGAGCACCTCAAAGAGCGTAAAATACCTGCCGTGGCTATCCACTCCGGTATGGCGAGTTTTGAGATCCAACGCACGCTCGACAACGCAGTCTTGGGGGCTTACAAGTTTTTGTATCTCTCCCCCGAGCGTATCGCTTCGCCCCTATTTCGCGCCATTTTACCACAGCTCAGGGTGAGTATGATTGTGGTAGACGAGTGCCACTGCATTAGCCAGTGGGGGTACGACTTCCGTCCCTCCTATATGCGAGTTACCGAGTTGCGTTCTTTGCTGCCGAAGGCTCCTGTGCTGGCTCTTACGGCTACCGCTACCAGGGTAGTTGCGGAGGATGTGATGCGTGTTTTGCACTTCCCCGAACCCAATATTATCCAAAGAAGTTTCTCTCGTCCCAATGTAGCTTATGTCATACGGCATACAAGCGACAAGGCGGCCACGATGCTACGCATTCTCTCCGGAGTACCCGGCACCTCCATTGTCTACTGTCGCAATCGCAAACGTACCGTAGAATTGGCCGAGTATCTGAGGGAGCAGGGAATATCGGCAGACGCTTTCCATGCTGGACTTACCCATGCCGAGCGCAACGAGCGACAGCGTCGTTGGATGGCCGGTGAGGTGCGTGTCATGGTGGCAACCAATGCCTTCGGTATGGGTATTGACAAGCCCGATGTGCGTTCGGTAATCCATTGGATGCTCCCCTCGTCGCCCGAAGAGTACTTCCAAGAGGCCGGGAGAGCCGGGCGAGATGGTAAGAAGTCGTATGCCGTGGCACTCGTGGATAAGCGGGATCCCATGCTTATTCGTAGGCGTATTAATGAGGAATTTCCTTCTCGCGAGTTTCTTTCGGATGTGTACGACCAGCTTACAAGCTATCTAGGAGTGGGTATGGGCGAAGGATTTTTGCGTACGTTCCTAGTCGATATTGAGAGATTTATCAAACTTAATAAGCTGTCTCCCATCTATACGATGAGTGCCATTCGTCTGCTCGATATCGCTGGAGTTTGGGAGTATCGAGACAAAGAAGACCAGCACTCACGCCTTTTGTTTACCATTGATCGCGAGGCACTGTACAACAACGCAACCCTATCGCCGGCAAGTGACACCCTAATCCAATTTTTGCTTCGTCGCTATACGGGTGTTTTTACCGAGTACGTTTTTATAGAAGAAGATACCATTGCAAGAGCTCTTAATTGCTCTGTGGAGGAGGTCTATTTAATGCTTGTCGACCTCTCGCGGAGCAACGTTGTACACTATGTGCCGCGCTCGTCTCTACCCAAACTTTTCCTTTTAACCCGACGCGAAGAGGGCCGGCATCTGCTCATCTCCCAAGAGGTGTACGAGGTGCGCCGAGAGCGATTGGCAGAGCGTATTGAGGCCATAATTGCCTATGCGGGTGCGTCTGATACTTGCCGTAGTCAGCTGCTTCTCCGCTACTTTGGGGAGGAGGAGAGTGAGCCTTGTGGTATGTGTGATGTCTGTCTTTCGCATCGGAATAAACGCCCCTCTCCCTCTATGCCTCTCTCCCAAGCCGTGGCTTTACTGCAAGAAGAGGCAGAGGCTCTCATCCCCAAAGGCAAGGCGTTGCCGCTTGTCTCTTGGCGAGAGCAGAGTAGGGTGCCTTCGAGTCTTTTTTTTGAGGCTTTGCAGCAACTTCTGGCAAAGGGGCGAGTGATACTCGACGGAGATAGCTGCCGTATCCCCTAATATTGGCAGTATTATAGTCTTTTCACGTGACAAAGTGATAGAATTCGCCCCAAGAGATATATCTTTGTGGGATGGATGGTTGGATGGACACTAACAACCCTCTTTGCTACAACAAAGCTACAGTAACGAAATATCGAATTAAAAAATAAGTATAGAACCTATGAGAAAATTTATCCTCTCTACGCTGGCGGCAGTGATCTCTCAGTTGGTGCTTCTGGCGGGGCCGGTTACTCCCGAGCAAGCACAGAAGATAGCAGAGAGCTATCTTAATGGGTCAGATCTCCGCAGTTCAACCCCTGTGGCATTGACTTATACGCACCGGGGTAGTAACGAGTTGCGCTCCGGCAATTCATCTCAACTACTCTCTTCACCAGCCTATTACTATGTATTCAATCGAGGTACTGATGAGGGTTTTGTGATTGTTTCGGCAGACGATCGTACCGCTGCCGTGCTAGGGTACTCGGAGACGGGTCACTTCGATTTGGCACAAGCTCCGGCACAAGTTCGTTACTGGATGTCTCAGTATGATGCTGAGTATCAGTATCTCTATACCCATCCCGAGGCCAATTACATTCAGCCTCGCCAGTCTCGTCTGGCATCGGTTCTGCGCCAAGAGAGTGATATTGCACCCCTTCTCAAGGATATTCGTTGGGACCAAAACCATCCCTACAATAGTATGTGTCCCTCAGATATGGGAGGACGTGCGGTAACAGGATGTGTTGCTACAGCTATGGCTCAAATACTTCGCAGCTATCGGTGGCCTGTGTGTTCCGTTCCCGGAGAATATAGCTACAAAGATAGAGGTGTTACTCGCTCCATAACTTTTGGACAGAAGGATTATGATTGGGACCACATGCCGGAAAACTTCGACAATGACCGCAAGCCGACCAAAGAGGAGGCTGATGCGATTGGACTTCTGCTCAAAGAAGTTGGCTACGCTGTAGATATGAATTACTCTTCATCGGCCAGTGGTGCTTGGGAGTCTGACGCTTTGGTAGCTCTTAAGACGCGTTTCCATTTTAAGAAACAGGCTCGTCTTCACTTCCGCTCTGCACACACGGTAGAGTCTTGGACTAAGATTATTCTCGAAGAACTTAAGGCTCAGCGTCCTGTCTTCTACTGCGGTGCAGGAGAAGAGGGTGGGCACGCTTATGTGTGTGATGGCTACAAAGCAAGTGACAATACCTTCCACTTCAATTGGGGTTGGAGCGGTATGGCAAATGGGTACTATCGCCTAAATGCCCTTGAGCCTGCCGAGCTGGGTATCGGTGCCGGTATGGGTGCTTACAACATGGGACAAAGCGTCATTGTAGATCTTATCCCCGACCGCGACAATAACCCCGGAGAGGAGCCTCGCCCCTCTGCTCCCAGCCTTTATACCCGTGCATATGTATATAGCTCCGGAGAAACGATTAGTGCGGATGTAATTGTATCGCAGTACTCTTATAAAAAGATGGATATCAAATCTATAGCAACCATCTACAAGAAGGGTACCACAGACGTTATTGACTCTAAGGAGAAGACTGTCTCTTTGCTGATGCTATCATCTAAGAGGGTTGAGTACCTCTTTGGCATAAGCAAAGAAAAGTATCCCGATGGAGACTACGAAATACATTACACTTGGGGCAACGACGCTTTCCCCCAACAAGAAGCTTTTGCTCCTACCAACGATGAGCCTCAGATCATTTATTTCTCGGTCAAAGACGGTAAGATTGTAGACAATTCTATTGCCTATGATAATACGCTATTGCCCATGAAGGCCAAACTCCTTGCCGGTCAAGCGTTTTATGCTTTTGCTCCCTCTAAGATTAAGGTAGAGGTTACCAACCCCAACAAGAAGGAGTACTATGGCCCCATAGAGCTGTATCTAACCTCTGCTGATAAGGGCGAGCAATGGTATCCTAGAGAAGAAAAAGTGCGCACCACGTTCGTATCAATTCCCGCAGGTCAAACGCTAGAGGTTGAGCTTGATCCTATTATCAATCTCTACGAGGGTACCCAGGTTTATCCCTATGTTCGGTTTGCTAATCTAAAGGAAACCCTCGAACAGGAGATGGTAGGTTACTTCACGGCTCGTCTATCGGGGAGCAATGCCCTTCGCATATCAGAGACTCCCGTTACTATCGTTCGCCCCGATTCTTATAAAGAGGTTACCCTTGTTGCGTATAATACTCAAGGCTCCGCTTTCTGGTACGATATTGATCCCGAAGCGCAAACCACTCCTTCATTTGAGATCGAAAACCGTGGAGAAAAGCCTCTTCTCGCCTCTTCATCCAATAGTATTGTGTTGGGCTCTTTGCTCTCAGCAGTCATTGGTGGAAGGGCGCAACTCGTTGGTATTTCTTTGAATTTTGTTGAGACAGGTATTGAGGCTAAGGCACGTATCTCCTATGCCCCCCAGTTCGAAAATACAGCTTATGTGAGGAGAGCTACCGGACGCAGTGGGGTTGTCATTCTCGGTGCGTTCCGAAAGAACGAACAGGGACAGATCTCCGCATCTTCTCATACTATCTATAACAAAGCAAACTATGGGGTATCTTTCTATAGTAAGAGAACCAATGAGCAGATTGATGTGACAATGGACGATGCTATGATAGCACCCAATCCGGCGGATGCTTCTACTACCATCCGTAGTGAACAGGGCATCCAATACATTGCTGTATTTAGCACGGATGGTGCTCAGGTGGCCACAATTAACCTCCATGGCGAGAAGAGCTATACGCTTGATACTTCTGCTCTGAGCGCAGGTAGCTATATTGTAGGGGTTACTAAGGGAGATAACTCTCTTACTACCTCCGTACTGGTGGTTCGCCACTAATCCATAGGGCAAAAGAGAAATCCTTTTAGCCCACTACTTTTTCGCTAGGCACTCTCTCTTTTACGAGATGGTGCCTAGCTTTCTTTTTACTCTAGGGGAGGTTATTTCGTGATGTTGTGCAGAAATGAAAAATTGTTACCTTTGCCTTGAATTTTTTCGGAACAAATAATTAGAAACAGAAATGAAAACTTTCTTTAGAAATTTTGCCCTCCTTGTTGTGGGGCTTATCACCTTGGCAAGTTGCGCAAGCACCACCATTATCAACAGTGTACCACAGGGTGCTACTGTGTATATTAATCAGTCGCGAGTGGGTACAACGCCTTACACTTACAGCGATACAAAGATTCTAGGAAGCACGACTCCTATTACTCTTAAACTTGATGGCTACGAAGACTTCCATGTAATGCTTACTCGTAACGAAAGGGTTGATGCCGGGGCAATTGTTGGAGGACTCTTTTTTTGGATTCCTTTCCTCTGGACTATGCAGTACGATCCCTCGCATACGTACGAGATGGTTCCCCTCAGATAATGTGAGGACTACTATACTTTGTTAAGAGTATTCCTGCTCTTTTCCCCACAAGGGTTGGTGAAGTCTCTAGGCTTTCCCAACCCTTTTTCTATCCTGGGGGAGCTACCTATCTTAGGAGGGCGAGGTGGGATCGTCTGCCCTTTCGCTCCAGAGCGCGAGCGAGGAGAGGGGAGGAGGAGGTCGCCCCAAACGTTCTATTTACTACCTTTGTAGTATTATATCCTATCGTAGCCGGTATAGAAAGATGAACGAAAATGCCCCTGCTCTTCCCATTGAAGAGCCTAAAGAAGAAAAACGCTCCCTTAATTTTGTGGAGCAAATTGTGGAGCAAAACCTTGCCGAAGGGCTTAACGACGGTCGCGTGCAGACGCGCTTCCCACCCGAACCCAACGGCTATCTGCACATTGGGCACGCAAAAGCTATTTGCATAGACTTTGGTATTGCTCAGCGTTACGGAGGGGTATGCAATCTGCGCTTCGATGATACAAATCCCATTAAGGAGGACGTGGAGTATGTAGACTCTATCAAAGAGGATATTCATTGGCTCGGCTTTGAGTATGGCAATATATACTATGCCTCCGATTATTTTGAGCAGCTCTACGCTTTTGCCGAGCGGTTGATTATGGAAGGGCACGCCTATGTGGATGAGCAGAGTGCCGAGGAGATTGCCAAACAAAAGGGAACTCCTACAGAGCCCGGGGTGGCAAGTCCCTATCGAGATCGCCCCAGAGAGGAGAGTCTTGACCTCTTCCACCGCATGAATGCCGGCGAATTCCCTGAGGGTGCAATGACCCTTCGTGCCAAGATTGATATGGCATCGAGCAACATGCACTTCCGCGATCCGATTATTTATCGGATCATAAAACATCCGCACCATCGCACGGGGAATACATGGAACGTTTACCCCATGTACGACTTTGCCCATGGGCAGAGCGACTACTTTGAGGGGGTAACGCACTCTATCTGTACACTCGAGTTTGTACCCCACCGTCCTCTATACGATTATTTTATAGACCTATTAAAGCCTCAGGATAGCGACTATCGTCCACGGCAGTATGAGTTCAATCGACTCAATCTAACCCATACGATGATGAGTAAGCGTAAGCTTCTCGCTCTCGTAAAAGAGGGGCTCGTAGCAGGATGGGACGACCCTCGTATGCCTACGATATGTGGCTACCGTCGCCGTGGTTATACTCCTCAAGCGATTCGCAATTTTATCGATAGCACCGGGTATACCAAGTACGATGGTATGATCGATGTTGCCCTCCTTGAGCACGCTGTACGCGAAGATCTTAACCGCATTTCTACGCGAGTATCGGGGGTACTCGACCCAATCAAACTCGTCATTACCAACTACCCCGAAGGTCAAACGGAGGACTTTGAGGCCATCAATAACCCCGAAGATCCTACGGCAGGTAGCCATGTTATCACCTTCTCTCGTGAGCTGTGGATCGAGCGAGATGACTTTATGGAGGATGCTCCTAAGAAGTATTTCCGTCTCACCCCCGGGGGAGAAGTGCGTTTGAAGAATGCCTATATCGTGCGTTGTACGGGCTGCAAAAAAGATGCTGATGGCAACATCCTCGAGGTATATGCCGAGTATGATCCTGAGACACGTAGCGGTCTCCCCGGTAGCAATCGCAAGGTAAAGGGTACGATTCATTGGCTCTCTATTGCGCATTCTATGGATGCTGAGGTGCGTCTCTATGACCATCTTTTCTTAGACGAAGATCCCTCAAGTGTGGAGGGGAAAGAGCTGGCAGAGCTACTCAACCCCGAGAGTTTGAAGGTACTATCTCATGCCAAAGTGGAGACCTTCTTGCACGATGCCGCTGTGGGAGCTCACTACCAATTCCAGCGCATTGGCTACTTCGTGGTCGATAAGGATACGGCAAAAGAGGGGCGTCTCATCCTCAATCGTACAACCTCTCTCAAGGATACTTGGGGTAAGATTGCTACTAAAAAATAGTACTTCCTAGGGATGCAAGACCTTTCTTTTATCGCTTGGTGCCTAGAGCATCTCAACTATGGAACGATCTTCCTCTTGATGACCATCGAGAGCAGTTTCATCCCGTTCCCTAGTGAGGTGGTGGTGCCTCCTGCTGGGTATCTAGCCCGAGCCGGCGAACTTTCTTCGTGGGGCGTTGTGCTGGCCTCCTCCTTGGGAGCTATAGCCGGTGCCCTTATCAATTACCTCTTAGCCCTCTGGTTGGGGCGGCCTCTTGTCTATCGCTTTGTGAATAGTCGCTTGGGGCATGCTCTTTTGCTGAGTGAAGCTAAGCTCATCAAAGCCGAGCAGTACTTTGATAAAAGAGGAGCTATCTCTACGTTTATAGGGCGGCTCTTGCCGGGGATTCGCCAGCTTATCTCTATCCCGGCAGGGTTGGCAAAAATGCCTCTTGCCACATTTCTTTTTTATACCTTGCTTGGTGCCGGGCTCTGGAATACTATACTTTTCCTTATGGGATACTTCCTCCCCTCTATGGTGCCAGGCATAGATACCAAGGAACAGCTCGTAGAACAGGTTACCAAGTACAGCCATGAGATTGGCTTTACCCTGCTCTTGCTCGTCGCTTTAGTACTAGCGATTTTAATTCTAAAACACTATCTAAAGCGCAGAAAAGTCCCCATCAACTAAATCTTTCTTTGCTATGACCCTCCAACAGCTTGAGTATTTGGTTGCCCTTGACAAGCACCGTCAGTTTGCCAAAGCTGCGGCTGCTTGTAACGTAACGCAACCGACGTTGAGTACCATGATACAACGCCTCGAAGAGGAGTTGGGGGTACAACTTTTTGATCGGCAGAGACAACCCGTGGAGCCTACGGCCATTGGCGAGAAAGTGATAGAGCAGGCACGGCGTACTTTGGGCGCATCAGCCCTTATTGAGGAGCTTATCGCCGAAAGCCGCGATACGCTATCGGGAGATTTTACGCTGGCTGTTTTGCCTACAATAGCGCCCTATCTTATTCCCTTGGTTTTGCCCAAATGGAAAGCGAGATTCAAGAATCTTAAACTCGAAATTGTGGAGCTTAAGACGAGTCAATGCCTTGCGGCCTTGCAAGAGCGCAGTATAGATATGGCCATCATAGCAAGTGCTCCCGAGGTAGAGGGGATGCAATACCGTCTCTTGTTTTACGAAGAGTTTTTGGGCTATGTCTCCCGCAACGAAAAGATCTATTGCTCGTCGGTAGTACGCAGTAGTGAGGTGGATGCCTCTCGTCTCTGGCTACTCGATGAGGGGCATTGCTTCCGCGATCAGTTGGTGCGCTACTGCCAACTATCGGCAAGTGCCAAGCGCGCTATTCGCTATTCGGAGGGCAATCTCCTCTCCTTTATGCACCTCGTAGAAGGGGGGCAGGGGATGACTTTTATTCCCAAGTTGGCGGAGCGTTATTTGGGTACAGACCAACGCTCACTGGTACGCCCCTTTGCGATTCCTCGTCCCGTGCGTGCCATTCATTTGGCATTCAGAAGCGATTTTGTCCGCACCTCATTGCTGGATGCTTTCGCAAGCACTATATGCTCTTCTGTACCGCAGGATATGTTGCAGATGGCTCCCAACCAGGCGTTGGCGAAGTAGTACCTATCTGTACGTAGCATAATACACTCCCATGAAGTCTTTTCTTTGGCAGAAGTTCTCTCGGCACATCCCTTATTTGCCCCCCTATGTAGCTTTGGGGGTGATGGGTTTTTTGTGTTTTGCTCCGATGATTGGGATTGTTTGGGCGGACGAAGAGGTGCGGTCAAGTGGCTATAGTCTTGCCATTATACTTGTCCTTTCTGCTCTTTTGGTGGGAATGTTGGCATCTGTCGGGGGACGGAAATATGCCCCGTGGCTGGGGGCGGTGTGCCAATTATTTTTCCCGGCGGAGCTTGCCTCTCTCATTCTTGCCGGCTCTCCCGTCTCGTTTGGTTTGATACAAGCCACCTTCCAGACCAACGCAGGAGAGGCGAGCGAATTGGGAGGGATGTATCTTTTGATAGGAGCCATTGTGCTGATCGTTTGGGCTATTTATCTATGGGCGTGGCTCTCTTGGCGTAGGGGGAATAAGCCAATATCAAAATGGGTTCGAGTGGGAATTGCAGGGGCCTTTGTGCTCTATTCTGTTGGACTTTTTGCCAGAGGGATTCCCTTTTCTTCCTCCGACGAGCCGGCCTTGGAGCGAATCGATTCTGCCGCCTCTTCTACGTTTGCAAAGTACGTCAAGGTCTTTCCCTACGACATATTCTACAGCACAGCTTCTTATTTGCGCGTGCGGAGGCAGGAGCTTTTCTATTCTTCTCGTATTGGGGAGGGGAACTTGGAGGTCACAACTACGCCTGCCTATGGCACGGATCGCCCCATTGTGATATTTGTAATAGGGGAGACCGGCAACGCTTCGCACTGGCAACTAATGGGCTATGAACGGGAAACAAATCCTCTCCTTTCGAAGAGAACGCGAATCATTCTTTTTGAAGATGTGGCGTCGGGAGCCGACCTGACCGCTCTCTCTATACCTATGCTTATTAGTCGTTCTACCCCCGAAGACTTTATGCGCTGGCAGCACGAGGGCTCTCTTATGCACCTATTTCGCAAGGCTGGTTTCTCCACGGCTTGGATTGGGAATCAGGCATCCGACTTCTCGGTGGTGCAGGCAGGGCTGGAGCAAACGGACTATCATTACTATTCGGGTAAGGAGGTTAATAGCCTCTCTTCTTATGATGAGATTTTACTTCCGCGCCTAGAGAGTTATCTGCGCTCCATTGTTCGGGATAATAGAGCCGCCTTTGCTGTTGTGCATACCTTGGGTAGTCACTTCCGCTATGATGCACGTTGTCCGGAGGAGTTCGACATCTACCAGCCGACGACTCGTGGGTTACGTTCGGTAGAGGCTCTCAATAGTATGTACCATGAGGAGCGTATCAATAGCTATGATAATACCATTCGCTATACGGACTATGTTTTGGACGAAATGATAACCAAAATAGACTCCCTGCCTCGTCCTGCCGTACTCGTGTACATCCCCGACCATGGCGAAGGGTTGGGAGAGATTAACCCACAGCATAAGTTACATGGTTCCGAGTTCCCATTAAAGGATGAGCTAGAAGTTCCGCTTTTCGTCTCCTACAATGAGGCTTACGCTAAGCGCAACGGACAACTCCTTGCGACCCTTGCAAAGAATCGCCAAATGCCGATAAGTGTAACAGAAGTACCGGCTCTGCTGGTGCGTTTGTCGGGGGTAGTGTCGCCACAATTCCCTGTTTCGGTAGGCGATAGCACCTTCCGGCCTCAGCCTCGTTACTATTTAAGCCCTAGCTTGCAGGTGCGCTCGGCAGACGAAGTGCTTAGGCGGTAAAAGAGAAAAGCCTCCACAAGATTCACCCTTTCCGGACGCAACTTTCGTCTCCTACCCCCATGGATAAGAGACCTTGCTGCGCATCCCAATTTATAACGAAAGCCCTCCTCCCGAATCTATCGGGGAGAGGGCTTTTTCGTTTACTGCCTGGTTTCGGATTTTTTCTTGGTTGATTTGTAAAACTTTTTCAGCTGATTTTGAACTCCCTTTCCGGCTGATTTCTTTTTTTATTTCAGGCAAACAGTTCCCGACTTTCTGGCGTGTTGTATTGCTCAACAAACTCATTTCTCTTGCTGTTGCGCCTGATTCTGGCCGTTGTACAATTTGTTTTGTGGATAATTGTTCTTACCTTTACTTCCCAAGTTAATATTGAAGTTTATGGGTATTATTGCAACACTTATTGTTGGTGCCATCGCGGGATGGTTAGGCGGAACTATCTACAAAGGCAGTGGATTAGGACTTATCGGGAATATCATTGTTGGTCTTCTCGGAAGTGGCGTGGGGTATTGGCTTTTAGGATCCGTATTTAATATCTCTCTTGGTGAAGGATGGATTGCTTCTATCTTGACAGGGGCTATCGGGGCTATTGTTATCTTGTTCGTAATAAACTTGATAGTTAAGAAGAGGAAATAGGGAAAGACCGTATTAGCATCTGCTATATTTGTATCCCCAAAAGAGAAAAGCCTTGAAACACAGAATGTTTCTGGCCGTCATAGCTTACATATCCCGATTTTTGTATACTCATGCCACACAATAGAGAGCTCTTGATAGATAAGAAAACATTATTGCTTAGTAATAGTCTGTTTCAGTACAAACTTGATGACTTCAAATTGGGAATTAGTTTTTCCGATGGTCTGTTTCGGTATAAACTTGATGGCTTTAAATTAGGACTTAGTTTTTCCGATCAAGTGCATGACATTATTAAAAAGCATGAGGAATGTCGCCCGTTTCATCTGAATGTGATTGAGGCGGTATGTCATGGGAATTTTAGGGAAACAGGTCATAGCCTTGTACTTGCAGACATGCTCAAACATCCCGATATTCGGTCTTCGTTTTTAGAAAGGTTCCTGAATCTGAAGTATGATGCGTTAGAAGTTACCGCAGAAAGGGCTAGAATAGACGTTGCTCTCAAAGGCGATGGCATATTTGTCATTATAGAGAATAAAGTAAATGCTGCGGACGAACAAAAAAATCAGGTATATAGATATGTACACGAGATAGGTATAGACAAGTATGGCTATAAGCTTTCGGAGATATATGTAATATACTTGAACCCCGAAACCCACGATAACCCTTCGGAATATTCTCTATGCGATGAAAACAAAGAAAATAACGTATTTGAAGCATTAGGAGAAGAACACTGTAAGGTTCTATCCTATAAATACGATATCATAGGTTGGCTTCGAGGTATATCTATACCCGACGAACCCCATATCGAAAGTGCCTTGGATCAATACCTTGATTTCTTGGAAAACAAATTTCACACAACTTTATTAGATACAGAAATGAATAAGGATATCAGAGAGTTCCTATTGAAAGAGCTCAAAATAGAAAGCATGCCTTTAGACAAGCAAATATCAAAGCTTGACAGTCAGTATGAGAAAACAAAAGAACTTCTTAGCTCTATAGACAGCCTCAAGATAGAGCTTAGAAAGGAGCTATCACACGACATGATAGAAGAGTGGCAAAAGAGGATTGAGACCGAAAAACTATCGGGGATACAACTCGAAAAAAAGGAGCATTCGTTTGGTATACCGCTCAAAAATGGAGTTTGGTTAGGCATATGGGATGGAGCCGACACCACGGACCTTCTCCCATATTGGGGCTTCCAATACAAACAAGATAACAAAGAAAACATACAAGAGGTGTACGAGCAGATAGACGGATTGCTCGAAAGGGCAGGAATGGGTATAGATTCTCCTTCTACAGATAGATCTACAGAATGGATTGCATGGGACACTACTGAAAAGGGAGTGGAATGCTTTATTTGCTTGTTTAATGCGGCTAAAGAAATGAATCTCTTATAGAGATTCTCGAGGGATAACCTCCATCGAAAACGTCAGTTACCACAAACCCCCGCTACAAGTTGGCGGGGGTTGTTTTTTTGTGTGGCATGATTTATAACTTCTTGACTTTCGGGCTAATACATTCATCTCTTCGTGCAGCGGAAGGTCGCAACGGAGCAGGGGGCCTTGACTTCTACCTCGGAGCCATAGAGTGCGGTGAGTCGCTCGTGAAACTCCGTAGCGGTGAAGTAGGGCGGCATAAAGAAGCCCTTCTTTTCTAGGATATTGCGTGCGAACCAATCTGCCACGGGGCGCATCCCTTTTACATATAGGCAGCCAAAGAAAATCCCTCCGGGCTTTAGCACACGATACATTTCGCTGAGGGCACGCTCCTTATCGGGGAAGACATGGATCCCATTCATGGATAGTACGGCATCGAAGGAGGCATCCTCAAAGGGGAGGGCACCTACATCGCCTTGTACTAACTCTAGATTGTGGGGTATTTTTCCGTTGTAGCGAGCTCGCGTAATCTCCAGCATCTGGGGGGAGTAGTCAAGTCCAACGATATGGGCTTGCTTGAGTAAACTATATTTTTGATGGGTGAATACGGCAGTGCCTATGGGTACGTCAAGGAGTTTCCCCGAGAAGTCGTCGGGGAGTGTAGCGAGTACTTCGCGTGCTATTTGCTTGTCGTCTGTGTGCCAAATACCATGCATATAGAGCCACGACCACCAGCGTCGCCCCGTAAGGACATCGTCGTATCGATTCATCAGCTTGGCATAGGCGTTCTTTTGATTGCTCATGGATTTTCTTCCATTTATTTCTACCGCAATAGTACTTGATTTCCCACAATACTGCAATACTCACATCGCGTTATGGGAGGCTGTTTTATATTCTTTCTTTTTATCTAGCGATAGATTTTGTCTATACGAGGAGGGGGGAGTTAGAAGTACCTTTGTTACAAATATAAGACCCATTCGATGAAGATAATTAAGCGAAATAAGCAAGTCGAATCTTTCTCTGTAGAGAAGATTAAGAATGCTCTACGTAGAGCATTCCGAGCTACCGAAACACGTGTTACCCCAGCTGAGCTTAATGCTCTGTGCGAAAGCATCCTTGCGGAGATTGGCTCTCCCGAAGCTGTTGAGGTAGAAATGGTGCAAGACATTGTAGAAACGCGCTTGATGGCTAGTGGCTACTATAAGGTGGCTAAGGCTTATATCCTCTATCGAACGAAGCACAGCGAAGCGCGTGAGGTGATCAATCGCTTCCGCCACTATATTGCCGATGAGGAGGTGATTTCCCTACTCAAAGAGCTGCAAGAGCAATACACGGGGGCTGCTTATGCCCTAGATCTCCTCTATGCCAAGTTTTATGCCTTCTACAAAGAGGGGGCAGAGCCGTTGCAGATGCTCACCAAGGCTGCTGTGGAGTTGATTACCCCCGAGGCTCCCAAATGGGAGTTTATAGCGGCACGCTTTCTAGGGTTAGAGCTGCGTAAGGGCTTAGAAAAAGTGGAAGAGAAGTACCACCTATCGGGCTTTTATGCAAAAATAAAGTTCCTCACAGAAGAGGGGCTTTATGGGCGTTATATCCTAGAGCATTACACCAAAGAGGAGATTGACGAACTGGCCAAGGTAATAGACAATAGCCGTAGCAACCTCTTAACCTATAGTAGTTTACATCTTATTGCCAAGCGATACCTCATCCACTCTAGCGACCATATTATACTAGAGAGTCCCCAAGAGATGTTTATGGGTATTGCCATGCACCTTGCGATGCCCGAGCGGCATAGAGTGCAATGGGCGACCAAGATTTACGATATTCTCTCCCAACTGAAGGTGACTATGGCAACGCCCACGATGAGCAATGCTCGTAAGCCCCTTAGTCAGCTCTCGAGTTGTTTTATTGATGTGATGCCGGATAACCTTATCGGTATCTATCGTACGATAGACAACTTTGCCCAAGTCTCTAAGTACGGAGGTGGCATGGGTATTTACCTGGGTAAGGTGCGTGCCGTAGGGAGCGATATACGTGGATTTAAGGGCGTAGCAGGCGGAGTGCTCAAGTGGGTCAAGCTCGCCAATGATACCGCCATTGCGGTGGATCAGTTGGGCGTGCGCCAAGGCTCTGTTGCCCTCTACCTTGACATATGGCATCGGGATATGCCCGAGTTCCTGCAGATTCGTACCAATAATGGCGACGACCGCATGAAGGCACATGATGTATTCCCTGGTGTTTGTATCCCGGATCTCTTCTGGCAACAGCTGGAAGAAGACCCCAACAGCACGTGGTACATGCTCTGCCCTCACGAGGTGCTTTCTGTCAAGGGCTATGCCCTCGAAGACTACTGGGGCGATGAGTGGACACGCCGCTACAGGGAGTGCTTGCAAGACAGCCGATTGGCCAAACGCCCCATTGCCATCAAAGATATGCTGCGCCTTATCATCAAGAGTGCAGTGGAGACGGGTACTCCCTTTATATTCAATAGGGATACGGTGAACCGCATGAATCCCAACGGCCATTGCGGTATCGTCTATTGCTCCAACCTCTGTAGCGAGATTGCCCAATCGCAGAGCGAGATCCGCCTCAAGCAGCAAACCGTAGTGTTGGAGGAGGGCGAAGAGGTGGTTATCGAGAAGACCATCGCCGGCGATTTTGTAGTCTGCAACTTGGCGTCTCTCGTATTGGGGAATATCGATACAGAGAGTGCAACCGAGTTGCGAGATACGGTGCATACCATCGTGCGTGCTCTCGACAACGTGATCGATCTCAACTTCTATCCTATCCCCTATGCTGAGATTACGAACCTAAAGATGCGCCCCATCGGATTGGGTAGTAGCGGCTATCACCATCTGCTTGCTAAGCGTGGTATTGCGTGGGAGAGCCAAGAGCACCTCAGCTTTATGGACAAGCTATACGAGCAAATCAACTACTATGCGGTAGAGGCTTCGTCTCTCCTCGCTGCCGAGAAGGGACAGTACGCTCGCTTTGAGGGGAGTGACTGGCAAACGGGGCAATACTTTGCAAAGCGCAACTACACGAGCGAACGATGGCAAAAACTTGCCGCACAGGTGGCAGAGTTGGGTATGCGCAACGCCTATCTCATGGCGATTGCCCCTACAAGTTCGACCTCTATCATTGCTGGTACAACGGCCGGTATCGACCCCATCATGAACCGCTTCTTCCTCGAAGAAAAGAAAGGTTCGATCGTGCCACGCGTGGCTCCCGATCTCTCCGACGAGACCTTCTGGCTCTACAAAACAGCGCATCAGATCGATCAGAAATGGGTGGTGGATGCAGCCGGTATTCGCCAGCGTCACCTCGATCAATCCCAGAGCGTTAATCTCTATATAACCCAAGATATTACCTTTGGGGGCATCCGCGATCTCTACCTCCGTGCTTGGCATGAGGGGGTAAAGACCCTCTACTATATCCGTAGTCTTGCTCTAGAAGTGGAGACGTGCGAAACTTGTTCTGCTTAAAAATCCGTTCCCCTCACATAAATACATCCCCTTTTATGGATCTCAAAAAGAAGGCGCTCTTTAACGAGCATGGTGATATAGAGCTCTCGAAGCGTAGGCTCATCAATGGTAATACGACCAACCTAAACGACTTCAACAACATAAAGTATCCGTGGGTATCGAATTGGTACCGCACGGCGATGAATAACTTCTGGATCCCCGAGGAGATTAACCTCAGTCAGGATGTCAAAGACTACCGTATCCTGAGCAAAGCCGAGAAGACGGCTTACGACAAGATACTCTCGTTTTTGATTTTCCTCGATAGCATCCAGACGGCCAATCTGCCCAATGTAGGCGAATACATTACGGCCAATGAGGTAAACCTTTGCCTTACGATTCAAGCCTTCCAAGAGGCGGTTCACTCGCAGAGTTACAGCTATATGCTCGATACGATTTGCTCGCCCGAGGAGCGTACTTCTATCCTATACCAGTGGCGCGATGATGAGCACCTTCTGCGAAGAAATAAGTTCATTGGGGATATATACAACGACTTCCAGCTGCACAAGACCCCCGATCAACTGGCGCGTACGATGGTCGCAAACTACATCCTCGAAGGGGTCTATTTCTATTCGGGATTTATGTTCTTCTACAACCTAGGGCGCATGGGTAAGATGCCGGGTTCGGTGCAGGAGATTCGCTACATCAATCGAGATGAGAATACTCACCTGTGGCTCTTCCGCTCTATGATACTAGAGCTAAGGCGAGAGCAACCCGAGCTATTCACGCCCGAGCGTGAGGCGGAGTTCTTAGAGCTGATTCGGGAGGGTGCTTTGCAGGAGATCGCTTGGGGTAAGTACGTGATTGGTGACGAGATAGAAGGCCTTACCTCGCAAATGGTGAGCGACTACATTATGTATCTAGCGAATTTGCGCAGTGCCAATTTGGGTCTTGGGGTGATATTCCCGGGACATGAAGAGGAGCCTGCCAGCATGAGTTGGGTGTCGCAGTACAGCAATTCGAACCTAATTAAAACTGACTTCTTCGAGGCAAAGCCGAGTGCTTATGCCAAGAGTGCTTCCATAGAAGACGACCTCTAATCCCTGAGGCTACCGACGGCGAGGCTCTGCTTCCCCAAAAGAAGTGCCGCCCTCTTGCCGCCTTTGTAGCTCCGAGAGAGCCTATATTTCGTTTTTTATAAGTGTGCCTTGGCACACAAAAAGCCCACTAAAGGAAATCCTCTAGTGGGCTATGTTTTATATCCCAGTCTGAAACTCGTTTGGAGTTACGCCAAAAGGTTAGGCAATGCTAGTTCGATGGAGTTTGCTCTTCTATTGTAACCGATCGAAAAAACTTTTATCGGCTATCATTCTTCGTATCTTTAGCCTTGCACATAAAGTCATCCTATAGCCTTGAAGGATAATACTTTTTGTGTGTTTCTCTCCTGTTTTTTAGTAAAGTATTATATTTGCATTGTCCTTGATCCATATCTCTAAGTGTGAGTAGATTTTGGTGAGGATACATATATAGATTTAGTGTTTACTTGACGCTTTGTTCTTGATAACTTCTTTTATAGCCTTCAATTCCTGTCAAATCATAGTAACAGTAGATGCTCAGGGAGATGTCGTATCTCATCTTTTGACAATAAGATGAATGATATACATATCATGGGAATTTTGTGTCGCTCGTTTAGACTGCCTTGGCAATATGAAGATCATTGAGTATAGAACGGGTGGTGTGTACAGATTCCCATGCTTTGTCATATATGGATTCTTATGTTTTAATCGGCCAAATCTGGGGAGTCTATTAGCCGTTTTGATGATAGATTTATGAGTATTGATACAATTGAAAAGAAAAAAATTGCAGGATTGATATTAGGGTTAGAGCCCGATGAAACGCGGAAGAGTACTTTACAGTTAGCGTTGGAAAATGCACGGCATCATATAGGGATAAAAGACGGCGAAAAGCCACGTGGATGTTCTTTTAATTTTCGTCATGATTTAGTGGAAAAACTAGAGAGTAGCCGTGGCAGATGTTCTGATGAGGCAGAACACGAAACCAATGAAGAGAATAGCTTCAATGATCGCTATGGAAGATGTTCCGATGAAGCAGAAATCTTCTGTGGATTATTGCTTTATTTGAATGTACTAGAACAAATAGGAACTCTATTCTGTAAGGATGAAAACGAAACAAATGGAATAAAAAAGGCTATTAAGGCTTTCAGTACAAAGAAATTTAATAAGCTTGAAATTAAAGCCATAAAAGATCTAAGGAACTCGTTGGCTCATAATTTTGGATTGGTAGGTTATGATACAAAAAATAAGAAGCCTACGATGAAATTTACCATTTGTATTTATTTTTCTGATGAAATACAGACAATAGTAGAACTTCCAAAGCCAGAATGGGACGGTTCCTTTAGCGATAAGTCAGATGAAACGCAATGTAAAATATATGCCTTCCCTTTGTTTAATTTGGTGGAGGAGGTCATTGAGGAAGTTAAGAAGCAATACAAAAGTGACAAGTTGCAGTTTGCTATTGGTGATCTTGAAGAAATAAAGTCAAGATTTACAATCCGAACCTAATCTATATGTTTGTAAAAGAGAGATATATCTCCTAAATACCGAGTGTAAGAATTACTACTTATAGTGTCGTTGATACTTTGTTTGCTGCAAAGTTGCGGCTTTGTCCTCAAAGGCAAATTTACGAGGACTAGAGCAAGCATTGGGTAGACAATGACGCTTTCTGCAAGTGATCTTCGTATTCTACCTTGGAGTTACACTAAAGGTAAGGCATGCTAGTAAGTAGATTGTCTTAGGTTCACTTTCGTTTTTTATAAGTGTGCCTTGGCACACAAAAAGCCCACTAAAGGATTTCCTCTAGTGGGCTATCTTTTATAGATTCTCTCCCTACTTTATGTGGTAAAGTAGGGGAGAAAGTGGGTGAGAATTACTTGCCTTGCTCCTCTTTGAGCTTAGCAAAGAACTCTTCGCAAGCGCACATGGTGGGCACGAGGTTGCGGTCTCCGTAGCCGTTGTCTACACGAGCTACATTGATCCAGAACTTATTATCCTGCAAGAAGGGGAGGGCAAAAGCGGCCTTCTGGCGCGAATAGCTGTGCTTCCACTCGTCAGCCACAATTTCGTATTGTGGGTGAGGCGCATTCTTGAGCACGTTGTCTTCCTTATCGGCCTTACCTTGGGCAATCTCTTGAGCCTCTTGGTATATGCAATCCATTACCTCACAGAAGCGGTCGAGTTCGGCCTTGCTTTCGCTCTCGGTGGGCTCTACCATAAGCGTACCATGTACGGGGAAAGAGAGGGTAGGAGCGTGGTAGCCAAAGTCCATTAGACGCTTAGCGATATCGTTTTCGTCTACTCCGGTTTCTTCTTTTACCTTGCGGCACTCTAGGATGAGCTCATGCCCAACACGACCCGTAGCACCGGTGTAGACGATGCCGTAGGTGTCTTTGAAGCGTGATGCCATGTAGTTGGCATTGAGGATTGCCATAGCCGTAGCCTCACGAAGCCCCTCAATGCCGAGGAGGCGGATGTAGCTGTAGGTAATCACCTGTACCCCTGCGGAGCCGTAGGGCGCTGCGGATACTTGGTTGCTACCATCGCCAAAGCGCACGGCATGCTTGGGGAGATGGGGAGCGAGATGGGCGCGTACGCAGATAGGACCAACGCCGGGACCACCACCACCGTGGGGGATAGCAAAGGTCTTATGTAGGTTGAGGTGGCATACGTCCGCCCCGATGAAGCCGGGATTGGTATAGCCTACCTGGGCATTCATGTTGGCTCCGTCCATATAAACCTGCCCGCCACAGTCGTGGATGCGTTGGCATAGGTCTATAATGTTGGTCTCGAAGATACCATGCGTACTGGGGTAGGTAATCATCATGGCTGCGATCTGATCCTTGTGGGCTTCGGTTTGTGCCATAAAGTCTTCCCAGTCTACATTACCTCGCTCGTCGGTCTTTACAATTACGGTCTTATAGCCACATTGTACGGCACTTGCAGGGTTTGTTCCGTGGGCAGATGCCGGTAAAATCACTACGTCACGGTGTCCCTGCCCGATGCTTTCGAGGTAGGTACGGATGGTGCGTAGCCCTGTGTACTCGCCACTTGCACCCGAGTTGGGTTGGAGAGACGTAGCGTCGAATCCCGTGATCTTAGCGAGGTACTCGGCAAGATTGTCGAGCATTTCGGTATATCCCTCTACCTGATCTTCGGGAGCGTAGGGGTGGATATTGGCGAAGTAGGGGTTGCTGAGGGCGAAGAGTTCGCTTGCGGCATTGAGCTTCATGGTGCACGAGCCGAGTGAAATCATAGAGTGTGCAAGCGAAATATCCTTGCGGTCGAGGCGTTTGATATAACGCATTAGCTCCGTTTCTGTGTGGTAGCTATTGAATACCTCGTGCTGCAAGAAGTCGCTTGTACGTTGCCACTTCTTATCCACATAGAGCGTGTCTTGGGGTACATTGTCCACTTCGGGAGCCTCTTTGCCGGCAGCCTCTGCAAAAACATATCCGAGCACACCCAAATCGGAGGGTAGGGTGGTTTCGTCAATACTGATACCTACACAGGTGCAGCAAGCGAAGTAGCGAAGGTTGATGCGGCAGTCGAGAGCAATCTCGCGAAGTCGCTCCATGCTTACCCCCTCGGGTAGCCCAATGATAAGGGTATCGAAGTAGTCTTTGTTGTACTGCTTGTAGCCCAACTTCTCAAGCATCGCAGCCAAATAGCCGGCATAGCTGTGGATGCGGCGAGCAATGTTTCTGAGCCCTTCTGCACCATGATATACGGCATAGAATCCGCTCATCGTGGCAAGGAGTGCCTGTGCTGTACAGATATTTGAGGTTGCCTTCTCGCGTTTGATATGTTGCTCACGAGTCTGGAGTGCCAAGCGGTAGGCAGGGTGCCCGTAAGCATCCTTAGAGATACCAATGATACGTCCGGGGATCTCGCGTTTGTATTCCATACGGCAAGCCAAGTAACCGGCAGAGGGGCCTCCAAAATACATGGGGATACCAAAGCGTTGAGCCGAGCCGAAAACAACATCAGCACCCCACTCTCCGGGAGGGGTGAGCATCACAAGGCTCATAAGGTCGGCAGCGACTGCAACCGTAGATCCATTGGCCTTGGCTTTGGCTACAAAGTCTTCGTAGTTGTTGATGGCTCCTACCGAGTCAGGGTATTGTATGATAACTCCGAAAATATCTGGGGTAAACTCGAGGGTTTGGTAGTCTCCCACCACAAGTTTCATCCCTTGAGGTTCCACACGTGTGCGGATTACAGCTTGCGTGGTCTCAAAAACGCGCTTATCTACAAAGATGGTATTTGCTCCGGCTTTTACTTGAGCGCGGCTGCGTTCGTTGAAAAGCAGCATGGCAGCCTCAGCTCCTGCTGTTGCTTCGTCGAGGAGCGAACAGTTGGTAAGAGGGAGGGATGTAAGTTCGCTGATAACCGTTTGGAAGTTGAAAAGTGCCTCAAGGCGACCCTGCGAAACCTCGGCCTGATAGGGCGTGTAGGAGGTGTACCAAACGGGGTTCTCGAGCACATTGCGCTGGATAGGAGCCGGAGTAACCGTGTCGTACCACCCCTGACCTATATAAGAAGTGAAGGGTTTGTTCTTAGACGCAAGCTCGGCAAGATGCTCTGCAAGCTCTCGCTCCGTCATGGCTTCGGGGATATCAATCTGCTCCTTGAGAAAAATATTCTCGGGGTAGACTTGGTGCATGAGTTCGTCTACAGACTTTACGCCAACGGCCGCAAGCATCTCTGGTAAATCCTTGTCGGAAATACCCATGTGCCGCGTAGAAAACTTATTCGTATCCATACTGACTATTATGATTTAGAGTTTTTATTTTCTTGAGGACGAGTCACGGTGTACTCGGTGTTGTGGGGTGGGATATAACCTCTTCTCCATGGCTGCTTTCTAATCTATGGGCTTTATTGAATATAGCTATTCGCCCTCCGCTCAAAACCTATGGTGCTCTGAGGTCCATGCCCCGAGTAGACAATGGTATCGTCGTCAAGGGGCATCAGCTGCGTTTTTATACTATTGATAAGAGTGGTATAGCTCCCTCCCGGTAGGTCGGTACGCCCTATATCTCCTCCGGCAAAGAGTACATCGCCGGCGAATAGGAGGTGTTGTTGGGGTTCGTAAAAGGCTACATGCCCCGGAGTGTGCCCCGGTACGAAAAGGACTTCTAGGAGAGTCTCTCCCAGCTTTAGTCTATCGCCTGTCTCAAAAGGCTGGTAGGGGAAGTCGTGGCGCTCGGGCATGGGGGGCATTCCAAACGCACGCATTTGCTCCTCAAAGGGGGGCATCTTCTCTATCTCTACACGGTGAGCGCGAGGGGTGAGATCCCACTTTTGGGTAGCAAAGGGAACGCCCCAAACGTGGTCGAAATGCAGGTGAGTCGCGATGAGTAGGGTGGGGGTGGCATTGAGCTCTTCTACCTTAGAAGAGAGTATATTTTCTTCGGCAGGTACCATGCAACCGCAGTCTATAATAGCAGCTTCTCGGGTTGCTTTATCAACCAAGAGGTAGGTATTAACCTGTACGAAATTGAAGCTGAAGGTATGTACTTCTAGAGCCATAATTTATTTGAGAATATCACTGCATGGGGAGGTAAAGCACTCGCTTCTCTCGGAAGTATTCATCGGGGAAGAAGGGGTAGAGATCCTCTACTATTACCCTGTTTTTGTAGGCGGCACACTCTCCTTCTAGGTTCCCACCCTTGAGGGCAATGATGCCATTGGGGAGGGCGTTGTGCCCTTCTCGAGAAAAAAGGTGGCGTGTGAGTTTGACCAGTTCGCCTAAGAGCATGGTAGCACGGGTGACTACAAAGTCGCACTTCTCCCGAAGCTCCTCTATACGGATATGATGTGTTGTAACATTTTGTAAGCCCAGAGACTCGGCAACAGATTGCGCAACGCGTACTTTTTTGCCAATGCTATCTACGAGCGTAAACTGCACTTCGGGGAAAAGTATCGCCAGCGGGATGCCCGGGAATCCTCCCCCCGTACCTACATCAATTACATGACTCCCTGCCGTAAAATGAAGCATCTTTGTAACTCCAAGGGAGTGCAGCACGTGGTGCATATAGAGGTTGTCTATATCCTTGCGCGAGATTACATTGATCTTGCTATTCCAGTCTGTATAAAGCTCCCAAAGGGCCGAAAATTGCTCGCGTTGTTGCTCATTTACTTCCGGAAACTTTTGGTAGAGTAATGCTAATTGCTCCTCGGGTGTCATTTTGCTGAATCTTGAAAGATTACTCAGATATCTACCGCAAATATACGCTATCTCCCGCAATTGAGACGAGTTATATAGGGCAAAGAATTACATATTCGCACCTAGTTAAGAGCCTTTGCAAAAAACTATCTTCTCCTCTCTTTTGTGGAAAGTATTTTTACCCCTTGTGCTAAGGGATTGTAATTTTTCTGTATCCGAGGCTTCGGGATGGCTTGGTCACTAAAGATTTAGTACCTTTGTGGGGAGAGCAGCAGATACTTGAGTTACAGTCCATATGATGGCTGTGGCAGATGGTTACGAAGGCATGGATTGGCGGATCCGAATGCCAGTCTTGTTGTCTAGTCTCTATGGAAAAGATATTTCATACACTAAATAGAAAGCATAATGATTAAAGTAGGTATTAACGGTTTTGGTCGAATCGGTCGTCTTGTATTCAGAGCATCTCTTCTTAGAGACGACATCGAAGTTGTAGCTATTAACGACCTCATTGAGGTAGATTACATGGCATACATGCTCAAGTACGACTCTGTGCATGGTAAGTTTGAAGGAACTGTAAGCGCAGAAGATGGTATGCTTGTGGTGAATGGCCGCAAGATCCGCGTCACCGCCGAAAAAGAGCCCGCCCTCATCAATTGGGGTGCCGTAGGTGCTGACTATGTGGTTGAGTCTACAGGACGTTTCTTGACCAAGGAGTTGAGCGAAGGGCACATCAAGGCAGGCGCTAAGTACGTAGTAATGTCTGCTCCTTCTAAGGATGATACCCCTATGTTTGTAACAGGTGTAAACCTCGATACTTATAAGAAGGGTACTCAGTTTGTATCTAATGCTTCTTGTACAACAAACTGTCTTGCTCCTCTTGCAAAGGTGCTTAACGATAACTTCGGCATCGAAATGGGGCTTATGACTACGGTACACGCTGCTACTTCTACACAGAAAACAGTGGACGGCCCCAGCAATAAGGACTGGCGTGGTGGTCGCTCTGCATTGGGCAATATCATCCCTTCTTCTACAGGTGCCGCTAAGGCTGTGGGTAAGGTTATCCCCGAGCTTAATGGCAAACTTACCGGGATGTCGTTCCGTGTTCCCACAATGGACGTATCTGTAGTAGACCTCACGGTGAGCCTCAAGAAGGGTGCTACTTATGACGAAATTTGCGCTGCCGTTAAGAAGGCTTCGGAAGGTGAACTCAAGGGCATCCTCGGTTATACCGAAGAAATGGTGGTGTCTACCGACTTTACCACAGACCCCCGCACTTCTATCTTCGACGCTAAGGCAGGTATTGCCCTTACCGATAAGTTTGTAAAGGTTGTATCTTGGTACGACAACGAGTGGGGCTACTCTAATAAGGTGCTCTGCCTCATCGCACACATGGCTAAGGTAAACGCCTAAGCGAGACAATAGGGTGTAGATGGCTTTGAGGGGCTGAATGGTCGCGGAGCCATAGCACCGGTTTCCCAAGAAAAGCCCGGAGGGATCGTCTGTAGATAGCGCACTCTGTTCTACAGATGCTCATATAGAGGGAGAGGATCCCTCCGGGTCTTTGATTTATATCATTCGGGAGTAGGGGGTGGCAATTGCCGCGAGAGGCGAAGGGTAGAGTTGAGTTGTTTATCTCGCTTTCTTTGGTCTTAGTGCCGCACTCTTTTGAGCCTCCCCATGGTATAATAGAAGGATTTCTAACTCTCTCATAATAGAAGCGAAGCACGTGTCTTTAGCAGAAAAAATCAAAGCCCTCCAGGAGGAGGTGCGCTCACAGCACGCCAAGAGCCACGAAGAAGTGGAGGCGCTACGCATTAAGTATCTCAGCAAGAAAGGGATTATCCCTTCTCTTTTTGAGGAATTTAAGAGTGTGCCCAATGAAGAAAAACGCACTTTGGGGGCACTTATCAATGAGGTAAAGACGCTGGCCACAGAGCACATCAATACTTTGCGTGATGCCCTACAAACGGAGGAGGCAACTGAGCATCTCGATCTTTCGCGCTCGGCTTATCCCGCCAGCATCGGAGGGCGTCATCCTTTGACCCTAGTGCGCGAGGAGATCATACAGATTTTCGCAAAACTAGGTTTTAGTATCGCCTTGGGGCCGGAGGTCGAAGACGACTATCATGTTTTCTCCGCCCTCAATTTTGCTCCGGATCACCCTGCTCGCGATATGCAGGATACCTTTTTTGTAGAGCGCAATCCGGATGTTTTATTGCGTACGCACACCTCTTCGGTACAGGTGCGTGTGATGCAGACAACTAAGCCTCCTATACGTGTTATTTGTCCGGGTCGTGTGTATCGCAACGAAGCGATTTCGGCTCGTGCGCATTGTTTTTTCCATCAGATCGAGGGGCTTTATATTGATAAGAACGTCTCGTTTGCCGACCTTCGGGAAGTTCTTTTTTACTTCGCTCGTGAGCTATTCGGCCCCGATACGAAAATCCGTTTGCGCCCGAGTTACTTCCCCTTTACGGAGCCAAGTGCCGAGATGGATATAAGCTGTAATATCTGTGGAGGAGAGGGATGTGCTTTCTGTAAGCACACCGGCTGGGTAGAAATCTTGGGCTGTGGAATGGTCGATCCCAATGTCCTTCGCGAGAGCGGAATAGACCCTGAGGAGTACAGCGGTTACGCTTTTGGTTTGGGAGTGGAGCGTATTACCAACCTCAAGTATCGAGCAAAGGACCTCCGTCTCTTCTCCGAAAACGACAAGCGTTTCCTCACGCAATTCCAAGGAGTGCACTAAAGAAAGAGGGGTGTGGTGGATTAATTATTTGTCACTACTTTCGCAGCAGAAAAAATCGTAAGGACGGAGTAAGCAACTATTCCCACACCTATGGAACAACAAGAAGACAAGCAATTAGTACTCGACAAACGCTATCTCAGGATGGCGCGTATTTGGTCGGAAAACTCATATTGCACCCGCAGAAAGGTGGGTGCTCTTATCGTTAAAGATCAGATGATTATATCTGATGGATACAACGGTACTCCCTCAGGGTTTGAGAATGTGTGTGAGGATGAGAGCGGCCTTACCAAGCCCTATGTGCTCCACGCTGAGGCAAATGCCATTACCAAGGTAGCCTGCTCGGGTAATAATAGCGATGGCGCCACCATTTACATTACGGCATCCCCCTGTGTAGAATGTGCCAAACTCATCATCCAAAGCAAGATAAAGCGAGTGGTCTATGGTGAGGAGTATCGGCTTACCGATGGGGTAGATCTCCTGAGGAGAGCAGGCATTGAGGTGGAGTTTGTAGCTCCGGATAAAGAGAGTGTGTGACCCTAGAGAAGATTCTATATAAGGGGATATGAAAAAGAGGTTCTCCTCGTTTACAATCGCGATTGTAGCCCTATTGGGGGTACTTTTTGGGGGGCTGTTGAGTTGGATGGTTGCCACTCGTACCCCATTTTTCCGTTCATCATTTATTAGCACACTCAGCCCCATAGATCAGGTTTTGGAGCTGATTTCTGAGCATTATGTAGACTCGATAGACCTGCGAGAGCTGCAGATGCGACTCCTCCCCAAGCTGGTAGAGGAGCTCGACCCACACTCGGCTTATATCCCCAGAGAGGAGAGCGATTTGGAAAATCAGCGACTCAATGGTAGCTTCTGCGGTGTGGGGATTTCTTTTAATACCTTGATTGACACTCCCGTAGTGATTGAAGTTTTGCCCGGAGGTCCCTCCGAGCGAGCCGGATTGCAGGCAGGAGACCGCATCCTAAAGGCGGATAATCAGCCTTTAATAGGGAAAAAAATATCCCCCGACTCCGTACGAAGCATTTTGTTGGGTGAAGAGGGTTCTGTCGTTTCTCTCCAGGTCTTGCGCAAGGGGCAGTCTCTTGCGAAGAAGGTAGTACGTGGCGAAGTGCCCATCCACAGCGTGGATGTGGGCTATATGCTTGATGATTCCACCGGTGTGATCCGCATCGTTCAGTGGTCGCGCAATACGGTGTCGGAGTTCCTAGATAAGTACACACAGTTGCGTGATGAAGGGCTGCGCAACCTTATTATAGACCTACGAGACAATGCCGGAGGATACCTAGAGCCGGCCATCCGTCTCTCCAACGAATTTCTTAAAGAGGGGCAGCTTATTGTCTACACTGAGGGTAAGGCTTATCCTCGGGAGGAGTACAAAGCGAATGGCAATGGCGTCTTGCAATCGCTCCCCTTAACCATTCTTCTTAACGAATATTCTGCTTCGAGCAGCGAGGTTTTCTCGGGTGCTATGCAGGATCACGACCGCGCGACAATCGTGGGGCGGCGATCTTTTGGCAAAGGCTTGGTACAAACGGCTTTTTACCTCCCCGATAGTTCGCAGCTCCGTCTTACCATAGCTCGCTACCATACCCCCTCGGGTCGTTGCATTCAAAAGAGCTACACTTTGGGAGAAGGTATGGACTATCAACTCGATCTTCAGCGAAGATTTGAGGCCGGCGAGACCTTCAGCAATCAAATGGATAGCCTAAGGCTGAGCAAAGCTCCACGCTACAAAACGGATAAGGGACGCGTAGTATATGGCGGTATTGGCATCATGCCCGATCTGTTTATTCCTGCGGATAGTGTAGGGATCAATAGTTACTATTTGCGTTGCGTAGAGAGCGGTACCATGACGGAGTTTGCCTTCCTCTATGCCGATAGCCACCGAGGCACCCTTTCGTCCCTGGGGAGTGCGGATGCCATTGTGGCTTATTTGGACGATAATACTTCCCTAGTGGCCGATTACGCTCGCTTTGCTTCGGAAAAAGGTATTGAGTTGCGCCCGGGTATGCTCTACGAGAGCAAAGATCTGATTCGTCGTGTGCTTTATGCCCAAATCTCCCAGTATATCCTAGGTGTGGAGGCGTTTTATCGAGTCTACTATGCTTCGGACGCGATGCTCGAGGCTGCCCGCAAATCCTTCAAACTATAGTATATTTGTACCACAATCTAGACTAATGCAGGGATCCAAACAAGATATTAGGGCTGCTCTACGTCAGCTTAATAAACTGACGCTGACAGATGCCTACCGAGCCGAGGCAGCGCAAAGCATTGTTCAGGCTTTGCTGGCAACGGAGATGTGGCAGAAGGCGCGTCGTATAGGCCTTTATGAGGCGTTGCCGGATGAGCCAAGCCTGCAGAGCCTTTTGGCGGCACCCGGGGATAAAGAGTTTTTCATTCCTAGAGTAGAGGATGCCGAGACTATCGCTTTCTATTCGTACAATCCGGAAAAACTGCAAGAGGGGGGGGCTTTTGGCATTAAAGAGCCTACTCAGGCTCGGGAAGATGCTGTAGATCCCACGCTCCTCGACCTAATCATCGTGCCGGGAGTGGCCTTTACTGCCCAAGGGGTGCGCCTCGGGCGTGGAAAAGCCTACTACGATCGCTTCCTACAAAAAGCCCCTCAGGCTCAGTTGATAGGAGTTACTTTCCGTTATCGTTTATTACCAAGTTTGCCAAGTGACCCTTGGGATCATCTTATGGACTTAGTCCTCACAAATTGAGTATAATTATTCTACTTTCATCATATGGAAAATCGCACAAGATCTTTTACTTTAGATGCTACGCTGCCCGCTTATCCCTCGTTTGTTGAAGGGATTCGTCGTGCTCCAGACCGTGGCTTCCGCTTGACGCCCGCACAAACACGTGTTGCTTTGCGCAACGCGCTTCGCTATGTGCCTCGTGAGTTGCACGCACAGCTGGCTCCCGAGTTCCTCGAAGAACTAAAAACTCGTGGTAAAATCTATGGTTACCGCTTCCGTCCGGAGGGTGACCTTAAGGCTACTTCGATAGACGATTACAAGGGCCGTTGTTTGGAGGGGAAGGCTTTCCAAGTCATGATTCAGAACAATCTTGCCTTTGATGTAGCTCTCTATCCCTATGAATTAGTAACCTATGGAGAGACGGGGCAGGTGTGCCAAAACTGGCTTCAGTACCGTCTCATCATCAAGTATCTAGAGCAACTAACTGAGAACGAAACACTCGTTATTGAGAGCGGTCACCCTCTAGGTTTGTTTGCTTCTCTCCCCAGTGCACCCCGCGTTATCATCACAAACTCAATGATGGTTGGGCTCTACGACAATCTCAAAGATTGGGAGATTGCCGCTCAGATGGGGGTTGCCAACTATGGTCAGATGACCGCAGGAGGTTGGATGTACATTGGTCCGCAGGGGATTGTACACGGCACCTTCAACACGCTGCTTAACGCAGGACGTATGCAGCTTCACATCCCCACAGGGGGCAACTTGGCAGGCAAACTCTTTGTTACCAGCGGTCTCGGTGGTATGAGTGGTGCACAGCCTAAGGCTGCCGATATTGCCGGAGCTGTGAGCATTACCGCAGAGGTGGATTCGAGCCGTATCGATACACGTCACGGACAAGGCTGGGTAAAGCACCGCACCGAATGCCGCGAAGAGGCTTTCCGTATGGCACTCGAGGCGCAAAAGAAGGGCGAGGCTTGCTCTATTGCTTACCATGGTAACGTGGTGGATCTTTTGGACTACGCTATCGAAAAGAATATCCATATCGACCTCCTTTCTGACCAGACAAGCTGCCACGCTGTCTACGAAGGTGGCTACTGCCCCGTAACTCTCTCGTTTGAAGAACGCACTCGCCTGCTCAAAGAAGACCGTGCTAAGTTTGAAGAAGAGGTAGACAAAGGTTTGCACCGTCACTTCGAGGCTATCAAAGCTCTCGTTGCCCGTGGTACCTACTTCTTCGACTATGGTAATGCCTTTATGAAGAGCTGCTTCGATGCCGGTATTACCGAGATTAGCCGTAATGGTGTAGACGACAAAGATGGCTTTATCTGGCCTAGCTATGTAGAAGACATCATGGGTCCTGAGCTATTCGACTACGGATATGGCCCATTCCGTTGGGTATGCCTTACCAATAAGCCCGAGGATCTCCGCAAGACGGATGCCGCTGCGATGGAATGCATTAACCCCGATCGTCGTGAGCAAGACCGTGACAATTACATCTGGATCCGCGATGCAGAGAAAAACGAACTCGTGGTAGGTACACAGGCTCGTATCCTCTATCAAGATGCTGCCGGGCGTTTGGCTATTGCTTTGCGCTTCAACGAAATGGTGCGCAATGGCGAGGTAGGCCCCATCATGCTCGGTCGTGACCATCACGACGTGAGCGGTACGGACTCTCCCTTCCGCGAAACCTCCAATATCCGCGATGGTAGTAACGTAATGGCCGATATGGCTGTACAATGCTTTGCCGGTAACGCTGCTCGTGGTATGAGCCTTATTGCTTTGCACAATGGTGGTGGCGTAGGTATCGGTAAGTCTATCAATGGTGGATTTGGTATGGTACTCGATGGTAGCGAGCGTGTAGACAACATCCTCCGCTCAGCTATGACATGGGACGTAATGGGCGGTGTGGCTCGTCGCGCTTGGGCTCGCAATGAGCACGCTATGGAGACGAGTGCTGAATTTAACAAGACGCACGCCGATGGCTACCATATCACCATGCCATTCCTTGCTGATGATGAGCTAATTAATTCTCTTATCCCCCTTAAGTAAGAGAATCGCTTAGATCAGAATAACCCTCGCACTGTGCGCCATTCTGAGGGAGACTAGTCCCCATTGAAGAGGAAGCGCATAGGTTGCGATAAACACTTCCCCCTAGAGAGTATTAAAAAGCTCTTTAGGGGGATTTCTTTTTTTCTAGGTGAGAAAGCGAGCCTTTTCTTCCTGGAAGTGAGGGGTGAATCTGCCCAAGAAACAAAAAAATATAGGCCTAGAGTTCGCGCGTTTTAGGCCTATTTCGCTCCGCCTTTCACCTGTAGCGGGAGAAGTAACTTCAAATCAGCGACCAAATACCTCTCCTCCTTTTGTCTCGTCGTTACCCCTGCTACTGGAATCAGCAAAAAGAGAAAAAAGAATAGAAATCGTCTTTCTCCGTAGATAAGTGTTATCTTTGTGGCCCGTGGTGTGCTTATGTCAAGATTGATATTAGTCCTAGGACGATGATGTTTAGAGAGCGAATGTGTCATGAATGAGGCAATACAAATAAGATGTTTTAATGAGATTGATCTGAATGATTCATTCTTTGATTCTCTCAAAGAGGATTACTCTGGATTTGAAGACTGGTTTAATAGGAAATCTCTAGAAAAAGCTTTTATTCAATATACGGAAAAAGGAATTCAAGCTTTTTTATATCTCAAGGATGAGAGCAATACCATTCCAGAAGGAATATTTCCTCCTTTGCCATCTAAAAACTGGCTCAAAGTTGGGACATTTAAAATTGAAGCACATAACACCAAATTAGGAGAGCGGTTCGTAAAAAAAATAACAGATCGTGGCATCTATGGCAAATATGATTCTATATATCTAACAGTATTCCCTAAGCATGAGGATCTAATTCGATTATTGCAAAGGTATGGCTTTGAAGAGAAAGGGAAAAAGGGGAAAGAACTCGTCTTGGTAAAAGATCTAAAGAGTTTAAGTGGTAATATCCTAAAGGATTTCCCCGTTTTACGCTTAAAAGGAAAAAGAAAGTTCGTGTTAGCTATCTATCCAAAGTATCACACTCGTCTTTTCCCTGACTCGATATTAAGAACAGAGGAAAATGTACGGGAGCAGTTAATACAAGATATTTCTTATACGAATAGTATTCATAAAGTATACCTCTGCTTTATGCCTCAAACATCGGATTTAAAGCCTGGAGATTTACTTGCAATTTACAGGACAAGTGATGGTCTAGGTCCTGCAAAATATCGAAGTGTCATTACTTCTGTATGTCAAATAGAAGAAGTCAGAACTAAGGATAGTTTTAAAAATGTAGATGAATTTGTTCAGTATACTAATTCATACAGTGTTTTTGACCCGATTGAATTGAAAAGTTGGTATAACAAGCCAAATGTTGTTGTTCTTCGTATGACATACAATATTGCATTAAACAAAAGAGTTACAAGGGGATACCTCACAGATGAAGTAGGAATATCTCCATATTTATATTGGGGATTCTTCCAACTTACCGACAAACAATTCAATTCAATTTTAAGGAAAGGAGAGGTTGATGAAAATCTTATTGTCGATTAAGCCCGTTTTTGTCGAAGAAATTATGCGGGGGGAGAAAGTCTTTGAATATAGGAAGGCTATCTATAAGAATCGCGATATAAATAAGGTTGTTGTCTATTCTTCAAGTCCCGTATGCCGTGTAGTCGGTGAATTTGATGTGAAAAATATCCTATGCGATTCTCCAGAAAAGCTTTGGAAAAAAACGTGGCTAAAATCTGGTGTCTCAAAAAAATATTTCGACAGATATTTTCAAGGCAAAGATATTGGCTATGCAATACAAATAAATTCTTTTCATCCATATCCAACTCCTAAATTATTGGAAGATGTTTATCCAGGAATAACTCCTCCTCAATCGTTTTGTTATGTTGAGGATTAAAATCTTCAGAACATGAAAAAGACAAGAAGGTTTAGCATGGTAGAATGCGTCATTGTGTTATTGTTATTATTGATAGTTGCAATATCATTCTGTGTGTACATTTGTCAATTTCATTCTACCTCCTTTGCTGATGCCCCAGAAGAATTTGCTTGGTTCGGAGATTATGTTGGTGGGGTAATAGGTCCAATTACTGCACTTATCGGCATTGTCTTTTTATATAGAACGTATAAAATACAATTAGATATATCTGCAACACAAGAGAAAATACAACAAAAACAACAATTTGAAGACACTTTCTTTTCTCTTTTGGGGCAGCAGCGGAATATCGTTACGAATATCAAGGGAAAGTTTTCGATTGGGAATGGGCAGTCATTTGAAGAAAAGACGAGTTATGAATATGTCTCACAACTAAGGACTGATTTGGCAAATCAACTTCAAGTCCTTAATTTTGAGTCTGACGCCTTAGCCAGCGGAAAAATGAATATCCTAAAGAAACGAGTAAATGACATATACTCGAATTTTTTTTCAGTCCATGCTGCACAATTAGGACATTACTTTAGGCACCTATATCATCTTCTAAAGTTTATACAATACGAAGAGAATATCAACAAGCGGAAATATTTTGATTTGATACAGGCTCAAATGACCTATGATGAATTGTACCTTATAGCCATTAATGGTATTAGCAATTATGGACGAGAAAAAATGTTGCCTATACTGGATACTTGTTCCTTTCTAGAGAATTTAGCTGTAGATGATGACCAAATTGTTAGACGATTAATTGAATTGTTTTATCCCTCAACTAAGACAAAAGATATGAAGCACATAAAGAAGAATATTATATTTATTGGAGGGGTGCATTGTGTTGGTAAAACGACTTTTATGAATAAGCTTAAGACCTCTGTCCCGATAGTGGAAACACTTTCATGTAGCGAAGTTTTAAAATGGGAAAATCCATCAAATAAAAATGTCGAGGATATAGAGGCAAATCAAAATAGATTAATAGACAATTTGTTTGAGATTATAGATATTGACAAACCATACTTGCTTGATGGCCATTTTTGCCTTCTAAACAATGAGGACAATGTCGAGAGAGTTGGCATCGGCACATTCCGTGATATTAATCCTGAAATGATAATATTACTTGTTGACAGCTTAGATACTATCAGGCAAAGACTGTCCAAAAGAGATAAAAAAGAATATGAGCTAGCAATCTTGAAACAATTAGTCGATGAAGAGAGTCGTTATGCAAAGGAGGTTGCCGAATCTTTAGAAATACCTTGTTATGAGCTAAGGCCATCTGAATACGAACAAGTGTTGTCGAAGGTTGAGCGATTCGCATCGGCTTTTGGGAAATAAATAAGCTGTATCTCGAATCCCATTGAGATACTTAAATCCAGCGGATTTCGGCTACTTTACTTTTTCTTATTTCCTTTTCTGTGTGATAAAGAGGTGGGGCTAGGTTAAGAAAAGGCTCTTGCTAGAGAGGGAAGTCAATTTGTTTTATATCTTTGCGGCCAGTACCAAGCGTGGTATCTCAAAAGAAATAAATCAAAACTTGTAGTATGAAGAAATTAGTATTAGCTCTTGTCGCGAGCTTTATCTTAGGAAGTTTTGCTGTACAAAGTGTTAACGCTCAAACCAGACGAGGGCATTATTTCCTTACGGGAGCCTCTCAGCTCTCCTTCCAGTCCACATTCACCAATGGCTCAGGCGAAGAGTTCTTGTTCGCCTTTTCTCCCTCTTTTGGCGGTTTTATTGCCGATAATTTAGCACTTGGGCTTAATGGAAAGATATTGTATTCCTCTTCAGCAAGTTCGGTGTCTTATTCTGCCATGCCAACATTGACCTACTTCTTTAATCATGGAAAAGGCTTTATTCCCTACCTCGATTTCCAAGTTGGTTATGTGGGGGTCTCTGTTAGAGGCTCCAGCCTTCATGGCCTTGGTATGGGAGTCGGAGCCGGAGGCGTTTTGATGCTCAACAAGCACGTAGGTGTGGACTTAGGACTTCAATATCTCCACAGCAGATACCCCACGAGATACCGTAACGTTACGAGCAATTCGATTGCCACAACCATTGGTTTAACAACGTTCTTTTAACGCCCTAGTTTGAGACGATAGTTAGGCTATAAGCCCTCACTAGGAGACCATTTGCCTCCTAGGAATGATAGGTCTTTCTTCCCGATTTGTAGGGAAGGGAGACCTATTTTCGTGTAGGGGAGTAGTGAGGGAGTGGAGAGGTTGTGCTTGGGTTGATGCCCGTGCCTATGTGCGTTCTGCCGATGTGCTGAGGGGCGTACGGCGCGAGGACTGCGTCAGTGGTGCCGAGTTTGGCACTAAAGCCCTATCTTTGTAAGGCGTTAGCAGAGTGTAATATAGTGAGTTATTGTTGTGGCAAAGAATGTAGTTGAGACCCCTCTGATGAAGCAATTTTTGCAGATAAAAGGGAAGCATCCGGATGCGATACTTCTCTTTAGGGTTGGCGATTTCTACGAAACCTTTCTAGAGGATGCCGTAGAGGCCTCGCGCATCTTGGGGATTACACTTACACGCCGAGCCAATGGCTCTGCACAGCATGTAGAGCTGGCAGGTTTCCCTCATCACGCCTTAGAGACGTATTTGCCTCGTCTTGTGCGAGCCGGTAAGCGAGTGGCTATTTGCGACCAACTGGAGGATCCGAAGCAAACCAAAAAGCTGGTAAAGCGAGGGATTACAGAGTTGGTTACCCCCGGGGTTGCCGTTAGCGACAATGTTTTAGAGAACAAAGAAAACAACTACGTAGCTGCCGTTTCGTTTGCCAAAGAGCGTATGGGGGTGGCCTTTCTAGACCTCTCTACGGGCGAGTTTGCCACTACGGAGGGCAATGCAGCCCTTGTCGATAAATTACTCGCAGGCTACCGACCCAAAGAGATCCTTGTAGAGCGGAGTACACGCCTTCTCTACGATAGTCAACTCACTTATCGCACCTATATATTCGAGGCAGACGATTGGCTCTTTATCCCGAGCAACAATCAAGAGAGACTTCTACGCCATTTTTCCGTGCGCAACTTCAAAGGTTTCGGGCTTGAGGGTATGGAGTCCGCTCTCACTGCGGCAGGAGCCATTTTGCATTATCTAGACCTTACGCAGCACAACGAACTGGGGCACATTACCTCTCTGCACCGCATAGATGAGGAGCAGTATGTGCGTATCGATGGCTTTACGGCACGTAGTTTGGAACTCCTCACCACGATGAATCCAGAGGGATGTAGCCTGAAAGATATTTTGGATCGCACCTATACGCCCATGGGGGCACGCCTCCTTCGTCAGTGGATTGCCTTCCCCCTCAAGAGTGTTGCAGCGATAGAGGAGCGGCAGTCGGTGGTACGAGCCTTGGTAGACGATGCCCAGGCGAGATTTGTACTTGAGGAGCATTTGAGGGAGATGGGCGACCTAGAGCGCACCGCCTCTAAAGTATCTATGAAGCGCATTTCACCTCGCGAGATGGTGCACCTAGCCGATGCCCTCACCGCTTTGGAGCCCATCAAAAAAGTGGCAGAAGAGAGTGCTTGTCCCTCCCTTCAGGCTTTAGGGAAAGAGTTGGCACTCTGTACTGAACTAAGAGACCGCATTCGATACGAATTAAATCCGGATGCCCCTCCCCTCGTAAATAGGGGCGGAGTGATCGCTACGGGCTACAACGAAGAGTTGGACGAGCTGAGGAGCCTTGCTTTTTCCGGAAAAGACTACTTGCTCTCCCTACAGCAGCGCGAGATCGAGCGTACGGGTATCACAAGTCTAAAGGTGGGCTTTAATAACGTCTTTGGCTACTACATAGAGGTGCGTAATACCCATAAAGATAGGGTGCCGCCCGAGTGGATTCGTAAGCAAACCCTTGTGAGTGCCGAGCGTTATATCACCGAAGAACTGAAAGAATACGAAAGCAAAATTTTGGGGGCTGAGGAGCGGATTCTTGCTCTCGAGACGATGCTTTTTGCCGAGTTGGTAGACGATGCCCAACCCCAAGTTACGGCACTTCTCCGCAATAGTCACCTCCTCGCGATGCTTGATGTGCTTCGCTCTTTTGCAGAAGTGGGGGAGGCCTACGACTATTGCTGCCCACAAGTGAACGATTCCCTCGCGATAGATATAAAAGAGGGGCGCCACCCCGTAATTGAGCGTCAGCTACCTCAGGGCGAACCCTACATTGCCAACGATGTGCATTTGGACAATAACGACTGCCAAATAATGATCGTTACGGGGCCCAATATGAGTGGTAAAAGTGCCCTCCTCAGGCAGACCGCTCTTATTACCCTTATGGCACAAATCGGGAGCTTTGTACCGGCACGAGAGGCCTCTATTGGCTTGGTGGATAGTATTTTTACCCGAGTTGGGGCGAGCGATAATATCTCCATGGGAGAGTCCACTTTTATGGTGGAGATGCAGGAGGCCGCGAGCATTCTCAATAACTTAACCCCTCGGAGTTTGGTGCTTTTTGACGAGCTGGGGCGCGGTACGAGCACTTTCGACGGAGTCTCCATTGCGTGGGCTATTGTGGAGTATCTACACAATCATCCGGCGCACCACCCCAAAACCCTTTTTGCCACCCACTATCACGAGCTTAACGAGCTTGCCAAAAAGCATCCGCGTGTACGCAACTACAACGTTTCGGCTCGGGAGGTGGAGGGTACCATGATCTTCCTTCGCAAGTTGGAGGAAGGGGGCAATGAGCACAGTTTTGGTATCCAAGTGGCTAAGCTTGCGGGGATGCCTCGGCAGATTGTGGAGCGTGCCCAAGTGGTGCTGCAATGCCTAGAGAAGGAGCACGCCCAAGAGGAGTCTTGCACTTCGGCAGACGCCGAGAAAGCCATAGAGACTGCCGGACTTAAAGCGACCCACCACTCATCCGCCCCCTCTCGTGAGGACTTGGTGCAACTCTCTTTCTTTCAATTAGAAGACCCTCTACTCGTGGAGATTCGAGACGATCTCCTCGGTATCGACCTCAATAATCTGACCCCTCTCGAAGCGCTTAATCGCCTTCACGAGATTAAGCAGAGACTATCCAAAATCTAATGTCTGAGACCTGTTCGCCTAGAAAAATCCTTGCTTTACGTGCCGAGGGGGTACCTATCGTTGATGTGCGTTCTCCCGGGGAATTTTCTCGAGCCCATCTCTTGGGAGCCCATTCGCTCCCCCTTTTTTCTGACGAAGAGCGCGCTGCCGTTGGCTCCCTCTACGCTCAAGAGGGGCGAGATGCTGCCGTGGAGCTGGGGTTGGAGTACGTAGGAGGTAAAATGCGCTCCCTTGTGCAGGAGGCCAAGAAGCTCGCTGGCGAGAGTGGGCGAATTGGTGTCTATTGCGCCCGAGGAGGTATGCGGAGCGAGGCGGTTGCATGGCTCCTTTCTATTGCCGGGCTATCGGTGTATCGTATGGAAGGAGGCTACCGCACCTATCACCAGGAGATGATGCAGGAGCCTCTGCAATACGCTCTTATTATCTTGGGGGGAGCTACAGGATGTGGCAAAACGGAGGTACTGAGCGAGCTTGCCTGCCTAGGTCAGCAAGTGGTAGACCTTGAGGGTTTGGCACGGCACCGCGGTTCCGTCTTTGGCGGTCATCCGGATCGGCCGCAACCTTCGGGCGAGGAGTTCCTAAATCTCCTAGGCGAAGCCTTTTTGCCCCTAGACCCCAAGAGACCCGTATGGGTGGAGGGGGAGAGCGAAATGATAGGGCATTGTGCCCTCACGCCCGGCTTTTGGCAGAGGATGCAATCTGCGCCCTTTGTTGAGTACGCTACCCCAAGAGAGGCTCGTGTGGAGCGCATCGTTGCCGAGTATGGAGTGCTGGGCAAGGAGGCTTTGTTGCACGCTTTTGGGGTGATTCGCAAGCGTCTGGGGGCAGAGCGTTTTACCCAAGCCCGAGAGGCTGTAGAGGCAGGAGACCTCCATACGGCGGCTAGTCTCGCCCTTGTCTACTACGATAAGGCGTATGCCAAATGTGGCCAATCGGGTTCGTGGCAACACCCTGTTTGGCGTTATTGCCCGACAGAAGACAACCCTAAAAAGGCAGCACAGGCTATTATTGCCCGGCTCGAATACCTGCAATAACACCTTCTATTATGGTTTTACGAAATATCTTTTTTCTACTTCTTGCGGCGCTTCCCTTAGGGCAGTTAGTTGCTCAAGGGGTTGCCCCCAATCCCCTTGCTTTGGCGCGTGTCGATAGCTTGATTCGTGCGAGCGAAGAGTCCGGAGTTGCGCGTTATTCCTTCGCGGTGCAGGATGTGAGTCAGGATACACTTTGGGCTGCCTATCGCCCCGAGGAGATGTGTACTCCAGCCTCCATTACCAAACTGTTTACTGCGGCTACGGCTCTGGAGTCGCTTGGAGCGGACTACTCTTTTTGCACCGAATTGTACATGGAGGGAGAGCTGAAGAAGGGAGTGCTCTACGGCAATCTACTAGTAATAGGGAGCGGAGATCCCTCCATCGATTCTAAGTTCTTCGAGCAAGACAAAGAGCGCTGGCAGCAGAGTGTACTCCAGACCGTACAGGCAAAAGGCATCCGTAGAATAGAGGGGAATATCGTGATAGATGCCTCTCGCTTCGAGCGCATGGGCATTCACCCCCGTTGGGCTCCCGATGATCGTGGGGACTACTACGCCGCAGGGGTATATGGCTTCAATTTGTACGACAATTGGCTCGATCTCTATTTCGCAACCGGGGGGGTAAAAGATAGCATCCGCCTTGTAGGCACCTACCCCAAAGGGGTTCAACTCACGCTCGACAACCGCCTAAAAGTAAACTGCAAAACGCAGGGTTGGGAGGGAGATGGTACTAACCTTGTAGAGCATCGCACGCTATTGGGTACGCTCCCTTGCAACAGAGAGAGTGTGCGTGTGGCTATAGATCTTCCGCATCCACCTCTGCATGCAGCTCGCTTGTTGCGTGCTACGCTTGAGGGGCAGGGTGTTGAAATCTTGGGGCAAGAGGAGGCGCGTTTTGAGGCATCCTCTCATCCTCGTACTCTGATAGGGCGTTACTACTCCCCCTCTTTGAGGGATCTTTGCCGAGAAATGAATTACCGAAGCCTCAATCACTATGCCGAAGCCCTTTTCAAAGCACTTGTAAAAGAGAATGGGGCAACAAGTAATGCGGCCTGGCTTCGGGAGCAGGAGATCTTGAGCAGTTGGGGGGTACGTCTCTCTCCAAAGGCGCATCTCTACGATGGGTCGGGTCTCACTCGTGCCAATAGACTATCTGCCCAAGATATGGTAGCTTTGCTCGTAGGGGTCTCTACCAAGGCTCGTGGGAATACGCTTGATGCTTTTGCGCAATCGCTCCCTAGAGTGGGGCGGGAAGGAACGGTCAAAAGTTTTATGCCGGGAACTTCTCTTAAACTCTACTGCAAAAGTGGATCTATGAGAGGGGTGCAGACCTATGCCGGGTATCTTTACTACCAAAGACGGGTCTATGCCGTAGCCCTCCTAGCCAATGGTTGTGCCAATAGAGCGAAGGTGCGCGGGGTGATGCAGCAGTATATCGAGGGGCTCTTCCCTCCCAAATTCTAAGTATAAATCCCTAACCCTTTCGCTTCTTGTGGACTATATTCAGATTATCGAACTTGTAGCAGCTGCCCTCGGGGTGCTTTATCTTGTACTTGAGGTAAAGGCAAGTATGTGGCTCTGGCGCGTGGGGGTACTGCTCCCCTTGTTCTATATTTATATCTCGTGGCAGAGCAAGGTGTACGGCAATATTATTGTCAATCTTTACTACCTCATTACCTCTATTTGGGGCTGGTGGCTCTGGGCAAGGCAGGGAAAAACTACGGAAGACGAAGGGGCAATTAGGAGTTTTGTACGGCAGCAGCGAAAAAATCGGATGCTTACTCTCGCCGCACTTCTTGGGGGAGTCGTGGCTTTGTCCTGTGCTCTGTTGCCTCTTTTTGCCTACCTGACGGATAGCCCCTACCCCCTATTGGATAGCATAGCCACCTGCTGTGGCTTTGTGGGGATGTGGCTATTGGCGAAGAAGTTCCTAGAGAATTGGTGTTGTTGGATTGTCTCCAATGCGCTCTATTGTACGCTCTACTTCTTGCAGGGCTTCTACATCACGGCCGCTTTTTTTGTCGTCTATACGGTTCTGGCCGTAGTGGGGCTTATTCGCTGGAGTAAGCAGGCTGTACTCTAACTTTGCAGTATGAAGCATTATAGCCTTTCCCTCAATATCTTGTTGGCTCTCTTGGCTATTGCTGTAGCTACGCTGCCTGTGGTGCTATCGCAGCAACTGCACCGCAAGATGGTGGCGGATGAGCGAGCCAAGATGGAGTTGTGGGCGGAGGCAACGGAGGGGCTTGCCAGTGATAGCGAAGAAAATGCCCTCAATCTGATGCTCCATATCATACAAAGCAATGAGACCATACCTATACTTCTCGTGACAGATAGGGATTCGATTGTCTCTTTTAACAACATTTCCATTCCGGAGGGGCGCGATACGCTAGAATACCTGAGTCGCTATCTCGCTCAGGTGCGAGGGGGGTATCCGCCCATTGCCATAGATTTAGGCGCGGAGGGGTACCAATATCTCTACTATTCGGATAGCTCTACACTGGAGAGTTTGACGCTCTTCCCTTGGCTGCAGGGCGTTGTTTTCATTCTCTTTGTCGGCATCGTGATTATCGCCGCCGTATGGGCAAAGCGCAATGCACAAAACCGCCTTTGGGTAGGCCTCTCGAAGGAGACGGCACACCAGCTGGGTACGCCCATCTCGTCTTTGCTCGCATGGCTCGAATTGTTGCGGGCTGAGGGCATTGCAGAAGAGTCGCTCGTGGAGATGGACAAGGATGTGGAGCGTCTACAAACCATTGCGCACCGATTCCAAAAAATAGGGTCGGAACCCCATTTCGAACGATGCGACCTTGCCGAAGAGGTCGCTACCTCCGCTCGCTATATTTCCACGCGCATTAGCCGTGGGGTCACCCTCTTTTACGACTTCCCCTCGGAGCCGCTGCCGGTTATGCTTATCCCTGCTCTGTGGAGCTGGGTTATAGAGAACCTCGTGAAGAATGCCGTCGATGCCATGCAGGGGAAGGGAGAAATCACCATTGCCATAGAGCGTAGGGGTCATGTCGCCCTTATTGATATAACCGATACGGGTCGCGGTATCGCTCCTCGCCATCGTAGGCGCATCTTCAACCCCGGGTTCACAACCAAGAGTCGCGGATGGGGCTTGGGCTTGTCGCTGGCTCGCCGCATTGTCGAGATCTATCACCATGGGCGTATTACACTCTTGCGCAGTGAGGTTGGTATTGGCACCACATTTCGTATAAAAATCCCTCTTAATGACTAGTAAAATCTCGCTCAACGCCATGCGTTTCTATGCCTACCATGGCGTACTCCCTCAGGAGAAAAAGGTGGGCAATTGGTTCTCTGTAGATTTGGAGCTATCGGTCGATCTCTCTCGTGCTGCACTCTCCGATCAACTCCAAGATACGCTTAACTATGCCGAGGTGTATGCGGCTGTGGAGGAGGAGATGGCTATCCCTTCGGAGCTGCTGGAGCATGCCGCAGGGCGTATCTTACGGCGTATTCGTGGGCAGTTCCCCCAAGTGGAGGGGATTATGGTACGGCTGACGAAAGAGTATCCCCCCTTCAAAGGGCAAGTGGGAGGGGCTAGCGTCACCCTCTCCGACTGCGTGTAGCTGCTCCGTTGCTCTCCTTCTCTTTTTCTTACCTTGTGTGACTTCGTGGATGAAGTCCGGTGTCTTTTGAATTTTTTCCACCCAAAAAACGAGGAAAGTATTGGGTGAAAAATTTTCCCTTTTCAGCCAAAAAAGAGGGGCATTTCTGCCCAAGAAAATTTTTTGTTTCGGGCAGAAACGGAAAAAGTTTTACCCTGTGGTTTTTTCTCCATCCAATTGATTCGCTTTCTACCTATAATCTGTACTCCTTCCGACGTTCCCTTTGGGCAGAAAACAATTGCTATCTTTGTGGCATATAATTGTAAGAGAAGAAAGCAATGCAGAAACCCCGAAGAGTACTACTAAAGTTGAGCGGAGAGTCGCTCGCTGCCGGTTCCGGTCATGGTATAGATGATGCAAGACTGGCGGCTTATGCCCAAGAAATCGCCCAAGAGGCAGCCCGTGGTTGCCAAATAGGTATCGTGATAGGCGGAGGCAATATCTTTAGAGGAATGAGTGGTGCAGCACGTGGATTCGATCGAACCACGGGCGACCAAATGGGGATGCTTGCCACCGTAATCAATGCTCTCGCTCTAGGCTCAGCCCTCAAGGCTATTGGCTGCAAGTCCATCGTATACACGGCTATTCGCATGGAGCCGGTGGCTCGCCTCTACAGTTCGCATGAGGCAATAGAAAAGCTAGAAGAGGGATATGTGGCTCTCTTTGCCGGTGGTACGGGCAATCCTTTCTTCACAACGGACACTGCTTCTGCCCTACGTGCGGTGGAAATCAAGGCGGACTACCTACTCAAAGGCACGCGTGTGGATGGTATCTATACTGCCGATCCCGAACGAGACCCAACAGCGACACGATTCGATAAAATTACCTTTGACGAAGTCTATACGCGCAATCTTAAGGTAATGGATCTTACCGCTATGACCCTCTGCAAAGAGAACAATCTCCCGATTATGGTGTTTGATATGGATACCCCCGGCAACCTATCCAAACTACTTGGTGGAGACCCGATAGGTACCCTTGTACATAACTAACAAATACACATTCCCCCATCAATAGACAATATGAGTGACGTAAAGCAATACCAACAGCAGGCAGAAACAGGGATGCAAAATGCCATTGAGTATCTCGACGAAAAGCTCGCACACATACGTGCCGGCAAGGCCAATCCCAAGATACTCGACGACATTATGGTGTCTTACTATGGCACGATGACTCCCCTCAATCAGGTCGGTACCGTGACCGTGCCCGATGCACGTACTATCGTTATTACTCCTTGGGAGAAGAAGATTATCAAGGATATTGAGAAGGCCATTATCGACTCACCCCTTGGGATCATGCCCGAGAATAACGGCGATCTTATCCGCATTGGCATTCCCCCTCTTACCGAAGAGCGTCGTAAGGTGCTTGTAAAGCAGGTAAAGGGCGAGGTAGAAGAGGCAAAAATAAGCGTGCGTAATGCGCGCCGCGATGCTATAGATGCCGTTAAGAAGAGCGTAAAGGCAGACGGCACTCCCGAAGATGTTGCCAAGGATGCCGAGGCAGCAATTCAGAAGCTACACGATAAGTACATATCTCGTTGCGACGAACTCTTCGCTGCCAAGGAGAAGGAAATCCTTACCGTTTGATTTAGATTTAGAGATGCAACGGCGGAGCAGGGAGGCTTTGGCTCTTCTTTGAGGGAGAGTGCTTTAGCTCCCCGAGGCTTCTTCTCTAACATCTAACAACTAAAATGACAGGGCTCGTACTGCGTTGCGTTGGCAATCTGTGTCGGGTACTACTCGATGGTGACGGAGGGGAGTGTGACGCTCTCGTTAAGGGGAACTTGCGGCTCAAGGGAATCCGCTCTACCAACCCCGTGGTGGTGGGAGATAGGGTGGAGTTGCAGCCTACTCGAGAGGATTTGGAGCACCCCTACTACATTACCGCTATCTGCCCTAGGCGTAACTACATCATCCGCAAGGCTTCCAACCTCTCTAAGGAGTCGCATATACTTGCGGCCAATATAGATGTGGCTTTGCTCGTGGTTACGATGATACAACCCGAGACAAGCTTTACTTTTGTCGATCGTTTTTTGGCAACAGCGGAGGCATATGACATCCCCGTTGTTTTGCTTTTTAATAAGATAGACCTCTACGGAGAGGAGGAGAATAGGCGGCTTGCCGAGTGGCAATCGATTTATGCTCCCTTGGGTTATCCTACACTCTCCATCTCGGCGACAGAAGGGATAGGTCTGGAGGAGGTCTGGCCGCATATAGCAGGGCGTATTGTGCTCCTCAGTGGGCACTCCGGAGTAGGCAAGAGTAGTCTTATCAACGCCCTGCTCCCGGGTTCTTCTTTGCGTACCCACAGCATCAGTTTGGCACATGGTACGGGTATGCATACGACTACTTATAGTGCTATGATTCCCCTCGCTGCCGAGCGTGGCGGTGGGTATCTTATCGACTCTCCCGGCATCAAAGGTTTTGGTACGCTGGAGATGAATGAGCACAACGCGCATCACTACTTTCGGGAGTTTTTTGCCCTGAGTGAGGGGTGCCGATTTAGCAATTGTACCCATATCAATGAGCCTGGGTGTGCCGTCTTGGCAGCCCTAGAGCGAGGAGAGATTGCCCCATCGCGTTACGTGAGTTACTTGGGCATTTTGGGTGATGAAGAGGGCGGTAAGTATCGCCCCGAGCAGTGATCTTTTTTCTTTCTCCTCCCCTTTCTCTCCCTTACTCTCTGCTGAAAGGGGAGAGGAGTATGACAAAGTAATATGAAAAAGAAGTTAACAAAATCTACAACAATAACGGGGCGACGCAAAGCTACGGCGCGCAAGTCGGGTACTAAGCGGCTTGCACGGAATAAGCGTCTCTCGGGTCATAAGATTGTGGATAGCATCATAGATTATTTTACTCGCCACCCTCGCGAGGTGGTAAATTACAAGGCCGTAGCCGCAAGTCTGGGCTTTACCACCATGTCTGAGAAGCAGTTTGTGGTGCGTACGCTGGAGTCTCTGGTAGAGCAGGGTATGCTTACACAAGTGGAGATTGGGCGTTACCGCTACCAGGTGGGCGGAGAGATGCTGGAGGGCGTCTTCGAGTCTCGCCGTAATTATTGCGTGGTTGTGCCCGACGATGAGAGCGCGGAGGTTATCGTTTCTGATAGAAATAATCCGGAGCATGCCCTACCGGGAGACCGAGTGCGTGTGGCTCTTTTCCCACTCAAGGCGCGTCGTACTCGCACGGGGCAGGTGGTGGAGGTCTTGCAGCGCCGCCGCTCTACCTATGTGGGGCGCGTTGTCGTTACGAAAGGTTTTTCCTATCTGCATACCGAGGATCGTGCTCTCGATAGCCGCATCCTGCTCCCCCGAGAGGCGTTGGCAGGGGCTAAAAACAACGATAAGGCCATTGTCCGAATTGCGCATTGGGGGCCACGAGAACCTGAGCCTACGGGCGAAGTGGTAGAGGTCTTGGGGGCAGCCGGAGACAACAACACTGAGATGCACGCTATCTTGGCGGAGTACGATCTCCCCTATTCTTACCCCGAAGAGGCTGAGGAGGCTGCGCGTCAGATCCCCTCAGGTATCCCCAGTGAGGAGATGGCAAAGAGAGAAGATTTTAGAGAAGTCTTCACGCTTACCATAGACCCTGCCGATGCCAAAGACTTTGACGATGCCCTTTCGTGGCGTAAGTTGGAGGGTGGCCTTGTGGAGGTCGGTGTGCATATTGCGGACGTAAGTTACTACGTAACCCCGGGGAGTGTGATTGACAAGGAGGCTTATGAGCGAGCTACAAGTATCTATCTTGTAGACCGTACGATCCCCATGCTGCCAGAGCGGCTTTGTAATGATTTGTGTAGTCTTCGCCCCAACGAGGTGCGCCTGGCCTTCTCGTGTGTGTTCGTGCTTAACGAAGCGGCTGAGGTGCAGTCGTATCGTATTGGGCGTACCATCATAGAGAGCAACCGACGCTATGCCTACGAGGAGGCGCAGCAAGTAATTGACACGAAGGAGGGCGACGATGCCGAGGTTATCCTCTCGCTACATAGTCTTGCTCAGCTCCTTCGGAAGCGTCGCTTTGCCCAAGGGGCAATCAACTTCTCGAGTCAGGAGGTACAGTTTGTACTCGATGCCGAGGGGCGTCCTGTAGATGTAATGTCTCGCCCTCATGGCACAGCCAACGAACTCATTGAGGAGTTTATGCTCCTTGCCAATAGGACGGTTGCTACCGAGTTTGGCAAGAAGCAACGTAATAGTAATGGGGAAGCCAAGACCTTTATATACCGCATCCACGACCTCCCCGATGGGGACAAGCTGAATCAGATGGGGGCGTTCATTCGTCGTTTTGGCTACCAGTTCAAAAACGCGACCGAGGCTAGTGCCATTAGCAAGAACCTCAATGCCGTGATTGAGGCTTCGCTAGATAAGCCCGAGGCAACACTCATCCAAACCATGGCTGTACGCACGATGGCTCGAGCTGAGTACAGTACAGAAAATATCGGTCACTACGGGCTGGCTTTTGAGTATTACACCCATTTTACTTCGCCTATCCGCCGTTATCCCGACCTTTTGGTGCATCGCCTTGTTGCCCGCTATATGGCAGGCGAGGGCAGTGTGCCGCAAGCGGAGTACGAGGCGTACGCCCAACATTGTAGCGATCAGGAGCAAGTGGCCGCCAAAGCCGAGCGAGACTCTGTGCGTTACAAGCAGGTGGAGTATATGAGTACGCGCTTAGGCAAAGTGTTTGACGGGGTTATCTCCAACGTGGCGGAGTGGGGCTTCTATGTGGAACTGACCCATTCGCATTGTGAGGGGTTGGTGCCGATGCGACTTCTTAATGACGACTTCTACGACTACGACGAGAAGAATTTTGCTCTTGTGGGTCGGCGGTATAGACGTAAGTTTACCCTTGGAGATACGGTGCGCGTGCGTGCCATCCATAGCGACTTTGAGCGTCGGCAAATCGATTTTGAATTGGTAGATTAGCCCCCTTTCACTCTGTATGATTACCCTATTAGGGATGCTACCCGAGGAGCTTACCGGCCTTGCTCTCTCCATCGGGATGCCCAAGTTCGCAGGTCGGCAGCTGGCAGATTGGATTTACAACAAACGCGTCACTTCCTTTGACGAAATGACCAATATCTCCCTTCGCCATCGGGCTCTGCTGCAAGAGAAAGCAACGATAGGGCGAAAGGCACCCGTAGCACGAGCCGACTCCAAAGATGGTACGCGCAAGTTCCTCTTTGCCGTGGGTGATGGGGCGCAGTACGTCGAGAGTGTTTACATCCCCGAGGGAGATCGCGCTACGCTATGCGTCTCCTCCCAAATCGGATGCAAGATGGATTGCCTCTTTTGTATGACCGGGAAGCAGGGATTCAAGGGCAACCTCACCCCTGCCGAGATTGTAAATCAAATCCTCTCGATACCCGATAGCGACAAGCTTACCAATATCGTCTATATGGGAATGGGGGAGCCGCTCGACAATGTGGAGGCTGTACTCAAGAGCATTACTTGCCTTACGCATCCCGAGGGGTTGGCCATGAGCCCCAAGAGAATCACGTTGTCGTCTATCGGATTGGAACCGGGGCTTTCTAAGTTCTTGGAGCAATGCTCTTGTCACCTTGCGATTAGTTTGCATAACGCCCTCCCCGAGGAGCGACTCTTGATGATGCCCATAGAGCGAGCCATGCCCATAGAGAAAACGATAGAGACGCTCAAGCGGTATAACTTCTCGGGGCAGCGTAGACTTACTTTTGAGTACATCGTTTTCGGGGGGCTTAACGACGATATCGCCCATGCCAAAGCACTCCTGCGGCTTATCCGTCCTCTCGAGTGTCATATCAATCTGATCCGTTACCATCGTATCCCTAATGTGGCTTTGCCCTCTTCCCAAGAGGAGCGAATGCAACGCTTTGCAGACTACCTCAATGGGGCGGGGGTGCCTACAACGATACGAGCTTCGCGAGGGGAAGACATCGCCGCCGCCTGCGGGATGCTCTCTGCGCAGCACCAAACGAAATGAGCCTTTCGAGGAGTGTGAAAAGAGATTTTTTGTCATAAAGGCTAGCCAATATAAGGGAATTGATTAGTTTTGTTCTCACGAAATTGGCAAATGGTATCATGCACAAGGCTTTACAGCAACTAGCCCTCTCAGTGGCTTTCGTCATTTTATGTCCCATGATGATGTGGGCGCAGACTGATGTTGTACGCTACTCCGCTACCGAATATCAGGACCGAGGCGTCGTCTACTACTTGCCTAAGAGCCGGTTGGATATAGCTTTAAGGATTGTGAAGACAACCGTAACTCCGGGAGAATTTTCGGATTATGCCCCACTTCTTCTCGGGCAGAAAGTGGCTACCGAATTGGCCGTATCATACGAGATCGAGTCGGCAGAAGTTCGTTCGTTGGGAGTCCCCGACGAAAACTATAGTTACCTGGTGGAGTTTAAGGCAGCACAGCCCTATAGCTATGTCGCTCTAACCAAAAATGGAATACTATCGGGTATCAACGGTTATTCTACGCCCCTACAAGAGGAGGTTGCATCTCCGCCGTTTGCCCCTAGGCAAGAGGGCGTAGATCCCTTGCTCCCTCGGGAGTTCGCTTTGGCTACTTCGCGTGCTAAAAAGGCTCAAATTGCCGCTAATCATCTTTTTTCTCTTCGAGAAGATCTCATGAGTTTGCTTTCGGGCAAGGCAGAGTATGCCCCCCGAGAGGGAGAGGCCTACACCCTTGCTGTATCTCGTCTTGAGGGACAAATTGCGGCTGTGGAGCGTCTTTTTGTGGGGACGACTGCACGCGAACCTTTTACGCAACACTACAAAGTAGAGCCGGAGGAGGAGATAAACCACCGCACCATCGCTCGCTTTTCTCCCGTCGTGGGTCTCTTGCCTGCAACGAGCCGAGAGGGAGAAGCGATTACCTTAGACCTAAAAGCAACGCGCCGAGCCCCTTTGCTCTCCCCCGAGGAGCTGGCAAAGCAGGAGCGGAAGTTGCATGGCATCATATATAACTTGCCGGGGAGTGCCACTGTTCGCCTCTTGAAAGGCTCTCGCCTCTTTGCCGAGGTGGAGGTGCCCATTACTCAGTTTGGCACACGAGTTTCGCTCGCCAATCAAATCCCGAAGAGCAAAGACAACTCTTTTACCATCCTCTTTGATACGGATACGGGGGCTTTGCTTGGTATAAATCCTGTAGCAACACCTATGCTATAGGACGCTTGTAAATTCAAAATCATTAATCATATTAATTCCTAGTAACCAGTATGTTCAAAAATCATCCGAAAGGACTTGTAGCGGCAGCCCTAAGTAACATGGGGGAACGCTTTGGCTACTACATTATGAACGCAGTGCTACTGCTATTCCTCTGTTCCAAGTTTGGATTGGACGACACCACGAGTGGAGTGATCTACTCCGTCTTCTATGCATTGATTTACATCCTCAGCCTTGTTGGGGGTATTGTTGCCGATAGAAGTCAGAATTATAAGGCAACGATCATTTCGGGTCTTGCCGTTATGACGTTGGGGTACGTCTTGATTTCTATCCCCATCATGTCTACATCCGACAACATCAGCTGGCTGCTCCCCTTCACTTGCTTTGCTCTGTTGCTCATCGCTTTTGGTAACGGGCTTTTCAAGGGCAACCTGCAAGCCATTGTGGGTCAGATGTACGACGACTTGGAAACCGAGGCTGCCAAAGAGGGTGAAGAAGCTCTCCGTCTTGCTAAGGGTAAGCGCGACTCCGGGTTCCAGATCTTCTACGTTTTCATCAACATCGGTGGTCTCATTGCTCCCTTCGTTGCCCCTCTCTTGAGAAGCTGGTGGCTCGGAGTTCATAACTTGACCTACAACGCAAGTTTGCCCGAATTGTGCCATAAGTTTATCAACAACGGAGGCAACTTGGTAGGACAAGATTTGGACAATATCACCAAGTTGGTATCCGAAGTTGGTGGCTCAGAAGTGACTCTTGAATTCTGCCAAAGATACCTAGATATATTCAATGCCGGAGTGCACTACTCGTTTATTGCTTCCGTTGTTGCCATGCTTATCTCTATGGTGATTTTTGTTGTAACAAAGAAGAAATTGCCTAACCCTGCTAAGAAAGAAGCGCACAAGGCAGTAGACTATACGCCCGAAGAAAAGGCTGCTATGGCCTCTGAGATTAAGCGTCGTTTGTATGCTCTTTTCGCAGTATTGGGTGTTGCCATCTTCTTCTGGTTCTCTTTCCACCAAAACGGACAGTCACTCTCTGTTTTTGCTCGTGACTTTATCGTAACATCCTCTATTCCCCCCGAAATTTGGCAGGCTGTGAATCCCTTCTTCGTGATTGTGCTCACCCCCATCATCATGGCCATCTTTGGGGCATTGGCACGTAGGGGCAGAAGTATCTCTACTCCTCGTAAGATTGCCATCGGTATGGCTATTGCTGCCATTGCCTATGTGTTCTTGGCAATCTTGTCAATGATCAATGGATTCCCCTCAGGCGACGAATTTCGCGCTATGGATCAAACGGCACAAAATGCCATGAAGTCCGGGGCTTGGGTGCTCATCGTTACTTATTTCTTCCTTACGGTGGCAGAGCTCTTTATCTCACCTCTAGGGTTGTCGTTTGTATCTAAGGTGGCTCCCAAGCACTTGCAGGGTTTGTGCCAAGGCTTGTGGCTCGGTGCAACTGCCATCGGTAACTTGCTAATTTGGATTGGCCCGTTGATGTACAACAAGATCCCTCTCTGGCAGTGCTGGACAGTATTTGCAATTGTCTGCATTATCTCCATGGGAATCATGTTGGCTATGGTTAAGTGGCTTGAGCGTGTAGCGCACTAATCCCGATTCGATTCCTCATAAAGAGTATAGCCCCTGTCTCTCCATCAGCGAGAGGCAGGGGTGTTTTTTTTTGTAGAGCTACCTCTCGCCTTGTTTTGAGCTACGTGATAGATGGTAGGCATTCAGCCTAATCCCTCTGGGGATATAGGCTGAGTTTTACTTTGTTGCTGCCTGAGAAATCTAAAAATTCCACCCTGTAATGGGGTGCCTTTTTGGGTGGGTTCTGATTTTTTATTGGCTGGGCTTTTTTCTTCTCCTTACAGAAAATTAGGGCAAGCGCATCAAAAATTTTGAGACAATGCAAGTTTCTAATTTTCAGACAATTGCATTTTGGAGAATATACCCAAAACTATGATTGATAATCAGGCACTTACATTTTGATGCGGGAGCCCTGATTACTTTCTATTTTGCTTTGTATATCAAAAATGTTTCATTACATTTGTGGTGCAGGTTATTAGGTAGTACCACCCTCTGCGGGGCTGGTGTGGTAGTATTTGATAGTGTTTAACTTGTTATTTTTGAACCTTATAATATATAAGTCTATGAAACTAAAACATTTAATGGGAGTACTACTAGTATTACTATTAGGCTCCGGAATCGCAAAAGCTCAGACAGAGTATGGCTTTAGGATTTGTGGAGTAGAAGTCAACTCGGAAAGCGTAGACAAACTGGAAGAAATCCCAGGCGTCACCGTCGGGGGTGGCGGACATATCACCTACTCACCTGAGACTAACACGCTAAGCATCAAGGACGTCTCAATGCAGGCTGAAGAGGGAGAGAGGAGTCTATACGTGTACTCAGCATACGAAAATCTGCCATTCACATTGCACCTTGAGGGAAAAAATCAGTTTAACGCCACTGATGAGACAGCTTTTTGGACGGAATGTGATACACGTATTGAGGGAAGCGGGGAACTCTTTATAAGAACAAACCATTATGGGATCTTCGTACATCACGACGCTACTCTCGCGATCGAAGATTGCTCTCTCGAGATCGTCTCCGAGACGGACGGAGAGGGTTATACCGGCATTAGTGGATACTGGCATACTCAACCCAAATTAGTGATTAAGAATGCCAGTATCTACGCCAAAGTATCTGGAAAAGAAGTCGGTCATTATCCCTATGCTATCGGTGGGTTTGAGAGTATCACCCTAGAGGGATCCGTAATAACTCAGCCGAGCAATGCGGAGATAGGCAGTTACACCTTCTACTGGGATGGCGCATCTTACACAAAGCAGTTCGTCATGTCTGATGGTAAACCCGCCACAGAAGTGCGGATAGAAAAAGTGATTCCCTATGAATTTAGTATTTGTGGAGTAGAAATAGACTCAGGGAATGCGGACAAACTCGATAAAATCGAGGGCGTCTCCGTCGGGTATAACGGGCATATAACTTATTCGCATAAGGATAAGAAGCTAAGTATCAAGGATGTCACGATACAAACTAGTGGCAATGTTAACTGTATATACGTGGGCAATCATTCCGAAGAGAAGCCATTCATCTTGCACCTTGAGGGGGAAAATCAATTCAACTCTCCTAGCGAAACGACTCTCTATACGGCAACAAATATGAGTATTGTAGGAAGCGGAAAACTTACTACCAAAACAATAGAATCGGGAATATTTGTAGATCTTGGCACCTCTCTGACAATAGAGGATTGCTCTATCGTCACCATGCCGGAATCAGATGGGAGTGCTTATGCCGGGATTAACGCAGACTGGGGGTTTCAGTCCCGCTTGGTGATTAAGAATGCGAGTATCTATGCCAAAACTTCCGGTTCTTATAAAGATCCCGGCCCCTATGCTATCGGAGGGTTTGAGTCGATTAAATTGGAGGGTGTCACGATAACTCAGCCGCAAAACGCTGTGGTAGGCAATTACAGCTTCCAATG
>QWCT01000500.1_pt1 | contig 58561 bp, 49 predicted proteins | sample 1972681 | NCBI WGS metagenome assembly QWCT01 (sample SAMN09866701, study PRJNA288562) | Human oral metagenome isolate pre3_saliva, whole genome shotgun sequencing... | isolation source: mouth | host: Homo sapiens | place: USA: California
GTTGACTGTAATCGGTGAAGCACTCGTAGACGTCGTCCACCAGCACGACGGAGAAACCCGCGCCTACCCCGGCGGATCGCCCATGAACGTAGCCGTGGGCGCACGCCGCCTCGGCCACCCCACCAACTTCGTCGGCCACTACGGCCCCGACGCCTACGGCAAGAGCATTGACGCACACCTGGAAGCATCCCAGGTGACCCTGCCCTTCGAACACAGTGCTGAGCGCACCTCCGTCGCCCAGGCAACCATCGGTGCCGACGGCGCGGCAGAGTACGAATTCGACATCACCTGGTCCCTCGACTCCGTCGCTGAGAAGCTCACCGAACTGGCACGCAGCTCCGACGCAGTGCACACCGGCTCCATCGCAGCCATGCTCGAACCCGGCGCGCACGTGGTCGCAGCAGCCTTCGAAGCAGCCCGCGACAGCGCCCTGCTCAGCTACGACCCGAACTGCCGCCCCACCCTCATCCACAACGTCGACGAGGGCCGCGCATGGGCTGAAAAGTTCGTGTCCCTCTCCACCGTAGTGAAGGCATCCGACGAGGACCTGCAGTGGCTCTACCCCGACCGCTCCCTCGACGACACCGCACGCGCGTGGCTTGACCTCGGCGCCGAGCTGATGGTCATCACCCGTGGCGAGGACGGCCCCATCGCCTTCACCAAGAAGTACCCCGAGGGCATCAGCCAGCCCGCACACCGCGTTGAGGTTGCGGACACTGTTGGTGCCGGCGACTCCCTCATGGCGGCACTCGTTGCGGGCCTGCTAGACCGCGGTATCGCCGGTGCTGAGGCGCGCGCCAAGGTCGCCGTACTGACCGCCGAAGATATCACCGACCTGCTGCGTTTCTCCGCAACCGCAGCCGGCATCACCGTCTCCCGCGCGGGCGCTAACCCGCCCACCCGCGAGGAACTCGACGCCGTACTCAACGGCTAAATAATCTACGCCTCGCCGGCGGATAGCTCACTCTGTCCGCCGGCGTCGCCATATCCACCCGAACCCCACCATTGAGGAACATCATGACCAACATCGGCACCGCACCCCTGCCCCGCGAACCCTACGCGGGCCTGCCCGACCTGCCCGAATTCACCCTGACCTCCACCGACATTCAGGACGGCGGCACCGCCCCCGAATGGATGCTCTCCGCCCTTTTCGGCGTGGCGGGCGGTCAGGACCGCTCCCCGCAGCTGTCCTGGAGCGGCTTCCCCGAGGGCACCAAGTCCTTCGTGCTGACCTGCTTCGACCCGGACGCACCGGTCCCTAGCGGCTTCTGGCACTGGACTGTCTCCAACATTCCCGCCAACGTGACCAGCATTGACACTGGCGCGGATGCACCCGCCGGCGCTCTGACGCACCGCAACGACGCCGGTGTGGCGGGCTTCCTGGGTGCTGCCCCTCCGGCTGGTCACGGCCCGCATCGCTACATCTTCTGCGTCACCGCCGTGGACGTGGAGAAGCTCGATATTGACGAGAACGCCAGCCCCGCCGTCGTGAACTTTAACCTGCTCGGCCACGGTCTGGGTCGCGCGTTCCTGACCGTCACCTACGCGGAACCGGCGGCATAGCGGCACACCGGCTCGCTGGCACAGTCTAACGAGCCCCGCGCCCTAACCAGCCCTGCACCCTGCCCAGCACCGATACACCCCACCACTGAAGGCAAACACTGCATGATTAAACTCATCGCCAGCGACCTGGACGGCACCCTCATCGGGCACGATTTCCGGTTCCGTCCGCGGACCCTGCGCGCCCTTGAGGCTGCCCGCGCCGCCGGGATTGACATCGTCTTCGTCACCGGTCGCCCGAGCCGCTGGCTCACGCCCCTGCGCGAGCAGACCGACTTCGACTCCTACGCCATCTGTTCCAACGGTGCCGTGGTGTACCACCTGGGCGCGAACGAGGTGGAAGAAGTTAACGGCGCTGATCCCGTGGTGATTGCCCGTACTCACGAGCTGCTGGAGCCCATGTTCCCCGACGCCACCTACACCCTCGAAACCGTGGATACCGTCTACATTCAGGGCCCGCACGAGGGCGGTGAGGTGCTTGAGGGCGCCCGCGTGGTGGAGGCGAAAATCGCCGAGGCGCTCGAACGTATTGGTTCAACCCCGGTCATTAAGTACCTGATTCGTGTGCCCGGCATGGACCCGGATATTCTGCAGGCACGCGTGCATCAGGCGGTGGGTTCGCTGGTGTCGGTGACCCGAGGCGTGGTCGGTGAGCCGCTCATCGAGATGGGCTCTAAGACCGTGAATAAGGGGCGGATTCTGGAGAAGTTCGCGGCACGCCATGGCATTGAGGCGCACGAGGTGATGGCGTTTGGTGACATGCCGAATGACGCGGAGATGCTCTGCTGGGCGGGGGAGGGCTTCGCCATGGCCTCGGGTCAGCCGGCGCTCATTGCGAAGGTGGGGCGCACCTGCCCGCCCTTCCATGAGGACGGTGTGGCGCAGACGATTGAGGCGATGCTCGCCGAACGGTCCTAGCCGCCTAGCACTGCTAACCAGTGCGAGCGGTTGGATGAGCCTCCGCAGACATAACTCAGACATAAACTTTTATGTCTACACATAAAAAATTTGAGTCTAGACATAAAAATTTATGTCTAGACTCAAATTTTTGTGTCTGATTTACATCTAATTTGTGTCTAGACTAAAATTTTTTGTATGAACAACGTGGAATGGACCCCCGAATGGCTTGCTGAAACCATCAAACTACTGCGCACCCACGGTAGCGATACGCAGTTTATTGAGGTTAAAAAAGCCCACGGAGGCTACCCGGGAAGCCTAGACGCAACCCTGAGTAGCTTCTCCAATAGTTCCACGGGCGGAATCATTATCTGCGGCCTCGACGAGAATAATGACTTTGCACCTGTAGGCGTATACGACCCTGCAGACCTAGAAAAAACCCTCGGCAACAAGCTCCGCAGGGGCCTCAAGCCGCCGAACACCATGGAATCCGGCACCATCCTCTACGAAGACGCCAAAATCTTTGTTGCCGCAGTCCCTCCGCTGCCTCCCTACGAACGCCCCGCCTACATTGGCGGTAAAGCGTACGTGCGTTCTGGCGACGGTGACCACGAAATGAGCCGCCACGAAACCGACCTGATGGTGGCTCAGCGGACACGCACCGGATTCGATGAGGAGCCGGTAGAATACACCTCCCTGGCTGACCTAGACGAAGGCCTCAAAACTGCTTATCTGCGAGACGTCCGCGCTAAATCACGCCGCCTCGCCGGAAGTTCCGATGAAGAAGTCCTCCGCCGCAAGGGAATTATTGCCCTCGGAACCGATAATCTTTCCCTTGCGGGCTTGTACGCCTTGGGTTCTTACCCCCAAGAGTTCAGGCCCTCGCTCAAAGTTACCGGAGTCGTCATCGACCCAAGCGGTAAAGCCCGCAACCTCGACAAATTCGAGGCGGACGGCCCCATCCCCGCCATGCTCGAAGAGACTCTGGCATGGGTCAAACGGAACCTGGCACACCCGGTTGTCGAGCTGTCTAACGGGCACCTCATCAACGGGCAGGAAGTACCCGATATTGCCCTTCGCGAGATTCTGTCGAATGCCCTCGTACACCGCAGCCTCAACCCCAAAGCAGATACCGAAGAGGTGCGCGTCAGAATTTTCCCTGACCGAATCTCTGTAGAGAACCCCGGCGGTCTATACGGAATCACTCTCCAGCGTCTGCAAGAGTACGGCGAACGCTCCCGCGTGAATGACCGCCTGTATGACGTCTGCACGCATGTAACAACCCCCGACGACGGATACCGAGTCATCGAGGGTGAGGGCAGTGGTATCTACACTGCACAGGAGGCGGTGCGTCAGGCAGGGCTGAAACCCATCCAATTCGTTGATGGGGTCATTCGTTTTACCGCGATTATCAGCAGGGAGCCTCTGGCTGGTGCTCGTATCGCCGATGTTGGTTCACCGCAGCAGAAGTCGGAAGTAGACCCGCGCCAATCGTCACCTACGGTTCCTAGTAACCGTCAGGAGGCGGTGCTCCTCGCCCTGCGCTCGCTACGCCACCCCGCCGGTATCGAGGACATCATGGGTGCTCTTCCTGAGCCTTTTGCTGAGCTGCAGAAACCGCAGGTCCGGTACGTCCTCACGAAGCTCCTTCAAGAGGGCGTGATCGTGCGTGAAGGTGGTAGAGGTAACCGCAATACGACATACCGCCTGACCTAACCGAATATCGGGCTAACATGCAAAAGCGGCCCGGATGGAAACCAATCCATCCGGGCCGCTTTTCTACAGCTTACGCCTCAGGAGCACTATTCCCAACGGGCGTAAGCGTGAGGAGCTAAAACCTAGTGTCCCTCAGTGCTCTTTTCAGGGTCGAAGGGCTCCAGAGGGTCGCCAGCAGCCTTCGTGTACTTCGCAATGAAGGTCATCAGGTGGAAGATAATCAGGGTCGCAGCGGTACCCAGAGCAATACCGGCGAAGGTCATCCCATCGAAGGTCCAGGTGTAGTCCGCAATACCCACGATCAGCGCCACAGCGGCGGTGGTCAGGTTGATCTGGTTCGAGAAGTTCACGCGGTTCTCGCTCCAAATACGAACGCCGAGCATACCAATCATGCCGTACAGTACGGTTGCGGCACCGCCCAGAACACCCGCGGGAACGGATGCAATAGCCGCGCCGAAGCCCGGGAAGAGAGACAGGACAATCGCGAAGATAGCCGCCACCCAGTACGCCGCGGTGGAGTACACCTTGGTCGCAGCCATCACGCCGATGTTCTCAGCGTAGGTGGTGGTACCCGAACCGCCACCCATGCCTGCGATGGTGGTTGCCAGGCCGTCCGCCATGAGAGCGCGGCCGGAGTAGTCGTCCAGGTTTTCGCCGCTCATCTGAGCCACCGACTTCACGTGACCGATGTTCTCAGCCACGAGCACCAGAATCACGGGGATAAACAGGCCGGCGAGCTCCCAGTGGAACTCGGGGGTCTGGAACTGCGGCAGGCCAATGAAGCCCTGAGCCTGTACGGTCTCTTGAATCTTCTCGAATTTCACCTCGCCGCGAATCACAGCGGTGATGTAGCCGATACCCACACCCAGCAGGATGGACAGGCGACCAATGATGCCCTTGAACAGTACCGAAATCAGGATGATGGAGCACAGGGTCACCAGCGCGGTCACCGGTGCCACCATGAAGTTGTCCTTAGCGCTCTTCGCCAGGTTGAAGCCAATCAGCGCCACAATCGAACCGGTTACGACCGGGGGCATGAGCTTGGTCAGCCAGCCGGTGCCAGCGAACTGAACAATCAGACCGACCAGGAACAGCGCCACACCCGCCATGACGATACCGCCGAGGGCACCAGCCGGGCCGTGCGAGTTCATGGCAGCCGCCAGGGGCGCAATGAACGCAAACGAAGAACCCAGGTAGGAGGGGACGCGTCCGCGGGTAATCAGCAGGAACAGGACCGTGCCGAGACCCGAGAAGAACAGGGTGGTTGCCGGGGGGAAGCCGGTAATAATCGGCACGAGGAAGGTCGCGCCGAACATTGCGACCACGTGCTGCGCGCCGATGCCGATGGTAATCGGCCATGCGAGGCGCTCGTTCGGGGCAACGAAGGAACCGGGCTTGATGCTGCGGCCGTCGCCGTGGATCGACCAGTCGAAGCCGAGAAGCTTAGAGATGCTCAAAGGGAGCTCCTGAGGTGAATGTGGTGGTGTATAAAATTCCACATAATTCTACGCGCATATGGGTTTAGGTCTCGGCTAAACGGGTGTAAATATGAGCAGGGATACGTTGAACGGGGCATATATTCTCTTATGATGAGCCCCAAACCCCTAATATATAGCCCAGAATGCATTCATACCCCGTATATGCGGTTCAAGGCATATACGGGGTATTGATGCAAAGAGCGAATAAAAACACTCGCTACACGCAGTTCAATGGTTTAGAGAGCGTCACGCAGGTTATCCAGGTGATCGTAACGCGCCAGCTCATAACGCAGGTGACCCTCGGTCGGCGACTGAACCGGCAGGAACGACGCCTCACGCAGGCGACGAGCAGTCGGGGAATCGGCCACGTAACCGGCGCCTCCAACAACCTGCAGCTCAAAGTGAGTAGCAATGGTCGCAAAGTGAGACACACCCAGACGCAGGCTCAGCAGGTCACGACGCTCAGCACGCTCCGGCTCAGACGCCAGGCGAACCAGTTCCTCACGCAGGCTCTGGTACTCCGCCAGAATCAGCGGGAACTCAGGGCGGAACACGCCCTGCGAGACGTCCAGGTGCTTAGCAGCCTCCTGTAGAGCACCAGCAGCAAGACCCAGGCAGAACGACGACTGAACCAGTAGGAACGGCGCGGTCACATCGTGCAGGAACGCCTCAATGTTGTCGCTGAGAACATCCTCGCTCGGAACGAAAACGTCCTCGAACTTCAGGGTGCCGGACTCGGTGCCGTTGAGCGCCAGCAGGTTGCGGTGGTAGTCAATGCTCAAGCCCTCGACGTCCTGGCGGACCGTCACAATGTAGCGGTTCGGGTGGCTTTCCGGGGCGTTCTGCACAGCCACCGGAAGAACAATCACGCCGCCCGGGTACAGGTTCGACGCCCACGACACGGAACCGTTCAGCTTCAGACCGCCCTCAACGAGGGTACCCTCCACCTTGATCGGTGCCAGACCCGAAGCCTCCTTGTACGCCGCCGCCATGGCGGTGGTGCCGCTGACGGTTGCATCCGCCAGACCGGCGGGCAGCTCGCGGCCCACAGCGTCAAAGAACGCAATGGTCGAGCGGTGAGCCCACAGGGAGAACGCCGTGGAGGCGTCCTCGGTAGCAAGGTCGAAAGCCACCGAAACCTGGGGGACCAGGGAGCCGCCGTCGCGGCCCAGGGTAATCAGACCGTCCTTAGCGATTTCGCGCAGGTTTTCGAAGGGGGAACGCTCGCCGCGGTCAACAGCATCTGCGTGGGTTCGGGCGAGTGCGAGCACCTGCTCGCGCTGGGGGTAATCGTAGAGGGGTTCGAGAGTGAACTCGGACATGGGGTTTCTCCTAAGCGGGGAGCATCGCGTCTATGCGTGCAGCTTGAACAGTCGGTCAATGGGGGTGCTGACGGCCTTACGGGCGCGAACAACAGCTTCTTCGTCGGGTGCGTCGTAGAAGCAGAGGCACTTTGCGGTGTCTTCGCGAACGTAGGTGCGCAGGAAGGAAACCTCGGGTACTTCAGCGTACTTGGGGGCGTTTGCCTTCTTGCGGGTCAGGTACTGTTCCATAGTAATCTCTGCGGGGATGTCCCACTCAACCAGGTAGTCTGCGTCCTTCTTGAGCTTCTTGATGTCTTCGAGCTCTGCGCCGACCAGGCGGACTGCGTCGGGGCCTGCGACGGATGCGCGCTCACCGATTGCTGCGGCGAGGTCGGGGCCGAATGCGGTGTTCTCGGATTCGACGATGACGAAGACGATCTTGTGGTCTGCGGAGACCTGGGTTTCGATGAGCTCGGCGCCGTTGGTCAGGGACGAGTTGACGGTCTCGATGAGTGCGGTTGCTTCGTCCTTGGACGGCTGTGCGGGGGTCAGTTCTACCAGGTAAAGTGCCATGATTTTCTCCTCGGCTAAGGGTTGAAGGGTCGTGCCGGAAGGGGTTTTCCGACTCGTTCTGGATTCACCTTAGACCTGTGCTTGAGGGCTGTCTAGTAGATTTCTGTTCGTGGCTTAATGCGTCCTTTTGTGACCCTGTTTTCCGTCACGCGCGTTCACGCGGAGACATAAATCGTCACAGTTCCGCGCGCGGCAACCCGCCTGTCACAGAAGGGATGCTTATTGAGACAATTGACCCCGATTTTCTTATTAAGGCTCCTAATAAGAAAATCCGCGCGGATTGTCTCATTAAGGAAAACGCCCCGAATGCCACTAAATCCGCCCCTCCTGAACCTCCTCAACTTGCTGGCACTTCCGGATACCAGGGCGTGCAGCAAAGGCCCCGAACCCTTGGTAATTCAAGGATTCGGGGCCCCTAGCCTAATATACGCTCGCCTATACACGCTCACGCCGCCTGAAAACAGCGAGTCAGCAGTGCAGACAAGCAACTTTGCGGTTACTTCACGCCGCGCATCATCTTCTGAACCGGCTTGTGCACCAGGAACAGCAGAATACCGGTCGCGATGGTGATAATACCCATCCAGGTGAAGTAGGGAACCTCAGTCTCCATGCTGTAGAACGGAGCCAGCCAACCGGAGAGCACGGTACCCATTGCCACGGAGGTGAAGTACAGCGCCATCATGTTCACGCGGTGCGCCTTCGGCGCGAGCTTGGTCGCCAGCGAAATACCCACCGGCGAAATAATCAGCTCAGCGATGGTGCAGACGAACAGAATCAGCACAATCCAGCCGACGTTCACGCTCTGAACGCCCGCCTGAGCGAGGAAGATCCAGAACGCCAGACCAATAATGATTAGCGCTGCGGAGAACTTCAGGGTGGTGACCGGCTGGCGGTCGCCCCACTTGGTCCACAGGGCGGAGAACATCATGCCGAAGACGATGATGAAAATCGGGTTGATGGAGTTGACCAGGTTCGGGCTCAGCTCCATGCCCAGGATGTTCCAGTTGAGGCGCTCATCCGAGTACACCGCCATGACGGTGAACTGCTGCTGGTACAGTGCCCAGAACACGGCGTTTGCAATCCACAGGGGGATGAACGCGGTGACGCGGGAACGCTCATCGGAGGTGACGTCCTTGGCGGTCAGCATCTGTGCGAACAGGGCGATAGCGCCGATGAAGATGAAGCCCATGACCCAGTTCTTGAGGTTGTCTGCGGTCATCAGACCGGTCGCCAGCAGGATGCCGAGAACGACGACGATACCGACCAGTGCCAGGAAGAAGTTACGCTTCTGGGCGCCGGTGAAGGGGGTGCCCACGTGGTGTACGGAGGCGGGCAGGTTCTTGCGGGTCAGCGAGTACTGGATCAGACCGGCAGCCATACCGATAGCTGCCAGACCGAAGCCGAGGTGGAAGCCGCCAGCCTGCCACCCCCAACCGGTCAGGATCGGGCCGAGCAGTGCACCGGTGTTAACGCCGATGTAGAAGATGGTGAAGCCTGCGTCGCGGCGGGAGTCGTTGTCGCTGTAGAGCGAACCGACCAGCACGGATGCGTTACTCTTCAGACCACCGGAGCCGATAGCGACCAGCAGCAGACCAATTACCACGCCGGGGATGCCGGGGATGAGGGAGAGGGAGATGTGACCCGCCATGATGCCGATGGCGGAGTAGAAGAGGGTACGCTCGGGGCCGAGGACGCGGTCACCGAGGATACCGCCGAGGATTGCCATGAGGTACACGACTGCACCGTACGCGCCGATAACGCCGGTGGCGAGGTCCTTGTCGAGGCCCAGGCCGCCCTTGTCGGCGGTGTAGTACAGGTAGTAGATCATGATGCCCTGCATGCCGTAGAAGGAGAAGCGCTCCCACATTTCTACGGTGAACAGGTTCGCGAGCATGCTCGGGTGGCCGAAGAAGGTCTTGGTGTCCTTGGGTTCGGCACCTGTGATGGTGTTGGACATGGTGGTAATTCTTTTCTGTGCAAGCCCGGGTTCTGTGTGACCCGGACAATATGTGTATAAGTGTATACCCTTATGGGTGCATATGTATACATGGTGTGTGCCTGTATTTCAAAGATTGAACCATCAATCAGTGCATGAAAAACCATTTCGATTTTTTCGTATGCACTGCTTCTGAATCTCACAAACCCCCAAATACCGGGCTAGATGCGCCACGCACCCCCAAAGCGATAGAGTGGAATCACAACTATGCCCACCCGGCACCCCACCGTGCCGACCGGCTTGTTCTAGTTCAATTCAAAGGAGAACCCCATGACCGCTGTACCCCAGGTTGACCCCCGCGACGTTCCCGCAGGCGCAACCATCATCGACGTGCGTGAAGACTACGAGTGGGAGGGTGGCCACGCGACCGGCGCCAAGCACATCACCCTCGGCACCATTACTGAGCGTCTGGCTGAGCTGCCCGCACCCGGTGAGGACTTCTACGTCATCTGCCACGGTGGCGGCCGTTCGAACCGCGCGGCAACCTTCCTGCGTGAGCACGGCTACGCCGCACACAACATTGCAGGCGGCACCAGTGCGTGGTTTGCTGCCGGCCTGCCGATGACCAGCGAAAACGGCGAAGCACCCGCAGTCGTTCACTAAACCGCCAATTCGTCTGCACGCCATACAATGGAGTCCGTGACTAAAACTTCCGCGGACCGTATTTTTTCTACCCCGAACGCTCCCGCATCTGCCTCCCCGAATGCCCTGCCGAGTACTCTGCAGAGCATCCCGTGGGATGCGCAGACGCGGGAGCTTGTCGTGCGCCCGCTTCCTTTCGCGGTGAACTGCGAGGAGGCGTACCCGCTGCTGAGCGGTGGCGCTGAGTATTCCTTCTGGCTGGATTCCGCGCGCGAGGAGTCGCCCATGTCGGTTGCCTCGTATGTGGGTGTGGTTCCGGCGCAGCTGTCGCCCTTGCGCGTGGATTCGGCGCGTGCGGCGGCTGAGTCTGGCGGGGAAGACCCCTTCGCCCAGCTGGAGGCGGCGCTTGCCTGCGCACCGCGCGTGCACCCGGATGCCGCGGTGGCAACCGGCCTGCCCGCGGGTTTGTGTGGCGGTTACGTGGGCTATTTCGGCTATGAGGCGCGTGCCGCCATGGGCATGGAGCACGGCCACCCGGTGCCCGGCTACCTGCCGGCGCATGAGGCGCCGACCCCGGATTCTCTGTGGTTGCCGGCGGTCCGCTACCTGGTGCATGAGCATGCCCGCCCGGGGGCTGCGGCGCGTAGCTGGCTGGTGGGCGATGAGTCGTGGTGTGAGGCGGCGGAGCGGCTGCTGAGCACGGTGCTGGCTCCGGCGCTGAGCGCGGTGGGGGAGAGTGCCTCAGATAATGCCCCCGTAAATACCCCCGAGCTCACCGAGCCCCTGCTCTTCCCGGCACCTGCCGCGGAAGCCTACATGGATGCCGTTCGCACTAGTCAGCGCGAAATTTACGAGGGTAACAGCTACGAGGTGTGCCTTACCGCGCAGACGGTCGCGCGCATCCCCAATCCGAGCCCGGAGCTTTTCTTTGAGCTGTACCGCCGCCAGCGCGCCCACAACTCGGCACCGTATGCGGCGTATCTGCGGTGCGGTGATTTTTCGGTGCTTTCTTCTTCGCCGGAGCGTTTTTTGAGCGTGGATACGCACCGCAACGCGCAGACCAAGCCGATTAAGGGCACGATTGCTCGCGGCGCCACCCCGGAAGAAGATGCCGCGGCGGCGGCATGGTTGCGTACCGATGAGAAGACCCGCGCCGAGAACCTCATGATCGTGGATTTGCTGCGTAATGACCTGTCTACGGTGTCTGACCCGGCGTCTGTGCGCGTGCCCGTGCTTATGGGCGTGGAGAGCTATTCGACGGTGCATCAGCTGGTGTCTACGGTCAGTTCGCGTCTGCGCGAGGGAATTTCCGCGGTGGCTGCCGCGCGGGCGTGCTTCCCGGGCGGCTCAATGACGGGTGCCCCGAAGCCTTCGACCATGCAGATTATTGAGGGCCTGGAGGGTCGCGCTCGCGGCGTGTATTCGGGTGCTCTGGGCTTTGTGTCGGCGGATGGTTCGGCGAACCTGTCGATTGTGATTCGCACGCTCGTGGCGCACGATGAGGGCACGGTGACTCTTGCCGCGGGTGGCGCTATCGTGGCTGATTCCGACCCGACCGCCGAGTATGAGGAGATGCTGACGAAGCTGCGCGCCGCGTTGCCGCCGTCGGTAGGTTGCGTGGTGGAATAGCCTAGCGCTGGAATAGCACAGGGAATAGCCTGCGCCGCCTGCACGTGAGCCGCTACACTTGAACTATGACTAAGCTTTCTGAAAACCTCCCCATTGAAGAAGCCCGTGAACGCCTGCGCCAGCTGATTATGGAGCTGGCTGTGGTGCGCGGGCACGTGGTCCTCGCCTCCGGCAAGGAAGCCGACTACTACGTTGACCTGCGCCGCATCACCCTGCACCATGAGGCTTCTCGCCTGGTTGGTCAGGTCATGCTGGACCTGCTGGATAAGAACGGCATCGAGTTTGAGGCTGCTGGCGGCCTGACCATGGGTGCTGACCCGGTGGGTACCGCGATTATGCGTGCCGCTGGCGATCAGGACCGTGCGATCGACGCGTTTGTGGTGCGTAAGGCTCAGAAGTCTTACGGCATGGGTCGTCAGGTGGAGGGCCCGAGCGTTGAGGGTCGCCGCGTGGTTGCTGTTGAGGACACCTCCACGACCGGTGGTTCTGCGCTGACCGCTGTTGAGGCGCTGCGTAAGGCTGGCGCTGAGGTTGTGGCGGTTGCTGTGATTGTGGACCGTGCGACCGGCGCTAAGGAGCATGTGGAAGAGGTTGCGGGCGTTCCGTGCCTGTACGCGTACTCGAAGGATGAGCTGGGCCTGGATTAGTCTCTACTGGTTTGGACTAGGACCTCGTGAATTTTTAAGACGTTCCCGTTGCGGCGGGTGAACCCGTGCCGCTGGCTGCTGTGTGTGGCTGGTGGCGCGGGTTTTTGTCTGTAAGATGGCTCTGTGGGCGCCGGAGTGGCGCTGGTTGTTGGCGTGAAGGTGGTTGTGATGGTTGAGAATCGTGAGGCGGCTGAGGCTGTACCTGCTGAGGCGGCTGTAGCTGAGGCTGTTGAGGGTACTGAGCAGGGTACTGCCCGTTTTGAGGTGGGTGTGGGCCCGTGGGAGGGTCCGTGGCCTGAGGGTGACCATTGGGATGAGGAGCTGCTGCGTGAGGGTGACCGCCGTAACGTGGTGGATAAGTACCGTTACTGGTCGATGGACGCGATTATTGCTGACCTGGATACGCGCCGCCATGATTTTCATGTGGCGATTGAGAATTGGCAGCATGACCTAAATATTGGCACGGTGGTGCGTACTGCGAATGCGATGTTGGCGAAGGAGGTCCATATTATTGGGCGTCGCCGGTGGAATCGTCGTGGTGCGATGGTGACGGATCGTTATCAGCATGTGCGTCATCATCCGACGATTGAGGATTTTGTGGCGTGGGCGCAGGCTGAGGGTCTGGAGATTATTGGTATTGATATTTTTCCGGATTCGGTGCCCCTGGAGACGTATGATCTGCCGAAGAAGTGTGTGCTGGTCTTTGGTCAGGAGGGCCCGGGCCTATCGGAGGAGTTGCATGCGGCGGCTAAGGATACTCTGTCGATTGAGCAGTTTGGGTCGACGCGTTCGATGAATGCGGCGACGGCTGCGGGTATTGCGATGCATGCGTGGGTTCGCCGCCATGTGTTTGGTCAGATCCCGTCGTAGTTTGGCGGCTGTTTATGAGGTGTTTAAAGGTTCCGGTGCGTTGTGTGCGTGTCGGAACCTTTTTATTGGGGGTTTTTATTGGGGATTGGGTGATTTTTTGTTAGAGTGGGGTGTTGAGTTTTTCACATGAATGTGGGTACCCACGGGGTTTGATGCGTTGTTTGTGGTGGGGTTGTGTGATGTTATCTGGATTTTTTATCTTGTAAATGTAGTAAATAATATTTGAATATATCTAAAGTGGGTAAATCACATATTATCACATAAGTGATTTAGGTCACTAAATAAATTGCCTAGGTGTGCTAGTGTTAATTCAAGTCACAGGGAATATGAGAATCGCACTCTCAAATTCGGTTTGGAGCATGCGATGGATTTCCTGACTTCGGCTCGCTAATGATTGCGGGTTGTGGATATGAATGACCGTGACGTCATTCTTTTGAAAGGAGATTCTGATGAGGATCTTTAATAAGTCTCTTGCTGTTGCGGCCTGTGTGGCTGCGGTGACTTTCGGTGCGGTAGCACCTCCCTCAACTATCTGCGGGGTCTAAGCCATGAGGGTCTCCATTGGGGCGAGACTTGGGATGACCGGATTAGCTCAGTTAGGTATGTGTATTGCTAGGTGAATGGTGGTAGAGGTACAGGATGCTTTCCTGCTTTAAGTTTTTCTTCCACTCTGAAAGGAGGGTGTGCTCTTGCATAAAAGTAGTGCATTCACAATCACTGCCCTAGCAGGCGCGCTTTTGCTGTCTTCATGCGCTCAGGGAGGTGCCTCAAATTCTGAGTATAAAGCCAAGCTCGATTACGCGAATAATTTGATTACTCTTCCCCTGGATGAGTATGACTATGACGATGCGTCAAGGGCTGTAATTAATGAGGCGGTCGCCCGTATCATGCAAGTATGTTATGTAGCTAAGGGATACTCTGATGCTGTCCCTGTGTTCTCTGATGATCAGCACAGTAATATATATGGTGCCTGGAATGTTGAATATGCCAAGAAGTATGGATATTTCAATGAAGAAAAGTCTCGAGAGCGCACGCAGGCGGCAGAGAAAATACCGGCAGAGATTAGGAAGGAATGTCGCAAGGAAAGTGCCAATCAGTTGAAAGAAATTGAATACGAGAATGACAATGACTCTTTCGCTTACCGGCTTAGACAGGAAGCCTATGCGAGTGCGAAAAGTGATCCGGAATGGAATAAAGTTCGCTCTGAATGGTGGAGCTGCCTAGAGAGCAATGGGTTAACACCACGCAAGGATGACCAGGCGTGGGGTAGTCAAGAGACGTCCAATATTGACGTAAGTTCTAAGAGTGAGGAGGAAAAAACTCAAGAAGTGATTCGCCTCGCAACTATCGAAGCGGAATGTAATCAGAAGGTTGGTATGGCTCAGCGTCTGGGTGATATTGAGGCATCCTACCAGGGGCCTCTCATTGAGAAGAACCAGGCGAAGCTTAACCAGTTGAAAGAAGAGAAAGAAAAGCATGTGGCGAGGGCGCGTGAAATTATCGCCACTAGTCAATAACACATTCTGTTTGAACTGAATAGTACAACTAATAATTGTGATGGAGGAGCCCAGTGTTTGTGGGCTCCTCCTGACTTTCCTGGTTGAAAGGAGTCGGTAACAATGAAGGAATTTGCTGCTCTGTTCGCCTGCTTTGCTCTTAAAGAGTGCTACGCGAAAAAAGGATGCGATTTTGAAATCCTAGAAAATGGCTGGGTTTCTGGTGATGCCTCCGGTATGGCTCCTGGAATGTGAAGCATGTGTGCGCGTCGGAACCTTTTTTATTGGGGTTTTTATTGGGGTATTGGGTGATTCTTTGTTTGGGTGGGGTGTTGAGTTTTTCACATGAATGTGGGTACCCACGGGGTTTGGTTCGTTGTTTGTGGTGGGGTTGTGTGATGTTATCTGGATTTTTTGTCTTGTAAATGTAGTAAATAATATTTAAATATATCTAAAGCGGGTAAATCCCATATTATCATATAAGTGATTTAAATCACTAAATAAATTGCCTAGGTGTGTTAGTATTAATTCAAGTCACAGGGAATACGAGAGTCGCACTCTCAATTTCGGTTTGGGGCATGCGATGGATTTCCTGACTTCGGCTCGCCAATGGTTGCGGGTTGTGGATATGAATGACCGCGGCGTCATTCTTTTGAAAGGAGATTCTGATGAGGATCTTTAATAAGTCTCTTGCTGTTGCGGCCTGTGTGGCTGCGGTGACTTTCGGTGCGGTAGCACCTCTTTTGAATCTTCTTCCGACCTCAACTATCTTCGCGGTCTAAGCCATGCGGGTCTCCATTGGGGCGAGACTTGGGATGATCGTATTAGTTCTGTTTACAAGGTAAACTGCCGCTGGTAATTGTGATGGAGGAGCCCAATGTTTGTGGGCTCCTCCTGACTTTCTTGATTGAAAGGAGTTGGTAACAATGAAGAAATCTTCTGCCCTACTCGCCTGCTTTGCTTTAGCTTTAAGTTCCTGCGCCGCTGCGCCTAAGGATACTAGCCTCAAAGCCCAGCTGGATTTTGAAAATAACTATATTACTCTTCCCCTCGACGAATACGATATGAGTGACCAGGCCGAAGATATAACATATAGGGCGTATTTGTTGATTCTTAAAGAGTGCTATGCGAAAAAAGGATACGATTTTGAAATTCTAGAAAACGGCTTGGTTTCTGGCAACGCCTCCCAGTACGGCTCCTGGAACGTGAAGCATGCGGCGAATCATTTTACGTCCATCCAAGTCAGAGATGAGCAGGAAAGGATTTATAAGAGCATCCCTGAAGACGTCAGGGCCAGCTGCCGCGAAGAGCATCGGGAAGAACTGGATATGCTCTATTTTGATGAGGATGATGAGAAAAAGTACCGCCCCGTCGAGCGTATCCGTAGTGAAGCGTACATGCGTGCGCAGGCTGACCCTGAATGGAAGAAAGCCCGCTCAGATTGGTGGGACTGCCAGCGTGAGAAAGGGTTGACGCCTCGCACCGGGGACGGTGAATGGACGAGCAAAGAAACGGCCAATCTGAATGCTGATGATCCCAAAGTGTTGGAGGAGGTTATCCGCCTGGCAACCATTGAAGCTCAATGTAGCGAGAAGGTGAGGCTGGCTCAGCGTTTGGGTGATCTTGAGGCGTCTTATCAGGGGCCTTTGATTGAGAAGAATCAGGCGCTGCTGAATGAATTGAAGGCTGAACGTGATGCGAAGATAGCGAAGGCGCGCGAAATTATTGCCACCCACCAGTAGATATCAGCAACAAGCAGATAGCATCCCTTGGGATAATTGGGGTAACTCCGTTTGAACGTTACAACGAGGTATGGAGGAGGAAAAGCCTATGCGTAAGGCTCTCTCTGCGGTAACAGTATTCTGCCTGCTGGGGGCGTGCGTATCCTGCTCCAACAGTGCCGAGCGGGACACCTCACGAAAAGCTGTTCTCGATTATTCAAAGAACTACATACACCTTCCACTGGACGAGTATGCCTTCGATGAACTAACAATCCGTACGGTGAGCACGGCATGGCACACGCTCATGTCCGAATGCTACGCGCACCACGGGCAGTCCTACGCCGTACCCTCAATAGACACCCCGCAACCGGGAGGCCTATACGGCACCTGGAACGTCGAGTACGCCAAAAAGTACGGGTATTCCCATAAGGAGGAATCCCGAGGCTCGGACGATTCAGCAGCGGACGACATCAATGCCCAGTGCCAAGAAGAGGTGAAAGCCGCATTCTCTGACGTCGAACTGGACGAAAAAGAATACCGGTTTGTAGGAGAGCTAAACTCACAGGCATACACCTACGCCTCCCAAACCGATGAGTGGAAAAATATCCGCTCAGAATGGTGGACCTGCCTGCGTGAACGTGGGCTAACCCCCAGAGAAGGAGAAAGCGACTGGATGTCCGAAGAAAGCGCACATTTCATGGCCTCCTCCCAAGGCAACGAAGAAACTAAGCCGGAAGAAATTCGCCTCGCAACCATCGAAGCTGAATGCAACCAGAAGGTGGGTATGGCTCAGCGTTTGGGTGATCTTGAGGCATCCTATCAGGGGCCTCTCATTGAGAAGAACCAGGCGAAGCTCAACCAGTTGAAAGCAGAAAAAGAAAAGCGTGTGGCGAAGGCGCGCGAAATTATCGCCACCCACCAGTAGCCACACCCGCTGAAGGGCAGAACGGGGTGAACCACCCGCAGAATGCCCACAAGCAAATTTCACAAGAAGGAGCCGGGGAGTGTCACCACTCCCCGGCCCTCACTTTATTCACTCTCAACCTCGCAGCCTACGCCGGCGCACCTACATGCCCGCCAGCTCAAGGCCACTCAGCGTCAGGTTGCTTAGCTCTTTAGCCCACCGGAACGTTAACGTTCACCAGCGAGTACAGATCCTTCGGATCATCCGGGCTAGCAACCAGGTCAATGAACTGCTGCAGGTCGGTGTCCTGCGTAGCCGCACGGGCATAACGCAGACCCGAGAAGTCAGCAATCGCGAAGCCCACCGAATCAAACAGGGTAATCTGCTCATCCGAAACGCGGCCCGGCTCCTCACCGGTCAGAACCTTCCAGAACTCCACCACCGGGAAGTCCGGGTCCTTCTGCTGAATCTCGCCCTCAATGCGGGTCTGCGGCGGGAACTCAACAAACACGGTGGAGCGGTCCAGAATTTCGCTTTCCAGCTCAGTCTTGCCGGGGCAGTCGCCACCAATAGCGTTCAGGTGCACGCCGGGCTTCACTTGGCGGTCCAGCAGAACCTTCGCCTGCTGCTTATCGGCGGTGCAGGTGGTAATAATGTCGGCGCCCTCAACAGCCTCGTCCACGTCCTTAGCCAGGTGGATGCGGAAGCCCAGCGGCTCCAGGTTACGGCGGAACTTCTCCATCGCGTGCGGATCAACGTCGTAGACGGACAGGTCCTCAATGCCGAGCACAGCGCGCATACCCAGCGCCTGGAACTCAGACTGCGAGCCGGTACCAATCATCGCCATCTTCTTCGAATCCTTGCGTGCCAGGTGCTTAGCAACCATGGCGGACACGCCAGCGGTACGCAGCGCGGTCAGCAGGGTCATCTCAGCCAGGAACACCGGGTAGCCGTTGTCCACGTCAGCGAGCAGACCGAACGCGGTCACGGTCTGGAAGCCGCGTGCCGGGTTCGACGGGTGGCCGTTCACGTACTTGAAGGAGTAGGTGATGTTGTCGGAGGTGGGCATCAGCTCAATCACACCGAAGGGGGTGTGGGAGGCGACGCGAGGGATCTTGTCGAAGCTCTGCCACTTCTTGAAGTCTTCTTCGAGGAAGTCGACCATGCCGGCAATGATGTTGCCTACGCCGTCCTTCTGAATCCACTTCGCCATCGAGGCGACGTCAACAAATTCCACCGCGTGTGCGCTAGGACGTTCAGTCATGATTTTCTCCTTTGAATATCTGCACAAAACTTCTTTGTGCATCTGGTGGTCACTGTGGATATCTATTATCTCAAAATATATTGCAGGACACACCCTTTTAGAAATGCTGTAAATATGTACTTTGCTTTATGTATTACACGGATGTAATACGGAACGAACACGAAAAGACGTGCAGGGAGGGGGCCCTAGAGCTCCTGGAACCTACGGGCTAGGGTCTAGAACCCCCTCATCGCCTTCACCGGGATTTCACTGGGATATCACGGAATCGGAGGCTGCCGTCGGGTTAGTTGCCCTTCGGCTTGTCCTCGTCCTCAAGGTCCAGTTCACCCAGGTCAATGTGGGTACGAGGCTCCGGAACGAGCTTCTTCACCACGGGGCGGGCAGCAATCACAGGCACGGAACCGGTGTAGCCTTCACGGACGCGAGCAATCTCGTTGACGCGGTCACGAACCGTGTACCAGCCGATAATCAGCAGCGGGATAACCAGCAACAGCGATGCCAGGGTGTAGGTGCCGACCGGGTAATCCAGTGCCATCAGCACCAGCACAACAGCCAGGAAGACCATCACAGCCCAGTCGCTGAAACGACCGCCGGGTGCACGGTAGTTGGGGCGCTTGTACTTGCCCTCGCCGACCAGCTTCAGGTACTTCTGGTGCGACATTGCGATAGCCGCCCAGCTAGCCATGGTGCCCACCGAGGCGATGTTCAGCACGACCTCGAACGCCTGCTCGGGAACGAAGAAGTTCAGCACAACACCGAAGAGGCCAATCACACCGGTCAGCAGAATACCTGCCACCGGAACGCCGGAGCGGGACACCTTAGTGGTGAACTTCGGTGCCGAACCTGCAACACCCATCGAGTGGAGGATACGACCGGTGGAGTACAGGCCAGCGTTCAGCGAGGAAGCAGCCGCGGTAATAACGACCAGCTGCATAATCGGTGCGGTGCCTTGAATACCGATAGCGTCGAAGAAGGTCACGAACGGCGACTCTGCGTCCTTGTATGCGGTGTAGGGCATGAGCAGGCAGAGCAGAACCACGGAACCAACGTAGAAGATCGCGATACGCCAGATCACGGTGTTGATAGCGCGGGGGATAACCTTCTCAACGTTCTTGGTTTCACCACTGGTGGTGCCGACCAGCTCAATACCGGCGTAGGCGAACACAACGCCCTGAACCACGATAAGAGCGGGAAGAATGCCGTTGGGGAAGAAGCCGTCGTTGGCTGCAATAAGGCTCAGGCCGGGGGTGACGCCGTTGATGGGTTCACCGAAGACCAGGTACCAGATACCTACCGCCATGAAGGACAGCAGGGCAAGAATCTTAATGAGTGCGAACCAGAATTCCAGCTCACCGAAGAGCTTCACGGAGATGAGGTTCAAAGCAACGGTGACAACAACAACGATGAATGCGCTGAGCCACTGGGGAATATCCGCGAAGAACTGGTTGTATCGACCGAACCAGCTGATGTAGATAGCAATCGCGGTGGCGTCTGCAACGGCGGTCATTGCCCAGTTCAGCCAGTACAGCCATCCGGATACGAATGCGGCCTTTTCGCCGTAGAATTCGCGGGTGTAGGAGACGAAGGAGCCCGAGGAAGGGCGGTGAAGGATCAGCTCGCCGAGGGCTCGAAGAATCAGGTAGCCGAAGAAGCCGATGACGGCGTAGATAACGGCGAGCATGGGGCCTGCGTCCTGCAGGCGGCTACCGGTGCCCAGGAACAGGCCGGTACCAATTGCGGAACCGATGGCGATCATCTGGAGCTGACGTGCGCCAAGCCCCTTGTGGAAGCCTTCCTGTTCGTGTGCGAACGGGTCATCTGTGGGGGGCTTAGTGTACTGATCCGCTGCAGAAGTCTGCGGGTTCTTGTTCGGTGAGGTGCTCACGCTATACCTCCTTGGATAGTTACGTCTGAAGCACGTGTTACACGAAATGTGGTTGGGAACACGTCTGCGGGTTGTAATGACTATAGCACGGTAATTTAGGTAATATAACTCGCATCACGTAACAATTTATATACATATAATGCATATCTTATAAATATATTTGGTTCATGTTGTATTGTGTGGTTTTCATTGTTTTGTGAAATAGATTAATTGAACCCTGAGTCCAAAAAATCAATTATCCCACCACCGCACAGCACAAGAGCACCCACAACGGGGTGCTCTCACAACCTATTCAAAACGGGGACTTAGCCCTCCATCAGGCGGTCAATCTTCGCCCGCAACGCGCGCTCACGACGATTCAACCACCACCAGCTCGGCCAACGCATCAACGACTTACGGCCCACCTGCACGACCGAGGGTAGCTTCGCCTCCGCAAGCGCCACATCAATCTCGTGGTCACTCGCGCCCTCATCACGCATTTTCTCCATCAACTCAAGGGATTTCGCCATATCGCCATGCCCCAAAACATGCCGACTCTTACGCTCCAGAACCTCATCCAACTGGGCGCGCACCGGGGCAATAGCCGCCGCATTCGGATGCTCACGCTCAGCACGACGCTGCGCCTGGCGGGCACGCTTCTCACGTTTTGCGTCGAGCTGTTTCGGATTATTTTTAGCGCTCGCCTTGCTCATGGGAGGTTCCTTTCGTCGCGTCCGGGTGATGTGTACGCTGGCCTGCACGCACAGAAGACATTTAGTCATTAACACCTCTACTTTACCGCGGTAATTCGCGGAAATTTCGCTGCAGTAAACCCAAAAAAACCCACAAAAAATTAACGATAAATAAGTCGTATCTTGGTAAAATAGTGCGAGTAGGAGGCGTCTCGCGCGCCAACAAAATATGGTGAACCGGCCCAGCATCGGTAACCGGTCGCATCTATCCAAGGAGTCAGCATATGGCTATTGCAACCCCCGAAGTTTACGCAGAAATGCTGCAGACCGCGAAGGAAAAGGGCTTCGCGTACCCCGCAGTGAACGTGACCTCCTCCCAGACCCTGAACGCTGCAATCCGCGGCTTCGCAGAGGCTGGCTCGGACGGCATCATCCAGGCATCCACCGGTGGTGCAGCATACTGGTCCGGCGCTTCCAAGAAGGACATGGTCGTTGGCTCCTTGGCCTTCGCAGCGTACGCACGCGAAGTTGCTAAGCAGTACGACGTGAACATTGCACTGCACACCGACCACTGCCCCAAGGACAAGCTGGAAGGCTTCGTCCTGCCCCTGCTGGCCGAGTCCGAGAAGGCTGTTGCTCGCGGTGAAGACCCCATCTTCAACTCCCACATGTGGGACGGCTCCGCAATCGACCTGGACGAGAACCTGAAGATTGCTGCTGAGCTGATCGAGCGTACCTCCAAGGCAAAGCTCGTTCTCGAGGTTGAGATTGGTGCCGTTGGTGGCGAGGAAGACGGCGTTGAAGGCGCTATCGACGACTCCCTGTACACCACCGTTGCAGACGCAATCAAGACCGTTGAGGCAATCGGCCTGGGCGAGAAGGGCACCTACATGGCTGCTCTGACCTTCGGTAACGTTCACGGCGTGTACAAGCCCGGTAACGTTCACCTGCGCCCCGAGCTGCTCAAGGAAATCCAGACCGAGGTCGGCGCTAAGTACGGCAAGGGCGACAAGCCCTTCTACCTGGTCTTCCACGGTGGCTCCGGCTCCACCGAGCAGGAGATTGCAGACGCAGTGTCCTACGGTGTTATCAAGATGAACATCGACACCGACACCCAGTACGCATTCACCCGCCCCGTTGCTGGCCACATGTTCAGCAACTACGACGGTGTGCTGAAGGTTGACGGCGAGGTCGGCAACAAGAAGACCTATGACCCCCGCGTTTGGGGTGCAGCTGCAGAGGCAGGCATGGCCGCACGCGTGGTCGAGGCTTGCCAGCAGCTCGGTTCCGTCGGTACCTCCATCAAGTAAGGTGCTGTTCGCCCGCCGTAGCTCCCGTAGGTGCTGCCGGGTGTGAACCTAAGCTTCGTTAAGCGAAAGCGGTGCCCGCTTCCTCATCACGAGGAGACGGGCACCGCTCTTTGTTTATGCAGTTCTTTGGGTGCGCAGTTTAGAACCGGGCGAGCCAGGCGCTCATTGCCGGCAGGGGCGGGTTTACTTGCCGCCGCAGCCGCAACCACCGCATCCGCAGCCACCGGACTTCACAGCCACCGAACCGGAGGTGGGGATACCGTCGCCGGTGTCGCCACCCATGAGGTTCACGCGGTTACCGATCTCGGGGCCGCCGACCGGCTGGGGTGCCTTACCCGCCAGGGTTGCCGCGAAACCGGCGGGTTCGCCGCTCAGGTTCGGGATCATCGACGCCGCCGGGGAACCGGACGGGCCGCATGCAGCCGCTGCCGCGTTCGCCTTCGGCTGGGCGACCAGGTGGGCGCCCGCAAAACGCTTAATCTGCTCGGCGGTCGGGTACGCGAAGGACACCTTCACCTCACCGTTGACGAGCATGAGCGGCAGAACCTCGCGGCCGTTCATCTCAATCTGCTCGGCGACCGGTGCGCACTCTTCAAATGCGGAAGGGTAGGAGTCGGTGGAGTACACCTCAATGTCCACGCCCGAATCCAGCGCCTCCTGCGCGGCACCCAGGAAGATGGAACGCTCCATATCCTGCGGATCCTCCGGGTTCTCGCCGGGGCCCGGAATAAATACTTCAAGAACGGTTTCAGCCGCTTCAGTCATCAGTTTCAGCCTTTTCTCTCTTATGGGCACCGGCTCGGGGGAGGGGTGCCAGTCCTTCACTAAGTGTACTCGCGACCTCAAGAGTGCAGAAGTGTGAGTTGAAGTTCCAGATTTGCGGAATATTTGCAGAATTCGAGTCGAATGACCCTTAGCTCGTGAGCTACGGGTTCAGGTGTTGTATTCTGAGTGCATATGCACCGGAGTGTGCGAACCCTGCAATTCAGGCAGACGCCGCCCGGTGTGAAACCAAGAAGGCAACGACGCCCGCATCCGACGCGGACGCATCAGCGCTACAAATACACGCTATTCATAGCGCCACACGACCAGAAGGAGCATATATGTTCGGTTTCGGCAAGAAGAAGAAGGAAGCTGCCGCACAGGAAGCATCGTCCGCAGACGTCTACGTCGCACCTGCTACCGGCGAGTACCTGCCGCTGAGCGAAGTCTCCGACCCCGTTTTCTCTCAGGGCGTTATGGGCGACGGCTACGCAGTGAACCCCACCGCAGGCACCATCGTCGCACCCGTTGCAGGCACCATCGCACTGATTCAGGACACCCTGCACGCATTCATGCTCCGCACCGAAAACGGCGGCGAGGTACTGGTCCACATCGGTATCGACACCGTTGAGCTCGGCGGCGACGGCTTCACCAAGCTCGCTAACGTAGGCGACAAGGTTGAGGCAGGCGCACCCATCATCGAGGTGGACTGGGCAGCTATCGAGGGTCGCATCCCCTCCAAGGAAACCATGGTGATGATCACCAACACCGCAAAGTTCAACATCTCCAAGGACTCTGAGGCACGCCGCCCCGTCGCAGCCGGTGACCGCGTCGCTCAGGCATCCAAGAAGTAAGCTGAACCAGCGAAAATAGCTCAGCTTCAACAGCGGTGAAAAACCCGCGAAAAATGTTTCAACGCAAAAGGTCGCGTCCTGCAGGCTCAATCGGGCTGTGGTCGCGGCCTTTTTCGTTACACGAGAAATTTTTTAACGCCGCATGAAATGCCGCTATTAAAAGCGGCGGAAAAGGAGGAACACATTCACCCGCATTACACCGCGGGTAAGAATGAGGCGCACATAATACCCTATTTTCCTGTAAACGCAGTGAATCACCGATAAAAAATCGTTATCCTACATAGAGTTGTAGTTTGAGTTGAGAGAATCCGGACCCTCAGCTATAAACCAAAACTTCAATGACCAACCACACACATTACGCTCAACTCATAAACGAAAAAAGGACCACTACGGTGACTGCATTCCCGAAGACCTCTAAGAATCTGAGCCGCCGCGGCTTCATTGGCGCCTCCACTCTGGCGCCCGCCGCCCTCATGCTCCAGGCAGGCGAAGCCCACGCCGCAGCCAACACCCGCGCACAGCTCGCGGCAGTACACAGCGGCTCCCCCGCACATCAGCTGCTCTACAAGACCGATGAATTTTTCATCGCCCACCGCGGTGCCGGCAACATCAGCCCCGAGCACACCGCCTACGCCTACGCAGAGTCCGTACGCCGCGGCGCCCTCGCCGTCGAAATTTCCGTACGCACCACCAGCGACGGCCAGTTCGTCTGCATGCACGACACCAACATCAAGCGCACCACCGGTGCGTCCATGGACGTGCGCGGCCATACCCTCGCCGAACTGCGCCAGCACAAGGTTGACATGCGCCAAAACTTGGGCGAGAAGACCGGCCTGTACGACATCCCCACCCTCGAAGAAGCCATCGCCGCGGTTGACGCCGTACCCGCAGGCGGCGAATACGCCTCCGTCGGCGGCAAGAAGGTCGTACTGTTCCTCGAAGCGAAGGACGGCCCCGCACAGGCAGGCCTCGTCAAGTTCATCACCGAACGCGGCCTGCAGCGCCGCACCGTCATCAAGATGTACCGCGACGGCAGCGGCGGCTTCAAACCCACCTCCCGCTACCTGAAGCTTGCCAACTCCGCAGGCTGTGCCACCTGGTGCTACTTCGACGGCGGCGACCCCATCGACAAGATTTCCGCAATGGCACGCCACGAAAACGTGGACGCCATCGGCGTACCCTACTACGAGAAGCCGACCGGCGCTTCCCAGGGCTCCATGAGCGAAGAGAACGTACGCGCCCTCACCGGCCTCGGCAAGGCAGTCATCGTCTGGGAAATCCACCGCCGCTCCGCCTACGAAAAGTACAAGGCACTGGGCGTGAAGGGCTTCATGTGCCCCGACCCCTACTGGGTAATCGGTGACCCCTTCGACTCCAGCGTCAAGATCAAGACCGGCAAGCGCCCCCACGGCATGCTGCCCGCCGACCCCTCCGTCGCAGCGGACATGCCCGACCTGACCGGCGCAGCCATCGTGCACAACCAGCGCTACGACGAATCCGTGCTGCTCGGCCCTCTGGCGAACTACACCACTCGCGACAAGTACACCCTCGACTTCTCCATGAAGTGGACCAGTGCAGTGCCGAAGCAGGATGGTCACTACGGCTACATTGCGTTCGGTCGTGAACACGACGGCGCCTTCGGCATCGGCAAGAAGTTCGCTGCAAAGCAGGAAGACGGCACCTACGTGCTCGCTATCCGCCCGAACTACCGCGGCGGCTCCGTAGCGCAGATCCTCTGCTTCGAACCGAACCAGGCAAGCCCGCGTGTGCTGCACACCATGAAGCTGCGCCAGAAGGTCACCACCGGCCAGGCACTGAACTGCAAGATCGTGCTGAACAAGAACAGCTTCTACTACACGGTCAACGGCCAGTACTCCAGCCCCATCAACCACAGCGCCTACCGCGGCCCGTACGTACACTTCGGCCGCTTCCACGGCACCAACGATGGCGGTCCTCTGGAGCTGACTCGAATCGAGGCACGCCAGTCCTGGATTTGAGAGAACCGGTGGGCCTAGTCCACCAGGTCTGACTCGCCGCCCGCTAAGCGGTGAAGGTGCGGGTATCGGGCAGAGCGGATGCAACACCGAGCATCCCTTCCGGGCAACGCCTTCCATAATCCCCAGCTAGGACTCGCGCGCTGAGCAACGCACCGAGCGAGAATCCACCCCGAAGGGGGTCGCATCTGTAATGGATGCGGCCCCCTTCGGCGTGCCTGCGGTCTATTCAGGGCGGGGGGCGTGTAGGCGCGCGGTGACGGGTGGGCGCGCGGGGTAGGGGAGCGTGCAGGACTAGAATTAAAAGCGTCAGAGTCGACCGCACCGGCCGCCCCAACCCGAAAGGCACGCCATGACCACCTCACCCGAAAACCCCGCCGCGAAATCCGCCCAGCTGCGAGGCCGCACCGAACCGCACATGCAAAGCATCAACATGCCGCAGCTTGAACCCATCGACCCCTACGAGCGGCCCTCCTACCCCTTCTTCTACGTGCCCACCGACCTGCTCATCGGCGGCAGCTGGGTCACCGGCGACAACGGCTCCTTCCCCGTGCACAACCCCTCCTGCGGCCAAATCCTCGCGCACGTCGCCGACGCCAGCGTCGAACAGGGCATCGAAGCACTCGACGCCGCCTGCGACGCCCGCACCTCATGGGCGGCAACCAGCGTCCGCGAACGCGCCGACATCCTCAACCGCGCCTACACGCTCATGACGCAGCGCACCGAAGTCATCGCCCGGCTCATGACCCTCGAAATGGGCAAGCCCCTCGACCAGTCCCGCGGCGAAGTCGCCTACGCGGCAAACTACCTGCGCTGGTACGCCGAAGAAGCCGCCCGCAACTTTGGCCGCACCGGCCTCGCCCCCGAATCCGGGCTGCAGATCACCACCGTACGCCGCCCCGTCGGCCCCTGCCTGCTGATTACCCCCTGGAACTTCCCGCTCGCCATGGCGGCACGCAAGGTCGCCCCGGCGCTCGCGGCGGGCTGTACCGCGGTGCTCAAGCCCGCCTCCCTGACTCCGCTCAGCTCCCTGTACTTCGCGTCCCTGATGCGTGAGGCGGGCCTGCCGGACGGCGTGCTGAATGTGGTGACCACTTCCCGTACCGGCGAGGTTGTCTCCGCGCTGATGGCTGATGAGCGTCTGCGGAAGGTCTCGTTCACCGGCTCCACCGCCGTGGGCCGCACCCTGCTCGCGCAGGCCTCGCAGAACGTTCTGCGCACCTCCATGGAGCTGGGCGGCAACGCCCCGTTCATCGTCTTTGAGGATGCGGACATCCCCGCCGCCGTGGAGGGCGCCTACGCGGCGAAGATGAGGAACATGGGCGAGGCGTGCACCGCCGCCAACCGTTTTATCGTGCACGAGGACGTTGCCGAAGAGTTCACCCGCGCCTTCGTGGAGCGTATGGAGGCGACCGTCGTGGGTGACGGCACCGTCGAGGGAACCGACTGCGGACCGCTAATTCAACCTTCAGCGGTTGAATCCATGCTTTTTATGGTGGAAGACGCCCTGGGTAAGGGTGCGCTCCTCGCCTGCGGCGGGTACATTCCTGAGCTTGAGGAGAACGTTCCGAGCGACACCGGCGGCATGCCCAAGAACCTGAACAAGGGCAATTTTATTCGCCCCACCGTGGTGACCGGCGTGACCGATTCGATGCGCGTGTGGCGTGAAGAAATCTTCGGTCCCGTCGCCCCGATTGCCACGTTCAGCGGCTACGGTGAGGAGGGCGAACGCACCGCCCTGAAGCTCGCCAACGACACCGAGTACGGCCTGGCGGCGTACGTGTACACGAGCAACCACCCGCGCTTTACGCGCATGGCGGCTGGTCTGGAGTTTGGCCTAATCGGCTACAACTCCGGCGTCATCTCGAACGCGGCAGCCCCCTTCGGTGGTGTGAAGCAGTCCGGTATGGGTCGCGAGGGTGGCCCCGAGGGTCTGGAGGAGTACACCGAGCTGCAGTATATCGGCGCGCCGAACCCGTTCGCCGGATAAGCCTGAATACAGCGAAGCCCCGGCGGGTACCCGAGAAGGTACCCGCCGGGGCTTTACGCTGTCTACATCATGCGCGGGTGCTAGAGCTGGCGCAGCGCGAGTAGCTCGCGGCTGAAAGCATCTGCGGGACCCTTGCCGCACGAGTTGGGGCGCGGCTCAAGGGTGACCCGCTCGAAGAAGGCGACCCAGGTGCGTCCGTCGGTGTGGGAGGTGAGTGCCGCCTCCATGGTGGGGTGTTCGGCGGAAAGTTTGGAAGCGTCTACCGCGGGGTCGATGCCTGCCTCACGGAGTGTACTCAGTGCCTCCGCTACCGATGTTTCACGTGAAACCAAACCTCCAGAGGTTACTTCTTCGCCCTTTTGCTCCAGTTCGAGGCGTACGGCAACCTCCGCCGCCTGCTCCACCGGAGTATCCGTGCTGCGGCCTCGCAGGCCGTGCAGCGACGGAATGGAACGACCCGCCAGCGACAGGTACGCAGCCAGCGCCGAAGGCTCCGAGAGGCGACCGTAGGTGTAGCCGGTGGGCAGCATAATGCCGACCGGGGCAAAACGGTGACCGCCCGTATGCGAGCACTCCCAGACCGCATTACCCGGCAGGATATCCGCCAGGTGCGCCGCAATGGGGCGACCGCGCAGGGCGCAGCAGCGGTCACGCTTGGAGTGGGTGCACACGAGAATGGCGGGGGAATTCATGAGCTCCGCACCGGTCGCCTGAATCAACTCCTGGGGGTTGCCCAGGGGCAGGTCGAGCAACTGTTCGGGGGTGCTCACGCTGAACGAGTAGAGCTTCTCCTCACCCGGGGTGCAGAGTGCGTAGAGCACCCGGTGGGTCGGGTTGCCGGATGCATCCGGCGCGCCGTGCAGTACACGCCCTGCTCTGCCCGCCTGGCGGATCAGCAGGAACTTCAAACCCGCCTGCGAGACTGCCTCGCCCAACGCCTCCGAAAGCTCCTTGCCGAGGGCGGAGCCGTCCAGCACGTCGCGACCCCAGTGGCCCACGTGCTCGAGTGCCAGCCAGGCGGTGGCGCGTCCGGCGGTACCGCCGAGCGCCTCGTCGCCGTAGAGGGAGCAGGAGTCTGCCGGGATGCTCGTGGCGCGGGTGCGTGAAGAGAGCTCATCGGCGTGTGCGGCACGCAGGTTGTTCAGCTCGGCGGGGTTGGTGGCGCGCGGCTCGGGGGTTGCGGGGGTGCAGGATTCAGTCATGGTTTCTCGATTCTACGCCTGCGGGATGTGAATGACCTATGTTGCCCCTGCACGGTCTAAATGCTGAAAAACAACCGCTCAAGGGTGATTTTTAGGGGCTATCGGGCGGTCAACTACTCAGGAAGAAGCGCCAAAGCGACGCGGTAGAGGCGGTCCTTTTCCTCGGGGGCGCCGAAGAAGGAGCGGAGCATGTACCCCTGGAAGACCATCATGAAGGCGTCTGCAGTGTCGCGGGCGTAGTCGGCGATGAGCCCCTCCTGTTCGGGGGTGCGCTGCGCCGAATCGGGGTTGATTTCGTGTAGAACGCTGAGCTGTTCGGCCGCCCAGGGGGTGAGGGTCTTTACGATGATGCCCTGCAATAGGGGCATGATGTCCGCGGTTGCCCTGGCGATTTCGGGTGCGTGGAGCGATTCAAGGCGGATACGTAGCATGGCAGAGAAATTGTCGTTTACCAGCTGGTTCGTGTGGATGGTTTCGAGAATGTCCTGGGGGCCGGCACCTTCGGGGAGTGCGGCGTAGAGATTTTTGACGTTTTCGAGGCGCTCGTTAATCGCGCTGACGAGGATGTCTTCTTTGCCGGAGAAGTGCGAGTAGATGGACCCGGAGGACAGTCCGGAGGCTTTGATGATGTCGCTCATGGAGGTGTTGGTGTAGCCCTTTTCGAGGAAGCAGCTAATGGCGGCTTCGATGATTTGGGCTCGGCGTGCGGCTTTGGTGGCGTCTGTTAGTCGGGGCATGGTTCCAGTCTAGGGGGTGAGGCTAAAGAACGCGCAAACACAACACTGATTCTTTTTGTGACTTTGTAAACAAAATGGCTATTGTGTTTGCACTCGGTCAAAAACGGGAGTAGAGTTCTGACTCGTAAACGAAACAAGCATTTTGTTTGGAGATTGTCATGAGCAACGAACCCACCCCCGCACTCACCGCAGAATCGGTGACCGCCTCAGCCCCCGAGTGCGCATCCCAGAAGATTGCGGTCAAGAGCATTGCAGAAGTAAGCGCACAAGAAACCACCGAGCGCTCCTCCTGGCTCAAGGTCATCAGCACCTCCGTACTAGCATCCTTGGTGGTAGCACTCGTCGTCCTAGCCTTCACTTGGCCCACCAAGACCATGGAGGCAAAGAACCTGCCCGTCTCTATCGCAGGCCCCGAGGTGACCGTCAGCCAGTTTGAACAGTCCCTCAAAGACCAAGGTATTGAAACTTTCGACTTGAAGCAGGCATCCTCCCGCGAAGAGGCTGAACAGCAAATCAAGCAGCGCGAAACCTATGGCGCAATTATCTTCACCGAAGGTGCTGCTCCCGAGGTGCTGACCGCCCCCGCCGCCAACACCGCAGCAACCCAGATACTCAACGGTGTTGCCACCCAGCTGAATGCACAAATTCAGCAGCAGGCGCTCGCCGCCAAGACCGAAGCCCTCACCCAGGCGGTGCAGGCCGGCGGTGAGCAGGGCGCCCAGGCTGCCGCTCAGCTGGAGCAGATGAAGATGCAGGCCGAGCAGGCATCCGCCATGGCGGTGAAGACCACTGCCGTAGTGCCCCTGAGCGAAAGTGACAGCTCCGGTAGCGGTATTGCAATTGCCGCGTTTCCCCTGGTCATCGGCGGTATTCTGGGTGGTTCCTTCTCCGCCCTGCGCGTGAACGGCACCTGGCGTCGCTTCGCCACCGCTACCCTCTACGCCGTTACCGCCGGTGCGCTGACCGCCCTGATTCTGAACGTCTGGTTCGGTATGATTCCCGGTGACTTCGCTACCCTGTGGGCCGCTTTTGGCGCCACCTACCTGGCAACCGCCTCCTTCATTGTGGGTGTGGGTGCACTGTCTTCGCCGCTGATTGGTCTCGCTGTAGGCGCGGTCATCACCATGTTCATTGGTAACCCGATTTCGGGTGCGACCATGCCGAGCGTGTTCCTGCCCGGTGTGTGGGGTCAGATTGGTCAGATGTTGGTGCCGGGTGCATCCTCGACTCTGCTGCGTTCGATTGCGTACTTCCCGGAGGCTGCAACGAGCGACCAGTGGCTGGTGCTCGGTTCCTGGATTGCGTTCGGTCTGCTCGCCGGTGTCATCGGCTGGGCTCTCAAGGAGCGCCGCACCGCAACAGTGGAGGCATAAGCGCCGCGGGTTAGACCGCCGGTACAACGTAGCCGACGCAATATAGCCGGCACAACGTAAGAGGGGTGTGCGCCGTGTTCACTGAACACGGCACACACCCTTTCGGCATACCGACTATTACCGACTGTTATGCGCTGTTACTGGTTGTCGAGGACGTACTGCTTGAACTGCTCGTCCCGGCGTTTGAATTCTTTGAGCTCATTCTCCAGAGCAGCCTGGTTCTTGGCGACGAGCGGCTTCTGGTACTGTGCCTCCAGGTCGTAGAGCTTCTGCGAGCGGCCTACATCCTGATTGCACTGTGCCTGGATGGTGGCGATTCGAATTTCTTCTTCGGAGGCGACGGTGCTCTGACGAATATTCTTTTCTTCCTTAACGGTCACCTCACTATCGGGGGTGAGGCCCTTGTCCTTGACGCATCGCTTCCACTCGTCGTCGAGAGATTTTTTGAGCTGTCTATCCCCAGCGGCGTTTCGAACGTCGGTCTCCACACGCCTATACGTGGCGGAGCCGAATGGTATCTCTCCAATTTTTGCCATCTCTTCGCTGGCGCGCTGGTAGCATTCGGTGCTGACATCTTTCCCAGGGTCGGATGAGGGTGCAGGGGAGGACAGATCCAGCGTATTCGATTCGTCGCGCTCGTGGAGGCCGTATTTTTGGGCGTGCTCAACGTTCCAGATTCCGTAGGTCCTGCCGAGGTTCCTGCCGGATCCCTCGGTGCGGACAAACATCTTGTAGTGCTGCCCGTGTTCGGCAAAGCACTTTTTGCGGGCGAGCTCAAGGGCTTTGGTGAAGTATTCGTCCTTGCCGTCGGTGTTGTATGCGTCCAGAGGCAGGATCACCCGGTCATTTTCTGTGTCGAAGATTGCTCGGGCGCTTTCATCCTTCTCCAACGTGGGACCGAAGGAGCAAGAAGACAGCACAGTGCTGATGAGGGCAGCCGCCAGAAGCTTTTTCAAAGCTGACATGGTGTATATCCAATCTGTTACGGAGAGTCCGTGGCGTCGCGGCCACAACCCCCTGTAGACCACGCGAACTATGTGGCCTTGAGAACACTTCTTGAGAAGGTGACTTAACAGTACCCCTAGTGGATGCGGGTTTGCGCTCAATAGGGAGGTGCGTGCAGCAGAAAATTTTCCGCCGCATGGCGGGTTCGGTGCCGGTTGCGGATTTGCCCGGTGAGATTACGGTGAGATTGCGCAGGATAGATGGGCGCACCTGATTTGGTGCCCCGCCCGCCTCGCGCCACAATGAACACATGACCGCAGAAGACACCACCACACTAACCAGCGCCAGGCTCGACCTTTGGCTCTGGTCGGTGCGCATCTTTAAGACCCGCTCCCTCGCCGCCGACGAATGCAAAGGCGGCCACGTGCGCGTCAACGACGCACCCGCCAAACCCTCCCAAAAACTCAAAAAAGGCGACGTCGTCAAGGTCCGCTACCCCGGCTGGGAACGCGTCTTCAAAGTCGAAAAACTCCTCGTCAAACGCGTAGGCGCACCCATCGCCGTCACCTGCTACGAAGACCTCTCCGGCCCGCGCCCCGCCTACCTCTCCATGCCGCCGGTCGCCAAACGCGAACGAGGCAGCGGCCGCCCCACCAAGAAGGAACGCCGCGCCCTCGACGAACTGCGCGGCCGAGGCGCCTAAAGCGCATCTCGCACGCCTATCTCGCAGAGTGCACCCCGCCCCGCGCGCAGGCGCCCGCCGCGGCGGCGGGGAGTAGCCTAGAAGGATGAGCACACAGAAGCACCCGAATACCGAACCCGCTGCGAACACCGCCGAGTCTTCGCTGAACCGGCGCATCCTCGCGCTCGCCGTACCCGCTTTCGGCGCGCTCATCGCCGAACCCATCTTCGTGCTCACCGACTCCGCCCTCATCGGCCAACTCGGCAAGGCAGAACTCGCGGGCATGAGCATCGCCGCCACGCTCGTCACCACGGTCGTGGGCCTCATGAACTTCCTCGCCTACTCCGTCACGCCCGCCGTGGCGCGCGCCTTCGGCGAGAAGAACCTGCGCCGCGCCTGGCAGATCGGTGTGGACGGCGTGTGGGTCGCCTTCGGCCTCGGCATGCTCCTCATGATCGCCGGATACGCCTTCGCAGACCCGCTGCTGCGCGGCCTCGGCGCGACCGACGAAACCATGAGCTACGCCCTCGACTACCTGCACCACTCACTCTGGGGTATTCCGCCGATGATGATTATCCTCGCGCAGGTCGGCACGCTCCGCGGGCTGCAAGACACCGTCACCCCGCTCAAAGTCGCCACGGTCGGCACGCTTGTGAACATTGTGCTGAACTGGCTGCTCATCTACCCGGTCGGCTGGGGCGTTGCCGGTTCGGCGACCGGCACCTCCCTCACCCAGTGGGGCATGGCTGCCGCGCTCGGTGTGGTCATGATGCGCGGCACCCGCGAACACTCCGTCCCCTGGGCACCTGACGTAACCGGCATGCGTTCGGTGCTCTCGCTCGGCTCCTGGCTCATGCTGCGCACCCTGTCCATGCGCATCGCCTCCCTGCTGACCGTGTTCGTCGTGGCACGATTCGGCACCGAACACACCGCCGCATACCAGCTCGGCATGGGCGTATTTAACCTCTTCCTCTACGCCTTGGACTCCCTCGCCATCGCCGCCCAGGCGCTACTCGGCAAGGAACTCGGCGAACGCGACCTCAACGTAGAATCCGAACGTGCGAAGGTGCGCCAGCTGAAAAACCGGCTGCTCCGCATGAGCCTCATCTACGGCGTCATCACCGGCCTGATTTGCCCGCTCATTGGCTTCTTCGGCTCCTGGATTTTCACGCAGGACGCGCAGGTGGCGTTCCTCTTCACCATCGCCACCGTCATCATTGCCCTCGGCCAGCCCATCGCCGCGTACGTGTTCACCCTGGACGGCATCCTCATGGGCGCGCAGGACGTGAAATACCTGGCGATTGGCTGCTTCATCATGCTCGTCATGTACGTGCCGGTCATGCTCGGCCTGCACTGGGCGGTCGGCAACGGCACCATGGATGCGCTCGCCGGGTATTGCGGCTTGTGGGCGGCGTATATTCTGTACTTCCAGGGAATCCGCGCGGTCATTTTTGGTCGCCGCGCCTCCTCGGATGTGTGGATGAAAGCCGGTGCCGAGTAGGGGCATCATAGGAGGTGCTGGGCAGGTGCGCTCTGGGCGCCTTGGGTACCAGCCCACCGGCTTCGTACACCCTGTAATACGACACCGGCAATACGGTCCCGCCGCTCGCGGGCGTATTTCCTGCGGGCGTAACTAATCACATTTTCCGCCGCCCGCACCCTCCGCGGGTGTAGCATGACAGGGTATTGAAACCCTCATGCAAAGGATGAAACCGTGACCGTAACCCGCGAAGAAGCCCTCGAAATTTTCGCCCGCCGCCGCGCAACCCGCGCCTACGACCCCGACCGCCGTATCAGCGACGAAGACTTCGCCGCAATCCTCGAATTTGCGCGCCTGTCGCCCAGCTCTGTCGGCACCGAGCCGTGGAAGTTCCTGGTCATCCAGGACCCCGAACTGCGCGAAAAGCTCAAGCCGATCGCCTGGGGCATGGCGGGCGCCCTCGACGACGCAAGCCACCTGGTCGTACTGCTGGCGAAGAAGGGCCTGCGCTACGACACCCCGTGGATGCGCCGCACCCTCGAAAGCCGCAATCTCACCGAGGAGCAGATGGAGGCCGCACTCGAACGCTACGGTAACTTCCAGAAGAACGACATGAAGGTCCTGGAAAGCGACCGCGCGCTCTTCGACTGGGCGTCCAAGCAGACCTACATTGCCCTGGGCAACATGATGACCGGCGCCGCAATGCTCGGCATCGACTCCTGCCCCATCGAGGGTATGAACTACGAAGCAGTGAACGAGCTGCTCGCCTCCGCAGGCCTGTTCGACCCGGAAGAGTTCGGTGTGTCCGTGGCTGTGACCTTCGGTTACCGTGCCCACGAAATCGCACCGAAGAGCCGCCGCTCCATCGAGGACCTGGTCACCTGGGCCTAGGTTCTGCCGGGCTGTTAGCTCGGGCTATCGGGTGGGGCGTTTGCGCTAGATGTTTGTGCTGGATGCTCAAGCTAGGTGTTCAAGTTAGACGTTCAAGCCGCCGCCCGTGAAAACTAAATATAAAGAAATGCACCGCCTTTACACGGGCGGTGCATTTCTTTATATCTTTTACCGTGCAAAAAGCACGGTGAGATATGCTTTTGAAATTTTCGTTTGAAATCGCGCGCAGCGATTCATTCTGTATAACGGCAGAGCGCTACTTCCTAAACGCCGTCAGACGCATAGAATTCAGCACCACAAACACCGAACTAAACGCCATTGCCGCACCCGCAATCATCGGGTTCAGCAGGCCCGCCACGGCAACCGGAACAGCCACCGAATTGTAGGCGAACGCCCAGAACAGGTTCGACTTAATGGTGCGCAGCGTAGCGCGGGAGAGACGCAGTGCCGTCACCACCGAGGCAATATCCGAGCGGGTCAGCACAATATCGGCGGCCTCCGCGGCAACGTCCGTGCCCGAACCCATCGCAATGCCCAGCTCAGCAAGAGCCAGCGCCGGGGCGTCATTCACGCCGTCGCCGACCATCGCCACGCGGTGACCGGCAGCCTGCAACTTCTCAATCACCTGCGACTTACCCTCCGGGGTCACGCCGGCGTACACGTTCTCAGCCGAAATACCGACCTGCGAGGCGATCGCCTGCGCAACCTGCGGGGCGTCACCGGTGAGCAGGATCGGCTCCATGCCGAGCTCACGCAGCTGCGCCATGGTCTCTGCCGCCTCCGGCTTGGGGGTGTCAGCAACCGAAATCATGCCGATCGGTTGCAGAGCGGAGGTGCTGCTCGGGGCCTCGTCAGGGGCCTCGTCAGGGGCCTCGCCGCGGGCGACAACCACCGTCGTTAGACCCGCCCGGCGAGCCTGATCCAGCAGAGCCAACTGAGCCTCGCTCAGCTGCGCACCCGCCGCCTGCAGGTACTCGGGAGTACCCACCACAACCAGCCGGGAGGCGCCGCTCTCGGCACCTTCACCCGCACCGCTCAGTACGCCGCGCACGCCTCCGGGGACACCCTCGAAGTCGCTCACGCTCGGTGCCGATGCGCCCTCCGCCAGCACGCCCTGCTCACGGGCAAAACCGGCAATCGCGCGGGCAATCGGGTGCTCACTCAGCGCCTCCACGGCGGCGGCATCATGCAGAACAGACAGGGAACGTTCATTCTTGGAACCGGCAGAATCCGGCGAAATACCGGACAAGTCACCTGCCGACTCATAGTCACCAAACGTGCCGTAGAACGCTACAGACATCTCACCAGTCGTCACCGTACCGGTCTTATCCAGCACCACGCGATCAACCGTGCTCGTCGCCTCCAACACCTGCGCGTTACGAATCAAAATGCCCAGCTGCCAGCCGCGGCCCGTACCCGCCAGCAGTGCCGTCGGGGTCGCCAAACCCAGGGCGCACGGGCAGGCCACCACCAGCACCGACACCGCTGCGTTGAACGCCGCCGCACCGTCACCGGAAATCAGCCACCAGCCGACCAGGGTCAGCGCCGAAATCGTCAAAATCACCGGCACGAACACGGCAGAAACACGGTCCGCCAGGCGAGCAATAGGAGCCTTCGTCTCCTGGGCGCTCGCCACCAGCTCACCCATCTTCGCCAAGGTCGTCTCAGTGCCCACACGGGTGGCGCGCACCGTCAACGAACCAGACGTATTCACCGTCGCACCCGTGACCGCATCACCCGGATGCACCTCCACCGGCACAGACTCACCCGTCAGCAGGGACGCATCCACCGCCGACGACCCCTCAACCACTACACCATCCGTGGCAATCTTCTCGCCCGGGCGCACCAGGAACAGGTCGTCCGGCATGAGATCCTCCACCGGAACCTGCACCTGCTTGGTCACGCCCTGCTTGTCGGTGCGCAGCAGAGTCGCCTCTTTCGCGCCCATGCTCAGCAGGGTGCGCAGCGCCTCCGAGGAGCGGTGACGGGTGCGGTGCTCAATTGCGCGGCCAATCAGCAGGAACAGCGTCACCATGGACGCCGAATCGAAGTATAGCGGCGCGTGGTGGCCGGTAAACATCGACCAGAAACTGCCGCCCGCATGGTGTACGTGCGCCGTCAGTGCCGGGTTCATGAGCAGCTGCGCCAACGAGTAGAAGTACGCCACGACCACGCCGAGGGACACGAGCGTATCCATCGTGGAGGAGCCGTGACGGGCATTGATGAGCGCGGCGCGGTGGAACGGCGCGGCGCACCAGAACGCGACCGGCGCGGTCAGAATCGCCACGACCCAGCCCCAGTTCGGGAACTGGAACGACGGGAACATCGAAATCAAGAAAATCGGCACACCCAAAATCGCCGCATAAATAATGCGGTCAGTGAAGCCGCCCTTCATGCTCGGGGTGCTGTGCTGGTTGCCGCCGCCGGATGCGCTCGCGTTCGTTCCAGCGCCCGCGCGCGGCCCGTTCTTGAGGTGCGCCGTGTAGCCGGCATTGTTGATGGTCTCAACAATCTGCTCGTCGCTCACACCCTCAGGTACGATGACGCGCGCCGACTCCAGCGGCAGGTTCACCGCCGGGTCAACGCCGGGGATTTTGCGGAGCTTACGCTCCACGCGACCCACGCAGGATGCGCAGGTCATACCCTGAATATCCACGTGGATGATTCGGGTGGATTCCGTTGATTTTACGGTCGTTCCGGCAGGATTAAAAAGAGAACGCTCACTCTGTGATGAGGTCTCGCGGGTGCTTGTTGAAGGCTGTGTAGAAGACACAATACTTCCTCAAAACTCAAAAACGGGAGGGTAGAAAAAGGTACACCAAGCCGGGGGAGGGGCCCCGAAGGACCCCGCCCCGGACGGTGTATGGTGCAGTGTTTAGGGTGCAGTACTGAGGGTGTCGCGGGAGTGAAAGCCGCGGGTAAAACCGCGAGGCTGTAAACGCGGCGGCGGGAGTAATGCTGCGGCTGTGAAAGCGGCGGCTTAGTGGTCGCCGGGCAGCCCATCCGGCCTGCTCGTGCGCGGGCGAATACCTGTCACCTTCGCGCCACGATCGGACACACCGTAGGCACGCTTCACGGCAGCCCGCGGGAACGGCGAAGCGTTCGCCTTCTCACGCGCCTTCACGCCCTGCTCGTGCTCGGCGGAACGCTTATTCGCGCTCGTGCCGCTACGTCGCGCCGCACCGGGCGCATCCTCACGCGCCGTGTATTCGGGGCTCTGCTTCACCCACGAATCGACCAGCGCCGCATCCAGATTCATCTGCCTGGCCACGCGGGTGATCGCGTCGCGCAGGTGCATGTTTTCGGCGCCGACAAGGGTGCGGACCGCGCCAACAACCATCGCAATGTACTGCGGAGGGTAAGCCATGATGACTCCTAATCGAGCCGGCTGCCGCGCTAGACGGCGGGGGTGAAGCCAGCCTCTACGATAGCGTCTGCAACAGCCTGGGTGTTGAGGGTGCCCTCGTGCTCAATGGTCACGGTGGAGACGCCGTCCTTGACGACATCCACGGTCACGCCGGTCACGCCGGGAACTTCACTGACCTCTTCGCTGACGCTCATAGCGCAGTGGTTGCAGGTCAGGCCGGTTGCCTTAACGGTGGTGGTGCTCATGATGATTTCCTTTCGGTAATGGGTTGAAAACTTGGGGCCGCCCGGTATTTAGGGGCAGCGTGTTTAGCTGCGCATGAGGCGCGAGATCGCGGCGGTTGCCTCTTTGACCTTGGCCTCTGCGATGGTCGGGTCGCCGGTGCGTTCGGATTCGACGGCGGCGCCGGTCACGCAATGGCCGATGTGCTCTTCGAGCAGGTTCAGGGAGACGGCGTGGAGCGCCTTGGAGACCGCGGCAACCTGGGTGAGGATGTCGATACAGTACTTGTCTTCGTCGACCATGCGGGCGATGCCGCGAACCTGCCCTTCGATGCGGCGCAGGCGCTTGAGGTGCGCCTCTTTGTTGGAGGCGTAACCGTGCTGGGTTTCGGGTGCCTCGCCACTGCAGCATGCGCCAGTGTGCGCCTCAGTGGGTTTTTCGGCGGGTGTGCCGGATGCGGTGCTGACCTGGGTGGATGTGCTGTGGCAGCACTGGTTGCTGGTGGTTTCCATGGCTCCAGTATATACCCTAGGGGGGTATCCCGCAAGGGGGTGTTACGGATTATTACGGGTTGTTACGCGGTATGGGTGCGGGGGCTTGTTGATAGGGGGATTCTTCGATAGGTTACGGACCTTTCGATAGGTTACGGACCTTTCGATAGGTTAGTGCCTTCACTGCGGGTTAAAGACCCACGGCGAAGACACTAACCTATCGAAAATCTCTGTCTAAAAAGCAGGCGACCCCGGATGCGCCAGGTTGATGGGCGGGCGCCGGTTATGGTTTAGCTTTTTCGGTAATGGGTTAGTGACTTCAGGCTGGGGTTTTAGCCATTACCAAAGACGCTAAGTCATGACTGAAATTACTAGGGCATGACCGAATTTTCACCCGTGTGGAGGCGCTGCCTCTGCGGAATTTGTGCCATGGTTTAGCGTCTTTGACCATGGTTTTTAACTACGACCAAAGACACTAACCTATGGCACAAATCCGTAACCCATTACCAAAGACGCTAAGTCATTACTGAATTTTTACCGGCGGCGGGTAACTGGCTGTTTCGATAGGTTAGTGACTTTAATGCGGGTTAAAGACCCGCGGCGAAGACACTAACCTATTGAAAGTTCCCCCGGTCCTCCCTTATGAACGGCGAAAAGCCACATGTGTTTCGAGAAGCCACCAAAGAAGTGGCTTTTCGAAACACATGTGGCTTCTCAGCATAAGACCCACGGGGCTGATTTACATGTCGGGCCAGTCGCGGTGCAACGAATACTCCGTATCCCCATCACCATTATCGTTCAGGTGCCAACGCTGACCGGTACGAATATCGGCCTTGCGCAGACGCGGGTTCGGGTTATCCTTCTTGCCCATCGTGGGGGCTGCCCCGCACCAAGCGGCTGACGCCGCGGTGCTCTGCGCTCGGGACCGCGCGGGCCGATTTCAGAGACTGCCGCCTTGTTGCCCCTGATCTGTAGAAGAGTCATTTTTCTGTTAAACAAAAAAGGCCTGCCGTATGGCAGGTTATTGCGTTGGTGTAGAAAGCTAGGCGTGGAAGTTGCCAGAGCGCTGGTAGGCGTAGCTGGTATCCGTTTGACGCGGACGCTCACGGGGATAGGTGGTCACGGGCTGACCTGCCGTGTAGTGGGTGTCTGTATCTCCGTTGCCGTACTCGATGACATAGGAGGAGGGCATGAGCTCAATTTCGACGTGTCCGGCGAGCATGTCTGCTTCGAGGCGGTAGGGTCGGCTTGCCTGGCTCTAGCGACTCTGCAGCGTGGCGGATTTCCTCCATGACTTCTTCGTAGGTCGGGCCGGTGGGACCCGGGCTGTCGGCACTGGTCAGGGTGCGGGTATCGTTGGGAATGCAGCTAGCAGAGGAAGGGCTTCGGGGACTTCCGTGATCTACAGGAATGCCAGATTCAAGCGACATATTTGTGAACTTGAATGTTCCTATTCTTCCGTCTTTGGTTGTGCATGACATAATATTGGGATTTTCGTTGGCGTAGGTAACTTTTACGCCGTTTCCCTGATTTACCGTGGAATAAGTATATTGTTGCTGAATTTCCTGGTTGGCATTATCTGCACCTGTATTTTTCTCATCGTAACCATCTTGACTGCCTCGCGAAGTAGTTGTTTCAACTTCGATTTGGCAAACTTTAGCTGATGTGTCAGAACAAGGCGCAGTAATAACGTATGCATCAACGTTAGTGGTACCGCAAAATCCTAGAATGCAAGATAGAGAAAAAATCCCACTGCATTTTATTATTTTGTTCATTATTTTAGTCTTCTACCTGTTCGTAACCGATAATTTTCCATGAAGAGTCGGAGTACTTAAATTCAAATTTCCAGGTGTCATTATCCTTCTGGATATTTCGGTTTCGGTGCCATTCTCCGGTAGGCTCCACAAGAGTTATATAATTCCACTCGCGATATGCCTTCCAAAAATAGGTTTCCCCATCCTCAGACCACGGATTTCCATCAGCAACATAGTTGTCAATGCCATCAATAATCCACCCGCCGCGCTTATACAAGTCCTCAAAGCTCTTATATCCCTTAAGTTCACTTTCAAAATTACTGGAAATGTATTTTCGGGATTCCGTAAAATCGCCTACTTGAATTCCGTAATTAGTCCATTTCACCCAAGCATCCATCGTCTTACGGATACCTTCAATAGACTTCTCACGATAGCCCTCTTCAGGGGCGTTAGGCTTCGGCACGTTCTGAGCAGGGCCCTTGCCGTCCGCAGGGCGGTACTCGCCATCAGGCGCCTTCGAGCCGCCCGAGTAGCCTCGGACAGTAGAGGGGGTTGCTGAAGCTGATGCAGATTCAGATGCCGCAGCAGAAGTAGATGCCGATTCGCTTGGTGCGGCAGTTGCGGTGGCTGCCGCCTCGTTATTTGCCTGCTGGCCGCATGCCGCAAGCAGGGCCCCCAGGCCCGCAAGTGCGCCGCCGCCCAGCAAGGTACGGCGGTTGAAAATGGTCGAATCCATAGAAGATACGCTCCTATCGTCGGTGACAGTGTGATATATGTGCATGTCGGGCCGTTATTCACGGGCCTCATTGACTGCCGGAAGAAAACAGCCCCGTAGCGCGCCCATCAAGCGCATCAATGCGCTGCGTAACCCATGACCGAATCTCCGGCTGCGCCAGGTAGGTGAGAGCCGGTTATGGGTTATGCCTTGCCTTTTCGTCGATAGGTTAGTGTCTTCACTGCGGGTTAAAGACCCACGGAGAAGACACTAACCTATCGAAAACCTCGGTCTAAAAAGCAGGCGGCCCCGGACACACACGCATCCGGGGCCGCCTGCTGCGGTCATTTACATTCGGTTATTAGTCCCATTCACCGCGCAGAATCTGCTGAACGAATTTCTTGGGTAGCCAGAAGGAGTGCTTCGTGATGCGACGACCATCGGGTAGTTCGTCGGTATCCTTGAGCTTGCCTTTTCCGACAAACTCGCCAGGCTCAACTTCGTAGTAGGTCTGGGAGGCGTGAACCTTCGTAAAAAGGTATTCGTTCGCCTTGCTCTGCGGGAAGTCAGTGGAAACCTTAACGCCGTCCTTACCATTCGGCTTGACCGTTAGCTCAACACCTCGATTAATGATCTCCTTCGTCTCTTGCCATACCTTCATCAGTTCAACTTTCATCAGTTCAGGCTCGAGGGAATCGGGGAAACCCCAGAACTTGACCTGATCTAGGCAGAAATCACCGGTCTCATTCTCGCGGAAAACAACAAACATGAATTTCCTTGAGAAAATCTCGGTGTAAATATGGGATTCTTCCCACTCTTTTTCATTCGCTAGTTCAATAAAACGGTAGTTCTTAAAGGGAACATCCTCTTTAGGGAGCCCGTTTTTATCAACACGAATAGCGCGAATATTCATGTTTGCCTTTTTAAATTCGGCAGTACTATCAATATCCGAAGAAAGGCCTAGAATTTTCTGCACAAGAGTGCTGTTGCGGCCCTTGGATTTAAAGTTAACATCAAACTCCTTGCAGAGTTCTTTCTCGCTCTGGCCCCGGTATTTCAGAAGCTTTTCTTCAATAATCTGGGTAAAAGGCTTAGAGGTATCCCGAGCTGCTTTAGCGATACTCTCCTGTTCCTCCTGGCTAAAAACCCTGGTGCGGAGGAGAGTTGTCATGTAGCTACTCTTGAGCGACCAGGCGCGCCTATTAGCCAGCTCGGGGCCATAGGGCTGAGTAGTGCGGTCCTTGTCTCTGCCGGCACCCTTCCGGCAGGTTGAAAGGTACATGCCGTCAGATTCGGAAAGCTCGTGCGCGCGTCCCTCCAGGACTTTCTGGGTAATACGTTTATAGTCCGCAAGAATGGTTGGCATATCCTCTTCGGGCCAGTCGAAAAGGAAAGCCTTATCGGTGATAATCTTCAAAATATCGCGGGTCTTTTGATATTTATAAAACAGAAGCAAAATATTTTGGCACTTATGCCAAAGGTGCGTCTGATAAAAATCGTCTAGATTTTCCTCATGAAAATTAAACATGCTGAGAACTAGACGTTCTTTGGCGGAAATAGTGCCGTTCGCGTTGACTTTGTAAGGGGTCGTCTTGATTTCGAGCTTTGCTTTAGGAATATCGGGTTCCGGGGAATTGTTGGGCTTGATGCCGTAGAAGCATTCTTCGATGATATTGCCATAGATTCCCTTGGAGAGCTCGCTAATTTCCTTGCGAGTAGCCGTTGAGGGAGTACCCTTTTTCTTATCTTCGTAGGTTTTGTACTCAGAGTTCTGGAATTCTTCCAGGATGTCCTGAAGTGTGCGACCAACGAGCTTCTTATCTGTGTACTTGAGGATGCTATCAACGCTCGAATTGTCGTAATCGAAAATGTCCATAGTCGGTGTTCCTTCCGAAAGTAGAGGGGTAGCGGCGGTGCTGTTTCTTGCTTTCATGCTACGTCAGGTACGGCAGCTGCACTCTCTGGTTCGTCATGGGCTTTTCCATAACCTGCTTGATCTGAATAGCTGTTCTATGCTATAGTATCAGTATTCGAACACATTTACAAGAGGACTATAAGGACTACTGACTCATGGATCAGAAAACCACCAGCAGTAGCCAGCCTATCCGAGTTATCGAACTTTTCGCCGGTGTAGGTGGCTTCCGCTTAGGATTTGAAGGCTATAATGCCAACGGCATGACCTTGCCCTCCGCAGGCCCCTTCACGACCGTTTGGGCGAACCAGTGGGAGCCTCCGGGAACGGTTGGCCGCCAGTTCGCGGCACGCTGCTACCAGGAACGTTTCGGCGAAGAAGCAAACCTCGAAAACCGCGACATCCACGCCGTACTTGATGATGTGGAGGCGGGCCTCTACGAAATTCCCGACGCTGACCTGCTCTGCGGCGGTTTCCCCTGCCAGGATTACTCGGTTACCAAGCCCCTTTCGCAGTCGCACGGCATTGAAGGTAAGAAGGGCGTGCTCTGGTGGGATATTCACCGCGCGCTCGAACTTAAGACCCCCAAATATGTTGTTCTGGAGAACGTTGACCGCCTGCTAAAGTCACCCGCTAAACAGCGAGGCCGCGACTTCGCCATTATGCTCTCCTGCTTCTACGCGCTCGGCTACAGCGTCGAATGGCGCGTTATTAACGCGGCAGAGTACGGCCACCCGCAGAAGCGTAAGCGCGTTTACATTTACGCCGAACACAACGCCCCTGAATGGGATTTGTCGCGCCGTATCACCCACACCGGTATTTTGGCGGAAGCGTTCCCGGTCAAAACTGCAGAATCTGAGGGTCTTCTCTCCGTCTTCGAAGAGCTCAATGAGGCTGATGAGTTCACCATCTCCGATGACCCCTACTACGAGACGGAACACTTTGGAATTGGCGCTAAGACCTCACCCTTCCAGATTGCCGGTGTCATGCAGAACGGCACCGTGCTCACCAGCAAGGTAGAGCCCGATTACCGCGGCGAATTTAAGACGCTCGGTGACGTAGTTCTTCCTGACTCTGAGGTGCCGGAACAGTTCTTTATCGCCCCTGACAAGGTGCCTTCTTGGGAATACCTCAAGGGCGCAAAGAAGGAAAAGCGCATCAATAAGGCGAGCGGCTTTGAATACTTCTACACCGAAGGCTCAATGTCTTTCCCTGACCCGCTCGACCGTCCGGCGCGTACCATCCTGACCGGCGAAGGAGGCTCGGGTGCCTCCCGATTCAAGCACGTTGTGGTTGGTGATTCCGGTGCGTACCGCCGCCTCGTTCCCGATGAACTGGATCAGCTGCAGGGCTTCCCCCGCGGCTGGACTGACACCGGCATGAGTGACGGTAACCGTGCCTTCTGTATGGGTAACGCCCTCGTGGTGGGTATCCCGCACGAAATCGGTAAGGCTATCGCCCGCCGACACAACCAGTAAGACATAACCAGTAAAACGCATAGGAGGTGCAGTAGCCCGAAAGCTACTGCACCTCCTTTTGCATGCCCGGCGGCCTAAACCAGAGCAGGCCTAAACCAGCGCCTCATCAAGCCAGCTCAGACTTGAGCGGTGCTCATCCAACAGCTCAAGAGCTCGGTTAGGCAACTCAACCTTCAGGCGGGCACCCGCCAACGACTGATACTGCGTATTTCCCAAACCGGGGTGTAGAAGAAGAGTCCGCGAAGAGCTCACACCCACCAGCTCACTATCAAAGAGCTTATGCAGATCTTTGCGTAGAAGCAGACCCTCATCCACTCGGTGCTCACCCTCGCGCGCATAGCTGTACAGGTGTGCCGCATCCAGCGCCGCCGTGTGGCAAGCGCCCGTAAACGCACACATGCTTCCGAAGCGGTTCAACAGCTCCTGACGGAACTGCGGCTGGCCATTGCGAGCCTTGACGGTGCGCATCGTAAAACCGCCGCGAGGATTCACGGGAATCCCGCGGGCCTCACCAAGATTGAGCTGGTGAATACCCGAAGTGTTCAGACTTTCAAGCCAGGTGAGGACTTTCGCGGTATCGAGGGCAACAATGCTGTTCTGAGTGTTGTATTTGCCGGGTACGCTCAGCGCTTTGAAAGAATCCTTATCTGCTGCACCGATAAGCTCAGTCCAGGTATCACCGTAGTAGGCAATGAACCGCTGAACCTTCTCGGCTTTCTGCGGCGGATTCTTATGCAGACGCTGCTCGGGCTTGAGATTGTCTCTCCTCAGACACTTCCCATCGCAACGCCACAGCCCATCGGATTTGAAGGTGATGCGGCTGCTTCCACAGCGGGGGCAAAAAGTCATGACCTTATCAGCTTCGTATGACTCAATTTTTCGGATAACGGCTGATCCGAGAAGAATCGAATTATCTCGAATCAGCACGAAGTCGCCCTCTCGAACGTTCTTGTGGTTGGGAACTTTCGAGTCGTAGACATAACGGAATTCCAAGGCGTCATCGTAGACTTTGCCGCTGGCGGCGCTTCGGTTCTCTTCGTCGGGAACGGAACGTAGCAGCCACGCGTGGGGGAGCCGCATGTCAGTTGCGGCGTGTTTGCTCGGGAGGCTGAGGGTCGTCACCACGGACGGGAGAACGAGGTCCGGCAGTGAGGGCGTTGAGTTGTTGTCCATAGCAGCAGCCTAGCAGCCCGGGCGGTTTGCCGCTGCCCGGGTGGTCACCGGCTCACGGGGTAGGGGTGGTGGAATCCTGTAATTACAAAAATTCCGGTGACTCCTGCATACACCCCTCCTTGAAAAGCCACATGTGTTTCGAGAAGCCACTTAACATGTTGCTTTTCGAAACACATGTGGCTTCTCGGCGATTAAACTCGGCGCAGCAATCACCCCGCCCCGCACGCAGAACACACCAGCCCAAACGCTATTGATTCGCATCACAGGCCGGCGTTCTTAGGTATCCTTGGGGTAACACCCAGACAGAAGCCCGCCCTCCACCTCGAAAGGGGCCGCATGAAAACCTTCTGGACTAACCTACCCCTCACCATCCGCGCGGCAGTCATCTTCTGCTACGCCTACGCCGCGGTGCGCATCCTCAATCTCTTCGCTGAGGCAGGCACCGCACCGCTGACCCCACGCACGCTCCTCGACGGTGCCCTCACCGTCGCGGTCGTCGTCGGCGCTCTCGCCCTGTACCTGGGTAACGCGCTGGGTGCCGCCCTCCGTGCCCGGCGAGAAGGCTACGAGCCCCGCCCGGTCGGCATCATCGTCGCCTACGCCCTCTTCGTGGCGGTGTGCACCTACCTTGCCTACCGCCTCATCTCTTACACCGTGGAGGCGGGGCTCACCTGGCTCTTCCCGCCCGCCCTCGGCCCGGTTCTGACCGCCGTGGGCATGGCTGGTCTTGGCGTGATTAACTATGTGCGCCTCCGCCGCACCCGCAAGGACTAACCGGGGAATGGCACTACAAGAAACCCTGTAATTACAAAAAATCTCCCGCACCGGGTAGAGCACACCTTCACGGCATGCCCCCCAGTGCGGGAGATTTCTATATCAACGGAACGCCGCAGCCTTCACGCTACAGCGCCGCGTGCACCTTACAGGCTCTGTGCCTGAATTGCGGTGATCGCAACGGTGTTGATGATGTCCTCAACGGTGGTACCGCGGGACAGGTCGTTCACGGGCTTACGCAGACCCTGCAGAACCGGGCCCACAGCGGCAGCACCCGAAGACTGCTGAACAGCCTTGTAGGTGTTGTTACCGGTGTTCAGGTCGGGGAAGACGAACACGGTAGCCTGACCGGCGACCTCGCTGCCGGGCAGCTTGGTCGACGCAATGGACATGTTCGATGCAGCGTCGTACTGAATCGGGCCCTCGACCGCGAAGTCGGGGTTCGATGCGCGCACGAGCTCGGTTGCCTCACGCACAACGTCCACGTCCGCACCGGCGCCGGAGGTGCCGGTCGAGTAGGACAGCATAGCAACCTTGGGGGTGACGCCGAACTGGCGTGCAGTCTCTGCGGATGCCTTCGCAATGTCGGCGAGCTGCTCTGCGTTGGGGTTCGGGTTCACTGCGCAGTCGCCGTAGACCAGAACGCGGTCTTCCATCAGCATCAGGAAGACGGAGGAGACGATCTTGGTGCCGGGGCGGGTCTTGATGAACTCGAGCGAGGGGCGGATGGTGTTCGCGGTGGTGTTCACTGCACCGGAAACCATGCCGTCGGCGATGCCCTTGTAGACGAGCATGGTGCCGAAGTACGAGGGGTCGGTCATGCGCTCGCGAGCAGCCTCAATGGTGACGCCCTTGTGTGCACGCAGCTCAGCGTAGGTTGCTGCGAAGTCCTCGGTGTACTCGTTGTTTTCGATGTCGATGATACGAATGGTGCTGGGCAGTTCGATACCTTCGGCCCGGCAGATCTCTGCGATCTTGGCGGGGTTGCCGAGCAGGATCAGGTCGCAGAAGTCGCGGCGTGCAATGATTTCGGATGCACGCAGGATACGCACGTCGTAACCCTCGGGCAGGACCACGGAGCGGCGGTTTGCGCGTGCGGTCTCGATGAGGTTGTGCAGGAAGCGCAGCGGGGTCATGGATGCGGGGCGCTCAATTTCGAGGCGTGCCAGCAGTTCGTCCTTGTTGACGTGCTCGTCCCAGCCGCCCATTGCCGCTGCGAGCTTGCGCTGGTGGCCGCTTTCGAGGGTGCCGCGGACGCGGGAGACTGCGCGTGCAGACTTGAAGGTGTCCTTGGTGGTGGACAGCACGGGGAACGGCGCGTTGTCGATGAGGGAGCCGACTGCGGTGTTCTTGCCGGGCAGCGCGTCCAGGCCGCCGGTGAGCAGCACGCCGGAGGGTGCGGGGAAGGTCGGTGCCAGTGCGGATGCGAGGGTTGCTGCGACGATGTCTGCACGGTCGCCGGGGACGATGACGAAGTCGCCGTCGACGAACTGGTTGAGGAAGTTGGAGACGTTCATTGCTGCGACCTTGATGCCGTGGATGTCGCGGCTGAGGTCTTCTGCCTTGATGCCTTCGGTGTCGAGCTTGAGGGCTTCGGCAACTTCACCGACGGTGGGTGCGTTCAGTTCGGGGATTTCGGGCAGTACGTAGACGGGCAGGTTTGCGTCGCCGCGCTTGACGGACTTTTCGATTTCGTCGCGCAGTTCGGGTTCTGCACGGCCGACGATGATTGCGAGCAGGTCTACCTTGGAGGCGAGCAGTTCGGTGCGTGCCACGTCGACTGCGGTGACTGCTTCTTCGACGGTTTCTTCCTGTGCGCCGACGATTGCGACGACGGGCAGGCCAAGGTCACGTGCAATCTGGACGTTCAGGTCGAATTCGACTGAGAGCGCGTTGGCGGGCAGGTAAACGCCGTCGACGATTACGACGTCGCTGTTTGCTGCGACCTTTTCGTAGGCGGAGACTGCGCGTGCGGAGATTTCTTCGGTGTCGCCTTCTGCGATGAGTGCGAGTGCGTCGGTCATGGAGACTGCGCCGCCGACCTGCTCTTCGGTCAGGCCGAAGTGTTCACGGATGAGGCGTGCCATGGGGTCGTCGGAGATGGTTGCGCCGTCGAATACGGGGCGGAAGAAGCCGACGCGGTCTGCGCGCTTGATGAGGGAGTCTGCTAGACCCAGGGCTACGAGGGACTTGCCCGAGTTCTGGGACATAGCGGAGAGGTAAAGACCGGTGGTCATTGTTTTACTGTCCTTCTATGCGATGTTCGGCGCTGGGTCCCGCGGTTGCGCAGGGGTGTATGTGCTCCTGTGCGCGGGTGCGTCGAGCTTATATGTCATCTTCTATCTTAAGGCGTTGTGGGGGGCGGTGCCTAACAGGGGGTGCGGTGCGCTGCGTCATGTGGGTGGGCTGTTTCCCTGTTGTGGTGTGCCGTTTAGGGGTTGAGGATGCGCGCCAGGAGCCGCGTGCTTGGAAGTACACGCCTTCGTTGCGGTAGCCGAGCCGCTCGTAGAAGGAGAGCGCTCGTTCGTTTTCTGCCATGACCCATAGGTAGGAGTTTTCGTCCGGGTAGATGACGGATTCGTAGAGTGCCTGTCCGAGCCCGGTGCCGTGCGTGTGGTTGAGGGTGTACAGGTGCACGAGTTTACGGGTGCCTGCGGGCAGTTCGGGGAGGTTGTCGGTACGTTCGAGTTCCCAGGAGGAGGGCTCACACAGGGAGAGCGCCAGGCCGACGGGCTTATCCCAGTCGATGCGTGCGCCGATGGAGCAGGAGAGCCCGCCGTCGGGGGTCCAGCCGGGCACCTCATAGGCGAAGAAGCCGCGCACGGTGGGGGAGGAGAGGTGGCGGTGGAAGTCTTCGAGGTATTCGTTGCGTTCGGCGCGGTGGCGGGCGGTGAAGCTTTCTCCGAGCGCGTCGAAGTAGATTGGGTCGTAGGTTTGCTCCATGCAGTCCAGCTGCAGGTTGACGTATTTTTCGGCGTCGGTCGGTTCAATCGGTGCGAGCGCGTAGCGGCCCTGACATACAAATCCCATGGGTTCTAGTCTACTCAGCCAGCCCCTGTGGAGGCGGTTCCTTGCGGGTGCGTACGCTAGGGGCGTGCGGGCTGTCGGTTAGGCTAGTGGGTATGGCGAAAAAGAGCAGGGCACCGAAGAAAAGCCAAAAGACGCAGAAGACCCAGAAGAACCGCATCGACGATACCGAGAGCACCCCCGTGCAGGGTGCCGCCGCTGGCGTGTACCCGATTTCTACGGGTGAGGCGGAGCTGGTCCCTGACGGCTACCATGCTGACGGCTGGCTGCTGCTCATTAATGGTGTGCAGTCTTCCCACGTGATTGTGGGTGAGCCCCGCCAGCTGGATTTTGAGTACATGCGCTGGATTGCCGCGGTCGTCTCCTCGCACGTGGAGGAGCACCTGGACGCTGCGAAGCTGCGCATCACCCACCTGGGTGGTGGCGCGTGCTCGATGGCGCGCTATTTTGCCGACCTGTACCCGACCAGCCGCAACACGGTCGTTGAGCTGGATGCCAAGCTCGCCGAGTATGTGCGCGCCTGGTTCGACATCCCCAAGGCGCCGCGTGTGAAGATTCGCGTGGGCGAGGCGGGTGCCGTCACCGCAACCTTCGCGCCCGCATCCCGCGACGTGCTGATTCGTGACGTATTCGCCGGGGACACCACCCCCGAGGCGCTCACCACCGTCGAGTTCACCCGCACCGTCGCCGAGTCGCTCGCACCCGGTGGCCTGTACATCCTCAATTGCGGTGACGGGCCTGCGCTGACCGGCGCCCGCGCCGAGGCGTCCGCCCTGCTTGAGGTGTTCGAGTACGTGTGCATTGTGGCGGATTCGGCAATGTTGAAGGGCCGCCGCCGCGGCAACGTCATTATTGCTGGCTCCCACGCGCCCCTGCCGGAGGCTGGTTCCGTGCAGGCTGCCGCTATCGCCCGTGAGCTCATGGGTGGAGGCGTGCCCGCCCAGTACTGGGACACCGCGCGTGTACGCCAGTTCGTGAGGTAACGGTTTCAGCTGTTGCCTGGGTTTTCGGTGGCGGCCTTAAGTTTTCTGGTCATGGCTTAGGTCTTTCGGCCATGGCTTAGGTTTTTCGGTGATAGGTTAGTGACTTTGGTGGGGGCTTTTAACTACCGCCAAAGTCACTAACCTATCGCCAAATTCGGTGCCCCCTCCACAGCAGACGCTACTATAGTGGCATGCGATACACCTACCTTGGCCCCTCCGGCACCTTCACCGAATCCGCCCTGCTGAGCGTCCCCGGCGCATCCGACGCCGAACGGATCCCCGCCACCAGCGTGCCCGACGCGCTCGCACGCCTGAACGCGGGCGAGGCGGACGCCGCCATGGTGCCCATCGAAAACTCCGTGGAGGGCGGCGTGAGCGCCACCCTGGACGCTATCGCAGCCAGCGAGGGTGTACGCATCATCCGCGAGGTGCTCGTACCGATCCGCTTCGTGCTGGTCGCTGCAAAGCCCATCAGCATCGAAGACGTTAAGACCATCTCCACCCACTCGCACGCCTGGGCGCAGGTGCGCGGCTGGGCGCAGGAGAATGTGCCCACCGCCGCCTACCTGCCCGGCTCCTCCACCGCCGCGGCGGCTGTCGGCCTGCTCGAAGAGGGCTGCACCTACGATGCGGCAATCTGCTCCCCGGCGCTGCTGAACTACCACCCGGAACTGCACGTGTTGCAGGACAACATCGGCGACAACAAGAACGCCGTAACCCGCTTCGTGTTGCTCTCCCGCACCGCCGACATCCCCGAACCGACCGGCTCCGATAAGACCACCCTGACCGTGCCGCTGCCCACCAACCGCGCCGGCGCCCTGCTCGAACTGCTCGAACAGTTCTCCGTGCGCGGCGTGAACCTCTCCCGCATCGAATCGCGCCCCACCGGCGAAGGCATGGGCTCCTACTCGTTCAGCATCGACGCCGACGGCCACATCTACGAGGCACGCATGCGCGACGCCCTGCGCGGCCTGCACCGCGTCTCCCCGACGCTGAAATTCCTCGGCTCCTACCCGCGCGCCGACCACGAAAACACCGAAGTCGACGCCATCCACTCCGACGGCTCCTTCGACGCCGCACACGAATGGGTCGAGTCACTCTTCCCGAACGGCCGCCCCGCACAGCTGCAGCGCCACTAGCGGCACCACTAACAACACCCCGGCGGCACCACCAGCCGGCCGCCGCTAGACACCCCCGCACCTACCCGCGCCCCACCAGCGCAAACCCCGCCCACAACCCACCGCAAGATTAGGTAGGATAAAACAGTGATTGATATTAACCTCCTCCGCGAAAACCCCGACGTCTTCCGCGCCTCCCAGCGAGCACGCGGCAAGGACGAAACCCACGTCGACCGCATCCTCGAAGCCGACACCGCACGCCGCGCACTCATCGGCGAATACGAGACCCTGCGCGCCGAACAGAACGCCTTCGGCAAGACCGTCGCAAAGGCACCCAAGGAAGAAAAGCCCGCCCTCGTCGCACAGGCGAAGGAACTGGCAGCCCGCGTCAACGAAGCAAAGGCAGCCTCCGAAGCGAAAACCGCCGAATACGAGGAACTGATCAGCAGCATCGAAAACCTCATCATCGACGGCGTACCCGTCGGCGGCGAAGACGACTACGTAGTCGTCAAGGAAGTCGGCACCCCCCGCGACTTCACCATCGAAGGCTTCGAACCGCGCGACCACCTCGAAATCGGCGAACTCGTCGACGGCATCGACATGGCACGCGGCGCAAAGGTCTCCGGCGCACGCTTCTACTTCCTCAAGGGCCAGGTAGCACGCCTCGAACAGGCACTCATGTGGATGGCGCTCGACCTCGCAACCGAGCACGGCTTCACCATGATGACCACCCCCACCCTGGTACGCCCCGAAATCATGAACGGCACCGGCTTCAACGTCAAGCACGACGACGAAATCTACCGCCTCGAACGCGACGACCTGTACCTGGTCGGCACCTCCGAGGTGGCGCTCGCCGGCTACCACACCGACGAAATTCTCGACTTTGAGAAGGGTGCGAAGAAGTACCTGGGCTGGTCCTCCTGCTACCGCCGCGAGGCAGGCTCCGCAGGTAAGGACACCCGCGGCATCATTCGCGTGCACCAGTTCAACAAGGCTGAAATGTTCGTCTACTGCCCCGTCGAGCAGGCAGAAGAGATGCACGCAAAGCTGCTGTCCCTCGAAGAGGAAATGCTGCAGCGCTGCGGCCTCGCATACCGCGTAATCGACACCGCCGCAGGCGACCTGGGCACCTCCGCAGCCCGCAAGTTCGACTGCGAGGCGTGGGTCCCCACCCAGGGCACCTACCGCGAGCTGACCTCCACCTCGAACTGCACCACCTACCAGGCGCGCCGTCTGAACATCCGCGAGCGCACCCCGGATACCGTGGATGAGGCAGGCAACGTGCGTAAGGGCCGCACCCGCTCCGTAGCGACCCTGAACGGCACCCTGGCGACGACTCGCTGGGTGGTTGCCATCCTGGAGACTCACCAGCAGGCTGACGGCTCTGTACGTATTCCTGAGGCTCTTCGCCCCTACATGGGCGGCGCTGAGGTCATCCCGGCTATCGCTGAATAAGGGATGCCTGCTGGAGTGAGTCTCCACTCCGGCGGGGGATTTGGTGCCTCGCGCGCTCGGAATCCCCCACCTCCGTCCCACCAGCAGGCTGATGGTTCTGTTGTGATTCCTGAGGCTCTTCGCCCGTATATGGGTGGCGCCGAGGTTATCCCGGCAGTCGCTGCTGAGTAATCTCACAACCAGCTGAAAAACCCGCTCACCGCGTAAACGGTGGGCGGGTTTTTGCGTATCCTGGTAGTCTAAGAACTATGCCTCTTTACCGTAAACTCCTTGGTGTTTCTGCGGCGGCGGCGCTGACCGCCTCCGCCACTGGTGCCCGCAAGAAGGCGCGCCGACGCGCTATCGAACTGGGTGCGCCCTTCGGCGTTCTGCCGAGCCTGCCCACCGGTGAGGCGCAGCGCGTGGGCGTGGTGTACAACCCGAGCAAGCCCGGCGCTGCGGCGGCTATCGAGATTCTGGAACGTACCCTCGCGGCGAACGGTCACCCGCAGGCGCTGGTGCGCACCACCCGCGTGGACGAACCCGGCTCAGAGGCCGCCCGCGAGCTGATTGCTGAGGGTGTTGACCTGCTCATTGCTGCCGGCGGTGACGGCACGGTGCGTGCTGTGGCGGCGGCGCTGGCGCATCATGAGGGGCGCAAGCCGCGCCTGGGTATTCTGCCGATGGGTACAGGTAACCTGCTGGCGCGCAACCTGTATATTCCGGTGAGTGACGTGGCGGCGTGCATTGATATTGCGCTCAACGGTGCAGGTCAGACCGTTGATGCGATTGAGATGACGACGACGAGCACCACCGGCGAAGAAACCGAACACACGTTCTTTGTGATGAGTGGTGCCGGCTTTGACGCGCTTGTCATGAATGATACGAACGAGGAGATTAAGGCGAAGTTTGGTTGGGTGGCGTACGTGCAGTCCGGCATGAAGCATATGCTGGGCAGGTCGCACCCGGTGAGTATCAGCGTGGACGGTGGGGAGCCTCGTATTTTGCCGATGCGTTCGGTGCTGATTGCGAATTGTGGCCGCTTGCAGGGCGGTATTCGTCTGGCGGATATGACGGATGTGAATGACGGCAACCTTGAGGTGATTGTGGCGTCGCCGCGTGACCTGGTGGAGTGGGGCCTGCTGATGGCGAAGGTTACGCGCCGCACGATTTTGGGTTCGCCGCGCATTGAGTTGCCGGTGATTCGTCATCTGGTGGGGTCTGAGGTGGTGTTGGAGTTCCCGGATGGTGCGCAGCCGGTTGAGGTGGATGGCGACCCGGCACCGTCGGCGTACCGCATTAGCGCACGTGTGCTGCCTGCCGCCGTGGAGGTGGCGGTTCACCCCGAGGTGCTCTAGCCGTCTTAAACGTATAAACGCGGTGGGGCACGACCTGTTGAAAGGTCGTGCCCCACCGCGTATTTTTGCCTGTGCAGGCTGTTAGGTTTCAGGAGCCCCAGGTAATGAACTCGTCGGGGTCTTCTACGTTCGTGAAAGTGGGCAGGTGGAACTTCCCGCCCTCCTAAATTGAGCGGGATAGTGAAAAAACTGGGATTTTTTGCTTTGTTCCACCTGGGGAAGGGGTTGCGGTGAAAAAAACTGGGATTTTTTGCTTTGTTCCACCTGGGGAAGGGGTTGCGGTAAATTTGGGATACAAGGAAACATCGCCAATTCTGCACCATCAAGGAGGCCCCGATGAGCGGCGCTGGTAACGGGTACCGGACTCTCAAAAGTATTTTTCATGAACGCGGTGAGGCTACGGCTCAGGCGGAATTGCAGGCACGTCGTAATGGCTATTCCACATACCTTATCGATACTTTTAAAGTCGGAAACCATCCTCTGTTTTATCTGGTTGATCGCGCTGCACTTGCTTCCTTCGAGCGTATTATGAAACGTGAACGCCGCATTGGGCAGCTGAGCTCTCGCTTGCCTCGCGCAGCTATGACAAGCTATCTGCTTGATTTAACGGTGCGTAGTATTGTGGCTACCGATCGTATCGAGGGTGTACATACAACCCGACAAATCATCTCCGACGCGCTTGCTACTGGTGATAGCGAAGACCCACGAGCAAAACGTGCGGTGGAATTTACGAGTCTGTTGACGACTCTAGGAGATCGTCAGCCACCTGCTACGGTTGAGGAAGTACGAAAACTATATGACACCCTACTTGAGGGATATTTGGATGATAAAGATCATCTGGATGGAGAGCTTTTCCGTACTGGTCCGGTTCGTATCACTAACGGAACTAAGGATGTACATATCCCCCCGGTTGGTGAGAAGAACATCATTGCTAACATCGAGGTAGCGCTTGCTCATGCCCTTGATCCGCAAGCTTCAGCGCTCTTCTCAGCAATCATTGCACATTTTATGGTGGAGTACACACATCCCTTCTACGACGGTAATGGGCGATTTGGCCGCTACCTTCTTGCTAACCATATGGCCCAGGTTCTGAGTCATCTGACAGCGCTCACTTTGCCAAGTACGCTTAACCTTCATAAGAAGCAATACTATAAGGCATTTTCTGTTGTGGAGGAGCCTTACAACTACGGTGAAGCAACCAGTTTCTTGCATACCTTTTTACAAATGACTGAGAAAGCGCAGGAGTATCTGGAAAAGGAACTGAAGACCCGCTATGAAGCATTAAAATCTCTACGAGAACGAGTTCGTGAGCTAGAGCAGGACCGTGAATGGTTGCAAGGTGAAGACCCGAAAACTCAGAAACAAGTAACCGATATGCTTAAGCTTCTGCATCTGCTGGGCCAAACGTGTATTTTTCGTGCGCCGGTCGCCCCCACCTCAAGTAATCTGGAGGATGCGCTGGACGTTACGGCGCCGACTCTGCGCGATAGGCTCAAGCTGTTGCAGGGGCTTGGGTTTGTTGAGGGTGTGAAGGTTGGCCGCACGAGGCGCTGGTCGCTCACCGAGGCGGGTACCGCCCTGCTGGGCCTGCCTGCCGTTGATGATGACGAAGACTAGTTCACGAGCATAAGAAACAGGGGAGGGGTCGCACCGGAATGCATCCCCTCCCCTGAGTTGCGGTTAAACAGAAAAGGCACCTCGTAAGGTGCCTTTATGTGTCAGGATCGCCAAGAACGGCCAGAGTCCTCCAGCTTTCATACCTTGACGCCTTCATCCCTCGGCCCGGAGGCGGTAATCCATCGTTTTATCCTGACAACTCCCACTATACGGAGGTTATACCTATCCCCGCAACCGTTTCAGTCATGCGCGGGTGGGGTCTAGGTTCGGCGCACAAAAAAGGCACCCTGAACGGGTGCCTTATGCGCAAGGTCCGAGCTTCGACCAGAATCCACCAGTACACCCCGCTACGGCTCACCCAGTATACTTCCCTGCCACGAAGTGGCAGTTACCTCAGAGTTCTTGGTTTACCTTGCTGGTTCTAACTATACCTAAGCTCTGAAAACACGACCAGTGATTAGGTCATACCTTAAACCTATCCTCCAGGCGTTCTCTCTACTCCACCAACCCCGCGCCTCCTACCCCTGACGCTGCCCCCAGTAAAACCCCCGTTAAAAACACAGCCGGGGCCGTCTCGCACGCAGGCTCGAAAAGTGCGAGAATGGAGCAGAAAAGAAAACTACGAAAGAAGATACTTTCATGCTTATTCTCGTTGTGAACGCCGGTTCTTCCTCCCTGAAGTACCAGGTGCGTGACACCTCCCTGCCCCAACCACGAAGTCGCATTCGACATCATGTCCGAGAAGCTCGAGCCCGTCCTGGCAGGCCGTGAGCTGCAGGCAGTCGGCCACCGCGTGGTGCAGGGTGCAGAGAAGTTCACCCACCCCGCCCTGCTCACCGAGGAAGTTGTCCAGCAGATCGACGACCTCTCCCCGCTGGCACCGCTGCACAACCCCGCACACGCTCAGGGCATGCGCGCAGCAATGCACAAGTGGCCCTCCCTGCCGCAGGTTGCTATCTTCGACACCGCGTTCCACTCCACCATGCCCGAAGAAGCATGGCGCTACGCGATCCCCTACGACCTGGCTGACAAGTACAGCATCCGCCGCTACGGCTTCCACGGCACCAGCCACGAGTACGTCTCCCACGTTGCAGCTGACATGCTCGGCATTGCACGCGACGAGTTCAACGGCATCGTTGCTCACCTCGGTAACGGCGCGTCCGTGACCGCTGTGAAGGGCGGCAAGTCCGTCGACACCTCCATGGGCTACACCCCGCTGGCTGGCCTGATCATGGGTACCCGCTCCGGCGATATCGACCCCTCGGCACTGACCACCATCCTGTCCCGTGAAGGCATCGACGGTGAACGCCTGGACACCATCCTGAACAAGGAGTCCGGTCTGCTCGCACTGGCTGGCTCCAACGACATGCGTAAGGTCGTTGAGGCTGCACAGTCCGGCGACGAGCGTGCACAGCTCGCACTGGACATGACCTCCTACCGCCTGATGAAGTACATTGGCGGCTACAACCTGGTTGTTGGCGGCGCGCAGGCACTGATCTTCACCGCAGGTATCGGTGAGAACTCCGGCGACTTCCGCAAGCTGGTCCTGGACCGCCTCGGCGCTCTCGGCATCAAGTACAACGAGGAAGAGAACGCTAAGCGTTCCCCCGAGCCGCGCGTGATTTCCACCGAGGATTCCGCTATCAAGGTGCTGGTCATCCCCACCAACGAGGAGAAGGCTATCGCTGAGGCTACCGAGGAACTCGTCAAGAGCCTCTAAGCCCC
>QWCT01000112.1_pt1 | contig 58345 bp, 81 predicted proteins | sample 1972681 | NCBI WGS metagenome assembly QWCT01 (sample SAMN09866701, study PRJNA288562) | Human oral metagenome isolate pre3_saliva, whole genome shotgun sequencing... | isolation source: mouth | host: Homo sapiens | place: USA: California
CATATCTACTCGTCATCATTGTCCTCCAGTCCCTCAAAGATCTCTTTAATATCTTCTTTCGGTACTCCCAATTCTTCCAACAGTGACTTAGTTTTCATAAGCCCTTTCCCAGAACCACGTGAAGCCATCACGATAACATTACTATTACCGCGCGAACCTTTCATCACTACTCCACGAGCTTTGTCTTTTGATTTGGTCATACTACGACCTTTGTTACGATAATATACCCCGCGTAAGATAATTCCACGAATCCATTCACGCAAATATGGTGGGATACCAGCATTGCCCATTAAGACTTCCATATAAGAAACGACATAATTAGGATCAAATTCATTGTCAGTAATACATTTTATAATACGTGAAGTGTCATCGTCAAGATCTGCTGGTACCAACATTTCTTCGTTTCGTTGCTTTATTAATACGACACTAATAATATCATCAGTAACCTCTTCGACGAACTTCTTAATATGATCTGTTAGTTTAGAGGCTTCTTTTTCCTTATTAAAATCAGTAATATAGTTCTTGATTGAATCAATAACCAACCGAGCGTTTTTATCGGAAAGAACACGGAAGGATGGCATGTCTTTCACATGTTCAATGATTGTATATGGATCTTCATAATGATCTATTGCGCAGCGTCCAATATTATATGTCCAATGTTCGATCCCACCTATTGTAGGAAATTCGCCTCTCGACATTAGTTGGCAAATACGGGTTACACAGTCATCCACATTCTCTTTAATATAGTTGGAAAGTGATTCGTCCAATTTAGGTTCGGGGATAATTTCAGGACCTAATGGTGTAAATGGAGTTCCTGGTTTTCTCCAAAATTTCATTGTATCTTTAGCGGCTTGCATATTGTATCTAAAGATATCTACAATATCCGAATGGTCGTGTTTCTCACAAACTTCAATTAGTTTCTTCATTTCCTCATCTTCTTCGTTAGGGTGTACCTGTTCAACCTTATTGTATTCTTTCATACATTGAGATTTCAATGAATTCTTATAAGCTTGTGAGAAGTTAGGAAACACATCAATATGTTTTTGAAGTTCTGATATTGGCACATTGTTCTTGATGATTTCTTTGACAGTAGTTTCCGCAAAATTCACAAACTCATGATATTGCTCCTGGTCATTATATCCCCATACATCAATTCGAGAGTATAGTTCACTTAGCATTCTATCAATATACATACCGATAGTCTCCTCAGGCAACTCTGTTTCTATTTTAGTCCCCAAAGGTTTAAACCCATTCTCGCATTGAATCATTTGCCAATTTTCACCTGGAGTTCTGAATATGTGCGCTCCATATAATGAGTTAAGCATAAGTTTGTGATATGATTCATTATGTTTTACATCAGAATCGTCGCATGTTTCAATCAAATCCTTCACGGCATGATAACTTTTGTTAATAACATCATCTTCCGCCTGTACACCTTTCAACCAGCATGCAGTCATCGCAGCGTAGTTAGATAGGTCCTCAAGGGTGTCTAGGAGGCTCTCAGAGCCCACCTGCTGCGTTTTAGACTCGTCCGTGAGGGATTGTAAGCGGAGCATCTTATCTTGCATACGGACCAAACTAGCGATGATTCCGAATTGGTCCAATGACTCCTCAAATGAGTTGCCATAGTCGTGATTTTTACGACAGAACGTATCATACTGCCCGTCGTATTGTGTTTTCATTGTTGTTGGGTTTAATTTAGCCATTTTTCTTACCTTTCTATTAGCACATATCCCATTGATTACTAGTTTCTTTTTGACTATCATTTGTCTTATAATATTTCAGATCAATATATTCCTCTGTCATAACATCTCCTTTAATATCCACATCCAGTGCCAGGAGGGTATGCTCGATTAAATTTCTCCATAGATTTAAAATATTCGATCAATGCTATGTTTGACATTGGGATATAAACCGCTTCTCTGTTAATATCATCTAACTCAATTTTAAGTAGATTAATTCCTTCAGCTAGGAAACCATAGTATTTAACGTCTTGATAAAGATGAACCGCAATACCTCTCCCGTTTTTAGCCTCTTTATCGTCTTTGTACTTAATATATAACACGCCATTATCTTTCTTGCTCATACCAGCTACCCTCCTGTTCGCCATTTACTAATCTAGTTAATTGAATCACATCTCCATGAGGGACTCTGAATAACTTTAAGTCTTTGTCATCTGGTTTTTCTTTATAGTTGATCACCACATAACCGTCAATGCGTTTCTCGAAAGACACGCTTTCAACATATCGAATAATCCTGTCGGAGATTCCTCCGCTTCCCTTATTATACCATACAATATGGCAGTCTATAATATTTTTCGATGAGCTCTTAGGAATCTTATTAACACACCCCATCAAATCGTCAAGATACTTTTCATAATCTGCCTTTTCTTCATACACTACAAATTGAACAATATTTTCTTTTGGAATATACGTCTGTAGACCTCTCACCGTTTTATCAGCATACTCTTTATAATGTTTAATAACCAGAAACTGGTCTTCGAATTTGTGTTCAATTACGTCGAAAAATAGTGTTTGCTTGTTAGTATTGTTTCTTTTAAACTCAATATCGATAACTTTGAGTTTCTCTCTACTTTGTTCCATCAGTCTCTCCTATAGCTGTTTTACAAATTGACTTTCGCTTAATATTTCTAGCAGAACATTAATAACATCTTCATATTGAATGCCCTTAATATCCTTAAGTACATTACACAATCCTTCATGACTAATGCCATGAAGTTCAGCATATGTTATTAAATGACCTACTAAATTATGAAAATCTTCTTTATTCACCTCTGCATGACGAATTGATATTAAGTCATCATAAAATTCATTACATAATAACACAACTTTATGAATGTAATAGTATTCGTCAGCACTCACAACATATTTCCCCATAGTTAACCTCTAGTTCAAAATATCATCTGCATAATATCGAGCTATCAATCCCAACTCATAGCATGTTTCCACGAACTCATTTAAATATTCTCTATGAGCGTCAGGACGTCCTTCTCCTTTGTTTTCCTTAGAGTTCCACTCTGATAAATAATGAAAATCAAATTGTTCGGCAGATTGTACAAACACACGGTACAAATAAATGAGCGGAAATTGAATCATACCATCAGTAATTTGTAATGATGTCATGATGATGTTGTTCCATCCAAAGAAATAATCCTCCGGACGAACAGACAAGCCAGCCGCTTTACGCAAGTCCGCTACTGTAATGGTTCCTCCGCTACGGAGAATATTCAGCATAGAATCTAACCACATTGCTAATTGGTCTTCTTTTGTAACTACGATACCCATTTCTGTTAGCTGTTTTGCCTGTTCAGCAAAATGCTTTGCTTTAATAATAGGCACACGGTTAATCGGGTATTTTTGGTTGTTTACATTAACGCTCATTATGCTTCCTCTCTTTCAAGTTCTTCCCACATCTTTTCATTGTCTTCATCAGATAATGGTACCATGCTACATGACTTAACAGTATCCATATTATAGATAATCTTTCCTTTGCCATGTTGACAATATCGTTCAATGACTAATGCATCGCCAATAACCTCGACCTTAGTTGTGCTATCATCACCCATAGCTACTGCTTCTTCACCTGCTTTAAATTGAACATATACACTGTACAATTGTTCTTTACTCATTTTCTTTCCTACTTTCTAAATTCTTCTCTACTTCTTTCAAAAGTTTCTCTTCATTTTCTTGAACGACCTTCGATTTCCCAAAGTTCGAACGGTTTCCTCTTAGACCGACTCCATATCGGTCAGCTAGAATAATGTCTTGATTACTATGGATATAATGGACGTTACTAGAATAGTTTTTCTCAGCACCATCAAATAAGACTTTTGCTATCATAGACTCTGCGGATAGCATGAACTCCGGTAGATCTCTCGAAATATACACCCGTCCAGATTCCAGTTTCAACCGAATCATCTTGAATTTGTATTTCACAAGAGCGTCTGCCATATACTCATCATACTTCAATCCAGTATTACATAGTTCGGATATAACCCTGAGTAACATATCCGTTGATGGAAATACCAATACCCGAAGATCCATCGGTCTTTCCGATAGAATAATATACGGATGTAGATATCCCTCAGTCCCTTCAAGCAAATCATACGGTTCAGGGATATAGATACTTACGTTAGGCCCATACCGAAATCCAGTTAAAAAACCTCCCCCGAGGAAATTTCGGGATTGGTTTTCTAGGATTGGTTTGTAATGATAAGACTTTCGAAATGCATTATAGAGAATTTTACTTTCCTCTTTATGAATATCTACTCGGTCATGCTTTTCAAAAAATGCCATGATGTTTTCAATCATCTGAATCCCTCCAAAACACTTTGTCACTAATATATAATCCATCATTCGGAATGTTGTAGATAAATTCCTGCATTCCAAATGACCAGATCTTCAAATCAGGATTGAATAAATACATATGATGGATTTCGCAATGCATGTTAATGACTTGAATAACTTTTTCAATCTCTCCTTTAGATAGTAATACAAATAATCGATCCAAGAAGAAATCTCTGACAGCTACATCCTTGTCAATGATACAAATATAAGGAGCGCCAAAGGCAGCATCCTTCACGATGAAGAACGGATTACCCGCATCAATGCTACCTTTATGACGAATACGTCCTGACCGATTGAATATAAATGAGAATCCATAGAGCGGAAACTCAAATAAGGCGTCTTTCTCCATCAAATAATGGATGACACTCCATCGATCACTCTCATAATATACTTGCTCCATGTCAAATGAGGAATCCAAATAGGTTGCTAGTTTGTACCAACGAGTTTCATTATCCTCTGGATCCAATTCTCGAGTCCAGCTAGATAATAACAACTGTCTTTTCTCAATATACTCTTCTAATTTACCTTCCAAACTTGTATCCATTGCCATGTTACGCAATAGAAATAAAGCTATCGCGCACTTTGCTCTAGTTGTCCATCTCTTGATACGTTTAAGCATTACTTATCTCCTTCAATTCCAAATACGAGAGGCATTTTGTCATCCACAATTAGACTGACTGCGTGGTTATGCTCATGCCATAGTGTGTTAGACTCATTGTATTCTTCCTCAGGAATATGGAATAGTCCATAAGTACCATCAGCATTCGCTTTACCTTGACGATGGTGTTCGAAGAATGAAATAATGGTGTCATGAATAACTGGATCCAAATCAGATTTCAAGTCAAGACCCATAGTATCTAGAATCCAGTCAGCATACTGTTCGACAGTTCCAATATTCGTAGCGAATTGCAGACGTGTCGCATAGTAAATAATTGCTTCACCAATAGAAGCCCAGTCCGAATAAATAGTTCCAAATTTGAAGTATTCGGTATGGTCACGAATAATATCATCACGTAGATTATTGTCTCCAATATTCTCTTTCGTTGGAATATACTCCCATGAGAATAAGACTGCCAAGTTATCCCGTAGTTCTTCGTTCTCAATTCCTGCTCTATCCATTACTAATGCACGGTAGTAATCGTATGACTCTTGTGTATTATCGTCATAAATACGTTTGTCGTGCTCCATATCATTTACTTTCAAAGCTTTAATTTGTGCTGTCATTTCCCTTGTTTGCTCTATAATATCATTCACGGTGCGTTTATCGTCACGGTGATTTAAGAGCTTTGTCCCTTCTTTAAACTTACGAATATACTCATGAACGTTTCCGTCCATATCATGCTCTTCAATTAACTCTTCTTTAAGAGGGTTATAGTCAACCCCAAATTTCTTTTCATAAGGTGTCAACTCACGTTGAATATCACCTTCGGGTGTTTTATACCAGTCCATTCCATCGTCTGGTAGTCCATCAATCTCACGCTTCGCTTTGTCAAATTCTTCTTCACGCGCCTTGTCTTCTTCGATTTTCTGCTCCACTTTTTTAGCTTCGGCAGCAGCGACAAGTTCTTCATACGACATTCCTTCAGCTTCTAGCTGGTCTTCTTCCTTCCACCATTTGTAAATGCAATAGGCGCCGTATCCAGCGCCCGTCACACCTACCAATGTTAAAATAACTTTGACAGGAGTATTCATTAGTTCAATTCCTTTCTAGTTTTCTTAGGCAAAAGATCTTTGAAATTAGTTGTAGCATATAGGTTGCGTGGTGTTTTCCAGCGAACGTATACTTGTGGTTCATATTCTTGCTTGTCATCATTCCATACTTCATGCGTATCCCATTCCAAGAAGAATCCATCAGTATCCGTCCAACCAAATGGTAATGCTGCTTTTGGTACTTCAAATCCAAGTGCATCCAATACTTCCGCAAATGTGATCATACCTACTTTGGAAATACGAGCGGTCATTAGATCGTCCACTTCACGTACCCAAGCTTCATTGTATTCTGGATCATCCGAAGCATAGTTTGAAGAATATTTAAACCAGCGTCCATAGAAATCGCCTTCATTAGGTACGATAGAATCTACTTCAATTTCTTTACCATCTACTTCAACCGATTTTGTTTCCAAAGGTGCGTCAATTTTCTTGAATGTTTCTTCATCCAGTACAGTCTTCGCACGTAAACGATAACGAGCATGTTCTTCTGTAGCCATCGCAAGCGCAGCAGATACAGCCTTCAGACGATTTGTTTGAATAGCAAAACCTAATACAATTGCTGCAGTAGATGCTGTTGCAACTGCCACAGGCACTGCTACGTCTTTCGCAATATCCATTACCACTTCTTTCTTAGAATATGGGATGTTTGCTTGGTCAAGTTCTTCGTACTTCGCTTTGGTCTTTTCCAATTTCTTACCAGATTTGATTCCTTCATACACAGAATATCCGTATCCTGCAAGACCGACACCAAGTAAAATAAACGGAGCATACTTCTTAGTTAAGATTTTAGATGTAGTATAGGTTGTTTTAGCTGCTGCTTTAATTGTGTTCATGTTTGGTAATTTCATTTTACTTTCCTCCAAGAATATCTTTAGCCCATTTTTCATCGACATAGTTTTCACACAACAATGTGAACGCTGCATAGTGTTCGGATGTGAATACAGAATGTCCACGAATCTCTTCTGTCTTATGAATATGATCAACATGGTCAAACGCGATCGTCCAACCGTGATCAATTCCCTTAGTATACACAACGTTTTTCAAATCTGAAAATAACATTGGCCGGTTTTCTTTACTTTTAACTTGTGTTTTTGGATATAGTCTAATTTTCATCTAATTTCTTTAGCTCCTTTGTAATTTCTTCATACGTTTTATCGATTAAGGAATCAATAACATGCTGTTGTTGCTGATGACGAATAAATAAGTCTGGTGTATCCCAGAACTCATTCACACGATATCCCTCATCTCTACGGAATAGGAATATCTTTTTGTTATGTACAATAATATAGCCTTCCTGGAACTCGTCTAAACTTTCGATATCATGCCAGGTATCGATATAGATTCCATTCTTGACAATAATACAACCTAATTTAATTTCTTTTGTTTTCATTTAGATTGTCCTTCCCACCATGATAGACCAATAAATACATCAATGGCACAAATAAATATAAACGCCCATACGGCTTGTATTTGTAGGTTCAAGATTGCCCATAGAAACGCTGAAAAGATGAGCAACGAGAAATTAACCAACAGTATACATAAACCGATGATTATTCCTACAATGAATCTCATTTGCTTTTACCTACCCATAGTATCGCCAAAATAATCCAACCAACAGGTGGTGTGCATAACAATACAAGTGTTCCAATCATTTTTTTCATTTTAGTTTTGTCCTTTCATAAATTCTACAATTCCATGCATATAATGGCTCTCATCAACTTCATTTCCTTGTTTATCTTTAACGTAAAGAATATCTCCGTCTAGATCTATATCGAAATGCTCTTTCTTCATTAGCTTACCAGTGAATTGGTTTCTAATCTCTGCAACTACTTCTGCCATCTTACTTTCCTCCAAAGAATGCTTCTAACACATTAATATAATGTTTCTTTTGTTTTTCAAATTGGTTATCAACAATATCACCATGTTGAATAATTGGGTCAACAATGCCTTTATCTACATTAATGTAATATTGCTTGCCCTCATACATGGCAAAACCGCCGTATTGATTTATACCGGATAATTTTGCAAGTTCCAAAATATCCTTCTTCGTTTGTTCAGACGCCCATGTCATTTTAATTGTCCTTTCGCATACATTCGATAATACTATGTATGAGATACCATATCCATAAGAGATAAATAACGAACAAGCACACCCATATAAGGATAAATAAACCTTGAATCACTGGGTATGCGTCCACCTTATAGAAGGTAACAAAATATACTGCAGCAGTTCCTAATGAAAATACTGCTGTTATACCACAGATCATCATAATATCTTCAGCATAATCAAACATATCACACCTCCACAGGCATAGGGAATTGGATTTTAAATCCTCCACCACGAGCAGCCACAATACGTGCTCCTGCCAATCCTTGACCACCATTCGCGATGGTCCAACCGTAGGCCTGGTCTGTAAATTTAGATGGTTGATCAGAGAGTTCATAGAAATCTCCAACAGTCACAACACCATACGTTTCCAAATTAGCCAAGAGAATATTGAATACTTCTTGTGCGTCTTGGCGAGTCTCAAATACAATTTCTTCTACGAAATTTGATGCTGTACGGCTACGCTTCGCATAGGATTGAGTATAATCTTTTTGTCCTCCGCCTCTCCATGAGTCTATACGAGTGACATTGTTTGGTGTGCGTCCCCAGTAGTTCCCAGGATTCCGTCTGTGAATATAATCATTCCCGAAGATGGCACGTTGTACTGCAGATATCGCTACGTCTGCTACAGTATTCTGAATACTAGGCACAATAACCTCCGTAAACATATGAGTAGCCATACCACGAAACCCTTCTTCTCCAAAGAAGACATTACTCATCCATTTACCAACACCAGGTTTTCGAACCTTACCTTTGGCTACTGGCTGAATATGTTTCTCAAGAGCTTCTCCAGCATCGTCCAAATCCACTCGTTTCTGTTGTACTACTTTATTGTAGTCAGTCTTTGTCATATTTTCCTACTTTCTATAGTTGCGGACCAGCTTGCATCTACTGGATCCATTCTCTTACTTACTCCGGTTAAGGCGTAGTATTTCTCGCCTCGATATATCATCAAATCACGATATACATTTAATTCAGTTGCTAAGTCCGCTAGAGTCACATCTCGTGCTCCATCCAAAGGAATAATAAATGTGTATGACCCCATTTTATTATTCATAACGCGGACAGCTCCATAATCTTCAAGCATTACTGCCATAATTATTCGTCGCTAGTCTTTTTGTTTTCGCCTGTTGTATAACCCCACACATAATGTGCGATCCCTACGATACCTCCTGTCAAAAATCCTGACACTCTCACATCTAATCCAAAGAAAAATACCATGGCTGTATAGCACATAGCATAGATTAGTCCTCCTGATAATAACATCAACACAAAGCCAATTAACGTTTTCACTAGCTTCTCCTTTCTAATTGCAAAAAAGAATACCGAGAGTAATTCTCAGTATTCTGGTGAAACGGTTATTCGTTAATTTCGAACTCTCCGTCAATCACTTCGCCTTCAACCTCTTTACGATTCTTTTGAATATAAGAATCAACAGCTTTATAGACTAGAACTCCTCCGGTCGCGATTAATGCGACTTTACCAACCTGTTTGACGACTGGTCTCCAGATAGCAGCAGCTTCTGCGCATTTATCTAAAAATCCTTTATCGTTCTTCACAGTAACAGCATTGTCTACACTTTCTTGTGCTTCCGTTGCTAGTTCTTCTACAGCCTGTTGTCCTTGTTCAACAACTTCCTCGATTTGGTTTGAAACGTTTTCCATTGACATAATATTGTCCTCCTTTTCCTTTTATCGTTTCATTATAGGCCATGCAATTTCTGCGAATTACAGGTACCTTAAACATGCTTCTCTACTAGCAAATGGTTTTACTAGTAGTAATCCTCGTTTTTCTCGTATCTTATTGATTTCGCGATAACCCTCACTAATTCGATACTTCAGCCATTTATGTAAACTTAATCCATCCGCTCTGACTGTGAATGAATAATGGACTGGGTTTGGTGCCGGGTATTGAATATCATTAAAATATACTCGTTCCATACTATCATATAGAGCATCCACATACGCCCTATCGCTATATAATACGTTAGTCATTATCTTCCCTTTCTACATGAATGACATAATGTGTATTCGGAATAGTTATTTCTACTTCTTTATCACAAGAATGAAAAGCATTTGCTAACTCATTCATTTCATCATCAGACAGTCTCAAGTGAATATGGTGTTTCATGTTAAATAATCTTCTCCTATAGTTTTTCTAAGCCAGGTAAGAGTATCCCACCCGTTTGCATCTACTCGGTCGTAGATTGTATCCAAAATATCTAAGAAATATCTGATCTTTTCAGGGGCAACCTTATCATCTTCGTGATGATCAAAAGGTTCGAACCACAGGTTTTCGCCTATGACACTGAGTTGATCGTCATAATAAAAGCCTTCAGCAAGGCAACTGACTAACTCGTCCACGATTTCTCTTGTGATATTCCACAAACAGAGTCGTGAATCAATCTTGATAGTCTCGTCAGGTACCATTAGTAACCCGAAAATATACCGTCTATACTCTTTGTCTAATCTTCTATGACTCCAATTACGTATCAAACGCTCAATATACCAATCGTCTATGAAAAACATCTCTTGTAACGGTAGGTTTTTGACGTTAGCTACCACCGTATCATAGAAATCACCTTTAGACAATATGAGGGTATATTGTCCTGTAGAGTTCATCGGTTCAGCCTCCATGCTCATTATATTCTTCTACGACTTTGTCGTAATATGCTCCAAACTCATCCTTCAATTCTTTAGCACTCATATATGCTCTCTTATTATCTGGATTAGTCTCGATACGATCTGCGGTCTCGCTAATCAATTCGTATAACAATTTGTAGTTCTCATGATCCACGTCATGATTACCAAATACAGTTTTGTAATAAGATGTTTCCAACATCGATAATAGAATGTTGTTTACAATCTTACGAGCGATTCTAAAGTAATATAAATCCATGTCCAAAATATGCATCTCTTCTGGGAGCGTCATAATGAAATGAAAATATTGTTTGTAATCTACTTGCGCAGGACTAATGCCCGTATCTGGATCCGGATCTGTCCACGCAGCAATATACTTATCAATTTCTTTCTGTGGCATCAACAGAAAATCATCTAACGGCATGGCTTTCACCATGTCAATGACCGTTTGTTTGAATTCTGCAGATGTCTTAACAATTGGTCTAGTCATTTTTTACTCCTGCGTATAAATCGTGATAGTGTTGTTCAATCATTTTGATTGTCGACATGCGTTTGAATGTTCCATAGCAATACATTTTGTATGTCCATTTACCATCATTAATATCGTATGAAAGTTTATCCATACTCATAATCAAACAGCGCTCAGGTAATTTATACGCTAGAATATCTGGACCATCGAAAATGTTCTTTAGATCTAGAATAATTACATCCGAATGCATTTGATGAAAATTGGTGTATCCATCCATAGCTAGTTTCTGGTTATCCGTTGTGATACGGATACAAAATGATCTTGGTGATTTGAATTTGTCTACTGACACTCTATAAAATGGTTCTGCCATATCTTCTACCCCCGTAAAATTTTTCAAAAAATAGGTTAAGTGTGTCCATTTTTGAATCTAATTTATTATTTCCATAACAATATAGTTTATAGTAATATGTGTTTTTAGAGTCATCCAAAACAATTGGATAAATATCTATAATGATGAATTTATCAGGATATACCTCCATTTCTTCTAAAAAATCAACATTATCTCTAATACCTTTATGGTACTTAAATGAGTCCTTTAGTATTTTTAAATCGTTATTTTCAATTCTCAATACAAAAGCATTTTCGTCATTTGGGCTTACATGTCTTATTACTTTACATAATGAATTTATCATTTTCTTACCTCTGAAAAAAGAAAGGGATGCGTAATCCCTTTACTTAAATAGTTTTGATCCAATTGTACTCCATAGTTTGGAACCAATAATATTGAATTCCTCGAATTTCAGAACAGCACTTGCTCCAAGAATATCTACCACAGTCTTGAATAATTGTTCTGGAGTTACCTGATTCTTATACTGTTCATTCTTAACAGCAATAAGTTTCGCTAACTTCATATTCAAATCCTGGACTTCAGCGTTATCCTCTGATAGTGCTATCTGAATTTTCAAATTCTCAATTTGATAATCCAATCCATCATACAATACTAACATAGCTAATTTATGCATAGTTTATTACCTTCCTTTCATTATAGCATAGGGAAATCCTGCGGTCTAGGTACTTCTATCTGTTCGAGCGTTATGACAGTAAAACATTTATATACAGAATCTCTATATAATTCTTTAGAAATACGTGTCAATTTATATGGTCGTCCACATAATTCTGCAAATGTGATCGAATTTGAATTGTAATATTCATTTTCTAACAAATCTGAATGTAATGCCTCAATTACCTTCATATGTGAAGGAAAATACGGTTTAATTCTTAGATGGTCTCCCCAGTGTTCCACGTCTTCACAAGTATAATGTGATATTGGAATAGAATATACTTTGTCATGATATTTAATAATCAGTCTACTAATCATACTATCACCTCAAGATGGACAAACCATTTTTAGAACTAGATTCACACTATCGTATTGTATACCATTGATTACAAAATTATAAACAGATATCCCATTTAAAGATAAAATTGTGGTAGATGGTTTAATCATTTTGAATGTTTTGTTTGATTTTATAAGAATATCATTAATAAAATCTTTATTATACGGAACTATAACTGCTAATTTGTTAATAGTACCATCATTTGAAAAATATGATCTCTCTGTTTGATCTAAAAGTAATGGATTCATAAAAGAATATACCTTATCATTAACATTTATAATAACACGGTCAATCATCTAATTCACCTCTAAGAATATCATTCTGTTCCTTAAGAAATAGAGATTCGCCTAACTTACCTTCTTCCGCAATCGCAGCATTTAACTCTCGATTCATACGAGAGTTACGACGATTTAGAAACAAATATGTAATAGCTGTTAGAATACCTGTTCCGGCCATCATAACCGCGTTTGCGATTTCTTGACCTGCTTCTCCATCTCGTAAACCACGATAATATGCTTCTTGCATATCTTTATCTTCAAATTCCACTTTCTCAATCTCAAATAAATTCTTAAACATCGCTTAGCTCCTTCTTAAATTCTACTTCTTGTAGGGTCTTGTCTAGTATTTTTAATATAAAAACTAGATATGAAATATCTCGATAAGGGATCCATCCCTCTTCCATAGCCATTATAGTATCTAACATATGCTCCATCGCATATCCCAATTCGACAATAGATAATTCCAGAGATAACATCTTTACTTTATGCACTTTGTCTTCTGCCATTTTTAATTTTGAAATATCTTCTTTTAAAATAGGAATACTTTCTTTAATATCCTTTTGTAAACGTCGATTAAAAAATAACCATGTAATCCATACAGGTCTATTCTTCAGTTTGTTGCTGTTCAGTATATACATTTTCATCATCCAATCTAAATAATTTATCTAACTCTGGGTCATTTTGCATAGTAATATCTAGCGCAATTTGACCACTTCTTTTAACACGTTTAACGCCTTTTGATAATACAAACATTCCTAATGCCGCACTTCCAAAATAGAAAGCCCATTTGGTGAGATTTTGTTCCCAACCTTTAAGAACTTCAAGTCCTTGTAGTTCTTTTTCATAATTTGTTCGAATATAGTTTTCTGTTTCTTTACTCATTTCTTTAATTTGAATTCTATGCATAATCTTACTTACCTTTCCAGTATATTTAACAAAAAAGAAAGGAGAATAATATTCTCCTTTAAAGTCCCAATAGTTTCAAGAATGCTGTAATTAGTTTAAATCCTACAACCAATTTAACAACCTTAAATAATTCGGCTAAAAGTTTCATTTTATTCTCCTTTCTAAAATCCTTCATTACGAAGTTTTACTAAAACCTTCTGTAAAGTTTCTAGTCGTGCGTTGTGATAATGTTCATTATCAATATATCCTTGTTTCTTAAGCTTTTCAATATGTGCTTCTTCCATAACAGCATATGCTGATAATAGTCTAAATCCAACTTCTCTAAATACTTTTCTGATCATTTTAGTGATCCTCCTATAATTTTATTTCATTATAGGGTGTGTAATTCCTGCGACTTTACCAATTCTATTTTAAGAATATCCTCCTGGATTTGAACAATATCAAATTTTGTTAAATCATTCCAAGAATTAAAGTAATTTACTAAATCTGTTCTTGTGTGAATCTCTGTTTCAGAATTTGAAAGAGTGTTGAATTCATCATTCTCATCAAAACCCGCTAATGATGCTGTTGAAACACTATTTGCAACCTTGAATAGTACGTAGTATCCATTCTTTGGCAAGTAATATAACCAACAAATAACACCACCCACCTCTAGAACTTTAATTGGATTTTGTCTATCGATTTGCGTTGGTTTAGTATGAAATTTTACTTCTGACATAATAAGTCCTTTCTAATATCCTTTAGATAGTTTATCGAATGATTTTACAATTTTATCTAAACGTTCTTTTAAAATTTCAGGATTAAATGCACCATTCATCATATCTTGCATGGTAGCAGCACCGTGAGCATTGAAAAATGATTGCGTTGCATCATTAGCATCATTGGATGCTTCTTGTGTCTCAAATTTATGTACTCGCGGCAGCGAAGAAAGAATTGTAACAATTAATGCTCGATCCATAGGATCAGTTGTTCGTGTATAGTCATACATAATCGATTTAAGAAATGATAGTAATACCATATCAGCGCTACTGTAATTCGCCATTTCGGGACGAGTTACGAAATTAATAGGATTCATTTTCTTTTCCTCCAATCTTTTAAATCCTTGTCTTCTTTGTATATTCGATACAAAGTAATGAAACTAATACCGATTGATATTAGTGATAAAAATAAAGCCATAGTTTATACCTCCTTCTAATGACTTACCAAAGCATACCATTATTGAAAACTGACAATAAATGAGGCTTCCTCCTTAAATAATTATTTATGATATGCTTAGGAAAATCATTTAGCTTTATCTTATCGAAACATACCATCTAGTTTTAAATCAGTAAAAAGGTTTCCTCCTAGATATGTATTGATGATATGCTTTGATAAAACAAAAAGAAAAGGACCGATTAATTCGATCCTATTTCTTCATTATAAATCCTGCACCTATAGTCAACGCAACTGCTCCCACAGTCACAGCAGTATTCACAACAGTTTGTCCAGCTCCTTTAGCGACTTGCATTGTAAAATCGTCGTCTTCAGTTACCTCCAATACTGTTCCTTCAAAACTGTAAAATGGGAATAATCCTTTGTTTAACATTTTAGTGTCCTCCTTTATTTATTCATTATAGGATATGTAAATTATGCGAAATCAAAAAAGAAGAACCACGTTAGTGATTCATCTGGTTATTCCATAAAGTCTTCTATCTCCGTAAATGCTTGTTTACAATGTGCGTACACACTGATAACACCAAATACAGTCAAGAATACCTTACCAATAAGCATCATGATTTCCATAATTAGTTCTCCTATTTTTTCATAAATAATTTAGCATATCCACTTACGACAGCAATAGTTCCAATCATTAGTGTACCATCGACGATCCCTTGTGCTAAAGATTTTGCAACAATACCTAAAGTACTATCACTATACTTCACCTCAAGTGGTGTGTCTTCATAGTTTACTAATCCAAAGATTCCTTTGTTGTTCATGTTAGTGTCCTCCAATAATTTCATTTCATTATAGGATATGTAATTCCTGCGTTTCTTTTAGCGTACGATAGGTCGGAATATCTTTATCTTTGAAATATCCACCATCGTTGCTAATATCTAAGGTCGGAATCATGTCGTCTCCACTATCTAATAAATCGCCAACAGTGTGTACGTAGGCTTTGATAGTACTAAAGAAATGAGGAGCATCATTCTTGGTAACATAAATGGTTTGTGCAGTATGGCCTTTAATAGGTTTCGGATTATGAACACGAATCCCTTTAAAATACGATTGATCTGGGTCGATATACCCCGAACAAATAATGGGCGCACCATTACAAACCATGTTGACATAGAGTCGAAACTCATCTGTCTTTGGTTCATAGTGACCGTGAATATACTTGTATTCTAATGATACCACATTTGGAATATGCTTTGTTGTTCCATAGCGACGAGGATTTTTCTTCGCTGTCTTACGTTTCTTACTTACTGGCATAAAAGCCTCCTTTCTCAAAAAAAAATAAAGAAGAGAGGGAGTTGAACCCTCGACCCTCCGTACGATGCCGGATGCTCTCCCGCTGAGCTATCTTCTTCATTATAATCCATGTAATTTCTGCGAAATTAAAAAAAGGGTGCCGGATTTGAACCGACGACAGCCATCCGTATTTACGTTATCCAATTTGGGAAATACGAGCGCTCTAACCACTGAGCTAAGCCCTTTCATTATAGGATATGTAATTTCTGCGAAAAAAGAAGAAGGAAATGTAATTCCTTCTATGAATTCATAATCTCTATTTGTTTAATTCCGAGTTCCATTAACTCTTCCTTATTCTCATAGTCTAATGCGAATTCAACAGCTTTCGATTTCATTTCTTCTTCTGATAATCCTATTAAATCGTTCATTCTAATGAAAATATTCTGTATATGTTCCCAACGTTTAACATTCATTTGTCTCTTAATAACCTTATGCGCAAATGTATGCATCAATTCGTCTAATAAGTCATAAAATTCCTTTAGATTTGCAGAATCTTTAATTTGATTCTTAGCAATATTTTCTAAATTCAATCTTGTGATATCATAGTCGAATGATACTTCCATAAGCTTATAAGCTTTAAAAGCCTCAATAAACGTTATACGTTTTCCATAATAATCCTTATACATATATTTTGACATAGTAATGTCCTCCTATAATAAATTTTATTTCATTATAGGCTATGTAAAAAATGCGAAAAAAGAAGACAAAGTCTTCTTGTATCATTCTATTTAATCATTAGTTATTTCCTTGTAGCTAAGCATAGCTCTGGCAATATCTTGATGTTTACAATAGAAATGTAACATAAAGTCTTTGTCATAAATTATTCTATTAACAGATTTTGTCATTATATTATAATAATTACATACAGAATTAAATTTATCAATATTAACAGTAAAGAATTGTTCATCCTCGTTCCAAAATCCGCGGGGAATTTTTGGAAATTCAAAAAAGACGGAGCCATGTAGACTCCGCATTTCCATTAATTCATATATCGTGAGGCCTTTTTACGTAGTTGTTCTGCTCTACTATCTTTAGCGTTAGAAACTAATGATAGACGTCCAGCTTTATTTGTATTAAACGTCATAGCTCGACCTCTTGATTTTGAAGCCATATCATACATTTCTGATAATACCGCACGATCTTTAGTAGCGGACATGTGTTTGCGCATGGCTTTAAATTGAAGTCTATAACCTTTGGCTTGTCTCTTTGTGACCATTCCATCTTTCTTCAATCGTTTGACAAGTGATTTCATGGCCTTATATTGCGATGCTTCATTACGAACAATTTGACTACGACTCTTAATACCCCATCGCATCCCACGAATTCCATAGTGTTCTATAACATCATTATAAGATTGAATACCGATATAGTTCATATATTAGAATCCTTCTAGAATTTTCCTCCAGCATTAACATATGCTTTAGCACGAGTAGCTTTAGCTTTATTAATATCGTTCTTATAACGTGTGTTTAGACCAACATATGCATTACTCATTTTCTTCAGAGCTTCGCCTTTACGAACTCGGTAATCTTGATGAGATTCTCCAGCGGCTTTGTTACGTTTTGTAAAGAAAGCATCATTTCCATATTTCTTAAAGATCTTTTCATCTCCAGTAGAGTGTTTATCTAAAGCTTTACGCTTATCTGATTTATATTTCTTATTCGCTTTAACCATATCGTCAACAACTCGGTTACTGTATTCCATATGTCTAGAACTTACGCTCAAAGGACTTCCAGTCATACCTCGAGTTTTACGACGTGCAACAGCATAAAAATTAGGGTGACGTAGTTTACGTTTGACCATACCGCCATAAGCAGAACCCCAACGTTTCATACGTTGACCCCACTTCATACCTTTTACGCCGTGGTGTTGCAAAATATCTTCAAAGCTATCAGTTTGATATAGTTCGTTTTCTTCAATAATAATCATAGTTTCATCCTCCGGGATAGTGAATTTTGTTGTTCAATTGACTAATCATATCTAGCAGTTCATAATAGTGTCCTTTATACTCTGCAAGATGGTTCATCAATGTTAATACTAAAAATAAAAGGGTTAGCATACCCACAAATGAGAGTATGCTAATAACCCATAAAATAATTTCCGATTTTTTCATTCGAGATTATCCTTATTGTTGAGGATGTTCTTCGGAGTGGTCTTCAGACATCAATTCATGTTTGAGTTGTTGAATCAATTGATCTACTTCTTGCTTAGAATAATATGATTTGTCCAAAGTAGGTTTAATAGTCTCGGTTACAACATTTTCTGTCAATGCGGCAGTAAGTACTTCTTGACTAACTGTGATGACTTGTTTAGGAATCTTAACAAGAACTTTATTCACATCGCCTGTGTAGCTCAACTCATAACCATCAGTCTTCTCAACAACATTCAATGTCTCTGCGTCAAGAAGTTTCTGGAAGAGTTTTCCAGCTTTTTCACGGTCTGCGGCATCCGTTGTAATTTTATCAAGAAGATTTGTCGTATGGTTAATCAGATCATTACCAAATTTAACAAAGGGTTGATCTGATGAAGGAGTATAGACATCATATGAATTTAATAAACTGTAAAGAATATGTCCTCTAGCCTCGTATTCAGATCTATCATTTTCAGCAGTAAGTATTTCAGTTAACTTATTAATATCAGGATCCATGTGCAAGTGATTCTTAAGGTCTAACACAGATGTATTAGTATTATAAGTGGTGATCAATTCGGTAATTTTATCAATAAAGTTTAGGTTAATATTAGTAGATGAGTTTGGAATATTTGCTAGTATTTCTTGTTTGATTGTTTCGGCATTTGGAATTTGTTGTCGAATAGCATTTAAAATACTATTTTTAATGCCTTCAGTATCAACAGTACTTCCTTCACTTCCAAGAAGAGATCGAGGAATGGTGAATAGTGTAAAGTTTCTAGTAGTAGGATTATTTCCTTGTGAATCATAATAAGTTGTAGTAAAATTAACATCAATATCTTTAGAACCATTTTCATGAACACTCATATTAGTGGTCAAACCTAGGGCAATAATACTAGTTAATCTATTGTTGTTATTTAAGTCAGCATTGTCCAACATTGACAAAATATCTTCAAGTGTAGTAGCAACATATTCAGTAGGGTTTGATCTACCAATGTATTGTTTTAAGTTATCCCAAGATATATTTCCGGTTTGATTTCCATTTCTATTATAGTTTAATGAAAGCTCCAATCCAGAATCTTTTGCAGTAAGGGAAACATGTTCAACAGCTTTGGTTTTTACCATATCCAGAGCTTGACCATTTGTGATAAATTCATCGGTTATATCCCGTGTAATTAGATCGAAGCTAAATACAATTGGTTCCTCATTAGCACCAACAGTATGAGCAAAACCATTTCGAACATCCATTCTATCAATTCCAATACCGTTATTGAATCGGTTAGGATCCTTAGATGGATTTTCATGAGATCGAATAGGAATGATAATAGTGAGTTCCTTCTTTTGATAAGAACTGTCCGAAATATATTCTTCAAATCCGGTATACATTTCAAAATCGATATAAAGCGCGATCTCACCATCAGCATTGAAAGTTGAGAATGGTTTTAATGTAATATCAGCGTAATGTTTTTCTTCATTATAAACAGCAGTGGACCATTGGGATATATCTAGATATCCGCCATCACCGGCAGGAGGCGGTTGAATATCGCCTTCCACATTATATCCCGAAACTTGTACATTACGAATTTTACCAATATATTTTTTACCGTTTTCGTAATGTTCTTCTGGTAAAATGGCATTCATATCCATTCGGAAAATCTTATCTTTTTCATCATACCATAATGTATATGGCAATCGTACAATATTATTATACATATACTAGTCTCCTTTAAATTACGAAATTTTGAATGGCCAAGCAAGTGCTTTACCATTTTGACCCCATTCACCATTTTCCATAAATGAAGATAGAGGTTCACCATTATAAACCATTTCTTGATTAAATTGGACAATAACCAATTTCCCTTCTTCAGAAATCTCTGTATGAGATTCATCGAAGAATGTAGCGATTTCATTACGCTCATAGGTTTTACCAACTTGAAGTTTAGGAAGAAGCGCTGCAAGTTTCTTATAGACAACACCATAGTGAACATTGTCGGACATAATGGTATTGAGAACCATTACCTCGATAAATTCGTCGCGACGTTTGTTTTCTTGAGTAGACATTGTAATTAGTTTATCCAACTCATCTACTTTCTTCGCAGTTTCTTGGACTTCCCATTCAGCGAAATAAGTTTTGTGGAACTGACGCATACATTTGTCTACGTAGTCTGCATGGTTGCGATCATCCACTGTATGTTTACCAGGTAGATATACAGTGATAAGATTAGTTGGTGTGTCCGTAAATAATTCGAATTGAGTTTTTTCGACTACTCCATTCTCATCAAAAAGATGATAGTGACTTCTGATTTTAAATGAGCTCATAAATTAGCTCCTTTCTATTTATTAATCGGAGGAAGATTAAGTTCTTCTGGCGTTACTTCTTCTATAGAAGCACCTGTTTGAGATTTGATGATATCCAATTCTCGTTGCTTTTCTTCCAATTGTTTTTGAAGATTGGTTACTTGATTTAAATAACCTTCTGCTTTCGCCTCAGCTTCAAACTTCTCAACAGTCACAACCAATAGTTGATTGGACATTTTTGTCAGCATTTTTTCTAAAATTTCTTTATCTTCCATTTTTACACCCAATCTTTCTTTTCTTTTTCGAAAGCTCTATAATATGTCTTATCAGAATAACCATTCCAAAGACTCTTACCAGGCCAGAAACTGGTTTCAATGTTTTGTCCGCTGTAAGTTTTATCTTTAAATAATGGTATATACCATAAGTTATTGGTTTGAGATCCATCATCTACATATAAATACGCACTAGTATTCGTCATGGCATGCGTATTACCAGAAAATGTCACAATACCCATCCATCGAACCCCATATACACCGATACTATCATTTGAATATGGTGATCCCCACCTATAAGGTGAATATAGAGGAGTATTTAACTGATAATTTGTCATTACCGGGGTATATTCTGTATATTTTGAAGGTCCCCCGAATATACGAGTACCTCCCGCAATGCGCCCATTTAATTGGACAGTAATATCGTCAGTTTTTGCATTTTGTTTCAATATCTGCATACGACCATTTGACATATACATATACATTTCATTACCTAAAGCGATTCCTTTAGTAAATACATATTGAATTCGTCCTACAAGAGCATCCAAATCAATCAAATTTGCATTTTTACCAGTAATTTTACTAGCGTCTATCTTATTAACCTTCGCGCTGTCAATAGCAGCGTTAGCAATCTTCGCGGTACTAATAGCCCCATTTTTGATCATCGCTTCATCAATAACTCCATTAGTAATATGCGTATTTCCATCAATCTCGATATTTTTACCTTTGATACGAACACCATTTGGATTGGCATTGATCTCAGTTGCTAATGAGTTTGGTCCAGATAAGACACGAACAGCATATGAATTGCTCAACTGTTTGACAATGGTTGACGATATACCAGTTGCTGGAGTGTATTCATTAGATATAGTACCTCGAACCATCATGATTTCTTTGATACGAATAACTCCTGTATTCTCAATAGCGATCATAAATGGTAATAGACCAGGTGATTCTAACGCAACATCCTCATTTGGCGTAACTGTTTTCTTGACAGTGACCCAGTCCGTAAATGGATTATTCGACCCCGTTCGAGGATCATTAGCTCTAGTATCATGAAATACCATAGGTGTTTTATTTAAAACATGATTTTTAAGAGCAATTAAATAACGACTCTTATTCGGCGTATCTTGTGCGGTTTCAAATTTGATTTTGAATGAAATTGTATAACTTTCATTTCGTTTAACCTGCGACATGGCAACTGGTAATGACACCACACTCCATCCTGTGAATCCAGAAGATTTTGGAACGGACATCATATACTCATTTTTACCATAAACTCCAGGGAAATCTCCTCGATAACGATTGTTTGCTCCTGGTACAAAGTTTGCGATGGCTCCAGCAAAGGTCTCGGTATCTAACACTAAGTTTGTACTTGCAGAAGAGGCGTTGGTAATAGTCGTTTGGAATGATTGGTTTGTCATAACCATTTGAGCTACTTTAGTAGCAACCCCATTCTCAGTCTCACCAATAGTCCTCTTATACATATTCAGAGTCTGTTCAACAGCTTGGAATTTCGCATTAGTTGTAATGTCAAGGTCTTCTGGATGTTCCTTGAAGTCATTTACAACTTTTGAACGTTCTAACTGAACTCGTGTAATATACCAATTGACATAGATAGCCGGGGTAAATGTGACCTTGACGTATAGTTTATGATAATCATGTTTTGCTACGAGGGTCCTACCAATACGACGCATATAACGATTACCAGGAGTAACTCCTTCAGATTCAATATGCCCTATACGGACTATCGAGCTAACCCCTTCACGAATCTCATTAGTTCCGTCCATATAATAACCGAATACTTCCAGTTTGATTCCATCTTTATTTCTTTCACGCAGTTCATCAGTTGCTACGTCTAAAGATAAGGTTAGCGGTTCATCTTTTTTAACAGGCTCCAAAACCCATTGACCAAGCCATGTCCAATCGCTAGGTGTACCATATGCATGAACAATACCTTTTCGTTTAAAGTTGTTAAAACCATGGTCATAATTATAGGTAAATCCTGTAGCATTCTGAATATCCCAATGCGTAGTTGTTACCTTTTGATTTTCTTGAATACCCTTCATGAAGTGACCATTCTTAATCAAATTCGTGCCACCATTTTCAATGAATGTATCTTCAACAGCACTAACCCAATCAATGACCATATCACCAGAATACAAAATACACTGTGTAATTTCAAACGGGACATTGTTTGACCTATCCACACGGAAACGAATCTGATTACAACGATTCCAAGCATTATCATTAAGAGTTATATAACCAATTCTAAATGTTGGATTGGACCCACTGATGTTGAATTCTGTTGGGGATGGATAATCCGGAACAACTCCGTTAAGTCCCATCAAATATGCACCATCGTCAGAATATAGTTCGGGCATAACTCGAGCGTTTGTTACATTCGAAGCAAATTTAACTGTATATTGAAGCGTTAATTTCGCATTTTGTGGAATGCCCAATTCTCTAAGAGTCTTATTACCAACTGTATTATACCCATAAATAACTGAATAACCATTAGAATTCAACGTATATGATCCAGAATGACGAGTCTTATCGGTACCTTGAAGATAGTTGCGTCCACCATATTTCTTAGGTATCTTAGTCTCTACTTGTCTGATGTTTGTACGAATACCATCAATAGCTGTATTCACAATCGTTTGTGCATTTGATCTAGCTGTGCCTAAAGCAGTTTCTGTAGCTGAGGAAATAGCTTGTCGAATAGCCCCATTTGTTTGTGTGATGCTTGAGGAAATAATACCATTAACTTGACCTGTTAGATTGGATGTAATCCGTTGAGCAATGGACCCTTCTGCAACTTGAATTTGAGCATTGGTGTAACTTTTTGCCCCATTCAAAGCCTCATCTTTAGCAGTGTTTACTTTAGCAGTAATTTGATTTGGAAGAGCTTGTAATGTGGCTTCTGCTTGGGTCATTTTACCCTGCAAGCTTGTGATTTCCCTAGCTTTCAGTTCAATCTGTCTATTTGTCTGATCTATAGAGGTCTTAACATTTGTGACATTCTCTCCTAATTTACCAACAGTCGTCTGAAGTGTTGTGAGATTTCGATCGATCAATCGTTTATACTCACCGATAACTTCTTCTAAATCAGTATCGTTAGGATGCCAGTCAGACAGAATATGAGATTCTTCCAATTGCCACGCAGCAGTATAAATTGTATTCGATCCACTATCTTTATTGATAATACCAAGAACCGCGTTAGGATTTGACAAGTTACTAGGTGTTCTAAATTTAACCCAGTGTCTTTCCCAATCACGAGTGACATTCCATCCGTTGTTAAAAGATGGATCGTACGCAATTAACTTCATATCAGTAGCGGAACGGCTATGATAAACGACTTGACCACCACCGGAAGATTTCACATAGAATGAGAAAATGTAATCTTGATTTGGTCTCAATTTCACCATATTAGATTCTGGAGGATTTAAAGACAATGCTACTCGAGATGTTGAGTTGATCTTTAACACAGTTAGATCTTTTGAATATAATCTAAATGTCTCTCCATTAGCAACGGTCCATCCTCTAAAATCAGTAGGTGGCATTGTGATGCTATTACGAATCAAGTTGTTAGTACCAATCCGAAGATTATTGTATTTCTCCGTGATACCATCTTCTAGTTGACGAATATCTCGTTGAGTCTGTTGAATAAGAGCTGCTTTGTCTGCAAGTTGCTTTTGCGATAGATCCGCAAGTTTATTGTTGAAATCCGCCTTAGCAGATTCGAAGTTTTTCTTAACAGTATCTAATGCAGATTTAGCGCTTGCAATTTCAGCGTTAAATTCATCCGCAACTTCTTCTACTGCAGCTTGAGCATCGATTGCAACAGCGTCTAATTGACTTTTTAAATCCTCTTGAGATTCTTCGAACTCATCAAGGGATTCTTGGATCTCTGTTCTAAGATCGTTTATCTTAGTTTCTAGTTGTTCCCCAAAGTCATGTGGCATTAACAATATCCATTGAGTTCCATCGAAACGATACATATCAATTTCGCCCTCAGCTACTTCTTTGAACCAAATATCATTCTCCTTAGCCATATCGGCAGGAGGTTCATCTGGTCCATAGAAGTTTTGGTTTTTACCATTGGCAGAGGTAAGGATTTTATTAACGGAATTATCGATATCGAAGAATGCATCGCTGATAGCTTTTTGGGTATGATCTTTCCACTCTGCTCGCTGCGCTTCAGCAAGACTTGATGAATTGTTCCCATCGGAAGTTGCTACGATTTTGATAATCCGTTCACTTAAGACATCGTACTCGATCTCATTGACTGTAACTGTTACATCTGCGTCAATCTTTTTGACATAAACATCAATAGTATCACATAACTTGATCTTTTCAAGACTACGAAGCATTGATCTTTCCCAAGATGTTGTATCTTGTAATGGGATCATGTCAACTTCGATTTTGATGTTTGGAACATCCACATTTGGATTCTCATCAAAGTAACTAGCAGCTTCTGCCGTAACCATCGCTGGTGTAATGACAATCTTAGTACTCTCTTTGATTTGATCCTGTCTAGCCTTACGAGCAGATTTCTCAGCCTCTCTAGCATTCTTCTTATCAATTTTAGCTTGTTTAGCGGCAGCACGTTTAGCACGACGATCTTTTTCCTGTTGTTGGAACTTCGCGTTTCGTTCTGCTTCTTTTTGTTGGTATGCAGCTTCTCTAGCTTGATATCTAGCCTCAGCTTCAGCAGCACGTTGGGCTTTAGACTTCTTAATACCACGATTAGCTTCACGAGCAGCTTTAGCGGCAGCACGTTTTTCTTGAGCAGCTACTCGAGCAGAAGCTCTAGCGGCTTGACGTTCTTCAAATCGTCGTTCTCTGGCTGCTTCACGATCGATCTCTAGCTGTTCTCGTCGAGCTTCTTCAGCAGATCTTCGGCTAGCATCGACTGCTCTGTTATTTTCCCGATCAGCTTTCAATTGATCTTTACGACTAGCTTTCTGTTGTTGTTTGTAATCATTGAATTTCTTAGAAATATCAATCGGTACAATTCGTTTAACAGAATAATCATTGTAATGATCAGAGAAAATAACATCACCATAGATCGTTTGTTCTTGTTGATTTTCTCCTTCTGGAGTGTATTTAGCATAAGGTAAAATACGAGTGAACTTACCAATCATGTTTGTAGTAATCTTAATGTTTTTAAGATTCTTACGTGGTCTAATGGTAGTTACATGGTCAGTACCTCTTCGCCGATAAAGATAAATGGAATCATTCTCCCGTTTAACTTCACCACCAAAAACACTTACAAGAGATTCCTTCTCACCAACAAGAGTCGCCCAAACATTTTGTGCTTCTGATACCTCGAATGGATGTACTGCACTGATATCGGACCAGAATCGATATCGGATATTATCCAATGCAGCAGATCGAATACCTGTCCATGCACTATTAGGATTTGCGCCTAAAACTGTGAATGGTTTAACAACGTTTCCAGCGAGATCATCGGTTATAGAAACCCCTTTTACAGTCATATGATTCGCTGCTAAATCAACCGCAGTTTCATAAATACGAAATGCATGAGGTTGATCATAGTCATTTGGTCTTGATAAAATGATCCGATTATGAACAATATCAGTTATCCACTCTCCTTGAAGAGGGTATACCAATTCAATCTCAAATTTTCCATTTCGAGCTTCGGTAACTTTACATTCCTCCGCGTCATGGAGGATGCCTATACCATTAGTACGAAACAGAGTTTCATCTTGTTCGTATAAAATAGGTCTCATACAAGAACCCTCCAGTTCGGTTTAAGTTTTATCAATTGTGGAGCAACACCATCTGGTTTTGTAATCGTCAATCGATTTCGTGGATCCTTACCTGGATAAAGAACAAAGAAATCTTTACCAATAGTCTTGTTATTAAAGTTGGTAATAAGACTACGATCCTTCGCATAAACAGAATACGTCTCACAATCAATGTATATGTTTTCTCTATTAAGATTTCTTAAGGATAATGTTCGATCACCAATACGAATATCCAATTGTCCATAAACGCCAGTAAATGAAACCAGCGGTCTAGCAATGTATTGCGTTGGATTTGTTAACAAATATCCATTAGAAACATTAATTTCAGGAGAATTTCTCACGTATTTGTATGGTTGACACTTCAACTTAGCCGTGAATGAAATACATCCTTCATAGTAATACTTATTTTCAAAAGTAAGCTCGGTTAATATCACCATATACTCATGATTTTCATCGAAATATGGTATAAATACTACCCATTCTCCAACACCTTGATTAAAGAATGTATAGATATCGTTACGAGCGTCTGATAGTGCAATATGATTATCTTTATGTTTGCGACCATCGTAGAAACACTTAAGCTCGAATTCGGTTGGCTCATAACCGTCATCGTCATAAGCCAACTCTCCTTCGAAAGCATTAGGTGCGATAAAAGAGACACGTCTCTTCGGGGCTACGATATCTGGTCGATCCTGGATAAAGATATGATGCTCTTCGGAATCTAATCCGTTGAACGAAAAATAACCAGGTTTCATCACCATTTACCAGAGTACCTCCTCGCCTCTTCCTCTTCGATTTTCATCATCGAATTGTTTCATATGTTCTTGAACTTGTTTTGCAAGTTCTTTAGGATTAATTGGATGTCCACCATTATCCACAGACACATTAATATTATATTCTTTTGTAGAATTATCGGTATTAACTGTTGTAGTTTGACCAGTACTACTTCCTGGTGAATACACAGGTGTAGGTACTCGAGTGGCAGATCCAAGATTCAATCCATAATCTTTTGGTTTGAACTTATCTAGATTAGATGAGTCAATAACCGGAGTAATAGTTGGAGTATAGTTCATGTCATCAACGGCAACATCCAACATATCGCCAACTTGGTTTACAGCGCCAGCAACAGCTTCTGCCATTGCATTTCCGTGTTTTACAGCATCATCAGCAGCTGCAGTAAATCCATTCTTAAATGTATCCTGCATTTGTTGGATTGACTTAGGCATCTCTTTATCAATACCCATAGCAATCCCTTGAGGGATATACTTACCAACAGATTTTGCAAATAATCTTGATGGTGAATGAATTTGAGCGGCAGCTCTAGCTGCTTCATTGGCTTTGTTAATGATACGTTGAGCGGCAGATTCAATCGAACCAACATTTGCCCAAATACCACTAGCAATACCATCAGAAATATACCAACCAACATTGTATCCATTTGATTTTGCAGTTCCATTGTATCCAGAAATAGTTGACATGATGCTGTTCATGTTACTATCAACAGTTGACTTCGCAGTATTCATACCATTTTGGATGCTACTATTAATAGTAGACATCATCTGTGTGATGGTATTTTGTGCATTTGATGCAAACTGATCAAATGTCCCTTTTATTTGACTAGTAGAACTTTGGATATTACTATTGATCTGGGACATATTGGATTGAATTGTTGAAGACACTCGACTCATAGAATCTGAAACTGTTTTCATAACCTGATCTAGAGAGCTAGACATTTGGTTGGCTACTTCAGTCATTCGTGCTTTAATGGTGCCCATCACAGTATCCATGTTCTGAGATACAACATCTCGAACGGTATTCATTGAGTTTGTTGTTGCATCTTGGACTAAGATAAATCCATCAGTAACTGCTTGTGCTAATTGACCGATGGACGTTGTCATAGTACCTTGTACGATAACCATTCCATTTAGAACAGCATCATTCATAGCGGTCATACCCAATGTAGCCGCTTCGCCCATCTTACCAAATCCAGTAGCAGAATCTGTTAGTGATGTTCCGAAGTTTGTTAAGGTTGTTTGAACATTTCCTAGAGATGCGTTAAATAAATCGAATGATGCTGGTAAAGAGCCAATAGCTGTTCCCACCAAAGTGACGCCATTTTGAATGTTTGTGAAACTGTTGACAATTCCATCGAGTAAAGCTTGGACTCCTCCAATTTGTGCTGTGAATAGCATAAATGCTCCGGCAACAATTGTTAAACTTCCTTGTAACTGTTGAATTGGTGTCGCCAATTGTTGGAATGAACTAGCAACTGGCCCAATAGATCCTGAAATAGTTCCGAGACTTCCACTTAGGGATTCAAATGCACTATTAACTGTAGGAATCGTACCAGAAATAGTTCCAATAGATCCTTGTAATTGTGCCATACCTCCAGCGAGAATCAACAAGTTACCAGAAGCTCCCCCGAGGTTATTGATAGCATTACCTAGATTCTCAATATCTTGGATAAATCCTTGTAAGTTACCAGCCCATGCAGAACCGCCTAGACCGGCCACAGCACCAGCAACAGCAGCAATACCTCCTGCGGCGCCATAACCATGTTCAGATAACAGTTGAGCGCCTTCACCAAATAATTTAAATCCTTCACCTGCACTCTTAGCAGCATCACCAAAGGAACGAATAATATTGGCTACACCATCTAATGCTGATTTAATTGCATTACCAATAGATTCGAATACTTTACCGACTCCCTCAAGAGCAGTCTTAATAGCATTACCCACAGACTCTACAACAGAACCAACACCTTCAAGTGCGGTCTTAATACCTGCTCCAACAGATTCGAATACTCCACCAAGAGCTTCTAAAGTACCTTGAATTCCGCTAAATACAGATTTGATAATTTCACCGATAGAATTAACGATATCAACAATTCCTTGGATAGCTGCTTTAATAACATCTCCGATTGTCTGGAAGATCTGACCAAGTACTTCTAGAGCGGCTTTAATTGTATCCACAACAGATTGTACAATCGGAGCTAATGTTTTAATGATTTCAACAATACCATTTACAATTGTCTCGACAACAGGAGCAAGAATTTCTAAAGCAGCCACAATACCATCAACTAATACCTTAATTGTATCAGCGATTGGTTGTAAAATACCAGGGAGATTCTCGATCAATACTGTTAACACGTCACCAATAATTTTAATAATTGGTTCTAATGCAGGAGCTAATTGTACAATAAAGTCAACAATCATTTGCATAATTGGACCAAGCACTTCCGCGATCTTAGTTAAAATAGGTCCTGCTAAGTTTTGAATAACACCTAATATTACATCAGCTACCACTTGTAGAAGTGATGATAAAGCAGGAATTAACTTATCTTTAACCCCTAGTAAAGCGTTCGCTAAACTTTGTACAAATTGTACGGCAACTTCAACTGCTACTTGAAGTAAAATATCAAGGTTTTCTACCAGACCTTTTGACAATTCAGTCAACATTTCAACAGCAGATGTAACTAATTGAGGCGCATTATCACGAATACCATTCATCAATCCAATAACTAATTGTAACCCGGCAGTAACTAAATATGGAACTAATTCCACAAGACCAGCTATAGCCGCTTTGACGGTTTGTACTAATGCAGTAACAATAGTTGGAGCATTATTCGAGATTGATTGAATAAAGGCTGTAAATCCGTCCACAACGGCCCTCAGAGCATCCGGAGCAATCGCAGCCAATTCCTTGATAGCTGTTACAAATGCCAAGAAACCAACACCAGCAATTAATACGGATGTAGCTGCCAGAATTGAAGATATACCAAAAGTTATCAACGTTTCGGACAATATAAGGAGACCAGGTGCTACTGCCTGAGCAAGTGCTCCAGCAGCCAATAAGATTGCTAAGTTACCGGCAAGAGCTAACATGGCAACTCCAACAGCAACTAGGTTTAGTGTTGATAATAACATAATCGGAACGGAAATAGCCATAAGTCCTGCGGCTAATAAAATTAATTGACCAGCAGCACCAAAGCTCCCGTATTTCTCAAGCAAATAGGATACCCCGACTAATAAACCAAGTGTTACACCAATTGCTACAGTTGCGGCTGCAATTCCTTGCCATGGTTGAGCAGCAACTTGACTTAAAGCTGTTCCGACGGCATATAACACACCGGCAAATACAGCAAGACCACTTAGTGTTTCAAGGTCAAGATCGATTTTCTTAATAAAGTAAGTTACACCAACCAATGCACCCATAACTGCAGAAATACCGACAACGGCCACTAACATTTGTTGCCATGAAAGTTTACCAACTTGTTCGAGAGCGGTACCTATTGCGTATAATACACCACCAAACGAATCGAATACGTATTTTAGAGATACCAAGTCGGATAGTGAGTCTACGGATCCTGTTATGATTTTGACAGTGAATGCCATTGCGAGCATAACTCCACCCATAGCCGTTGCGGCAGCCAATAGACTTTGCCAAGAGAACTTAGAAAGAATAGATAAATTCATTGTCACTTGGAACAAGATACCTGTTAAAATAACAAGAGATCCTGCAGCAGCCAAGTTTAGATGAACTCTATTCATTAACGTCGAAACCAATATCAAGGATAACATAATAGCATCCATGCCAAGTATACCTTTTGCAATTTGTCCAATAGACATGTTCGCCAATGGTTCAATAGATCTAATAATAAGATAAATAGCAGCACCGAGAGCGGCAATACCGAGAGCTGCACCAATCTTAGGTTTTGCTTTCTGCATAATATAGCTAGCGGCTATTAATGATAGTAATAATGCTTCGACTCCGACCATGGCTTTAACTAAAGACATGACAGGAATATTTGCTAGTATTTCAACAGCTTTAACAACTAAATAAATAGCGCCTGCGAATGTTATTAAGGCAAACATAGCACTTAATTTAACTTTCACATCAGCAATAACTCTAGTTGCTGCGGCTAATGAAAGTAGAAGTACTGTAACTGATCCAGATGCAACAGCAAGATTTGCGATATCATAGTTTGCCAATATAGCTACTGAATTAACTAGAGACCTAATTGCAATAGCAAAGGTTATTAAGGTAGCCAAAGCACTCAGCTTAATCTTAACCCCATTTAAGGATCGTGCTGCTGTTGCAAGTGATGCTAATAATATAACGACAGAAGCAACCGCTGGAATCAAATGTTCAATATCAAACTTAGCCAGTGTTGCAACAGAGGCTACCAGTACCCTAGTAGCAAATGCAAATACAGAGAGTGACTGGATCGCTTTAATACTGATCTTGACATTGTTTAAAACTCTAGCAGCACCTACTAAACCAAATAATAAGGCTTCTAGAGAGACCATAGCCGGCACTAAACGTTCGGGATCAATATCTGCAATGGCTTTTACAGACATCACTAATATGCGCACAGCAATTGCCATACCAATCATCTTAATGACACTGGCTTTAGATCCTCCGACATAATCCATTAATTTCATAGACGCAACAAGTCCAAGCATGACTCCATATAGACTTGCTATAGCAGGGCCTAATTGATCTTGAGGTATTTGTGCTAATTTCATCATTGCTCCGGCTAATAATCGAATTGCAATGGCAAATCCGATCATCGTTCCGATAGCGCCCTTAGGTAATTTGGATATGGCACCGAGCACTTTCATGGATTTCATCAATCCAAACATAGCTGCTCCCATACCAATAATACCTTTGGATAAATCTTTCATAGGGATTTTTGATAGTTTGTCAATAGATATGGCTAATAGGAATACTGCCCCTGCAATACCCAATAAAAGCCACACTTTAACCCCTTGAGAGAACATATTCAAGTTTTGTTTAAATGTATCAAGGACACCGCCAGCATCTTCTACCATTTTCTTACCATCGCCGGTGAATTTATCAAATGCACCTTTTACTTTATCGAAAATGGCATTAAAAATTGTACTATCCGAATTCTTAAATGCGATCCATTTATCTAAGGCAAATAGACCAATAATTGCTTTAATAATGCTCGCCATATCGAAAGATACAAAGGCATCTTTCAGACCATCATATCCAGATTTAAACGCATTTACAATTCCGTCCCAAGCATTACCGAGCTTAGTAGCTAATCCTGTAAGAGCCTTATTAATAAAGTCTCCAGATTTGGATATGCCATTAGCCGCTCCTTGTAAGATTGAGGCTAAGCCTGTGAAAGGATTATTTAATCCTAAGATCTTACCGAATACAGCAGAAATGACAGCGAATATACCTGTAAATACAGAGGCTATTAAATGCCCGATAGCTTTAAACAAACCAACTGATTGGATACCTTGTTCTAGACCCTCTACAAATTTACGAATAGCCTCTGTGATCTTGAATAGCATTATGGCAAAATCTTTAAATCCAGATCCATCCCCACCAGAAAACGCACTAAAGAACTCTCGAAGTACCAAAGTAACAATCTTGAATAATGAAGCTAAAATAGCAAACACATTAGCAATAGCTTTGCCCATGTAGATTAAACCAACATGGACATTTGTATTGGCACGTAGCATTTCAAAGAATTTTGATATACTATCTGCTATATTCTTGATGGGTAATATGACCTTATCAGAATTTTGTCCAACGGAGTTAAATCCTGTGGATAATGTTTTAAGCGCCCATCCAATTGTCACAAATACATTGGCAACGGCCTTACCAACAGAAGCCATAGTGGTCATGAAATTGGTATTATTCTTTAATCCTTCGGTAAATTTTTCAAGACCTTTAGTGAAATCATAAAATACTTGCGCATTTGATTTATAATCTCCGATTACCGAACGGAATCCTTCACGATATTTCGTCATCGCCCCAAATACAAACTCAAAGCTATTTTGAATCGAATTAAATAGGCTTTGTTGACCACCCATATCTTTCCAAGTTTTTAGCAACGCATTACGATAATTACCAAGACTTAAAGTCATACCTGTAACCGCATCTTCATACGTACCTTGATCATCATTAAAGAACGGATTTACGACATCGCCAATCTTGGTCCACATGTCTCGAGCTTCTTCAAATCCACCTAAGAAATACTCCCATGTTGTAGCCCATCCAGAACCGATAGATTCTTGAACAGTGTCAACTAATTGTCCAAAAGATTTAACTTTTGTGGCGGCATCGAGCATAGATTGATCTGTTGAAAATTCTTTCAATGTTTCCAACAATACTTCCGATGTTAACCATCCATCTTTTAATGAATCTCTAAAAGATTTAGTCGCATCTTTAGCATTTCCTAGTCGCTCTGCTGTTTGAACCAATCTATCTTGAAATAGTTTACCACCCATTCCGGCATTTACAACAGAGTTCCAGTCCTGAAGACCTACCCGGCCCGCAGCTAAAGCTTGCGACAACTGATACATTGCCGTAGAGGCTTGTTCCGTACTAGAACCAGAAGCTGCTGCCAAGTTGGAAATACCTTTAATGGCAGTACCCGCTTTATCCAAGCTAACACCAGCAGCCGTAAATGTACCAATGTTACGAGTCATATCTGCAAATGAATAAATAGTTTTGTCAGCATAATCATTCAACTCTTGTAACGAACCAGATACTTTACGCATACGAACACTAGAATCAGGAATTTCCCATTCAGTATTCGTCATGATTGTTTGGATAGATCCTAGTTTGTCTTTATACTCACCAAGACCATCCATAGGACCTCTAAAGAATTGTCCTGTGAAGTTCATGGCTTTCTGGATAAGACCACTTAAGACATTACCAACTGCCACATTCATAGCGGTCATAGATCCGCTAACAGAATTGGCAGCTTTCTCAAATGCAGCAGCCAATGGTGACGCATCAAACACAGCAATTTTATTATTAAGACTATCAATAGATTTGATTGAGTTTGGAAATCCTTCGTGATTATCTGCCTTCTGGAAAATACCTTTTAATCGCGACAAGATGTCAGATGTACGAGAAGTACGATTCTCGACATCCGCATTCATCTTATCAACTGCTTGAGCCGCTCCAGACATGTCAATACCTTGAGTGCTCTTTTGGAAGATTCCTTTTAGGCGAGATAGTAGTCCCTCTGATTTTGTTGTTGATTTTGAAATTGTGTCCAACATCGTTGACATATCAGAGTCAATGTTTTGCGCTGCTGACTTTCCATTGACAGTATCGAAAGCTTTCTTCAAACGATTCAAAGCATTAATAGTATCTTCTACGTTTTTAGTAAAACCTTTATTGTCTAAGGAGACTCGAGCAACTTTTTCGTCTACATATCCGCTCATAGTTTACCTATACTTTCTTTTTAGATAATTCTTTAAACATCTTCAAAGCATCACTATTAGCTGCATCGATAGCTGCTGTTTGTGTTTTAGCTTTCTTATTGATGTTCTTAAAGTTGGTAGAAATTTCTTTTAATTTTTGTCCTAGAGATTTTTTATCCTTAAAGCTAGCGGCTTTCTTAACTTCTTTCTGAGCTTTTCTAGCTGCCTCTGCTTCCATAGCTTCTTTCATTCGACTAGCAAATCGTTCTGTATCTTTTCTATGTGCTTCTTTTACTCGATCTGTAATTTTCTTACTTGCCTCTTTGATTTTGTTCGTATTATTCACACGAATATCTCTAGTCTTATCTTTCAGCTTTCTACTAGCTTCTCGAATTTTATCCATTTTACCTTTTTTCGGTAATATATTCGATTCTCTAATTTGATTCATTGTATCGAGACCGGATTTAACAGCATCAATTTTCTTTTTTGCCATTAAATAATTTGCGCCTTTATAACCAGCATAAGCTGCTAAAGCAACTCCACCTACAATCGCAGCTTTTTTCAACTTCCGTTCGACATTTGATCGTCGAACAGCTTTCTGATATGCAGTGTTTTGGTCGTAACCTTTAGACATATATTTATTTGTCAAATGTGCCACACGATTTCTCTGACCCCACTTCATACCTTTGATTCCAAAGTGTTGTATGGTATCATTCATAGAATATACTCCTTCAATATTTTATCGATAGTAGCTTTATAGACTTTATCGATTGTAGTATCAATATATGGTTGCGGAGGAACATATCCTCCCGTACCAGTACCGTGTCCATAGTGAATAATAATAGCAATATTAACATTATCATTCACATTAGTATTTATAATTTCTAGTTCTTCCCCACGACTGGTATGTTTAATAACATAGTCCCAACTATCTGCAGTTTCACCAGAATCTTTTGGAGTAGCTGCTTTTAGAGCAGCAACTATTTTCTGACCAAGAGGATCTAAAGAACTCTTACGATTCTTCTTAAGAAATTTTTCAAGATCATCAAAAGATCCTTTATTATCAAAAGAAAACATATATTACCCCTCTTTCAAGTCTTGTTTACGTTTATCTTTTAAATATTGTTTGTATTCTCTGTAAGAGTCTTTTAGATCTCTTCGCTCTTGTTTGTATTCTCTTTTTGCCCCGTATCGACCAGTTAACTTATCCAACGCAAATGATCCTGCTACTCCAGATACACCATATTTTAACATATCGGCATTACGTCCTGCCACACCAAGAGCTAAAGCAGCAATGGCAGATTTTTTAAGAGCTCGACTATATAATTCCGGTCGATTTTGTTTATATTTGATTTTAGCATTACGTAATTTACGTTTATACGTATGATGCCCTTTTACTCGATCAACTAAATATCGTGATCGTACTCCCCATTTCATACCCTTGATTCCGAAATGTTGGATAGTATCAATAGAGGATATAGCAATATATTTATCACTCAATCAAGTTTCCTCCTCTGTTCTTCTTGACGTCTACGTTCCATGATAACACGACGATGTTCTTCCATAGCTTCCGCTCGAGTCATCTTCTTAGGTGGTTCTTGTAACGAGCCAACACAATTTAATAACATAATGAGCTTGTTCAAATTTCTATCTTCCCATGAAAACGGAATATGATTCAATGCCATGTGAGCATAAATTATCTCAGATGTAAATATCTTCTTTCTACTATATCCAGCTGCGGCAGAACCTTGTGATTTTGGTAATGTTGTAGCGGATGGTGTATGCTGTAGATATGCAACGATAGCGTTATAATTTTCCTGTGATAATTTTGTAACGTCTATGTCTTGATCGCAGATACATTGGATAAAATCTAATATGTCCTCAGGGGCAATATTGTCAATATTATCTATGAAACGTTTTTCATGTTTCGTTTCCCACTTGTCAAGATTTTTAAGCGTGTATCTAAATGTCACTTCTTGACCCGGTTCAATAATAAATTCCTGTTTATCATCATCCCATAACTCAACATCATCAATTCTCAATGTTAAAAACTCTGACGCCATAATATTCACACCTCAAAAAATTTAAAAATAAAGGAGGCGTGCATTGTATACACGCCAACCCTTATTAAGCTGGAGCAGAGACAGCATTCTCTGCTTTGTTCAAACCACGGATATGCGAAGTAATTCCTGTAACGAAATTTTCTAATACTTTACGAGTTTCATCGTGGAAGTCTTCAATCAATGCTTCATAAGCAAGTGATTGTACAAACTCTTCACGAATTTGATCGTTCTTGATGAAACGTTTACCGTCTTCAGAGCGAATACCATAAGCAGTTAGGACAATATCATTAAGCAATTCGTACATCTTTTCAAGATTCTTATCTTCGATAAGTTTCTCGATGTATTTCGCCATATCTTCTTTTCCGTAGCGACCTTGCAATGCTACAAGTTCCATACGGCTAAGATTGAAATATAGGATTTCGTCTTGGATGTTTCCATCGAAATCTTCATACTTTACTTTTTGTTTTAACATTTGTGAATACCCCTTTTAATTAATAATTATGCCAACATCGCAATAATTTGTTGTGGCGTTGGAAGATACGCATCACGTGATTCTGTTCCGTAAATAGCTTCTTCAATTTTAGCCAATTTAGCAGCATCAACTTCTGTGGATGTAATGGTTAATACAGAAGCTGGTTTCTTACCAGGAATTGGAACCGGTGTTGAAGTAACACTCCATGATGGGTTTTGTGGCTCTGGACTGTCATTGACAGTAGCATGTGAGCGCTCAGATGGAGCAGCTTTACATCCGTACCACAAGTGAAGTTTGTAACCGTATTCATTACCTTTAACGTCGTTACCAAGAATTGATTTGAACGCAAAACCAAATGCTTTACGGTTTTGTTGATGTGCTGTAACACCTTTAGCGATTGTAGCCATACCATCACATTCATCAAACTCTTTTGGAGAACTGAATGCTTCGATAGTACCTTCAAATTTCTCAGCACCAGTAAGTGACAAGTATTTAATGTTGTCAGCATATTGGTCATTTGATTCTGCACCTGATGGAGATTCATTCGCTGCAGTGATACCATTCCAAGCTACCCCACGAGGATATGATCCATCGTCTGCTTGTACAAATAGAACCGCATTAGAGACACCAGTCTCATAAAAGCGTTTTCCAAGTTCGTCAAATACTAATTTAGCCATTTGATAAGCCTCCCGTATTAATTGTTAGTAATGTGTGATTCATATTATCACTAATGAATTCACTATTGTAATAGCAGTATTGCTCTTCGATTAGAGCTTCAACCACTGGCGATTCGACACGCTTATCAATCACAGTAATTTGATACTCTTCATGAGTATGATATCTAAGGTTATCTGCGTGTCTTTGACGAATTGCTTTTCTCCTGTAAATAATACAAGGATATGTCAACGTCGTCTTTCCTGTGGGATTGTAGTAGAGACTATAGCTCTCGCCCGTTTTCGCTATTGCTTTCTGAATGCAATCCCGGATAAGCATTCTCTTGCTCATTATAGACTCCTCCTAGATCCACAAAAATTCTAGGCGCTTTTATGTTGTATGAAACAACTTTCCATTTCACGCCTTGAAATTTAACATAAAGCAGATTTGCAATATGTTTCATAAGAAATTGATTGGCAACGATAGAAAGCTGGTTGGTAATTGTGATGTTGTCTATTGTAGATTTGTCGCCATTTTGACGACCGTATCTATTCTGAACGACATCACCCTTGATAATCTTAGATACCAATTGGGGTTCATAGACATCAGGTTCTACCTCGACATCTTTCAATCGAAAACCAGCTTCACCGCTGAACTTCATTCTTATCCTCCAGGAACTCCTGTACGAGCAGCTTCAGATCCAGCTGCGGCACCAGCTGCTGGTTTGAAGTAAACTGCCGCTTTAGCACGAGTAAGGGCACCAGACAAGCGAGTTTCGATCAAGTATTTCTGTTTGTTGTAGTCAATATCGAAGTGTTCGAATGTGTTCACTTCACCACCACGGTTAGTACCGATTTGGTAGTCAGCAAGGTTGACCATAATCAATTCTTCAGGTTTCAAGAAGTTTGTTTCAACGATTTCAGCGACACCAAACAATGAAGCAAGATATTCTTTAGTTGCAGGTTGTTGCCCACCGAACACCCATTGTTCGTTCTTGTTACGCAAGAAGCGAAGTTTTGTCAAGAATAGAGGGTTGATGTACAATGATGGCATACCTGATCCAAGCATCTTAGTCTTTTGTTCAGCGACTGTTTGGAATATATCCAATAGCATGTTTGGATTGTAAGTTGCTTTGATTGTATAGAAATCATCGTCTTTTGTGATTGGACGAATACGATCTTCTTTGATTTTGTTTGCGTCACCTGTTTGACGACCATCTGATACCAAGATTGCTTGCGCAATTTCGTCGTTCAGTTTGATACGCATTTCTTGGTTGAAGAATGCAGCAACATTCAATTGTTGACCAATATCGATAGCATCGTCACGGTCAATAGATTGTTTTTTATAGATCGTTTGAGGATCTGTTTTACGAGAAAGGAATGAAAGAATTTGTTCTTTCTTCTCAGTTCCTTTGATGTAACCTTTAGCGCGAAGTTGTTCATCAGTCAAGTCAGAAAGGTCTGTCATGATTGATTTAACAAACGCAGTAGGAACTTTAGTTACGCGGCTAAGAATATGTTCTGTAGCAGTGTTAGGTGAGTAAATTACTTGAACACCATTTTGTAGTTGGTGATCAGGGAACAACAATTCAATATTGTTCATTGAGTGTTGAAGAACGTCACCATTTTCCATTTCAGCAAGTACTTGACCTACTTTACGGCCTGATTTCTGAGCGGCTTCAAGAGCAGCCGTCAATGAATGACGGATTTCTTCATCACGATTAGGTGCAGATTGTTCAAATGCATTGTAGTGCATAGTTTGTCCTCCTAGGGCAGATTGTTCAATGTTGTCATCTGATGCTTCTTCATCATCGTCATCAGATTCAGCAAGTTCGTTAAGAACTTCGGTTACACGAGCATCAACAGCTTGGTCAAACTCTTCATTCACGGTTTGTTCCATGTTTTCAAGGGCTTCGTTGACAGAAGCTTCTGTAAGAATAGCAACGGCTTCTTGTTGGTCTTCATTAAGAGTTGCCAATACGCCGTCCATAATGTCTGCTGCTTGATCATCATCTGCGTGTTGAATGCGGTCAAACAAACTTACTCGCTCTTGTCCAAGCAAGACATCATTTGCAGAATGTAAAAGTTGATCACTTTCCATAATGATTCTTTCTCCTTCATCGGGATTATCCGAGTGCGTTAGCACTTCAGTAATAACAGCTCCCGGATTAGCTCCGGCAACTACAAGTGATACTTCATAGATGTTACCATGGATTACGTCATTATTTGGAGTACGCTTAATGCGGTTAGCTCCAATAGACATAGACCAGATATCTCCATGTTGTACAAGTTCTTTGGCATTTTGGGCATTTGGAGTATTATTGAAATAACCTTGCCCGTAAACACCTTCGTCCGCATGGTGCAACAACACATGACCGATGACATTTTCAGGTGTGCTTGGGTCGTGAGACCAGACAAGCGGAACCTTCTTTCCATCATTCTCACGGAATGCTCCATGACGGATCACGACACCATCGGTACACCGCATGTCGTTACGGGTTACATAACCCGCGAAATCATACTTGGGATGTTTATCCATTATACGATTTACCTCCATCATTATTTGCCGCCATTTTGAAGATCCTCTTCACTGTACTGAGGTACTTCCTCATAGTACTGTTGACCATCAGGGGACTCGACCGACCCAGGTATAGACACATCTTGTCTAGAATCCGAAATATTAGGATTATACAATTGATCTGCCATTGGATCATCCATAGGACCATAACCAATGACTGCACGGAATTCATTAGAAGTAAGGATTCTATTTCTAAGAAGAGAATCTCCAATTGTTGCCAACTGACTAGTTGGAACAAGTTTGAACGGATCACTATAAGTCACGATACGATGGCCTTGGGTATAGCCAGTCTTCGTGATAAATTTTCTTTGAAATTCTTCTTTAATTCGTGTGACAATTGGATCAATTGTGCGCGTATAGTAGTTCTGCATCTGTTCGGCAGTAGCAGTACCATCAAATACTGCTTTTGTCAAACCGATCTGACTAAGTAATTCTTCAGTCAAATATTTAATCTCATCCATAAGATTAGAATTAATTTGTCTATTCAACTGAGTAATTTTTTCGTCCGCTGCAATATACGCAATACCTAAATTAGAATCTTGCAATTGTTTCTCAATATCTTTAATACGTCCATCGGCTTCTTGTCGCTTAATATCATTTCGGACCGGAACTGGTAATTGGAGAATCATGTTCCATTTGTTTGCTACAGAATCCAAATCTTGTTTATCAAGAATGGATAATTTCTGAATCAAACGATTCATGGTAGGGTTGTCTGTTCCTAGAATATTAGCCAATGGGTTCTCAATGATCGCACACATTCGTTTAGGGATAATAATCTCTGAGAAATCGCCCTTGTTTTCGTTGTATACTTTCACTCGAACTTTTGTAGGAAACCATTCGATGACCTTACCAACTCGCATTGCTTTGATATCATACGAGTCAGAATGCATAGGGTCAACAGTTGCCTCAAGTGGAACTGCTACAACGACACCTTCATCAAATAAAGAATAAACCAAATCATGGAAGAAGTCTGTGCTAGACTGATCCGTATTCATCTCCACTTCAAACAATCGTTGAAGCGCCGAGTTATATTGAACCTCTTGGTTCTGTTTATCGGCAGCTAATTTGACGTGTTGAAATTTAACCATAGATGCATCCATAGCAATTCGGTTAAAGATCATGGATGAAATTGATGATCTGGCATATGATCTTGACGGAATGGCATTATTTGGATTTAATGCTCTTGGCTCCGTTGTAAGTTGATATTGAGTTTGTGTTTCTACCAATGATGGTTTGTTAGTATCGTTGGTAAACATTGACCAGGCATGTTGCAGTCCATCAGTAAAAATACTCATATACTCATACTGGCCTTTCTATACGAATAAATCAAGGTTACGTTTATATGCAACCCAGGCATCTATTAATGCCGCAACGTTATCGATCTTTTCATCGGCACGTTTTTTAGACAATTTATAGTTACCATTGTTATCTTGGATAGCGACGGCATTACCCATCGCAAACTTCATTAATTCTTCATCAAATATGAGAAGACGTTCCATAGCCAAGTTTTTCAACTCACCCATTGGAACAGATTCGGTTTTGGCACCTTGAATAACCTTCTCAACACCAAATTCACCGTTATCTCGGGTCCATCTTTCTACAAATTCTCGAGCATTATATGGGTCAAACCCAAATGCATACACGATATACTTGTGTGAATAGATCATTTCGGTCAGGTCATCATACACTTTATTCAAGTCTAAGACAACACCATCCATTACAATTAACGTTCCTTCGGCAATCAGTTCATCATAACGATTACGCATCGCTGAAGTTAGTTTCTTGAGTTTTGATTCGCAGACATAAGATCTAGTTTTTATACCAAATCGTCCACGACCAAGTGGAAATAGAAATGTGAACGCACAGAAGTCATCCCCTTGTGAAAGGTCAGCACCCATTGCGCATTCAAGACCATCGAAGTTTTGGGGTCTATGTGGAATTGTTTCTTCATACACAAAGAAATAAGTATAACCTTCAACTGGGATACCAAAACGTTTAGCTAAAGTATCAGCTCTTGTTGCAGGTTGATTTTCAGCACGCTCTACTTCATTTCTGTATGTTTCATAAGACACTGTAGCACCCAAATTAGGATTAGCTTTCAACCACATATCAGGATATGCAACTTCACGAACGTCATCTAATCGGTAATACCATATAGACACGTGTGGGTTGAAGTATCGTCCTTCTAAAATGTCCACCAATTCCATCTTGATAGTATCCCCTACCCCATCACGAGCTGTACCTTCTGAAGAAGTAGCTATGATAAGATAGTTCTCGTTCTTTGAAGCCCCTTGTTCAATGGCCCCAATTACGTCTTCTCGGACTTCACCAGATAGCCATTCATCGACAGAGGCATATTTACAACGAAGACCTTGAAGTTTGTCAATAGACATCGGTCGGATCTCCAATAGACTATTCGTTGCGAAATTCTCTACACCCTTTTTAGTGGATGCCAAGAGCTGCTTCTGGGTTAGATTCCCAGTCATTTTAGAACCCTGGACCATGTAGCGAATTAAAGGACCTTTTGCACGGCTAAGAGCTGTTCGGAATGGTCCCATAATTTCTTCAGCTTGCTTCATGGTAGGAGCAGCGACAATCTGGTGGGTTGTAGAAGTATCGATCAACAACATGTAAGCTTGCATGTATGTTGAATATAATGATTTAGCGGCACCGCGTCCTACTATTAAGTATTGTTTCGTGGTAAGTCGCTTGAATTTTGATTTTGTTTCCCATTTACCGAGCTTAGGATTGTATACCTTATCTTCGGAAATGTAGAACCAAGCGAGGGCGCATTCAGCCCATAATTTAAAGGACGGTAGAAGAGTAACATCACTACCATCTGTCAGAGTCATCTCATTTTCGCAAAATCTAACAAAGCCCTCAATCGCTTGATTATCATAGTAATAATCCGGTGACTCAATCAAGAAGTCGATTCGGTTCATTTCCAGTGACACCATCCGATTGACCGGAATTTCACCTCTAAGAACTTGCTCCTTAAACTTCATATACTCTTCCGGATATGCTTTATTCGATAATACCAAAATGTTTATCTCCTATTTGAAAATTTTCACAGTTTCATTAAACGCATGTCCAGTGTCTCTACCTAATGTGGCGAGATTCTTAGTCAACTGCGAGTAATTTTTCGGATTCTTTGTTAGCAAATCTTTAGTGATTGTCTGAACAGCAGTATCTCTGATAAGTTTACCAGTTTCTCTACCGAATGAACCAAATGATTTTTGGCCACCAGGATTAGACAATCGATTTGATCGTTGAACCTGTTCTGCGAAATCGTTCTCCAAGCGCAATCGATTAGTTGCTTCTCTCAAGTCATGAGACGTCATCATATGTCTACTATGATACTTCTTATTCCAAGCAGCTCCTGCTTTACGACTTGCTTTTTTCAACTGACGCATCTTTGAACGCTCTGATCGATTCTTACGGAATCCCCATCGCATTCCTTTGATGCCGAAGTGCTCGATGATATCATCGCTTTCGTTTCCTCTAATCGCGTGGAGTAGTTCTGGATTCATTAAGTCGTTCTGGATCATTAAACTTCTCCTTTTGAATGATTATACGATGCGCTGTGGATTGAAGAGATTTCTCTAAAGAAGTTAACACACTCCCTACTGGAGGATCAAACTTGAGACGAATATTAATGTAGATGAATTGTTTAACCAATCTCAAAAGATTTTGATCGTCAATATCTAGTAAGCCTTTCCATTCTGCATCAGTATTCATAACAAAACTGTTATTTACGAATGTCAGTTGTGATAGCTCACCAATGATACCATCTAATTCCATGATTAATCTCGAATCAAATCCTGTATCTTCTTCTGAAGCGAAATCTAACGTTGTCTTAACATCGTTAAGAATTGTCATATATCCACCTCACCATAGTTTAGTGTCTCCAGGGCATCTTTCTATAAATACAAGAGATGGTTCATTTGTTTGACCGTAATGAATGATGTTGTGAGTTCCATATGATGTTGTAATCAATAGGTCGGGATTAAGAATAATTTCTTCTCTCCATTGTAGTATATCATCCTCAATAAGAGGAATCATATGATGTACTAAAGGAGGTCCTTCTATCTCTACACCAGGAACGCCCAAGTCATAACCCATGTCTCGAGCTATAACTTCTTCACGTAAATCTCTCCACATTCTAGACTTATAAAATTTATTTGAAATTTCTCGAGGCGATTGATAACCTCGATTTGCTAATGATAGAAAGTTCAATCTATCACCAAAGTCTTTAAATTCTAAAAGTTTGGAATAGCTGAGATCTCTAAGAATAGAACGTTGTTCGTCTAGTTGAAGTATCATAGGGTTTCTGACGGAGCATAACCACGAATAGCACGAATAACTTCTTCGCTGTCTCCTTTACCTTTCACTTCACTGTTCAACAATTCAATCTTAGAATCATTCAATGTTTTCTTGGATCTTAGATTTTCCAACTGGAGTTCATTTTCAATTGTACCGTATCGGAGTAATGCATTCAAAGTACTTGGTGCAATAGTTCCATCGGCCAGTTGTTTTTCTGCCAAGTCGAAAGCTTTCTTTGTGAGTTTCTGCATTCGACCATCTGGCGTTAGTGCTTGTCGAGGTATTACCTCATTATTTCTTCTCCGGCTCATATAGAGATACCTCCGGAGTAGAAGTTAAATCCTGAAGTCGGCGTAATTCTTGAACTGAGTGTTCAATATAATCTTCAGCTTGTTCCGCTGTTAATTTTACACCAGTCTCTTGAGCGAAGCTTAAAAGTTTATTCATAGCTTCACGTTTCTTTTCATCATTCGGAATCAGTACTGAATCTAGTGATGATACAATGATCATTGCACGGTCTGCCAATGTCTGAATTGACTTGTTGTGAGTAACTGCTCCTAGGAGCTTCACAAGGTTTACTACAACAGGTGCAACGATAATTAACACCGTAACAATATCAATAATTTTGTCAATGCTCATTCTTTAGATCCCTTTCTTTTAATTCTTCAACGTAGTCGTTTACAATTCTTGTAACATAAGAGTTGTATCCCTTTTCAGCATACTCGCCGTAAAGAGTTAAGACCTCATTCTTAGATAATCGACCAGATTGAATACCAGTGATAATCTGTAAACGAAGAAAGTCTCGCTCTTGGTTCCTCTGCATCTCTTGGAAACTCGTAGTTAAAGCATTGAGTGTGTTTTTAATACCCTCAATCTCTTCATTCTGTTTCTTCTCCAAGTTGGTCCACAACTTCTTGAAGACTTTAACACCGAAACCGATGATGGAGGCGCCTACACCAATGTAAACACCTATCTGTGAAAGAACTTCAGGAGATATTAACCACATTAGCAACGCTTTGAGGTGCATATACACATCATCGGGCATAGTTAGTTCTCCTTTCAAGTAACATCTACCACAGTTTAAAAGACCTAAATTGGACTTTTAAACCCCTCCGGAGAAATTTCAGAGTGGTGCGGCGATGCAAAGGGGTCGGAATTTTTTGCGACCCTCCCCCTATGGGTGTCTAATTTTTTATTTTTAAATTAAACTTATTATTCTTCACCATCATTTGTAGGTAGACGGATTGGAGTCTTCGTGTTTGGTTTACATACAGTCCAAACGTCTGAGATTGGACCATCATCTATGATCCAGTTCATCGCAGTTGCTTGAATCTGTGCGAGTTCAACAGCATCCATGACTTCACTAGTGTCGCCCATGACACGAGCTAAGAGTTCAGGAGTGTTGTAGTCATTGTCCTTGTCCCATTGCCACCACTTGTCGTAGTCATCGAAAGGGTTGTAAGGATTGTCGAATGTTGTTAACAGTACATCAACAACAGTTGTCTGTGCTTGATAGTCTTCCATGCCTTGCACTCCTTCCACTAGACTAAGTTCTGTATAGTAGAGACACCAACACCAAGAGCCTCAGCTACTTCGGCATAGGTGTGTCCCTTCTTAAGCATAGACCTAGCTCTAGACGCGTTAGCTAGGGACATAGCAGTCTCTTGTTTAGGAGTAGCCAGTTGTTTAACTCTATCACTGTCTGCAAAGCGTAGTACATCAGTAAGCATCTTAGTACTAACAGCACCAGATTGAATTGCTTCCCATTCGTCATTCTCTATTTGGATCCTAGTCTTAGCACCATCAGCGCCAGTCTTAAGACGGGCTGCTGCAATAGCCTGTTGTTTAAGCTTCTTAAGTTGGTCCTTCTGCATGTCAGGATCTCTCTTTTCAGCGATCACTTTGTTAGCTATTAGTTGTGCTTGTCTTTCTCTAGGAGAGTTAGCTAAAGCTAAGTTTAGCTTGTGTTGTAGAGACTCGACTTGTGTCTTGTACTTGACTTTAGCCTCTTTGTTAACGACTAGATTAGGCGATGTCTGTACAACAGTGTTCGCCTTGTCACGCATCTTACCAAGGGCATTGATATAGTCACCATACATGTTTTCAATAGGGGTACCAGAACCTAGTTTCTTAGCATCCTTAACTAGTTCTACAACATGATCTGTAGAGATAGTTTTAGTCTTCTTAATAGTAGGCTTTAATCTAGGATTGGCAGCTAGTTCCTCAGGAGACCTGTCCTTATACCAGGTTTCTAGGGTACGGTGTTCTGTCTTCGATCTAGAAATAAGAGTTGAAGCACCGCTTTTTATATTTCCAGAAATAACATCATAATGTTCTTGATATGTTTTTTTAAGATCCTTAATATTATGTTCTCTTTCTGAACGAGCGACATCCAAATTATGTTTCTCAGCATCAATAACAACCATAGAATGTCGAACCGCTCTAGCAATTTCAGATTGAGAAGCTCCTTTTAAAGTCATGTCAGTAATAAGATTCGAGACTTCGCCCATTGTCTTTTGTTTTACTGTCCAGTTACCTTTTGAATCACGAGGTAATAACTTTTCATTAGGAGACCAATATTCTTTTGTATCAAAGTTCTTTAATTCTTTTAATGAGCGACTAGTTTTAATTCCGTTTTTATTATTAGGAATAACCATAACTGTGTCTCCATCAAAGTCTGCACCAGATAATTTACTTGCAACAGATGAATCAATACCGACTGCATCTTTTGCACCCTTCATAAATTTAGCTGCGCCATTACCAAGTTTATTATTAACAGTTAATTCTGGTAATTCGAAAATACCACCATGAGGATAACGAACAAGAACAACCTTCTCGCCATTCTTAAAGTTTGGTGCGTAGATTTCATTTGCTTTAATACCTGACAAAGGTAATAGGACTTGACCTTTCATTCTATCGAAACCAACAAGTTTCAAATTATGACGTTTGGTTGTAAGCCCATCAGCAAAGTCTTGCATCATTACTCGTTTAACTACAGGGTTTGTGAGATTATTAATTTCATCAAACTCTTTTTGTAGTTTATCATAAGTGGCTTGGATTCTTCCCTTAACAAGAGCAGGTGGTTGTTTAGAAACAAACTGAGAAGATAAAGTCTTGGACCAAGTTCCCCAGTCACCTTCCTCATTTACTTTATTGATAGCGCCTTTCTGTCCATTCGGTTTGATTTGTGCACCAAATGGATTATCAGGATCATCTTTAAGTTTCTTGAGTACATCTTGTTTAGAAGTTCCTTGATGTTTGTTGGTGTTGAATATGATGTCGACGCCTTTAGGGAAATCCTTAGGGTCACCATAAACTGCCATACCTTTAAGATAATGTGTTCCGCCTACACCAATACGAACTTGAGCATAGCGAGAGCCATCTAGGTCTAGACCTTTTGCTCCTGGACGAATTTCCATAACACCATCTTTATCGGTACCACCTTGTTCAGCATAGCGAATATCAACACGCTTCCAATCAATATGTTCAATTGGTTTCAAACCTAATTTAGTATGACCATCTTCAGTCTTATAAATATTCGGAGGTTTGATTTCATGTTTATGTTCACGAACAATATCCGGATTTGATTCTTTGGTCAAGACTTTCATCTCAACCCAGTGATCATCGTTGGTAGCATTCTTAACATAAACTTTATGCATGTGATATCCATCGGATTCCAATTGTTGAACTGCACGTTTAAGCATATTCTCATTGATTCCGAGTTGTTGTGCTGCTCCCAAACCTACGTCCAAATATGGATTCTCTTTAATTAAATCTTTCAAATCAGATTTAACTTGTTCCATACGATTGACTTTCTGTTTGACAGAAGCATCCATGTTCATACGAACTGTAGATTCAGGAATACCAGTTCTACGAGATATCTCAATAGAACCTAATCCCTGATCTGCTAGCTCTTGAATTCTGGAAATATTGTGTAAACGAATTTCTTGTTTAGCAATATTATTACGAGAACGGAATTCAGTTGTTGTAATACCAAGTTTCATTGAAATTTGAGTATCACTTAAACCATCCTTCCGATATTTTGCAACCTTATCGGACCATGAAGTAGCCCGTTGATATGCATTCTCACCAGAACCCCACGAATATCGTCCACTATGTGGAACATTACCTTGGTGAGGAGTTCCTCGGTGTAAGAGAATATCCTCATAAGCTTCTTGTAAATCCATTACAAATATGGTCCTTTCTATTTAGGTTTGTTCTCAAGAATACCTGAAAATTCTTGAATAGTATGATATGCGTCGTATACATCTTCTGCATCAGGAATATAAGTCTCAATGTTCTCACCTTGATAAATACGTAACTCAAAGTCAGTCTTCTCAGGTTTGACACCGTATTCTAAACAGAAATATGCTGCGTATACGAGGAGTTGTTCCATCTTTGGTTTAGTGACGCCAGTTTTTAAATCATGAATCCTCAGAAATCCTCTCGGATTATCTTTCTTAGGAGGGTCATAACGAATAGCATCAGCTGTGCCAAAAGCATACGGACTGTAAAATAACAATACTTCACTATCCATATGATAACCGATGGCATCATTAACAAAATTCGCGACTGCAGGATGTGTGTGTCCTGGCAATAAGCGAATTCTATGATTAATCGCGTGACTTGCAAATTCGTGTAACTCAGTACCTCTTTGCTTAGCTTTTTCATTTTCAAATCGCTCTACCAATTTCTCTGGTGTGTAGTGTAACCAATGGCATTGGCTAGCGCTAAGAAATGAATGCTTACCTTCGTACTCGATGTGTCTGTTCCATTTCATCTAATACTAACTCCTTGTTCTCAGGATATATGGTTCGAGCCCATCCACCAGCTTTGTTATACTTTTCCAAATAAAATTCTTGGTTTGGTCGATATGGTGCATTTGCACTTCTCTTAACTTCCAAGTGGTAAGAATATGCCCCAATGTCTACAGACAAGTCAGGGATACCTTGAATATGACCAGAGTCATTCTTTTTAACGATTGCATCAGGAAAACGTCCATAAATATCCTGAATCAATGTGCGTTGAAAATCTCTCTCAAGTTTGGACATGTTTGTTCTACCCAATTCCTTTCGTTAAATTTCTTTTTGCTAGATATAGATCTAGCGATAGCATCATCAATGGATGCCGGGGATTTCAAATATATGTAATACAGATCTGTAAAGGAGGTATTCACTCGGTTTATGCGACCTTCGGATTGTTCCATGATTCGATATGAGTAGTTCAATGAATAAAATAAGATTGTATCTGTCGTAATACAGTTCCATCCCTCGGCGCCTGCGGTGTATTGCACTAAATATACCCACGTTTCAGCATCTGGAATTGTTTCGTGCTTTTGACCGTTCCACTGATAAAATGCCCTATTTAATTCTTGACAAATCTCTTTGAGAATATCAAGCTCATAGGTGTAGTTGTAAAATATAATGATTCTATCACGAGTCATGATTTGTTGTTTAACATTCTCGCGTCGACGGTCGCTTGTATTGACAATGCGACGTAAAACTTGTGTAAATTCAGAAGCGTTCATGATAGGCTCTTCCGTAAATGGATTGAACCGAGTATCAGTCACTTGTTTATACAAATCCTTATCGAAGGAAGCATTAATATATTGTCTGTGTGTTCTAGTAGTTCTGAAGTCTTGCATTGGGACAGCAATATGTTGTCTCAATCGTTCAAGACGATCTGTCTCATGATATCGTTTGATCTGAGGGAACTTAGAATATGGATTGTACTCAACGTGTCTATCAACAAAATCAGTTTTATTTCGGTAGAAGTTGTTCGCTAAGAATATACACATCCAATCCATCCACACATCGCCTGGTGTTGCTGTTAGCATAATCCATTTGTTTCTTCGAGCAATCTTAATAAAAGATGTACCCCATGAACCATAACCAATTGCTCGTTGTTCATCAAATAAAAAGAAAGCATCTTTAACATCAAGATACTTTGTAATATTATTCCACGAATCAACAACACCTTCAATACCGAGCATCTCTAAGTCTCGGTGCCATTCTTTATCATTTCGCTTTTTAGCTACTGTGATAATATATAGAGGCAAGTCTCTATGATTCTCCAAATAATAGAAAAGGCCAGTCAGGGATTTACCTGAACCAACCTTTCCACATAGCACGGATCCATTGTGTAATCTATTTATGGCTTTACGCTGGTAATCATAAAGTTCTATCTCGTAACCGTTATTAGAAACCATATTTACGACGTAGTGGATTGTCTACCACGTGCACATATGCATTCTTAAGGTTAAGACGAGCATATTGTCCATCTGGGCTTGGATCACGACGAGCAATTGTCATATCACAAGCTGCGATTTCCATGTCATCCAACATACCAAGTTGGTCTTCGTTTGTCAAATATGTACGTTCATGAGATTCGACAAGGTCATCAGTTCCAAGAGCACCGTCATCATAAATGATTGCGACTGATGGCATACTGAATTGTGTATATACACGGACTTTGAAGAAATATGTAGGTTCGTACATATCTGGGTTTTCTTGCATTTTCAATTCTTGCTCTGGTGTAGTTGCTTTTGGTTCGTATAGTTTCACATTGATACCATACTGTTGAAGCAATTCTACATCGTCCGGATTTACAGCAACGTTAAAATAACGGTCACCAACTCGATTGTACTTTTCCGGTCGTCCAGAAAAGTTGCGAGCGAATACGAATTGAACATCCTCAAGGATGATTTGCGAGTTTGAAATTTGTGTGATCTGTGTCATAGTGTTGTCCTTTCTATTCTGACGTGTGTCTGACTTTTTCACAAAAAATAAAGAGAGGCGCAAAATTTCAAGAATTTTGTTCTTCCTCTCTATTATGTGCCATGGAAATCCTGCGTGAGGTTTTCTAACATGAGATTATGCGAGCTCTGGAGTCTTAACTTTCAGAGTTCCGTGATTAATACTGATAGCCGTTGGAGAATATGACTCTTGTAATTCAAGAGCGTCGATATAATCTTTAGGCATATCGTCTACAATCTTCGTAATATCTCCAACCTTCATTATTTTTTTCAATCCATCAATTGCTACTTTATCATAGTAAGCGAAGTCGACGTCCTCGATATCAAACTGATCTGTCTGTTTAAACAAATATCCTTTTGTTCCAGTGACAGATTTAAAGTTCTCATCATCTTCGGTCCACATACATTCTGCTCCAGACTTGGATGCATAAATAGAACCGACCTTACCAACGAACTCATCGCCAAGATAAATATGACCTTTGGATTGTTTAGTGATAAAGAAATCTCTATCAACTAATTCTTCTTTGGTCCAAACCCGTTTAAGCAAATATGTATTCGCATACTCTGCTCCAACAGGAGACCAGCTGTCATCTTCGAGCTGCGCAATATAAACCGCGTTGTTGATTAACGCCATTCGTTTATATGTATGCTCATGAACAAATTTGTAATTATATTCTGGTCGCGCACCGAAGTTTTCAATGAACTTAATAATCTTCTCATCTGCGTTTGGAACTTTCACAGAGTCGGTCTTGATATGACAGACTTTGTATCCTTGTTCTTCGACAGCAAATTTCAAGTCGACCATAAATAACGCTCCACGTTTTGCGACAATATTATCAATATTATCTGGGTGTTTGAATTTATTATCAAACTTAGCAGATGTCATACCATATACGGAGTTGATAACAATCTTCAATGCAGTAACCAATGGTTTCAAATATTCAGGGTTGTCAAGGAACGGAGCCAAGACACCATCGAACATTTGTTTCACTTCATCGATGCGATTATGTTTCAATAATACGCGAACCTTTAATAAGTCAGCATACCTTTGAGTATATGGTCCGAAGTAGTTCATATTAACTAGTGAGTTCGGATGCATAGACTCAACATCTTCTAGAGCAATATTTTCATACACTCCAGGCTCAGCATATACAAATCCACCTTCACCAGTTTCGAATCCACGGTAAGTCGATTTACCGAACTTGTATTCATAACCAGGGAATATTTTATTGAGGTGTACATAGTTAAACTTGTCTTGCGGACGAGGGTCATCACCAAATATAAACTTGGCAGTGAGTTGGTTGTTCGTTGCATTCATTGAGCCTTTGGCAATTGTGGCCAAGATTTCTCGAGCAACATAGTCCGCATATATTGCATCGAATAATTTCTCAGTTGCATCTACGTCATTAACGCAGTATTCTACAACCGTATCAATTAATTCGTCAGGTACTGGTTTATCCCAAGGGATTTCCATTTCAACGTGTTTGATACCCAAGTCAACTTCCCAACGTTTGAGTGACTGTTTCTTTTGAGAGTATTCGTAAATATCTGTGTAGCTCAATTCGTAAGCTGCAGCATACATTCCGCTCTTCGCATTCTTCTCGTTGATGATGCGATGCGACTGAGTAAATAACTCCATATTGTTTGAACCCAACAAGCGAGCATACAGAATATGGTTATCGTATCGTCGGTTGTTAAATCCAACCAGAGGGAATGTCATCAAATATTCAATCTGATCTGGAGTTGGGTTTATCCAACGAGTGAACTCATCTTCATGATACTTCTTCCAGACAACAACAAATAAATTCGGATACACCTCGATATCGAAGAATACCAATTCTTCTTTTGGATATATCTTTGTGAAGTTCGTGAGCTTCGCTTCAGTCTTCCCGTCGTCATCTCGTAGAGTTGACCATGGAATTTGTTGAAATACAGCAAGGCAGTAATCCTTGTTGTTCGTGGAGCGAATGGCTCTCATAAATACAGCATGACGTAGGTCAGTAATATCATACTCCAATCCCATGTCGGCTGCTTTCTGAATTTCATGTGCAATAAAATCAATTGTTGGTTTGGTATTCGGATGACTTGGTTCTTTACCTTCAATCATTCCTAGTTGACGCTTTACAAAATTACGGAGCGTCTTTTCCGTATATGTGATTTCTTTGATCTGGTCGTACATCTCTCTATCCTTCTTCTCCTTCAACGGCAAGCCCGACGAAATATGAGATAGCTGGAGGTTGTTAGATGCTTTATCAATTCGTCGTAAAGAGGACTTACCTCGATACACTTTGATTTCAATATTCTTTTCGACCAAATTATCCAACTCATTCACGTTACCATCGTAAATATAATGCAAGTGAATCCCTTGCCCAGATTTTGAAACCTCTGCATAAGTCGGTGGAAATTTAGAAGCTGCCTCTTTGTTCAACTCCAAATTCTTTTTACCGTTCTCATCCTTCAAATCAAAATCCAGAATAACATGATTGAGTGGAACCTTGACCCAGTGTAATTTGTTTGTCTGAATATCCGACAGCTTCGTCACAACATTATCCCATTTCTCCGATGGGTTGCCATTTCGCAAAGCTGCTTGTGCTGGATAATCTGCTGCGAGTTTATTAAAGACCTCATTGTGGTGGTCGAACTCCAACCAATTATCAGGAACAACCGTATCGTCCGCTTTCGTTGTACCAACGACTCCCTCAGGAAATGCGATGTTCCATCTAAACCCTTTAAAATAATTATTGACGCGGGTACCATCAACATGACTGTCTTTTAGCATTGTATCAAAATATCGAAGTGCTTCGCGTTTGATCGTTGCTTTGTATCCGTCTGTCTTCCATCCCATGTCTTCCAGATACTCACGATATAGCTCACTGATTTGTTTCAGTGTAATACCATTTTGCATATGGATAGCATTGCTTCGGATGAAGTCAAAGATATGGTCAGTCTGTTCGGCCATGTCCACGTCGAAATAATCGTCATAATAATCAAATCCTAATTCTTCAAACCTCGAGATAGCCATGTGAGCAATATAAGGCAGCTCATACTTAATCTGACTCATCAGCTGATTATACCGTGTATGACTGACCTTCTGTCCACTTGGATTCACAACAATAGCTCTTCGAGTAATACCCGAATCTACGTTACGAACTTTGTATCGTTGGTTTGAGGCTGTAATTAACAACCCAATAAATTTAACATCATAAGGCTCTTTGAATTTCTTGTTGACTGATATGGTCTCATGACTGGTCAGTTTCAATAACGGAGTATCGTTATAAATATGACTGATGTCCGTATCCTCGTCAATCAATAATGGGACCTCTTGAATTTGTCCTGTTGCAAATTGGTCTGCACTAGTCAGCAATTTCAAATCAATCGTTCCACAATAATCTTCAAACAGCATTCGGAATATCTTTAGGACCGTTCCCTTACCGCTACCTTTCGAACCATACAAATACATGAACTTCTCAATCTTGTACATCTTGTTCGTAAATAACGCTCCCATGAACCAGAGGATTTTGTCTAGCTCTTTTGGAAGATACAATGTCCCGATCAATTCCTTAAACGCAACCGCTTCTCCTTCTTGAGGCGAATAGGTTAATTGCGTTGTTGCGTAATCCCTTCGCTGCATCTTGTGATCTGCGAATAAAACTTTCTGGTTGAAAGAAATATCACTCGCTTCACAAGCTTTACAGAAATCTGCAAATAAACGAAACTTACCAGCAGATGCTTTACGAATCTCTTTTACATCTATTCGTAACCCAGGACGACCATCTTCCAATTCTCTTGCTCTACGCCAAAGCAAAGAGTCAATATCATAAAATAGGTTCTTCTGTTTCGTGTCCCAGAAACTTCCATTCCAATATGCGTAAAACTTGGAACCTTTAACTACCAAGTCTTTCGCGTCGCCAAATATAAAGTCAGGAGAAACCTCATAATCGAGCGCTCGATTATTGGAAGTGAACTTTTTCACAGACACATCTAAAAAATCCACTAAAATCTACCTCCTTGTGCTGCACACAGTTTTTGCCCTCGATTCCCTATTGTTATTATATACAGTTCACTTTTCAACTCATCCCTAATTACAATAGAAAATGGGAGATTTTCCTGTGCGATTTCGGGTTTTTTAAGTTTTCCCCATGTTTTTTCGTGCAGTTTCATCTAATTTACCTCAAATATTATAGTACTCTAAGCACCTGCACAAAAAATTTTCATGTGTTGAAGCCGATTTTTCGGGCAGCAAAATGAGGCAAAACCAGCAGTTTTCCTAAAATATTTAGGTAATTTCCATCAATATGATAGGATTTTCTCCCGATTTCACCCCATAAAACACCCGTTTCGACCCTACTTTTTGTCCGTTAACCAGAGGATTTCAACAAAATAATGCCCATTTTTACCCTTAAATCCGTGTTCTGCAATGCGAATTTGATAGGTAAATCCATGGATAATCGCCTCTCCAACAGTCCCAAATAACCCCATAAGAACCGGATTTCGGTCCAAATCCATATGCCATCCACGAAGTGTTCCGTCTGGATTCTTCAAACTAACCGCATCATGATAGTCCAATACCATAGGCTTTTTACTCATTATTCTTCCTCTTTTCCTTTTATCGCAGCATCAAATTCTCGGTCATTCAAATAGTAATGATACGAGAGAATATGCTCTTTACGAATAACTGCTTTCTCCATTGTTTGCGCCGTTCGTCCATAGACGATGGTTACATAATTGTCAGTCATAGTAACTCTTCGAACATGTCGAAATATTTCTGGTAGTTCACCAATTGTAAATCGTTTCTGTTCTTGATATTCTCTAGAGTAGACAGGTACCAATACTTTGAATTCTACCTCAGTATTACTCATTGACAACCTTCTCTTTCGCATCCTTACCTACAGTCGTTGTAATCTTACCATCTGGTTCAACAGTAAATGCAGGTTTCTCTTCAAGACGTCCATCAGGAAGCAGCAAGTACCAACCATCGTTGTAACGAATAAATGCGTCGGACTTCATATCACCATTTGTAGCTTCCAAGTAATACCAGTTGTCATAGTATTTAACCCAACCAGTTTGCATTGCACCATCACGGTTAAAGTAGTACCACTTGCCGTCAATTTTCTTCCAGCTGGTAGCCATATATCCGTCTTTGTCAAACCAATACCATTTACCATCAGTGTGTTTAACCCAGTCATTAGCGACCATATATCCATTCGCATCGAAGTAGAACCAAGATTTGTTTTCTTCAATATATTCGAATTTGCTTGTAGGATAGCTTCCATTCGCATAGACGAACCAATATCCTTTAGAGTCGCTGTTCCAACCAGTCTTCACTTCTTCTGCAACAGCATCTGGATTGGTCAAACGGTATACATAGAAATATGGACGCCCTGCGTACAACCAAATATCATCATGGTCATTCACAGTGATTCCATCGAAGCGGTAGTTACAGTGGATGATATTGTTCTCATCAATAAAGATACCCGTATGTCCACCAGCACCACTAGAATATCCACGACGTCCCCAGATGAAGATATCTCCACGTTTAGCGTCCCATGGTGTATTCTCAGCAATCAATGTATAACCATTATCCATCAACCACTGGTGTTCGTATTCCGTATTAACCGCCCAACCAGCAGATGAAGCTCCACCAGAACGTAGAGCGTAGTAAATAGAGGATGAACAGTCATAGCTATCTTCACCATCACGGTATTCCATACTGTAACTTACTTGCCCTTTACGAGCACTCATCCAGGCAATAGCAGTTTCTGTATTAATTGTCATTTAGTTTTCTCCTTTTAAAAGTTTTTCTGTAGTTTCTTTTGAAATTTTTAATTGTTCGCAGATTTCATTCCAGGTACCCGTTTCAACGTAATGAATAGGATTTCCATTCTTATCGTATTCTTTACGAGGTTTAGGCCCTAGTCTGATTTCTCCAGTATATCCATCATTGCTCATGTACATCACCCTTACTTAAGTCAAATTTTGGATTATAATTCCTAAACATTGATGATTTTTCGTCTGGAATTCGAATTTTAGTATTTAGTTTCTCATCAATTTGTTTGTACAACTCGTATAAATATTCTGGAGCTGGATAATGATGTCGCACGCCACTTTGTTCTGTTACGATGAACTCAACCGGATGTGCTTCGCCATATATAATCTCAATGTCTTTTATATCATAGTAAGTGATTTCTTGTAAAGTAGATCGACAGATCACAATAACAATAGATTTACTCATGTCGTACGCCTCGTTTCTCAAATACATCTTTAATAGTTTCTTCGGTAGCTCCTGCATATCTCAAAAGATCACGAGAAACCATAATGTAAAATTCAAATTGCATTCTATCTTTAAGCATATCTACATATCTACTCGTCATCATTGTCCTCCAGTCCCTCAAAGATCTCTTTAATATCTTCTTTCGGTACTCCCAATTCTTCCAACAGTGACTTAGTTTTCATA